>Ga0209447_10000418_pt1 | contig 11492 bp, 12 predicted proteins | sample BogFormECP04_OM3_FD_188243 | JGI IMG/M metagenome (GOLD analysis project Ga0209447, IMG submission 188243) | Bog forest soil microbial communities from Calvert Island, British Columbia, Canada - ECP04_OM3 (SPAdes) (version 2) | ecosystem: Environmental > Aquatic > Freshwater > Wetlands > Bog ... | reverse complement strand
ATCCAGACCATCTTTCATCGCCTGCATCGCCAGCAATTGCATGCTGATCATCTCATCCAGGACTTGATTTCTCTGTTCCGCGGTCAGTTCAGTGGCCGGTCGACCTTGCAGCAGGCTCTTCAGGTAGATGTCGTACTCGGTCCGCGAAATGGGTGAGCCGTCAACGGTGGCAACCGGGGCCGGCGCTGCTTTATCCGCAACCGCGGGCGCCGCGGCCTGCTGCTGGCCTTTTCCGCACGCCGCCATCAAGACGACAATGGCTGTCACGATGGACGCACGGGTCCATGGTGTACTCAAAAATTGGGTCATTTGTTTCCTCTACGCAAAAAAAAAGCGACTACGGCCTAAGGCCTACGCGCCCGGGGCGGCAGTTTAGCCTTAAACAACGCTATCTCACCAATTTTTTGCTTGCGATTGCCTGAAGATAGAAACGCATGCTGCGCTGCATCAATGATCCTGTCTTTGCGTTACTCGGCCGGGGGAAGAGCTTCGATCGCCAGCGCATGAATGTCGGATTTCATCAGGTCATCGACCGCCGCGTACACCAGTCGATGGCGCGCAACGGCGGGAATTCCGCGAAACGCCTCGGCCACGATCCTTACGCGAAAGTGGCTATGCCCATCCGCAGCGCCTGCATGGCCTTCATGCAGATGGCTTTCGTCTTCGATGGTGAGTTGCGCGGGCGCGAACCGGGTTACCAGCCGTTCGTGCAGGCGTTGCGCACGGTCGCCGGCAGCGGGGGCCGCAACCTTGGTGGCCAACCAGAAGACCTGCGGAATCAGGAACACGATGGTCGCCGCGGTGATGCCGAATACTTTGAACTTCACCCAGACGCCTTCTGCAAAATTGCGCGCTATGTAGAGATTGGCGGCGGCCAGCAGCGCAAACCATGCAGCCCAGAGACTGTTGAACACCAGCCAGGTGCGCCTCGAGATCTGCAGCGGTTCTTCGAAGGCAGACTCGAGCATGCGTCGCACGAGCGGTTGCTTGCCTACAGCCATGCTGCCGAGGAACGCAGCCGCGGTCAGCCCCAGGAGCACCGTGGGTTTCCATTGAATGAAACGTCGATCGTGCAGCAGCAGCGTCGCTGCGCCCAGGATCACGACCACCGCCACGGTGATGATATGCATGGTCTTGAATTTACCGGTGCGCACACGGTGCACCACCAGCACCAGCACGCAGGCGAGCATCAGCGCAGCCGTGGCCCAGTAAATATCCAGAAATTCGAATGCGGCAAAAAAAACGATGAGCGGCGAGAATTCGAGTAGTTGATTCATCCGCGTATCATAGCGGAGGCAATGAGCATCTATCTGCAACTGCATTCTGTCTCGCCGCAACGGCGCTATGTGCGCCAAGCCGTGGAGGCGTTGCGCGGCGGGGGAGTGATCGTTTACCCCACCGACTCGTGCTATGCGCTCGGCTGTCATATCGGCGACAAAGCGGCGCTGGAGCGGATTCGCGCCATCCGTCAAACCGACCGCAATCACCACTTTACGCTGGTATGCCGGGATCTCGCCGATGTGGGCAAGTACGCGCTGGTCGAGAACTGGCAGTACCGGCTGTTGCGCGCGCACACGCCCGGGCCCTATACGTTCCTGCTCAAAGCTTCGCGCGAGACGCCGCGGCGTCTCAAGCATGAACGGCGGGGCACCATTGGCCTCCGGGTTCCCGACCATCCGGTGACCGCCATGTTGCTGAGCGAGCTCAATGAGCCGGTGATGAGTTCAACTCTGCTCTTGCCCGGCGAGGAGCTGCCTCGCACCGATGCCAGGGACATCTACGAGAAGCTGGAGCGCAGCGTCGATCTGGTGTTGGATGGCGGCAATTGCGGCCTGATTCCCACCTCGGTGATCGATTTGTCCACGGATCGTGCCGTGGTGGTTCGAGTTGGGCGCGGCGACGTCCGCCCCTTTGCGGCAACGGCCCCCGTATAATGCAGCGCCTAAGCTTGCGAAGATGCTCGCAATTTAGTTAAATAACGAGTGTAACCATTGGATTTCAATGCGTTTCTTTATAAGATTTCGATCTACGCAATCCCGGCTCTGTTCGCCATTACTCTACATGAGGTCGCGCACGGCTGGATGGCCAGATACTTCGGCGACCGCACCGCCGAGATGCTCGGTCGTTTGAGTTTGAACCCCTTCCGACATCTCGATCCGGTCGGCACCGTGCTGGTTCCCGGCCTGCTGCTGGCGCTCAGCGTGCCCTTATTCGGATGGGCCCGGCCTGTGCCCGTGGCCACGAGCGTGCTGCGCAAGCCGCGGCGCGCAGCGATCGTTGTGGCGCTCGCCGGTCCGGCCGCGAATATTTTCATGGCGCTGCTGTGGTGTGCGGTGCTAGGAGCGGTTTTGCGCATCAGCGGCGGCCCAACCTTGAGCGGGGTGACCTTGAGAAGTTGGGTCGCGTCCATGGCCCAGGCAGGTATTCTGGTCAATGCAGTTCTCGCCATTTTCAATCTGCTGCCCATTCCGCCGCTCGACGGCGGCCGGGTCCTCGGCAGCGTGCTGCCGCTGCGCTTGAGCGCTGCGCTGGCGAAAATAGAGCCGCTGGGACTATTCATCGTGCTGGGGTTAACCGTGCTGCACCTGTTCGGCTGGCTGTTCGACCCCGCCTATCACGCCATTGCGCACATCATCAACGCCTTGTGGGTGGGGCCTTCGGCATGAGTGGACCGATACAGAATCGACGCGTGCTATCGGGTATGCGCCCAACGGGCCAGCTGCATTTGGGAAATTTTCACGGTGCGCTGAAGAATTGGATCGAACTGCAATATCAGTACGAGTGCTACTTCTTCATTGCCGATTGGCATGCCTTGACCACCGGCTACGAGGACACCTCGAAACTCGAGGAGAACACCTGGAGCATGGCCATCGATTGGCTGGCGGCGGGCCTCAATCCGGGCGTCGCCACTCTGTTCATCCAGTCGAAAGTACCCGAACACGCGGAACTGCATTTGTTGCTGTCGATGATTACGCCGTTAGGCTGGCTCGAGCGGGTTCCCTCCTACAAGGAGCAGCAGGCCCAGCTAGCGGATCGCGACTTGAGCACCTATGGATTTCTCGGCTACCCCTTGCTGCAAAGCGCGGACATCCTGCTTTACCGTTCGCAATACGTGCCGGTGGGCGAAGACCAAGTGGCGCACGTGGAAATCACCCGCGAGGTTGCGCGACGCTTCAATCACATTTATGGCCGCGAACCGGAGTTCGAGCAGAAAGTCGAAAAAGCCATCAAGAGCCTGGGTTCGCGCAATTCCGGGTTGTATCGGGCGTTGCGCAAGGAATTTCAGGAGAAGGGCGACGCGGAGGCGCTCGGCAAGGCCCGCGCGATGCTCGAGGCAAATGCGCGTTTGACGGTCGCTGATCGCGATCGTTTATTGGGATTTCTCGAGGGCACCGGAATTTCGATATTGCCGGAACCCGAAGCGCTGCTCACGGCAACACCCAAGGTTCCCGGGCTGGACGGGCGCAAAATGTCCAAGTCCTACGGCAACACGATTGGGCTGCGTGAGGACACGGACTCCGTCGTTAGAAAGCTCAAAGCAATGCAGACCGACCCGGCCCGTCAACGGCGCACGGATCCCGGCGATCCAGACAAATGCCCGGTGTGGGATTTGCACAAAATCTATTCAAGCGCCGAGACTCAAGAGTGGGTGCAGAAAGGCTGCCGCACTGCGGGAATCGGCTGTTTGGAATGCAAGGCGCCGCTGATCGAGAAAATCGTGGAGGAAGTGTCGGGCATTGCCAAACGCGCGCAGGAGTTCGAAGAGAATCCGGACCTGGTACGCGGTATTATCGCCGAGGGGTGCGAGCGGGCGCGGTCGGTGGCACGCGACACCCTGGAGGCGGTCCGTCAAGCAATGAACATGAACTATAGATGAAGCCCGAATTGACGCTGGTTCAAAACGCTGCGCCGCCGGCTGCGGGCGAAATCCCGGCACCGCCGCCCAAGCATGCGCCGGCGCAGGCCGAAATGCCGTTTGCGGTTGTGGAGGGGCAACCCATTACCGAGATGCCGCGGGATTTGTACATTCCGCCGCAGGCGCTGGAGATCTTTCTCGAGGCGTTCGAAGGTCCTCTCGACATGCTGCTGTATTTGATACGGCGGCAGAACCTGGACATCCTCGACATTCCGATCGCGGAGATCACCCGCCAATACATGCGCTACATCGAGCTGATGCAGGTATTGCAGCTCGAACTCGCCGGCGAATACCTGCTGATGGCCGCCACCCTCGCGGAAGTGAAATCGCGCATGCTGCTGCCAAGGGTTGGCAGCGAAGATTCCGCGGAGGAGGCGGATCCCAGGGCCGAACTGGTGCGGCGCCTGCAGGAATACGAGCGCTTCAAGCGCGCTGCCGAGAATATCGATCGCATGCCGCGGCTGGATCGTGATACCTGGGTCGCATCGGCGGAACTGGTTGATCGCAAGGTGGTGCGCATGGCGCCGCGCGTGACGCTGCAGGAGATGCTGGTCGCGTTTCAGGATGTATTGTCGCGCAGCGACATGTTTGCTCACCATCACGTGCAGCGCGAGCCTTTGTCGGTGCGCCAGCGGATGACCGATATCTTGTCGGCGCTCACAAGCAACGCGTTTGTGGATTTCGTACGCTTGTTTACCCCAGAGGAGGGCCGTCGCGGGGTGACGGTGACCTTTGTAGCCGTCCTCGAACTGTTGCGCGAAGGATTGATCGAACTAGTGCAATCGGAAGCATACGCGCCGCTGCATGTGCGCCTGGGCAATCCGGCCCGGCACCTGAAACTGGTAGCCGAAGAAGGCGCCGCCAACGACACCCAAGCGAGTCCTTAAATGAACGATCAATATGTGAAGAACGTGGTTGAAGCCGCGCTGCTGGCCGCCGGCCGCCCTCTCGCCATGGACGAGCTGGTAAGCATCTTCGATGAGCGCGATGGTTCAAATGCCGACGAAATCAGAGCCGCGATCGCCGCACTGACGGCGGACTACGAATCGCGAGGTCTGGAACTGCTCGAGGTCGCCAGCGGCTATCGAATTCAAATCAAAGCTGCGGTGGCGCAGCCGGTGGCGCGGCTGTGGCAGGAGCGGCCGGCCAAGTACTCGCGCGCGCTGCTCGAGACCTTGGCGCTGGTGGCCTATCGACAGCCGATCACTCGCGGGGAAATCGAGCAGATTCGCGGCGTGACCGTCAATCCGCACATCATCAAGACCCTGCTCGAGCGAAACTGGATCCGGGTGGTCGGCCACCGCGATGTGCCCGGCAAGCCCGAGTTGCTGGGAACCACGCGGGAGTTTCTCGATTATTTCAGTTTGAAGAAGCTGGATGACTTGCCGACCTTGGCGCAGCTCAAGGAGTTGGAGGACCTGCGCGTGCAGTTGACATTGCCGGGCGCCGAGCCTGAGGTACTGAGCGAAGGGGAACCTGCGCTCGATGCTGCGGCGGATCTCGAGCACGCGGCTGATGACGATGAAGAGCCTGCCGCGGAAAACACGGCGCCGCGGACGCAAGGTCTGGTTGCAAGCGGATCGCAAGACGATTCGAATTGATGGGCCGGCGAGCCCCGCGCAAGGCATCACCGTCCCGCAGGTCGGCGCCGCCACGCAAAGATCAGCCGGCGAGTGAACGGGTGCAGAAGCTGCTGTCGGCGGCGGGCATTGGTTCGCGCCGCGAAGTGGAGCGCTGGATTCGCTCGGGCAGACTGCAAGTCAACGGCGAAGTGCCGGCGCTCGGCGCCAAACTCACCTCCCGCGATCGCATCACTCTGGACGGCCGGCCAGTGCGATTGCACGCCTCGGCCGTCAAGGAACTGCGGGTACTGCTGTTTCATCGCTCGCCGGGCGAGAGCCTCGACCTCAAGGCGGCGACCTCGCGTGCAGCCGAGCACCTGAACCTGCCGCGCTCTTCAGGCCGGTGGCTGGCAATCCAGCCCATGCCCCCGGTCGACGGGGGATTGGAAATTCTCACCGACGATGGGTCATGGGCGCACCGCGTGTCCCGCGGCGTGCACGCGCTGACCATCGACTACGTGCTGCGAATGCGCGGTCCGCTGAATGAGACCCTGGTCGAGGAGTTCCGCGCCGCCACCGACTGCGAGGGCGAGCCGATGAGCATTCTTCGCGCCGAGGCGAAATATGGAGAAGGGTTCAATCATTGGCTCACCGTCACGGTGCGCGCGACGCGCTCGGCGCAGGTGCGGCACTGGTGGGCGGCGCGCGGCCTGATCGTCAGCCGCTTGATGCGCGTGCGCTTTGGACCCGTGCATCTGGCGCGCGAACTGCCGCGCGGGCACTCCCGCGCGATGCTGGTGAGCGAACGCAATGCGTTGATCAATGAGATCGACGCCGCCTTGCTTGGTGAAGCAGCGCCGGATCCCGCGTAGCTCTACGATTGCTACTTTGCGGCCGGCGTCTTCGCGCTCGCGGCCGATTCATCCAGCAATTGCGCCAGATACTTCTGCCATACCGCGGCCCAGGTGTGCGTTCCATGGCCGTGAGTCTGATCGGAGGCCGGCAGCAGCACGAAGCGCCCATTGGCGACGCGCTTGATTTCCCGTTCCGCAATCCCTAGTTCCGGAGGGTTGATGAAATCGTCGCCGGAGTTGATCAGCACAAGTGGCGCTTTGATTTTCTCCAATCCGGGGGAGGGGTCGTAGTCGCGCGAGGCGTTGACGGCGTACAAGAGATCGTTGGCGTCCAAGTCGTCCATCTCGCGCGCCATGTATTTCCGCAGAAATTCATCCGCGGCGGCCTGGCTCGGCAGCGAAAGCTGCATTTGTATGGGTGCGCTGCCGGCAATCAACAGCAGGCCTGCGGCGGTACGCAGTGCGGCCACAGGTTCGCTGCTGTAGTCGCCGTTCATCCACTGCGGATCGTTGCGAATCGCATCCATGAGGAGGTCGCGCCAGAGGCGATTTCGTCCCGCAATTTGCACCGGCAGGCAGGCGAGCGGCATCAGCGCATCCATGAAGTCGGGATACGCCTCGCCCCACATGAATGTGTGCATGCATCCCATCGAGTTGCCCATGACCAGCCGCAGATGCTCCACTCCCAGACCCTTGATCAATGCGTATTCCGCGGCCACCATATCTTGGTAGTTATATTGCGGAAAATGGGCGTGCAGTGCGTCGCTGGGTTTGCTGGAATTGCCATGCCCGATATCGTCCGGCAGCACTATGAAATATTTATCGGCGTCCAGAAGTTGACCTTTCTGAAACAGCACGCCGGAGAATCTATCGTTGACGAGACTGCGGCCGGAACCGCCGGTGCCGTGCAGAATCAGCACCGCGTTGCTGACGTGTCCTAAGGGGTCCTTGTGCGGTCTGCCGAAAAACGTGTAGTGCATGCGCACTTCCGGCAGCGTCTCGCCGGAGGCGAAATGGAAATCATGGAGGACAAAGTCGCCTTCCAGCGGCCGGGTCAATCCCGGCGCCGGCGCCGGTGCGGCCCGGGCACTTCCCGCCACGATGCAGAAGGCAGCCGATATCGCGCAAGCTGAAATAAGTGTCCGTAAGTGCACTGTTGAGGTCCTCGTTGTTATTGCGCGTCAATGAACTGCCCATCAATACTCCGGCCGTGCGCGCTCAGCAAGTACAGAAATGCGCCGCTGACCGACGCGGGTGTGGGTAGCGTGTTCGGATCCTCGGCCGGATACGCTGCCGCGCGCATTGCGGTGCGCATGCGGCCCGGGTTCACGCTATTCACGCGGATATTCGGCTCGCCTTGCAGTTCCTCCGCGAGCATGCTGCGCACCGACTCCAGGCCGCTCTTGGCCACGGCGTATGCGCCCCAGTACGGCCGGGATTGCTTCACCACACCGCTGCTGACGAATATGACGGAGGCGTCCGCGGATTTGCGCAGATACGGCAGCAACACCTGCGTCAAGATGAACGGCGCGGTTAGATTCACGTGTAGCACCTTGCACCATGTGGGTACGTCATATTGCTCGAGCGGCGTACGATCGCCGAGCTGCGCCGCGGCGTGCACCACGCCGTCCAGTTTACCGAACTCGGTGCCGATGATCCGCGCCAGCGCGTCGTAATCCACGGCGGTCGCGACCGCGAGATCGAGCACCGCGATCGCGGGCGTCGCGGCGGCCAGTGCCGCGATTTCATCGTACACCCGCTCAAGCTTGGACAGATTGCGTCCCGACAGGATGACAGTGGCGCCGGCGCGAGCGCATTCGATGGCGAGCGCGCGGCCAAGTCCGCTGCTGGCGCCGGTGATCAAAATCTCGCGGCCGGAAAGCAAGTCGGGATCGGCGATGAATTGTTTGGGGATCATGGGCGGACTCAAGTTCAATGATCGGCGCGGCGCGCCGTGCTCCATGCCAGCAGCATATCCTGTGGGCCTCGAGATTTCCGTGTTGGCGAGCGTTGCCGCAAATGTTTGAGCCCGAGCGCCGCGAGCACCAGCAAATGGCGCTGCTGCCTCCTCTGGCCGCGCGGCAGAGCGAGGGCAGCGACTTCATATCGATGCGCGGCGCGTTCGCGCAGAAGTCCAAGGTAATTTTCGAGGCGCGCCGGCGGTTGATCGGCTGCTAAATTGGCGTTATCGATGCCGGCCGCCATGAGCTCATCCACCGCGAACGGCACGCGGCCGGCGCGAGCTGCGCGCCGATAGTCGGCCACCAACCTTGATAAATGTTCGGCTTCGGCCAGTGCCTCGGTACATTGACTCAAGCCCGCCTCATCGAAGCCCTCGCCGGCGAGCCGCGACGCCACCTCCAGGGGAATGGCGCGCAGCGCATGTGCGTGCGGCGCTAGGTCAGCGCCGCTTTCCAGCGGCGCGCCATCCACTTCGGCGGCGGCAGCATCTATGCTCCGCTGCAATGGCGCGAAATCCACCTGCGGCGCGCGCGGCAGCGACATCAAGTACGCACCGATGGGATGGATCGGCACCCGGGCGGTCATGCGGCGCATCTCCTCCTGCCACCATGCCAGCTTGATGCGCGCCGCGCTCATTTCACTGGCCGGATCCATCAATGCGCTCCATTCCGCGAGCAGCGCGTAAACGCCGAGCAGCGGTGCGCGGGATTCGGGGCTTGCAAACAGCCAGCTCCAATGTCGTGCCGAGCCCAGGGGTATCGCGCGCGCGCGATAACTTGCATCAAGATTCGTCGTCGCTTGTTTCATCGGCAGAGTCGCTGTCGGTGGCCGGCGCGCGCGGTATGCGGGCGAGGTCCGCGACCGGCTCGATGTGATCGATCTCGCGATTCACGCGCAGCCCAAGCTCGGGAAAACGGCGTGCCGAGGGCAATACCTGCTGCTCCAACGAGCCCACCGCGCGATTGAAAGCCTCGACGCTGCTGCCGAGGGACTTGCCCAACTTGCCAAGATGTTCGCCGAATACCGCCAAGCGCTTGTACAGTTCCTCGCCGAGGCGGCGAACCTCCTCGGCATTCGCGGCGAGCACCGTTTGCTTCCATCCATACGAGACGGCTTTCAATAGCGCAACCAAACTGGTCGGCGTCGCCAGCATGACGTTCTGATGCATCGAATCGTCAAGAAGACCCGGATTTTCCTGCAGCGCAGCGGCGAGGAATTGGTCTCCCGGCAGGAACAAGACAACGAAATCCGGACTGCGTTCGAACTGCGACCAATACTGCTTCGAGGACAGTTCGCGCACCCTTAACCCGACGATTTGCGCATGACGGCGCAGCTGCGCGCTGCGTTCCTCGTCATCCTGGGCCTCCACCGCTGCAAGATAGGCATCCAGCGGCGTCTTGACGTCGACCACGATGTCGCGCCGCTCCGGCATGTGCACAATCATGTCGGGTCGTATGGCGCCCGAGTCGGTATTGCGATGCTGCTGTTCAGTGAAGTCGACATGCGCAGTCATGCCGGACAATTCCACCAGCCGGCGCAGTGTGATCTCGCCCCATTGCCCCCGCACATCAGGGCGGCGCAGAGCCGTGACCAGGTTGCGCGTTTCGCGCGACAGGGTGCTCTGGCCACTCGCCAAAACCTCCATCTGCGCCCGGATGGTCGCGAATGAGTCGATGCGATCGCGTTCTATCGATTGAATCTGGGCTTCGGTTTTGGCCAAGGCATCGCGTATCGGTCTCACCAAGGCTTCAATGGCGGATTCGCGTTCTTTCAGCGCCTGCGAGGCGTCCAGCTGCTGCCGAGTCAATCTTTCGCGCGCCAGCTGCAGAAAAACCTCGCTGTTGCTCTGCAAGCTGTCGCGCGCAAGTTCGCCGAATACGGCCTGCAATTGGTCGCGCGCGCGTGCCAGTGCCTGCTCGCGCTCCGCGCTTAAGGCCTCCTCGGTCTTGAGACGGCCGCGCAGCAGTTCGGCATCGATCCGCAGCGCCTGTTCGCGCCGTGCGCGCCATAAGAGCGCCGCCAGAGCGCCGAGCACGGCGCCCAACCCTGCGCCCAAGACCCACGCCAGCCAAACACTGTCAGTCATGCAATCTCAGCCAGTCCAAAAGATCCATCGGCGCATTCAGATAGGCGTCGCCGCCCCAGGCGGCCGTGTCCTCGCCGGGCAGCACGTAACCATAGTTTGCGACCAGGGCGGGCATGCCGGCCCGGTGTGCGGCCTGCACGTCGCGCTCCGCATCGCCGACATAAATGCAATCCCCTGGAGCGACGCCGGCGAGCGTAGCCGCGTGCAGCAAGGGCAGGGGATGGGGCTTTTTTTCCGTGAGGGTATCGCCGCTGACCACGCAGACGAAGCACGCGCGCAATCCCAACTCCCCGAGCAAGGGCTCCGTGAGCCATGCCGCCTTGTTGGTGACGATGCCGGCCTTGATGCCGCGGGCCGCGAGAGTCCCCAGGACTTGCTGCATGCCGGGAAACAGCCGCGTTCCGCGACTCAGCGCGCCGCGGTAAATCTCCAGAAAGCGCCGCTGCAGGGACGCAAAACTCTGCGCATCTGCGTCCGGAAATCCGGTTCTGACGACGCGCGCGGCGCCATGACTCACGCCGCCACGGACTGCTTCATAGGGCATCGGGGCAAGCGCTTGTTCGCCGCGCAGTGCGTTCAGAGCGCCGACCATGTCCGGCGCGGTATCGAGCAGCGTGCCGTCCAGATCGAACAACACCGCCCGCACGGTGGGCGCCGGCTCAGCTCGCGGGACGTTTGAAGTGTGCAAGGTAATTGATGTCGGTGTTCGATGAAAGTCGAAATGATCGCGTCAGTGGATTGTAAGTGATCCCGGTCAGGTCGATGAGCTCGAGGCCTGCCTCGCGCCCCCATCTGGCCAGCTCCGAGGGTCGAATGAATTTCAAATATTCATGCGTACCCCGCGGCAATATCCGCGTGATGTACTCCGCGCCGATGATGGCCACGGCAAATGCCAGCGGTTTGCGATTGAGCGTGGAAACCACGACATCCCCGCCGGGTTTGACCAGTGCTGCCAGCGCCGCCACCGCCGCCGCCGGGTCCGGAACGTGTTCGAGCAGCTCCATGCAAGTCACCAGATCGAATGCGGCGGGCTGTTGCATGGCCAACTGCTCCGCGGCTATCAACTTGTACTCCACTTCGATCTTGCCCTCGAGCGCATGCAGCTCCGCCAC
>Ga0209447_10000417_pt1 | contig 11500 bp, 6 predicted proteins | sample BogFormECP04_OM3_FD_188243 | JGI IMG/M metagenome (GOLD analysis project Ga0209447, IMG submission 188243) | Bog forest soil microbial communities from Calvert Island, British Columbia, Canada - ECP04_OM3 (SPAdes) (version 2) | ecosystem: Environmental > Aquatic > Freshwater > Wetlands > Bog ... | reverse complement strand
ATGTCCAGACCGTAGTCTTCCGTGGGCACGGGACGGAGCAACGCGCCCTGAATGCGTTTAGCGGCTTGCAGGTCGCGGTCCAGGCGGGCTTCGTCGCGGGCCACTTGTTCGTAGAGGCGCGCATTTTCGAGCGACACGGCGAGATTGGCGGCGAGAATGGAGAGGGTTTGTACGTGGTCCGGCGTGAAATAGTTCAGTTGCGGGCTTTCGAGATCCAGCACGCCGATGACTTTGCCTTTATGAATCATCGGGATGGCCAGTTCGGAGCGCGTCTCGGGATTCACCATGAAGTAGCGGTCGTCGACGGTGACGTCTGGAACGTTGACCGCCTCGCGCGTGAGCGCGGCAGCGCCGACGATGCCATCGCTGGCGGCGACACGCAGTTTGCTTTGCACGCGCTGGCCGTGTTTCACGTCGATGCGATGGCGGAAGACTTTTTGTTCTTCGTCATACAGCATGAGGCTGAGAATCTGATAGTCGATGACGCGTTTGATCTGCTCGGCGGCACGACGCAGTAATTCTTCCACGTCGAGGATGGAACTGGTTTCGCGGCCGACTTCGTTGAGCAACAGCAGGGTGTTAGCTTGCTGGCGAACGCGCTCGAAGAGGCGCGCGTTTTCAATGGCCGTAGAAAGACGACTAGCGAGCAGCGTGAGAATGCGTTGCTGGTGGGGCGTGAAATATCCCGGAATACGGCTTTGCACATCCAGGACGCCGATCACTTTTCCTTGCAGCATGAGAGGAACGGCAAGTTCCGAGCGGACACTGTCGATGGCGTTGATGTAGCGCGGATCCGTAGTGACGTCCGCGACGCTGACGGGATGCGCGGTGGCGGCGGCGGTGCCGGAAATGCCCTGGCCCATGGGGATGCGCAGATTCTCCGCCAAGTTGGGCGGGTACCCGATGGAGAAGCGGTGTTTTAGATAGCTGCCGTTGCCCTCGTCTAGCAGGATGCCGAAAATCTCATAGTCAATGTGGCGTTTGATGAGCGCGGCGGCGCGGGCCAGGACTTCGTCGAGGTCCAGCGAGGCGTTTACTTCCTCGCCGATTTCGGAAAGGGTGGCGAGCACCTCCACCGGAATATTGGGCGGAGTCTCGGCGATCGCGGCAGGTGCGTGGGCTTCGGTGGTCATGCGCTGTTCTCATTATAGCAGGCGAATGGAGTTGGGGAATTGTGACGGGCTACCGCCGGCCCTGGGGTGTCATAGAACGTTTTCATTCCATTGGATTTAGGCGCGATTTCAGTGGATCGTTGTGATTTTATTGGAGTTAGCGGCGGAGTCGCGATTTGGGAGGAGGGCGGATACCCACCCCCGGGTGTTTTTGGTAAAGAGTGCGCAGGCGGCAGAAAATAATGGGGATACGCGGAATTGTGAATTGAAAAGAGTGCGGAAGTTATTGAAAACAAAGGATCGTGTTTTTGGTGTTTTGATCGTCGGACAGAGGTGACGCCGTGGAGCGGATGCTGGCGGGCAGGAAGCGTGACATTGCTGCGGGGTGCGAGGTTCATGGGAGACGATAGCACGGCCTTGGTACCTTGTCAATACCCAGTACTGTGTGGTATTCAATTCGAACGGGGGCTGCGCGCTTACGAAGGATTTCGCGCGGCGCTGAGGGCTGCGAGTGGCGCGGAGTAGATCGTAGGGGCTGTGGGCTTACGGTGTTAAAGCGGCGTCAAGCCGCCGCACTCCAAAAACTACGGAGGTGGGAGGCTTAGTGGAGGCCTTCGATTATGTATTCGGAGGAGATTTTGCGGGTGTAGCGGTAGGCGTAGTTTTTGCCGTCGCGGGAAGAGATTGTGCCGAGAGGGCGGCCAGTGATGGAAGAGGCTTCGGAGAGAGAGATGGAGTGGATGAGGGTGCGCTGAGTGCCGTGGAGGTCGACGCGCCAAATTTCGGTGGCGCCTTGGGGGGCATCGCGGCGAAGCAGGATGGCCGTGCCGTCGGAGGTGAAATCGAAGGGGCGGTCACCCTTTTGGAGTTGCGGGAACGGGCGCGGTTGGCCACCGTCCAAAGGAAATAGCTGGAATGCGGAGGTGTCGTCATTGGTGGTTAGGAGGGTGTGGTCGTCTGGGGCGGCGGCCAAGGCGCGGACGCCTTCGGGAGTGAGGGGAGACTCGTGGCCCTCGGGGTCAACTAAGTAGGTGCGTATGCGGTGGCCGGGTTCATTGCCGACGGAGAAGATGCGGCCATCGGGAAAAAAGTGAGCGTCAAGGTGTTCGACCTTGGAGTGGGTGAGTTGGCGGGATTCACCAGCGCCGGTGGGCAGCAGCTCGAGCTGATCGGGCGCGCCGGGCAGGCGGCTGAGGACATATTTGCCGTCCGCGGAGATGTCCAGAGGATCGCCATCACCGAGGCGTACGGCGGGGGAGCCATCCATGCTGCGAAGAAAGCTGCCGTAGAGCTTGCCGCTGTGCTGATCGCCAAAAAGCACCTGCTGGCCATCGGAGGAAAATCGCGCGTTGTAGCTCCAGTCCATCCAGGAGAAGTCGCGTTCCTTGGTGCTGCCGGGAGTGGAGACCATGAGTATGATGCGGCTGTTGACGTCGGCGACGAGCACGCGGCCGTCGGGAAGAGCGTCCTGAATGTCGATGTTGCCGGGAACGGAAATGAGTGAGCGTGAGTGGCCGCTGAGAGTGGTGGCATATACGGAGCGATAGACGCCAGTGGAGACGGCGCTGTACCAGATTTCGTCGCCTTTGGGGGACCAAGAGAGGCCCTGGGCTGAGGCGTAGGGCTCACTGAGGGTCTGGCGGTGACCGGCGAGATCGATAACGGCGACGGAGCCGAGGTCGTCGCCGAAGGCCGGATGATCGAGGAAGGCGATTTTTTTGCCGTCGCGGGAGAAGCGCGGATCGCTGACCCAGCCGGGAGTTTCATAGAGAACTTTGCCGGCGGGATATTCGAGGGTGTAGACGTGGCGTTCAGGCACAAAGCGCACCACGGCAAAATCTTTGCCATCCGGCGCCCAGTCCGCATATTGCACGGAATCGAGCACCGGGCGTGGAGCGCCGCCGCCCACCGGCATGCGCGCCAAGGTGCCCACGCGGACATATCCCGAGCCAATCGAGTGCGCATTCTGGATGATCAGCAGGTCGCCGGCACTGGAGACCGCGGCCAGCGAATCGGCCAGTACGCCCAGCGGACGCATGCCCTGGCTATCGAGGCGAGCGGTGTAGAGGGACATTGTGGAATCGGAACCCCAGCGGGAAGCGCAGACGATGCTTTGCCCATCCGGGAGGAACCGCGCGGAGTCAACCTGGCCTTGCTGAAAGGTGAGCTGGACAAATTTAGGAGGATCGTAGTGACCGCGCGACTTGGCAAGGAACCAGGTGGCGGCTAGTAAAAGCGCGACAGCTGCGACGGCAATGGCTGGATAGAACCATCTACGCATGACGGGGGAGGATTCGGCTAGCGCGGGGATGGCCGCGGAGGTGCGGATGCCGCTGAGTTCGCTGAGTTGGAAGGCGATATCGCCGGCGGACTGGAAGCGCTGTTGCGGCGTTTTTTCCATGCAGTGATGCACGATGCGATCGAGGGTAGGAGAGATTTCGCGATTGGTGGCGGAGAGTTCGGGCGGCTCGTGATTGAGGATGGCGCTCATGACATCGGCGCCGCTTTCGCCATGGAAAGCACGGCGGCCGGCGAGCATTTCGTAAAGAACGACGCCGAAACTGAAGATGTCGCTGCGGGTGTCGGCGGGTTTTCCGCGGACTTGCTCCGGGGACATATAGCCGATGGTACCGAGTACCAAACCGGCCTGGGTGCCGGAGGGCATGGTGTCGTCGGCGTTGGCGGAGAGCGGTTCCTTGAGCTTGGCGAGGCCGAAGTCTAGAATTTTTACGCGGCCGTCCTCGGTGATGAAAATATTGTCGGGCTTGAGATCGCGGTGGACGATGCCGCGCTCATGGGCGGCGGCCAAGCCATGTGCAATTTGCACGGCGTATTCGATGGCGCGGCGCTCGCGGAAGGCGCCGGAGGCGAGGCGCTCACGAAGCGTGGCGCCTTCCAGTAACTCGGAAACAATGTATGGCGAACCGGTTAGAGCGCCGGCTGAGCCGGCACCGTCTGGCTGCTGCGGCACCGGCGCGGTGCCGACGTCGAAGACGGTGAGAATGTTTGGATGATTGAGGGCGGCGACGGCGCGGGCTTCTTGCTCGAAACGGCGGAGACGGTCCTGGTCGGTGGCGAGAGAGCTTGGGAGGATTTTGAGGGCCACATCGCGCTGCAGGCGAGTATCGCGTGCGCGGTAAACCTCTCCCATCCCGCCCGCGCCGAGGAGCGAAAGAATTTCGTAGGGGCCGAGCTTGGTGCCGGAGGTTAAGGGCATGGGTCGGCGGCATTATAGAACAGGGCGGGGTGTCGAGGGCAACTACCGGGGAATTTGTCGAGACCGAAAAAAAAACAGGGGCGTTGTGGCCGCAAGTCCGGCGGACCGAAGAAGATGCGAATCTGAAGATTCGCCACTACAGAAGGCGGAAGACTAAAGTCTAGGACGCGCCTCCTCGACCAGGTCGGGATTAGCGCCGGGCGGCCGCCGCAAAGGGCAAAGGCACGGGTCTGAAGACCCGCCGCTACAACGGCCCGCGCGGCGCGAGCCGCGACTAGGAGCCGAAGCGGGTGCGGGCTTCTTCTACTATTTTTACGCCGTTGCTGGAGCCGATGCGGCTGGCGCCGGCGTCGACCATTTTTAGGAGATCGTCGAGGGTGCGGATGCCGCCGGAGGCTTTGACGCCGAGGTCTGGGCCGACGATTTGGCGCATGAGGGCGACGTCGGCGACGGTGGCGCCTGCGGAACCGAAACCGGTGGAGGTTTTTACGAAGTCGGCTCCTGCGGCTACGGCCAGGCGGCAGGCGCGATGTTTTTCTTCTTGCGTGAGCAAGCAGGTCTCGATGATGACTTTGCAGATGGCGTCGGCATCGTGGGCGGCGTCGCAGACGGCGCGAATGTCTGAGGAGACGGAGTCGTCCAGGCCAATTTTCAGCGCGCCAATGTGAATGACCATGTCAATTTCACTGGCGCCATCGTGAATGGCGGCTTGTGCTTCGGCTACTTTGATGGCGGTGAGGTTCGCGCCGAGCGGGAAGCCAACCACGGCACAGGCTTTGATCGTGGAGCCGTGAAGCAAGGCGGCGACGAACGGCAAAAACACGGGATTGACGCAGACGGAAGCAAATTTTAGCTGAAGCGCTTCTTTGCAGAGCCGCTCGATGTCCGCACGGGTGACTTCCGGCTTGAGGCTGGTGTGATCGATTAACGCGGCGATGGCTTTGGAATCACGCAACAAGAAATGGGCGTTCGGACTCATGCGCAAGCGTCTTTCATTCGGGATTGGCCCTCATGCGGGATGAACCTCTGGCTCGGGTGGCTCGGGTGGCTCCGGGAGCTTAAGAATACCGACATCGAGCAAATTGCGGTAGCGCTCGGCATAGTCCAGGCCATAGCCGACCACGAAGGCATTGGGTATGGAGAAGCCGACGTAATCGGCGCGCACCGGAGTGATACGCCGGTCGGGCTTATCGAGGAGCACGGCGACGCGTAATGCCTTGGGCTTACGTTGCTGAAAAACGCGCAGTAGATATTGCAGGGTCATGCCGGTATCGAGGATGTCTTCCACCACGATGACGATTTTACCCTCAACGCTGGAATCGAGGTCACGGGTGAGGCGAACCTGGCCGGAGGAGTGGGTATTTTTTCCGTAGCTAGAGACGGCGATGAAGTCGAAGGAGACCTCGCCAGGGATTTCTCGTGCGAGGTCGGCAAGGAAGAAGACGGCCCCCTTGAGAACGCCGACGAGATGGAGGGGTTCGGAGGGGAAGTCCGTGCGAATCTGGCGGGCAATTTCTTGAATGCGGCGACGAATGCGTGAACGAGATATGAGAACGCGTACGCTTTCGCCAGGGGCCTGGCCGGGGGAGCTGTTTGTTGACGCTCTGTTACTAGATTTTTTTACTTTTTTCATCAACCGGCCCTTTCGGCGGCTTGGAAAGCCTAACGTAAGCGGCGCTTCGGGACAAGATGAGGATGCGGCAAGTTTTAAGATAAATTTTTCAGGCGTTTCATCCACAGGTGATGGTGTGCCGTAAGTATTGGAGAAAGCGGTTTTGAGTTTCAAGTTGGCCGCTCACGTCAATGGTGCTCACGTCGATGCTCACGTAAGGGGGCGGATGGGCGTCCAAGACGAACACAGCCGAATGGCGCTGTGTGGTCCCAGTGCAACGGGCTTGATCCACGTTGATCAAGGTAGCGCGGCGGGTTGCAGCTCGGGGACAGCTGCAGCTCGCAGCGCGAGTTTTTTGCCCCGGTTTTTTTGACGGTTTTTTTTGAGCGGCTTTTTGGCTGGGCCGTCCTTGTGTACCATGCGGTAGGAGTGTTTTTGGCATGGTCAATTCCGGAATAGAACACGAACCAAAGAAAATTGCGGAGCCTGAGCCTTGGCTGCGCGGAACGCTTGGCGATGTGCCGTCCGTGACGCGGGGAGTTTTGCACGCGCTGGAGCTGGCTGGCGAGGACGTGGAGCGTTGGTGTGCGTCGCTGAGCGACGAGCAGCTTGAGGCGCGGGTACTTGGATTGCCGGCGGTGGGGTTTCAGTTGCGGCATATTGCGCGGAGCTTGGACCGGCTGCTGACGTATGCGGAGGGGCGGGAGCTGAGCGCGGAGCAGGTGGAGGAGCTGCGGTGCGAGATGCGGCCCGGCGAGGGGCGGGCGGAATTGTTTGGGGAGTTTGACAGGGCGATTCGGAAGAGCGCTGCGCGTGTGCTGGCGCTCGCGGGAACGAATCTTGAAGAGGTGCGATTTGTGGGGAAATTGAAATTGCCTAGCGCGGTTGGGGGGCTGCTGGTACATATTGCTGAGCATACGCAGAGGCATGTTGGGCAGGCGATTACGACCGCGAAGATTGTTGTTGCGGCGCATGGGCAATTTCCGTTGGACGCTAGTTAGCGACAACGCTCTTGCCTGTTGCCTTCGTTCACAGGCTGGGGCCAGCTGCGGTCCTGCGCGTAGCTCCGGCGCTGCAAAAAGCGCACAGGCAAGAGTGCCTGTGCTACCAAAGGCAGTTGAGTTGACGGTGGGGCGTGGGGTCCGTACTCTGAAGTATCCGTGCTTGAACTTTCCAAAAGCATTTTACTGATTGTCAGCGCACTGTTCCCGATTGTGAATCCGCTGGGGAGCAGCCCGATCTTTTTATCTTTGACCAGGGAATACAGCGTGCCGACACGGCGGATTTTGGCGCGCAAGGTGGCGATGAATTGTTTTGTGCTGCTGGTGGCGTCGTTCCTGATCGGTTCGCATATTTTGGCGTTCTTTGGAATATCCATTCCCGTGGTGCAGGTGGGCGGCGGGCTGATCGTGATTTCGACCGGGTGGACGCTGCTGAGCAAGAAGGATGAGCAGGAGCGGCACGGGCAAGTGCAGAAGAGCGTCAACCCGCTGGATGTGTTTCGCAATGCGTTCTACCCGTTGACGCTGCCGCTCACGGTGGGGCCAGGCTCGATTTCGATTGCGATTACGCTGGGCGCCAATGAACCGCGGCATTTCGGCGCAAACGCGCTGGCGATCCTGGCGGCGATTCTGGGGTCGGCGCTGGTGGCGTTGACGGTGTATCTGAGCTACGGATTCGCGGACCGGCTCGCAGCCATCCTGGGAGAGAATGGGATGACGATTGTGATGCGGTTGTCGTCGTTTCTGCTGGTGTGCATCGGGGTGCAGATATTATGGAATGGATTCAGGACGCTTTTGGAGACGTTGCCAGCGCTGGGCGGATAGTGATAGGTTTTTTGTTATGCGTGTGCGGCGCTCTGCACGAAGGTCGGGCGACGCTGCGTTGAGGTTTCTAGTTGCTGCGCCGGAATTGCGTGGGGCTGAGTTATACGCGATCTAACAAAGAAGAGCTGCTTGTTGAGGCGGATCGGCCAGGCGAGACGCCAAAGCTAGAAGTACGTTCTGAAAAAAGAAAGTGCGGCCGTCAAGTTCGCGGACGGCTTCGCGGGGTGGCAAACGTTGTGCGGAATTGCTGGATTTACACATAAAAACTGGAGGCCGCCGCTGGAGCGAATCCGGCGAGCCACGGCTACGCTCACGCACCGCGGACCGGACCAGCAAGGCGTGCATACGGCTGGCGTATTTTCTTGCGGGGCCACGCGGCTGAAGATTATTGATTTGGAGGGCGGGGACCAGCCGATCCTCACGGAAGACGGCGACTACGGCATCACGTTTAACGGCGAGATTTACAATCACCTGGAAATTCGCGCGGAGCTCGAGGGGCTGGGACATACGTTTGTGTCGCACTCGGACACCGAGACGGTTTTGCGGGCGTTTGTGCAATGGGACACGGAGTGCTTCCGGCGATTGCGGGGAATGTTCGCGGTGGCGCTGTGGAAAGAGTCGGAGCGGCGGCTGGTGCTGGCGCGCGACCGCATGGGAATTAAACCGCTGTATATTGCGCGGCAGGGCGAGGAGCTATTTTTTGGCTCGGAACTGAAAGCGGTGCTGGTGCACCCGGAGATCGAACGGCGAATCAGTTCGGAAGGGCTGGATTGCTACCTATCTTTGAATTATGTGCCTTGCCCTTGGACGCTGATCGAAGGCGTGGAGAAATTGCCGCCGGGAACGTGGCTGGAATGGCGGAACGGAAAGGTTCGCAGCGAGGCGTATTGGACGCTGCCATTTGCCGCGCCGACGGCGTGGAAGATGGCGGACGCGGTCGAAGAGCTCGACCGGCTGCTGCAAGAGTCGGTGCGGGAACACATGCTGTCCGACGTGCCACTGGGGATTTGGTTGAGCGGTGGAATGGACTCCACGACGATTCTGCACTATGCGTCGCATGCGACATCCGCGAGACTAAAAACTTTTTCCATCACGTATCACGGGCGGTCGTGCGACGAGAGCGATTTGGTGCACCGCGCAGTGAAGGAATACGGGACGGAGCATGAGGAATTGGATTTAACGCCCGAGCAGGACTTGCAGGGAGCAATCGAAGAGTTCGCATATTATTCGGACGAACCGAATGCCGATGCGGGTTCGCTGCCGGTGTGGTTTTTATCGAAATTGTGCAAGAAGAGCACGACGGTGGCGCTGAGCGGTGAAGGTGCGGACGAGCTGTTTGCGGGCTATTTGACGTGCCGGGCGGACATTTTGGCGGGACGCGCGCGCTATGTTCCGCGAGGGCTGCGGCGGACGGCGCTGGCGGCAGCGCGGCAGCTGCCGGTTTCCGACGAGAAGATCAGCTTCGAATACAAGGTGAAACGGTTTCTTGAAGGCAGCTTGCTTTCGCCCAGCGACGCGCACGTATTCTGGAATGGCACGTTTAACGGCGATCAAAAGCAGAGACTGTTGAGAGAAGTTCTGCCGGGAAGTTTTCACGAGCTGATGGGGGAGATGGACAAGTTGCCGGAGTCTCGCGACCTGCTGGCGCCGATGCTGTGGTTCGATCAGAAATATTATTTGGCGGACGATATTCTGGTGAAGAGCGACCGCATGAGCATGGCGCACGCCGTGGAGGTGCGGCCGCCGTTTCTGGACCATCGCATCGTGGAATTTGCGGCCGCGCTGCCGCCGCAACTGAAGATTCGCGGGGCACGGCAAAAACTGGTGCTGCGCGAACTGCGCCGCGACAAGCTTCCGCCGACCATTTTGGAAAGCAAGAAAACCGGCTTCGATATTCCCGCGCACGAATGGCTGCGCGGACCGCTGCGTGAATTGATGGTGGAAACGCTGCGCGAAGGAACCAAGACGTACGGTGAGTTGTTTGATGCCGCGGCGGTGGAATCGCTGGTGCAGCAGCACATGAATCGTCAGGCGAATCTTGGCTACCATCTGTGGGGCCTGCTGATATTATTTTTGTGGATGAAGAAATGGGAGATTCAGTCCACAACAAAATCGCCGGCGGACGCGCTCGCCTTGGCCACCGCTGGTTTGTAAGAACACCCTTCCTGGCAATCGCCGCAAACGCCACTCGAAGCGCTCGGCCTCAGCAACGGAACTTTTTTGTGGCTGTTCGAGTATGACAAGAATCGAAGCACGGGTAGGGGGCACTTTCGCTTCAGCGGGCGAAAAACGGTCTTGCGTTGGGTGCGCGGAACCGCGAAAAATAGAGCGCTGTAAGTTTAGGTGCATCAGCGAGTTGAGGTCGAGCGGAAAGGGCGCCCGCCTCAGAAGGCGGCCGCTACAACTGCGAGGTAGATTCGCGCAAGCGGCGGGGATTCGCTACAATAATATAGAATTGTGTGTTGTATAGGCGATACGCAGTGATTTTTTGGACGTGGCAGCGCCCCGGGAGCAGTGATGCCGCACGCACGGGTGGCTGCGGTTGAGTTGGTAGATATCGATACTCTGAGGAGGTTACATGAAAATTGCCGTGCTCGGTGGCGACGGCTATTGCGGTTGGGCGACAGCGCTATATTTATCTCAAAAAGGGCACTCGGTCGCGATTATTGATAATTATTTGCGCCGCCAGTGGGATCACGAGTTGGGCGCGCAGACGCTTACGCCCATCCGGCCGCTCACGGATCGCCTGCGGGTCTGGCAGAACCTGACCGGGAAGACGATTGAGTTGTTTGTGGGCGACGTGGCGGACTACGACTTTCTTTCCAGCACCATGAAGGATTTCGCACCCGAAGCGGTAGTGCATTTCGCGGAGCAGCGCTCTGCGCCGTATTCGATGATCGACCGCAAGCACGCGGTGTTCACGCAGGTGAACAACGTGGTGGGCACGCTGAACGTTTTGTTCGCGATTCGCGAACTGAATACCGATTGCCACCTGATCAAGCTGGGGACCATGGGCGAGTACGGCACGCCTAATATCGACATCGAAGAAGGCTACATCACCATCGAGCACAACGGGCGCAAGGACGTGCTGCCCTTCCCGAAACAGCCGGGATCGTTCTATCACCTTTCGAAAGTGCACGATTCCCACAACATGATGTTTGCGTGCAAGATTTGGGGATTGCGCGCCACGGATTTGAATCAGGGCGTGGTGTACGGGACGACTACCGACGAAACCGCGATGGACGAGGCGCTGATCAACCGCTTCGACTATGACGACGTTTTTGGCACGGTGCTGAATCGTTTTTGCGTGCAGGCGGCGATTGGGCAGCCATTGACGGTATACGGCAAGGGCGGACAGACGCGCGGATTCCTCGATATTCGCGACACCGTGCGCTGCATTGAAATTGCGTGCGAGAACCCCGCGAAGAAGGGCGAGTGCCGCGTGTACAACCAGTTCACGGAGCGCTTCTCCGTGCTGGACTTGGCGCGCATGGTGGAATCGGCGGGCAAGAAGCTGGGCCTCAGCGTGGAGATCGATCACCTTCCCGATCCGCGCGTGGAAGCCGAAGAGCACTACTACAACGCCAAGCATTCGAAGCTGGTGGACCTGGGGCTTGAGCCGCACCTGCTGTCCAATGCCCTGCTCGATTCGCTGATGAACATTGCCATGCAGTATCGCGACCGCATTGATGCTTCGCTGATGCTGCCGCAGGTGAACTGGCGCGAGCCGCGC
>Ga0209447_10000416_pt1 | contig 11506 bp, 6 predicted proteins | sample BogFormECP04_OM3_FD_188243 | JGI IMG/M metagenome (GOLD analysis project Ga0209447, IMG submission 188243) | Bog forest soil microbial communities from Calvert Island, British Columbia, Canada - ECP04_OM3 (SPAdes) (version 2) | ecosystem: Environmental > Aquatic > Freshwater > Wetlands > Bog ... | reverse complement strand
TTTATGAAACGCTGGGAAATGTTACGGAAGTTGGGCGTCCCCTGTGGCAGGCGGTAATTCTCGCCGGCGCCATGGACCCGGTGCGTTCTCCGGAACTGCGCGGCGCGGAAGCCACCACCGTCAGCTTGCTGCGCGAAATTATCGCCGAGGGCCAGCGCAACGGCGAGATCACGCGTGATTTTCCGGTAGTGCACCTCGCGGAATTTATGGAAGGGCTTTTCAACACCGTGGTCCGTCAGTGGGCCGTGGATCTTACCGGGCCGCACAAGCTCACCGAACGCGTACGCAACGCCGTGGAATTTTTCTTGCGCGGCGCCAAGCCATAAACACAATCTAAAAATTTCATTCTTCGTAAGTCTTATTTCCAGGCGGCGCTCTAGGCTGCAAAAGCTGAATCGCTGACCACAAATTCTACGAGGTACAAGGCCATGAAAGCCGCCGTCCTGCGCGAATTCAAAGCTCCACTCTCTCTCGAGCAAATGGATCCACCGAAGCTTGAAGCGCATGAAGTCTTGCTGGCCGTCGAAGCTTGCGGCGTTTGCCATTCGGACCTGCACGTGGCCGACGGTGACTGGCCGCAAATCGTACCCATCACAAAATTGCCGCTGATCCTCGGGCATGAAATCGCCGGCCGCGTCGTCGAGAAGGGTAGCGCTGTCGATTCCTTGCAAATTGGCGATCGCGTCGGCGTGCCTTGGGTCCACTGGACCTGCGGCGAGTGCGACTTCTGCCGTTCCGGCAACGAAAATCTCTGCGTCAAACAAAAAATCACCGGCGTCACCGTCGATGGCGGCTACGCGGAATTTATGAAGGCGCCCGCCAGCCACGCGCTCAAGATTCCCGAAGGACTGTCGTCCGCGGATGCCGCGCCGCTTTTCTGCGCGGGCGTCACCGTTTACCGCGCCTTGCAACACGCAAAAATTCAGCCCGGCCAGCGATTGGCGATTTTTGGCGTTGGCGGCCTTGGCCACCTGGCGGTACAAATCGGCAGGGAACTAGGAGCGGTAATCACCGCCATCGATATTTCCGACGAAAAACTCGCGCATGCGAAAACTGTGGGCGCAACCACCACTCTAAACGCCGCGTCGGTGAACGTCGTCAAAGAACTGCGTCGTGCGGGCGGCGCCCACGTAGCCTTGGTAACCTCCGCCGCCAAGGCCGCCTACGACTCCGCCTTCCCCTGTGTCCGCCCCACCGGCATGCTCCTGGTCGTCGGCCTGCCTTCCGAGTCCATCTGCTTTCCTCCCATCATGATGGCGGCTACCGAGGTGCGCATTCAAGCCTCCTCGGTGGGCACTCGCGAAGACGTGCGCCGGGTCCTCGAAATGGCCGCCGCGGGCAAGCTCCACACTCAGGTCGCCCAGCGGCCCCTCGCACAGGTCAACGAAGTCCTCGCCGAATTGCGCTCCGGCTCGATCACCGGCCGCGTCGTGCTCACTCCCCAATGACGTCACTTTTCCACCCCGTCCACCCCCGCCACTAAATAAGACTTCCTTGCGAAGAGGCATTTGGGTAAGCTACCGCTCATCAAGGCATCAAAAACACTGATGTGAAGCATCAGAGATTGTATTGACATTAGTTTCTAATATGTGATACTCCCTATCACAATTTAGAGATTCGTCGGGGTTGGGTTGTCGAGGGGTCGTGGGGTACGGTGTCCAAAATTCTCTTGCAGGCCTATGGCTGTCTCCGCCGCGCCTGCCAGGCAGGACATTGTCGGCAGGGTGGCTACAGTCGTCTGCTGCTCCGTATTCCCTAAACGCGTTCCGGTGGTCGTGTTCCAGATTTTGCTGTAAATGCACGCGTGGACATCTTTAGTGTACTCGGCGAACCGGGAGGAACTATGAAAGCCATCTTGCTTGCGGGCCTGGTATTTCTACTGCTGCTTAGCCCCGCTGCCAAAGCTCAAGGCGTGGGCGCTTCGGGCCAAATTAAGGGCACGGTATACGATCCTTCGGGCAGCGTGATTCCCGGCGTTAACGTGGAAGCCGTGGACACCGCCAAGGGTACCCATTACACGGCGGCCAGCGACGCAAGCGGCCAGTTCCAGTTTGCGAACCTCCCGCCATCCGTCTATGAGCTGACCTCACGTCACGCCGGGTTGCAAACCCAAGTGCAGAAGGGACTGCAACTGGAAGTAGGTCAGACCGCCATCGTGGACTTCCACTTGGCGCTGGCTGGAGCGACGGCTTCGGTGGAAGTGACCGCCGAGCAGGTGGCCATTGAGACCACGCGGGGCAGTCAGGCGGATACCCTGGTGCAGCAATACATCGCCGATCTGCCCATCAGCCGCCGCGACTACCTCACGTTTACGCTGTTGGTGCCGGGCGTTAGTAATTCCAACGTGATTGCGGACAATGCGGACTTCCGCGTCAAGCAAACTCCCCAGAGCGGCCTTTCCTTCTACGGCAGCAACGGTCGAGGAAACAGCGTAACTGTGGACGGCGGAGAAGCCAACGACGACGCCGGCGGCGTGCGCCTCAACCTCGGCCAGGACGCCGTGCAGGAATTCCAGATCAACCGTAGCAACTATACGGCGGAGCTCGGCGGCGCGAGCGGCGCGACCATCAATATCGTATCTAAGTCCGGCACCAACGAAGTGCATGGAGGTCTTTTCGGCTATTTCCGAAACGACGGTTTGGACGCTCGCGATCCATTTTCGTTCACGCAAGCTTTGCAGCCGGGCAGCCCCTTTTCTGCGGATGCGCAAGGCTCGCCGACCAAGGATTCGCTGAGCCGCCAGCAATTCGGCGGCAATATCGGATTCCCCATTCGAAAAGATAAAACATTTTTCTATGTCGCCTACGAAGGGCTGCGCTCCGATGCCCAGAGTTCTGTCCCGCTGCTGACCAACAGCAATATTTTTGCCCCCTCGCTAGGCCAGCAGCAGATCATTGGCCAGCTGAACGCGCTAGGAACCACTCCGGTACCGTGCCTGTCCGCCACTGGCGGCGCTCCGTTCCCCGCAAACGAGTGCGCTTTTGCCCTCCAGAGCCTTTTGTCGATCAATCCCAACGCCGGCCCCAACCCCTTTATTTCACCGATTCAGGCCGCGCTGGCGCCCTATATCGTGAATCAATTCGAGGCCAACGGCGGGCTGTTTCCTTTCCCCATTCGCTCGAGCGATTTTTCCGCGCGTCTCGATCACCGCTTCAGCGACAGCAATCAGGGCTTTCTCCGCTACAGCTTCGACCATCTGACGGAGTCGGACCCCGACCTGCAAGCCTTGACGGCCTTTTCCCGCGGCACTTCCGAACTGGCCTGGGATAGCACGCTGCAGGGTTCGTGGTTTCATCAATTCAGCCCCACCACGCAGAACGAGGCCCGCGTGCAGTGGAACTTGTATCAATTTAACGTGACCAGCAATGATCTGGGCGGGCCGGGCCTGGACGTCGAAGGCTTCGGTTTCTTTGGCCGCAGCATTTTTCTCCCCAGTTACTCGACCGGGCGGCGCTACGAATTTGCCGACAATCTGACGCTGATTCGCGGACGCCATACGATCAAGCTGGGATTCGAGGAGCTGATTCGCGGCAACAACACCACTTCGCAGACCTTCTTCCCTGGGCGTTTTGAATTTCTCGAACTTCCCGGCAATTTGGTCAGCCCGTGCTTGTCGACGCCCGCGGCCTGCGGTCTCACCGCGCCGTCTTCCAGCCTTAACACGCTGCAGTCTTTGGGATTGGGATTGCCCGCATTCTACGAGCAAGGCTTCGGCAATCCGAAATATACGCAATCACGGCCTTTCACGGCCGGCTATGTCCAGGACACCTGGCAGTTCCGGCCAAACCTCACGGTCAACGCCGGCTTGCGCTATGAGTTGGATTCGCAATACGGCCCGCTGCACACTCCCAAGAAGAATTTTGCCCCGCGTGTGTCCTTGTCGTGGGATCCCCTCAACGATCACAAGACCGTCGTCCGCGCCGGCTACGGTATCTTCTACTCTCCGATTTACGCCCAGATCCCGGGCGTCGTCAGCGTGCTCGGCAACAACAACGGCCAACGCACCATCGCCAACACCCTCGTTTCCATCCTCGGCGCGGCCACCGGCAATCCCGCGCACCCCGTGACAGACTCGGCGACGATTTTCCAGACATTATTCGCTGAGGGTCTCACCACAAATCCCGTCCAGAACACCCTCATCGGCTGCGGAACGCCGCCGACCGGGCAGTTTGCCTGCATTTCGCCTGCGGACCTGACGCAGTTTGGTCTCACCGTTTCGAACACCGGGCCCTTGCCGCCGGGCACCGTGCTTTTCGCCGGCCAGCCGGGCTATGCGAGTCCCATGTCGCAGCAGGCCTCGCTGGGCATTGAACGCGAAATCGGAGCGGGATTTTCCGTTTCCGTGAGCTATATCTACGTTCACACGACGCACCTGCCCGTGGCGCTGGATTCGAACTTGCTGCCCGGCGCGCCCATCTGCCCCACCGCTGGCGTCGCCGAGTGCGGTCCAGCAGGCCTTGGCGCGAACGGCCTGCCAACCAATGGACTCCCTTTTCAAGATTGGGGAGCCCCGTTTTGCCACAATGGCCCTGCTTCGAATCCTTTGAACCCCGCCTGCTTCGCGGATACCACGGGAACCATTCTCCAGAACAACGTCTACAGCTCGGCCGCTTCGTCAGACTACAATGGCGGCATCGTGGAACTGAAAAAACGATTTTCCAATCACTTCACGGTCCTCGCCAACTACACCTACAGCAAAGCGATTGACGATGCCACGGATTTCAACAGCGACTATTCTCCGTTTAACGCCACTAGTTTGAAAGCCGATCGCTCTCTCTCGGATTTCGATCAGCGCCACAAGGTGGTCTTGGCCGGGGTGGTGGAAAGCCCGTGGGAACATTCCAAAATCTTCGGCGGCTTCCAGCTTTCACCCATCTTTAATTACAACAGCGGACATCCCTTTAATCTTCTGGCCGGCGCGGACATCAACGGTGATGGTCACTTCACCAACGACCGTCCGCCAGGAGACGGGCGCAATACCGGTCTTGGCCCCAACTACATCGACTTCGACCTGCGTCTTAGCCGCTCCTTCAAGCTGGGAGAGAGGAGTTCGCTGCAATTCACCGCGGAATCCTTTAACCTGGCGAACCGCACCAACTACGCCAGCGTGAACAACATTGTTGGCTCGGCGCTTCCGGCGTCGGAATTCGACTCTCACGGGATAAAGCCCGGCACCGTGTTGGCTGACGGGACCGTGGTTGGACCCAGCACGCCGCTCGGTTTCACGGCTGCTTTCCCCAAGAGGCAAATCCAGCTGGGTGCACGGCTGACCTTCTAGATTGGTTGTCAGCATGGACGGCTCCCGGCGGCTTCCGTGAAGATGCCGCCGGTGAAACGATGCCGCTCCAGTGGGCGGTTTTGTGCCCGGATTTTTCGTCTTGGCTTCGATGAAGCAGCTTCTGAATCTCGCAGGCAAAGGGGATGTTATATGCGGCAAACAATAAAGCAGGTTGTCCTGTTTGGGGCGTTGTTGGCGTTACTTTTTGTCTCGCTGGCCGGTAGCGCGCGGGCGCAAACCGGGGTCACCCCGTACGTTGGAAGTCTCGCTGACGGTGCGACGTACTTGATCGAAGTTCCCGCCAATTGGAACGGCACGCTCTTTCTCTACAGTCACGGCTACGTCAACCCCGGCGCGGCCAATCCGGCGCTGGACGTGGGCGATCCCGTCACGCGATTCTTTATGCTCTCCAGCGGCTACGCGCTGGCCGGCTCTTCCTACGCCACCACTGGTTGGGCCATCCAGCAAGCCCTGCCCGATCAAATCGCGGTGCTCGATTTGTTTAATCAATTGGTCAAGCGCCCCAAACGCACTATCGCCTGGGGACATTCGCTCGGCGGCATCATCACCGCTGGCCTCATCCAAAACTATCCGGATCGTTTTGTCGCCGCGCAACCCATGTGCGGCGTGCTCTCCGGCGGCGTAGCCACCTGGAACACCGCGCTGGATAGCGAATTCGCTTTCAAGACCCTGCTGGCGCCGGGCACCGGGCTGCAAGTCGTCAACATCGCCAATCCCACGGAAAATTTTGAGCTCTCCGAAGAAATACTCGCGGAAGCGCAAGCCACGCCGCAGGGCCGCGCGCGCATCGCGCTTGGTGCCGCGCTAGCCGATACGCCGGGATGGTTCACGCCGTTGTCGCCGGAGCCTGCGCCAACCGACTACGCCGGCCAGGAAGCCAATCAATTCCTCTGGGATCAACAGGTGGACTTTCCGTTCGTCTTTGCGTTTCGCCATGAGCTCGAATTGCGCGCGCAGGGCAACGTCTCCTGGAACACTGGAGTCGATTACCGCCACCAGCTCGAGCGTTCCATCGGCCGCGATGAAGTCGTTGCGCTCTACCAGCAGGCTGGCCTGGATCTCGACGCCGATCTGCAAACGTTAAATGATGCCGCGCGTATCAGCGCCGATCCGCAAGCCGTGAAATATCTCGAGCAAAATATCATTTTCGACGGTCGGATACACATTCCGGTGCTCACGCTGCACACCAAGGGCGACGGGCTGGTGGTGGTGCAGAATGAAAGCGCCTACAAGAAGGTTGTCGATGAACGCGGCAATGGCGAATTCCTCCGCCGCACCTTTATCGATCGCGCCGGTCATTGCGCTTTCACTCCGGCGGAAACCATTGCCGACGTGCTGACGCTGATCGACCGCCTGGATACCGGCCGCTGGCACGACGTGAAACCCACGGATCTCAACAACGCCGCCAACGCCCTCGGACCAGCTTTCAATGTTTTCGCCGGCGCGCAAGGAGTCGTCGCCACGCCTCCCGCGTTTATCGAATTTCATCCCAGCCCGTATCTCCGCACCTTTGACGCGGTCACCGGCGAATGCGAATTCGGATTCCTGTGCGGCGATTCATTCTTGCAATTTAATTAACGCCTCTCTGCTCTGAAATGCGGCTAACGCCACTTGGAGTGCGGCGGCTTGACGCCGTTTTTTCCGTCGCAAAAAGGGGCCGCGAAACAACACCTCGAGAGGGAACATTGCATGCCATCGCCGGTCGTCGGTGAATTCATGGGCACCATGGTTTTGGTTACGCTCGGCAACGGCGTCATCGCCGGCGCGGTCCTCAAGCGCTCCAAGGCCGAGGGCGCGGGTTGGATGGCCATCTCCACCGGATGGGGTTTCGCGGCCATGGCGGGAATTTTCACCGCCTTGGCTTGCGGCAGCCACGATGCCCACATCAATCCTGCGGTCACCTTGGCTTCCGCCCTCGTCACCCACGATTTTTCGAAGCTGCTCCCCTATATCTCCGCGCAAATGCTGGGCGCCTTCGTGGGCTCCGTTCTCGTCTGGCTGCACTTTCTGCCGCATTGGGGCCAGACGCCCGAGCCCATCCACAAACTCAGTTGCTTCTGCAGCCATCCGGCCATCCCCCACCGCGCCGCCAATCTCGTCTGCGAAATAATCGCCACCACTCTGCTGGTCTTTGTCGGCGCCTGCATCTTAAGCCGTGCCAACCTGCCCCCAGGACTCGGCCCCTTCCTCATCGCCGCTCTGGTTTGGGGCTTGATTCTCGCGCTGGCCGGCACCACCGGTTCGAGCATGAACCCCGCCCGCGATTTGGGCTCTCGCATCGCCCACGCCGTCTTGCCCATCGCCGGCAAAGGCAGTTCCGATTGGGGCTACGCGCCAATTTCAGTTCTCGGCACCTTCGCTGGCGGAGCACTAGGCGCCTTGGCCATTCGCTTCCTTCTGGCGTAGGCCAGTTCGAGCTTGTCGTTAGCAACACAAATATGATATAAACAATCATATTTTATTCGAAACGTCAGGAAATGCAGCGGTTGTTTTGCGCCCATGAACACTTGCCCGATGTTTGATCTCACCGGCCGCGTGGCCGTCATCACCGGAGGCTCTGTCGGCTTAGGCCGCCAAATGGCCGAAGGCTTGGCCGAAATGGGCGCCAACCTCGTCCTCTGCGCCCGCAAGAAAGAGCGCTGCCAGCAAGCCGCCGAAGAACTGCAGAAAATAGGCGTGCGCACCCTCGCCTTGGGCTGCGACGTAAAAGATCCCGCCAGCATCCGCGCCGTCGCCGAAACCGCCGTCAAAGAGTTCGGCCGCATCGACATTCTCATCAACAACGCCGGCACCTCCTGGGGCGCCCTCACCGAAGAGATGACCCTCGAGCAATGGAACAAAGTCATCGAAACTAATCTCACCGGCACCTTCCTCTGCTCCCAGGCCGTCGGCAAAGTCATGATTGCCCAGCGCCGCGGTAAAATCATCAACATCGCTTCCGTCGCCGGACTGCGCGGTTCCCCGCCAAGATTCTCCGCCATTGGCTATAGCGCCAGCAAAGGCGGCATCATTATTTTCACCAAGGATCTCGCCTGCAAGTGGGGCATGCACAACATTCAGGTCAACGCCATCGCCCCCGGCTGGTTTCCCACCGATATGTCGGAAAAAGTTATCGAACGCAATAAAGAAAGCCTCCTGGCCACCATACCGCTCGGTCGTTTCGGTGGACCGCAAGACCTGAAAGGCGCCGCCATCTTTCTGGCCTCCAGCGCTTCCGATTTTGTTACTGGGCATACACTCGTAGTTGACGGAGGGCAATCCGCCTGACCTGTTGAGCATTTAGGGGCGCGGCTCACAATGAATATTCCACTCACTCCTTTGCGCTTTCTTCGCTACGCGGAGCAGCAGTATCCCGCCAGAACGGCGGTCGTCTGCAACGAGCACCGCTACACCTACGCGCAGTTTGCCGATCGCGCTCGTCATCTCGCCGGTGCCTTGCGCCAGGCTGGCGTTAAACCCGGTGACCGCGTCGCTTTTCTCAGCACCAATTGCCACCGCCTGCTCGAAGCCTATTACGGCGTCCTTGAAGCTGGCGCCGTGCTGCTCCCTTTGAACATTCGTCTCTCGGCTGGCGAGCTCGGCTACATCCTCAACGATTCCGGCGCCTCCATCCTCTTCGTCGAAAAGCAATTTCTTCCGCTCGTCGACGCCTTCCGCAAGGATCTCACCACCGTCAAAACTTTCTGCCTGCTCGAAGGCACTCCGGAAGCCCCCTGGCTCGCTCCGCACGATTACGACCAGTTGCTCGCGGCCGCCGCGCCACACGCCCTGGACATCACCACCATCGACGAAAACGCCGTCGCCGAACTTTTCTACACCAGCGGCACCAGTGCCAATCCCAAAGGTGTGATGCTCACGCACCGCAACATCTATCTCCACGCGCTCAACACCTGCATGGCCTTCAAAATTCCCAATGCCAACGTCGAGCTGCACATCATTCCGCTTTTCCACGCCAATGGCTGGGGCGTTGCGCATTTCCTTACCCTTCTCGGCGGCAAGCACGTCATGATCCAGCGTTTCGATGCCAAAGAAGTTTTCCGCCTCATCGAAAAAGAAGGCGCGAATACTTGCAGTCTCGTTCCCATCATGGCCACCGTCTTGGTGAATTGTCCCGAGCGCCAAAATTATAATTTGAGCAGCCTCACGCGCATTGTCATCGGCGGCGCAGCGTCCTCACCGACCCTGGTTCGCGAAGTCGAAGAAACTTTTAACTGCGAATGTTTCTCCGGCTATGGGCTCACCGAAACTTCCCCCACTCTCTCCATCTCTCCCATGAAGCTCGGCATGGGTTGGGAAGGTGAGCAGCGTTACGCCGGGCAAGCCATGACCGGCTATGCCGTTCCCGGTGTCGAAATGCGCGTCGTCGATGCCAACGACCATGACGTTCCCAGAGACGGCCAGTCCATCGGCGAGATCGTCGCTCGCGGCGACGGCATTATGGAAGGCTACTGGGGCCAGCCCGAAGCCACCGCCGACGTTCTGCGCGGCGGTTGGTTTCACACCGGCGACATGGCCACCCTCGACAAACATGGCTACTTCCTAATCGTCGATCGCAAAAAAGACATCATCGTCAGCGGCGGCGAAAATATCTCCTCGCTCGAGCTAGAAAAAACCATCCTCGCCCATCCCGCCGTCCTCGAAGCCGGCGTAATTCCCGTGCCCGATGAAAAATGGGGCGAAGTCCCGAAAGCCCTCATCGTTCTGAAACTGAACGCGTCCGTCACCGAAGCCGAACTGATCGATTTCTGCCGCTCGCGCCTGTCCCACTACAAATGTCCGCGTTCCGTGGACTTTGTCGACAGCTTGCCAAAAACCGCCACCGGCAAAATTCTCAAAAAAGATATTCGCAAAAAGTATTGGCACGGCCAGGACACGTTGCGCCCCGAATCAGCCAACAAAAAGGGCGCGTGATGGTTTGCGAGTATCGCGAAGTCTTCTGGACGACGCGTAGGGGCACGGAACGCCGTGCCTTCCGGTTTTTGACTTTGTAGGGGCGCAGCATGCTGCGCCCCATCTCGGCAAGATCGCAAAGGTTTCACGAAGGAGCTTCATCCATGGACTTAAAACTAACCCCCGAAGAAACCAGCTTCCGCGACGAACTACGCGCCTGGCTAGCCACCAACGCTCCCAAAGACTGGGCCGAGTGGCGCGAAAAGCCCCTCGAAGAATCCTATCCCTACCTTCGCGCCTGGCAGCGCAAACTCCACGACGGCCGCTGGGCCGCTGTCTCCTGGCCCAAAGAATACGGCGGCCGCAGCGCCACGCTCATGCAGCAGTCGCTCTTCTGGGAAGAAATGGCTCGCGTCGAAGCTCCGCCCATGGCCAACTCTCTCGGCCTCGGCCTCATCGGCCCCACCATCATCGCCTGCGGCACCGACGCGCAAAAAGCCCGCTTCATCCCCAAAATTCTCAGCGCCGAAGAGATCTGGTGCCAGGGTTTTTCCGAACCCAACGCCGGCTCCGATCTCGCCAATCTGCAAACCGAAGCCAAGCTTGACGGCGACCATTACATCGTCAACGGCCAAAAAGTTTGGACCAGCTATGGCTGGGTCGGCAACTGGTGCGAGTTAATCGTCCGCACTGACTCCACCGCCGCGAAACACAAAGGCCTCACCGCCCTTCTCGTGGACATGAAATCCCCCGGCGTCGAAGTTCGCCCGCTCCGCCAAATGACCGGCGAATCCGAATTCAATGAACTCTTCTTCCGCGATGTAAGAGTCCCGGTAGAAAACGTTCTCGGCAAAGTAAACGACGGCTGGAACGTCGCCATGAGCACGCTCATGTACGAACGCGGCTCCTACGGCGCGCGCCTGCAACTCACCTTCAATCGTTACATCAGCCGCCTCATCGAGCTCGCCCGCACCACCATCCGCAACGGCCGCCCCGCCAGCGAAGATCCCATCATTCGCCAAAAATTGGCCCAGTGCAGCGCCGAAATTGAAATCATGCGCTTCAATCAAATGCGCGCCTTCAGTCGCATCTCCGCCACCGGTGTCCCCGGCCCCGAGGGCAGCATTCAGAAAATTTTCTGGAGCGAGTTAAATCAGCGCCTCCAGCAAATCGCGCAAGAAATTCTCGGTCCCTACGGCCAGCTTCTCGGCGGTGATGCGCACGCCATCGACAAAGGCATCTGGTCCTACGCCTACCTCCGCACCCGCGGCAACACCATCGAAGCCGGCACCTCCGAGGTCCAGCGCAACATCATCG
>Ga0209447_10000413_pt1 | contig 11547 bp, 6 predicted proteins | sample BogFormECP04_OM3_FD_188243 | JGI IMG/M metagenome (GOLD analysis project Ga0209447, IMG submission 188243) | Bog forest soil microbial communities from Calvert Island, British Columbia, Canada - ECP04_OM3 (SPAdes) (version 2) | ecosystem: Environmental > Aquatic > Freshwater > Wetlands > Bog ... | reverse complement strand
CCTGCGGGCTGTTCTTCTCGACGTTGATTGCAGCGGTCGGGGTCGCGTGGATGGAATCGCCGGCGCACGCGCAGATTCCGCAGCCGATCGGTTGTATAAGGTGGCGGTGACGGTATCGCTCATGACTTATTTCCTCAAGCGCGCAGCAACTGGCGCAGCGGCTGTACCCAATCCAGGGCGCTGCCCGCAACCAGCAGCTGGATCGAAGCGCTGCCGCTGCGAGCGATGCCGCGGACACCGAGCGTTGCAAGCGCGCGCTCGTCGATGATTTCAGGCCGGCCGGTGCGCACCAGCAGACGGCCCGCATGCGCTTCGACATCCAGCACATTGCCGCGGCCGCCCAGGGCCGCCAGAATTTGCGGCGCATCGGTTGCAGGACCCGCCCGTAGCGCTTCGCGAATTTCGCCGGCGACCTGATCTGCGATGGGGCCGAGAACCACCTGCAGGCCTTGCATTGCCGAGCGCAGAATGCCGCGCGCGCCGAGGCGCTTGAGCGCGGCCTCGTCAATCGCCTTGTTGTCGATCAACATGAGACGCAGGCGCGTCGTGCATGCCGCCACCTCCGTAAGGTTGTCGGCGCCGCCAAGCGCCATCACGAAGGCCTTGGCGCGCGTGGCGTTCGTCATGGGTATGATCGGCGCCGCATCCGCATCTTCGCTATCGCGCCCCGGAGTCGCAAGATTCCAGCGCAGGATAACCACGCGAAACACCGTGTAGTACAGCCCGAAGTACAGCGCGCCGATCGGCAGCAGCAGCAGCGGGCGCTGCGCACGGCTGAAATTCAGGACATAGTCGAATAGTCCTGCCGAGAAACTGAAGCCGAGGCGCACACCGAACAGGTTCATCACCACCATCGACAGCCCGGTGGCAATCGCATGCAGCGCATACAGCACCGGGGCGAGAAACATGAAGGTGAATTCCACCGGCTCGGTGACGCCCGTCAGGAATGAAGTCAAACCCAGCGACAGCAGCAGGCCCGCGACGCCTGCGCGCCGCTTAGGGTCAGCCGTGTGATACATGGCGAGGCAGGCGCCCGGCAGGCCGAACATCATCACCGGAAAGAATCCCGACATGAATGCCCCGGCGGTCGGGTCGCCGGCGAAGAAGCGCTTCAAATCGCCGGTGGCGCCGTGATAATCGCCGACGATGAACCAGGCGAAATTATTGAGAATGTGATGCAGTCCGGTGACGATCAAAATGCGATTCAAGACGCCATAGGCAAAAAGGCCGAGTGATCCGGCACCCAGGATGGCTTGACTGGTGGCGTCCATGCCGCGCTCCAGGAACGGCCACGCATAGCCCACCACCGCCGCCAGCAGCAATCCGGCAACTCCACTGACGATCGGCACGAAGCGCCGGCCGCCGAAAAAACTCAGATAGCTCGGCAATGTGATGTTGCTGTAGCGGTTGTAGGCGACGCCGGCGATCACGCCCGACAGCAATCCGACCGGAATGCTGAGCTTGGCGAGGGAGCCTGGGGCCGCATGCAGCATGGTTTCGACCGCGCGAATAGTGACCAGGTAGCCGACCACGGCGGCGAGGCCCGCGGCTCCGTGGTTCTCGCGCGCCAGGCCAACACCCACGCCCACTGCAAATAACAGCCCGAGATTCGAGAAAATCGCGTCTCCGGCAGAGGCCATCGCCGCCCAGTTCAGCAAGTCGGGCTGGCCCAGGCGCAACAGCAGACCCGCAATGGGCAACACTGCGATAGGCAGCATCAGGGCGCGTCCCAGCTGCTGCAACCCGCCAAAGCGTAAATTCATGTTGGCTCCCCCAGATTGGCGATCGTCTTCTCGACCAGGGCGCGTACTTCGCTTGCCGTGGCGGCTTCAAGACAGCGCAGCGCGAGTTCGCGGCACTCGAGAATCCGCAATCCGCGGATTTGCTGCTTGAGCGCCGGTACTGCCGCCGGTACCACCGATAATTCGCGCACGCCCAAGCCCAATAAAATTGGTACCGCTTGCGAGTCGGCCGCCACCCCGCCGCACACGGCCACCAGCTTGCCGGCAGCGGCGCCGGCATCCGCGGCCCCGGCAATGAGATTGAGCACCGCAGGATGCAGAGCATCGGTGCGGCGCGCAAGCTGCGAATGGCCGCGATCCATCGCCAGCGTGTATTGCGTCAGATCATTGCTGCCGATCGAGAGAAATTCGACTTCGCGGCAGATGAGCGCAGCCGTCAGCGCGGCCGCCGGCGTCTCGATCATCGCGCCAAGTTCGACGCGCCCCGGCAGGGAGAGCTCGCGTGACAGTTCATCAACCATGCCTCTCACGGCGCGGATTTCGGCCGGCTCAGTGACCATGGGTATCAGCAGCCGCACCTTGCCGAACGGCACGACGCGCAGCGCTGCGCGCAACTGAGCACGCAACAGATGCGGATGCGCGAGGGCGGTGCGCACGCCGCGCATGCCGAGAGCCGGGTTCTCCTCGTGCGGCAGCGCCAGATAGCGCAGGGGTTTGTCGCCGCCGACGTCCATCAGTCGCAGGATCAGGGGGACATCGCCGAGCGCATTCGCGATTCCTTGGTACGCGGCGAGTTGTTCGTCCTCGCCGGGCGCCGTCTCCCGGTCGATGAACAGGAACTCGGTTCGCAGCAGCCCGCAACCTTCGGCGCCGTTCAGAGCGGCAGCCGCCGCGTCCGCGATGTTGCCCAGATTGGCGAACACCTCGATGCGAGTGCCATCGAGCGCGCGGCATTCGGTCCGCGCAGCCGCGCGTTGCGCGATTCTCGCGAGGCGGCGCGATTCGACCGCGCCACGCGCCTGCTCGATTTCCTCTGCGTTGGGCTTGATGTGCAGTCGACCGGCATCGGCATCGACGATCACGATCGAGCCGTCGGTGATTTCCCTTATATCCGCGCCGATACCGACCAGCATGGGGACTTCCATCGCCGCAGCCAGAATGGCCACGTGCGAGGTGGTGCCGCCGGCGCCCAGGCAGATGGCGGCCAGACGCTGGCGATCGAGAGCGGTGATCTCGGACGGCAACAGATCATCGGCCAGCAATATCGCGTGTTCAGGCAACGGCATGATCATGGGCCGCGCCTCCCCGGCAAGCGCCAGCAGCACATGCGCTTCAACGTCGAGCAGATCGTCGGCGCGCTCCCGCATGCGCGCATCATCGAGAGCCTCGAGCGCCGCGATCGATTGCCGCACAGCGCTGCGCCAGGCAAAGCCGGCGCCTTTGCCCGCGGCAATGAGTCCGTGCGCCGCTTCTTGCAGCGAAGGATCGCCGAGGAATTCGAGATGCGCTTCGATGATCTCGCGCCGCGTTGCGCCGCCGGTGGCGGCCACGCGCTGCAGCCTCAGGCGCACGTTGGTCAGCGCGCGCTCGAGTTCCGCGGCTTCATGGGCGGAATCCGCACTGTGTTCAACCACCTCGATGTTGCGGCGTTCGATGCGGGTCGCCCTCCCTACCTCGAATCCGCCCACCGCCGTAATTCCGTTGAGTACTCCGCTATCCGCTTGGGCCGCGCTTCGCGCAGCGGCTGCGCCCCCGGGTGGTCTGGCCGCCGCGGCGCCATCCCCCGCAGCGGTGTCCATCGTCATCGCTTCCTCGAGTGCCGCCACCACACCTGCGATGGCCTGCGGCGCATCGGGACCGATTGCTTGAATGGTCAAAGCATCGTCGTGGCGTACGCCGAGCGCCATGATTGCCACAACGCTGCGTGCGTTGGCGCTGCGTCCATGAGCATTGAGGGAGACTTGTGCTGCAAAGGTTTTGGCGCGGTTCGCGAGCATCGCGGCCGGGCGTGCGTGCAGTCCGTGCCGCAAGGCGATCGTGAGGGTTCGACTCACCGCCATTTCCGCCGCTGCGCCAGCCGTCAGCGGCGGCGACACGCTACTTGCATGTTCGGGGATCGGGCCGATCTCGAACAGAACTTCGCCCGCCGTCACCGGACCTTGCGCGCGGCGCTGGCTGATGCTCACGCCGTCCACGGGTGCGATGACGATGGGCGTCATCAAGCTTTTGGCGCCCCGCGCCACGATATCGAGGTCGAATCGGATGAGTTCATCGCCGGCGCGCACCATGGCGCCGGGCGGAACAAGCGGCTCGAAGCCGCGGCCGCGAAGCTCAACCGTGTCAATGCCGATATGAATCAACACGTCGATGCCCTGCGCCGTACGTATCGATACCGCATGTGCGCTGGCCGGCAGCGTTATAATCTCGCCCGCGCACGGCGCGATGACCACACCGCTGGTGGGATCGATGGCGAGGCCATCGCCGAGCATGCGCCCGGCAAATACTTGATCGGGTACCTCGTCGAGAGATGCGCACCAACCGGTCAGCGGCGCCATGATCTTGAGAGTAGACACCTGCTAATCCTCAATCTCGATCCAATTGAGCGCCCACATGGGATCGAGCCGCGGGCGCGCGAATCGCAGACACAGGTCGTGCCGGCCTGCGAGCGGCGGCAGGCGCTGCGCCGGCAAGGTCGTGAGCACATTGCTGGCGGCGGCCGGCGCCAGCGGCAGCGTTGCAAGCGCCGCGCTATCGCAGGTGTCGGCGTGGATCTCAAGCTCGCCTTCAGGCGTGCGCGTGTTTCCCACCGGGATGGCGGCGACATCGGCGCCGAGTTCGTAGTTGAAGGGTAAGGGAGCCACCGAGGCAATGATACGGGGCCCGCGCTCAAGATCGACACCGCGATCGATCCAGCACGGGTTCATGATATCGATGGCGAGCGGCGCGCCGGCATTTGCCGCCGCGCCCGCGGGTTCCAGAAGCAGTCCAATCCGGTTGCTGCAAAGATCCAGATCATGGCTGTCGCGCAGGAGCCCGGCACTGGTGTCGAGATGCCTCTGCCAGGTGCGGGAGACTTGCTGCGCCCCGATGAATGTTGCCGCGCGAACCTCCGTCCCGGCCGGCAGCGTGAGCGGCGATGCGTAGGCCGTGGAACTCGCCGTGGGCTCGCGGCGATCCAGCGTATAGCGTATCGCGCCGAGTCCGGAATCCTTGAGCTCCGCCGTATTCGACAGTGTCAGTGTGATGCCCTCCGCGCTGCGCGCAATCTCTGCGTTGATGCCGAATACGCTGTCGGCATACCCGATTCCAAATGCGCGATAGCGGGCGAACATCGGCACCAGCCGGGTGAGAAAATCCGGCCAACGGCGCTCCGGCGCCGACCAAGCGACTTCAGCAAGCGCTGCCGCGCGCGGCAGCGCCATCCATTCGACGCGCTGGTCCGTAGCGATGTGCTCGGTCCAGATATCGGCCTGGACTCCAAGTACGTGCCGCCGTTGTGCTGCGCTCAAGCTTAAGTCGCTGGGGTCAAAGCGGTACACATCTTCGAGCGTTACGAGTTCCAGCCGGCCCGGCGGTTCGCCGGCGAGAGTACTTTGGCGACGGTCGAAGTACAGCGTCGGTTGCGGCGTAAGAACGGTGTCATTGCCGGCGGCTGCCGCGCTGTGGGCACCGGCAACCCCGCGCCACGACATGACGATGGCATCGGTCGGCAGGCCCGGACTCAATATCTCGTCCCAGCCCACCAGCCGCCGGCCATGCGCCGCCAGGTAGCGGCCAATTCTCTGCGTGAAATACGACTGCAGTGCCTCGGCGTTGTGAATGTGAAGCTCGCGGGCGCGAGTCTGGACCTCCGCGGATGCGTTCCATTCGTCCTTGACCGCCTCATCGCCGCCGACATGCACATAACGAGACGGGAATAATTGCATCACTTCATCGAGCACATCCTCGAGAAACCTGAAGGTTTGCGGCTCCAGGTTGTAAAGATGCGTGTGCACCCCCCAGTTCGACGACACCGGCAGCGGCTGACTGCCCGCACCCAGCTCAGGATATGCGGCGATCGCCGCTTGCGCATGTCCCGGCATTTCGATTTCGGGAACGATTTGCACATGGCGCCTGGCCGCGTGCGCGACGATGTCACGCACCTCGTCCTGGGTGTAGAAACCGCCATAGCCCGCCCGCCACGCGCCTACCGATGTCAGCCGCGGATATTTTTTAATTTGCAGGCGCCAACCCTGGTCATCGGTCAAATGCCAGTGCAGCACGTTCAACTTGTGCCACGCCATCCAGTCGATCATGGAACGTATGAACGCGGGCGATTGAAAATGCCGCGCGGAATCCAGCATCAGTCCGCGCCACGCGTAGCGGGGCGCGTCGATGATGGTTTGCGAGGGAATGCGGCGGGCGCTGAGGTCAGGCGGCAGCAGCTGCCACAGGGTCATGGCGCCATAGAAAAGCCCCGCGCCGCTGCTTGCCGCTACGGTGATTCGATGCGGCCCGATTTTAAGCTTGTAGCCTTCCGGGCCCAATCCCGGCGCGCGCTGGAATGTGATCGTGGAGTCTGTTGTCGCGGATGCGCCGACTGCAACCGGCAACGCCAGCGCATTGGAGCGCTGCCACAACTCGACCAGGTAGCGGGCGGCGTTTTCCGCGTCGGCATCGCCCTTCGGCACCTTGATTTCGGTCGCGGCGCCAATCTCGAAGGAACCATCACCAGGAACGATCTTGGCGGGAAGTGGGATGACGCCGGCATGCGCCGGCGCATTCAGCGCCAGGCAGAAAACCAGGGCGGTGCATACCGCCCTGGTTCTCGTCACTATCATCCACCCATACCGCACGTACAACACTCTACCCCATTGCCACGCGCGGCGGCCGACTGCAGCTTACATCTTGAAGCGAACGCTCAGGTAGTACTGCGTGCCGTTCACGTAGAACGCGCGCGGTTGTTGCTCGTTCAAGGCGTAGTACTTGAGAGTCGGGTTGTTGAGGTTCTGACCTTCCAGGGACACTGAGAAGTTGTCGGTGATGATGTAATTCAACGCTGCCGACAGCGTGCCAATGTTGTACTGCGTGAACGCCGTATTGCGGTCGAGGCCGCTGTAGAACGAGGAGCGGTAGGTGTATGCGACCCGCGCACTCAAATGCTTGTTCTCGTAGTAGGCCTGCAGGTTGTAGGTGTTCTTCGAGGTGCCCACCAGCCGATCATCGCCATTGATGGTGACGTCCGAGGTCTGCTTGCCGTCGGCGTAAGTGTAATTGCCGATGAAGCCGATGTTGTCGGTGAACGCCTGTTGATAGGCGAATTCGCTGCCGTAGACCCGGCCCTGCGCGTTGACAGGTACGCTCAGCAGGTAGGGCACACTGGTGCCGTTCGGGAACACCGAGCTGTAGGTGACGTAGTTCTTGGTGATCGACCCGTAGGCGACGTAATTGCGCAAGTCCATATAGAACGCGGTTGCCGACAGCAGCGACTTCGGCGCGAAGTACCAGTCGAGTCCGGCATCGAAGTTGGTGGACAGAATCGGCTTCAAATCCGGGTTGCCGCCCGTACCGGTACCGGTCTCGCCGACAGCGCCCGGAGGCGCCAAGCTCACGAAGCCCGCCAGCGACGAGTAGTCGGCGCGGGTCATGGTCTCGGCGACGGCAAATCGCGCCACCAGATCATGGGTCACGTCGATCTTCAGATTGGCACTCGGCAGCACATCGTTGTAGTTGTTGTTGGTGGGCACGCCGATGTAGGTCCCGAAGTCCGAGTAGCGCGAACCGGGAGTCAGCGGGCTCACGCCCGCGTAGGTCACGACGTCTTCGATGGTGCGCACGAAGCGCACGCCGGCGTTCGCCGCCCAGTTGTCGCCCTTGAAATCGGCCTGCACATATGCCGCCGTGTCGATTTCGTGCACCTCGAACATGGAATTCCAATCGATGCGCGTCGCGGGATTGCGATTGACATTGGCGGGACTGTTGTAGGCCGCGAGTTGTTCCGCAGTCCAATACCAGATGTCGGTCGGCATGCCGCCGCCGAAGGTGTTGAAGTTCGACGGATAGTTCGAGAAGCCTACGGGATATGCGGCGGTGCTTTGACCGGCAGCCGTCGGCCCTTGACCGATCACATTGGCCGAGGTGCGGCCATGGTGCTCGTAGCGCACGCCGAATTTCAGGTCCTTCCAGAAGTCGTTGTCGATCTTGAAGGCGCCGTCGAGCTTTGCCCAGGCTTCCGTGTCCTGCACATCGATGTTCTGGTCGCCGAAGATCCAGCTGAATGCCACCGGCACGCCGCCCGGCGTCGGGGTGGTATTGTTGGTGGCGCCGAGACTGTAGCCGGGCCCCGTCCCAATGCCTTGCAACAAGTACGAGGCGCCGGATCCTACGGCGGGAACGGTTTCGGAGACGTTCTGATTGGGCGTCTTGCCGTCGCCCCAGGAGTAGCCCACCTGGCCGAAGAAGGAGAGCCTGTCGCTCGCGTCCCATTTGGAATCCAAATTGACGAAGTTGGCGGTGGCGACTTCGTCCGGCCGGGAAATCTGGTCATACACGGCATAGTCGGTGCCCGCGACCGGCGCGAAGGTCGCCGAGGTCAGAGTGTTTTGGGAGATCGTGTAGCCGGGAAGCGGCGCCTGGCCTGCGCCCGACGCGAGGAAGTGCGTCGGCCACAGCAGGTAGTTGGTATTCTCGTTGCTCGCCGTCAATTTGGATGAGAAACCCGACAGGTCCAGAGTGAGCGTATCGGTGGGCTTGAACTCCACGTCGGCCATGCCGCCATTGCGCTCGCGCTTTTGTTGGAAAAACGCCGCGCCGATCAGGGCCGGATACTGCACGCCGGAGAGGTTCGGATTCGATATGGCGACCGCGCTGCCCGGTGCTATCGTGTCGTAGCCCAACAGTTCGGAACCGTCGCGCCGCAGGTAGCGTTCCTCCGAGAACAGCTGCACCATGATGCCGAAGGTATTGGCGTCGTTCTTCCAGTTGCCAAGCGCGCTGAACACGCCGGCACCCCGCGACGGCAGGGTCGAATACACGTCGCCGGCCGATGCTGAAATGGTCAGCGGTTGCGCGAAGTCGAGCGGCTTGCGGGTAATGATGTCCACCGAGCCCGCGACGCCGCCCTCGACCAATGAGGCGCTGGAACTTTTCTGCACCACGACCTGGCTGACGATTTCGGAGGGCAACAGCGTATAGCTGACGCTGCGTCCCACCTGCGTGGTCTGATCGAGCACGAACCAGTCTCCGGCCGCGACGTTGTGACCATTGATCAGGGTTTGCGTGAGGCTGGGGTTGGTGCCGCGCATGCTGACGCGGTCGTTCTCATCGAAGCCGCCTTCATTGGCGCCGGCCGAACTGGTGGTGATGCCGGGCACACGCGCCAGCGAGTCAGCCACATTCTTATCCGGCATCTTGCCGATGTCCTCGGCAGTGATGACATCGATGATGTCGGTCGAGGCGCGCTGTATTTTCAGCGACTCTTCGACCGACTGCCGGATGCCGGTAACGACGATTTCTTCGAGCGGGGCGTCTGCGGCACTATCCGCCAAAGCCAGAGTGGGCGGCACCAGGATCACCAACCCCAATGCCGACTTGACCGCCAACGCGATCCGATTCATATAGATATCCCCAGTCCGATTCATATCAATGCCCCCTGTCCGGTCAGTTTTAGATTTGCCGTCATCCCGCGTGGTTGGTCCAATGCCACACCAATTGAGGCCCAATATAATACCAATTTAGAATATCTGCTAGTGCCATGTAATACCTGCGTCAGTAGCTGTATATTCCCATTAAATGTAAGGGTTTATGAGAACCAGGAGATTTATTGATCGACAAGTGGTATGTATTTGGTATTATTTTGCATGACCGCAAATCCACGGATCTGACCTTGGCCCTATGACATCACTCGCAAAAGCAGTCGGTCCGCTCGATGGTCAGGGCAACTTGCCGCTGTATCAGGAACTGCAGCGCGCGCTGCGAAAAGCCATTGATAGTCGTGTTTTGGGCCCGGATGATGCGCTGCCGTCGGAGCGCGATCTGGCGGCGGACTTTGGGGTTTCGCGCATCACGGTCAGAAAGGCGCTCGACGGACTCGTGACTGACGGATTGTTGGTGAGACGCCAGGGGTCCGGCAATTTCGTCTCGGCGCGCGTCGATAAGAACTTCGCCATGCTCACCTCGTTCTCCGAGGATATGCGGGCGCGCGGCCGCACGCCGCACAGTGTGTGGTTGAAGCGGGCGGCGGGTACGGTGACTCCCGAAGAAGCGCTGGCGCTGCGCTTGAGTCCGGGCACACCGGTATTTCGCTTCAATCGAATTCGCTGCGCCGACGATGCGCCCATGGCGCTGGAATACGCCACAGTCGTCGCAACGGCGTTGCCGTCTCTCGAATCGGTCGGCGCCTCGCTGTATGAGGCTCTGGAACTCACGGGTCAACGACCGGTGCGCGCGCTGCAGCGCTTGCGCGCGGTTCTCTTGACCGGCGACCAAGCGGAGCTGTTGAAGGCCAAACCCGGCGATGCGGGACTGCTGGTCGAGCGCTTGGGATCATTGCCCGATGGACGCGCGATCGAGTTTTCGCAGTCCTTCTACCGCGGTGATACTTACGACTTCGTCGCCGAACTCTCCGCATGAGCCTGATGTTTGAGGAAGCCGCCAGCGCGTCGGCGGCAGTGAGCGCGCAGCTTCAGCATGACGCTGCCGCGATCGCTGCGATCGGCGCCGAGGTGCGTCGGCTCGCACCGCGCGCGGTCATCACCTGCGCGCGCGGCAGCTCCGATCATGCGGCAACGTATGCGAAGTACCTGATCGAGACACGCACGCGGCTTTTGACTGCGTCTGCAGCGCCGTCGATCAGCTCGGTGTATGGCGTGACGCAGGATCTTCGCGGCTGCTTGTTCATCGCAATCTCGCAGTCGGGTCGCAGTCCCGATTTGCTGGCGGCGGTGGCGTCGGCCAAGGTCTCGGGCGCCACGATTCTCGCGTTGTGCAACAGCCCGGGCGCGCCTCTGGCCGCCGCCGCCGATTTGGTGATTGAACTACGCGCCGGTTTCGAAACCAGCGTCGCGGCCACCAAATCCTTCCTCGCAACCCTGGCCGCGCTGGCCAACCTGGTGGCCGCGTGGACCCGCGATGCGGCGCTGCAGTCCGCGCTGCAGACGCTGCCCTCCTTGATGGATGCGAGCTGGGCGCTTGATTGGTCCGGCGCACTACCGGTGCTCGGGCCGGCGGGAAACCTGTATGTGATCGGGCGGGGCTTAGGGTTGGGCGCCGCGCAGGAAATTGCGCTGAAGTGCAAGGAAACCTGCGGCCTGCATGCCGAGGCGTTCAGCAGCGCCGAATTGCGTCACGGACCTTACACGCTTTTGGGGCGGACGTTCCCCGCGCTGCTGTTCGCGCAACGCGATGCCTCGCTCAAGGGTGTGGAAGCCCTCGCCGGCGAGCTTGCGCAACTGGGCGTCCCGGTGCTGCTCGCCGGCGCTCGCGCCGCCGGCGCCACCGTGCTGCCGACAATCGATGCTGCGGCCGAGCTGGCGCCAATCCTGCTGGTACAAAGCGCTTATCGAATGATCGATTCGCTGGCGGCACGCCGCGGTCTCGATCCTGATCATCCGCCGCACCTGCGCAAGATTACGGAGACCATGTAGTGCAAAGCGCGCTGGTGAATGGCCGGGTTCTCACCGGCGCAGGGTTGGTGAGCGGACAGGCCGTGCTGCTTTCGGGAGCGCGCATCGAGGCGCTGACGGACCTCAATGATTCACGCTGCCGTGACGCGGTGGTGGTGGACCTTCACGGGCAGCTGTTGCTGCCGGGATTCATCGATGTGCAG
>Ga0209447_10000412_pt1 | contig 11589 bp, 10 predicted proteins | sample BogFormECP04_OM3_FD_188243 | JGI IMG/M metagenome (GOLD analysis project Ga0209447, IMG submission 188243) | Bog forest soil microbial communities from Calvert Island, British Columbia, Canada - ECP04_OM3 (SPAdes) (version 2) | ecosystem: Environmental > Aquatic > Freshwater > Wetlands > Bog ... | reverse complement strand
CAGACCAGGCGTCTTCCTCGTCCGCGGATGCTTCCGCAGAGTTGCCGAGCGAATTTACAGACGCGAAGCTCGAGGAAATGGTCGGGCACTATAAGCGCTCGAAATGGCAGGCGGAGGCCGCCGTTCTGGCGGAGGCAAAAAACGGCCTGCCTGCAATCGTAGCGATGCCCACAACTCCAGTCGGTCCGTGGGATTGGAAGCCCACGCCGACCGGTAAAATCATCGTGGATTTTCTGAACGGCAAAATGCCCGGCTATGTGGAGACAGGATTGAATTTCGTGGGCGTGGAAGATTGCGCCGCGGGGCATTTGCTGGTTGCCGAACGCGGAAAAGTTGGCGAGCGCTACCTGCTGGGCGCCGAGAATTTGACGCTGAAAAAATTACTGGATACGCTCTCGAAAATTACCGGGCTGCCGGCGCCAAAATTGAAAATTCCCCACGGCTTGGCGTTGACTGCGGCGTATGCCGAGACCGCCTTTTCGCGCCTGCTCGGACGCGAGCCGCAGATCCCCGTGGAGGGCGTGAAAATCGCGCGGCACATGATGTTCGTCGATGCCTCACGCGCGCAGCGGGAGCTGGGTTTCCGTGCGGGGCCGGTAGCCGAGGCGCTCGAGCGCGCGGTACGCTGGTACGAGAGCAACGGTTACGTTTCGCCACGTCGCGCGAGGAAAATTGTGTACGCCGCCGCGGCATAGATTTTTGTGGCACAGCCAATCATGGCTGTGCGGTTGTGCATCTCAGGGGATCGTCCACAGCCAGGATTGGCTGTGCCACAAGAAGATCAACATGCGCTTTCTTGTTACATTCGCCATCGACGCGGAGTTCAATCCGTGGAAATCACGGCACCCGTTTGTTCCGTATGATTACGACAACTCCGGCCGCAAGCGCGAGTTCGACATGTATCGTGCCAACATTGGCGCCAACGAGGTGACGGTGTTGCTCACCGGAATGGGTCCGGCCAGCGCCAGCAAGGCTATGCAAATCGTGCCGCCGGAATTGTACGATGCATGGATTTCAACGGGCTTGGCTGGCGCGCTCGACGCCGAGCTGCCGTTATGCGCGACCGTGGTGGCACGCACGGTGATGACGCGCGACGAAACGCTCCACGTGCTCAGCGATGCGGATTTTGTCAGCGTGGCGACTGCTTGCGGTGCGACGGCGGTGACCACGTTTCTCACCACGGCGACCATTATCGCCAGTTCGATCGAAAAAGAGTCGCTGGCCTCAACCGCGAGCGTTGTGGAAATGGAATCGACGCACATATTGGCGGTGGCGCAGGAGCGGCAAATTCCCGCGGTCGCCGTGCGGGCCATCAGCGATATCGCGGAAGAGGATCTTCCGCTGGACTTTCAGAAAATCGCGGACGAACGCGGCCACGTGAAAGTCGGTGGATTATTGAAAGAATTAGCTTTGCATCCGCACCGGCTGCCCTTGCTGATTCGCTTTGGAGCACACAGCCGTGCGGCAGCCGGGGCGCTGGCGGATTTTCTGGATCGCTATATTCCCGAGTTGACGGAAGACGCAAGGCGAAACGCGGTAGCCAACGAATGGGCCAACGCCGCCGCCAAGGCCTTATATCGCAAGGAAGGATGGCTGCAGTGAGCACCGCGACCTCCGCGACTTCCGGTTCCAGGAGTCAAATCACGCCTGTCCCGAAGACCATGCGTGCGGGTGTGTATCGCGAAAAGGGCGTTGTGCGCGTGGAAGAAGTGCCCGTGCCGGATGTGGGTATCAACGAAGTGTTGATCAAGGTCGCTTGCTGCGGCATCTGCGGCACGGACATTAAGAAAATTTTTCACGCGTATGTGCCGCCTCCGCAAATTCTTGGACACGAACTGGCGGGCACGGTCGTGGCTATCGGCCCGGGGGTAACCAAGTGGCAGGTCGGCGATCGCGTGATGAGTTTTCACCATGTCCCGTGTGGAACGTGTTTCTATTGCGAACGAAGGCTCTTCTCGCAATGCGCGCAATATAAGTCCACCGGACTTACTGGCGGTTTTACGCCGAATGGCGGCGGCTTCGCGGAATATGTGAAAGCTATGCCATGGGTGGCGGAGCGGGGCATCGTTGCGCTTCCCGACAACGTAAGCTTCGAGGAAGCCACGTTCATCGAGCCCATCAATACCATCGTCAAAGCGGTGCAGAAAGCGCGCATCGTTGCAGGTGAAAAGGTATTAATCGCCGGTTGCGGGCCGATCGGCCTGCAGTTGCTGATGGTGGCAAGACTGTCTGGCGCGCACATATACACCAGCGATCCCATGGCTGTGCGGCGCGAGAAAAGCCTCGCGCTGGGCGCGCAGGAGTCTTTTGACCCAACCAATGGTAAGCTGGTGGAACTGGTGAAAGCCCGATCTGGGGGCAGAGGGGCGGATGCGGTGCTGGTAGCAGTGGCCCATCCTTCGGTGGTCATCGATGCGTTGGCGGCGGCGCGGCCTGGTGGGCGCGTGCTGCTGTTTGCCGCGAATGATCCGGTAACGAAAATCGAATTTCCCGCCTCCGCCGTGGGTATTGACGAAAAAGAAATCTTGGGCAGTTACAGCGCAGCCGCGGACATTCAGGAAGAAGCCGCCGAGTTGGTGCTGCGCAAGAAACTCCCGGTAATGGAAATTGTCTCGCACCGCTTTCCCTTGGATAGGATTCAAGAAGCTTTGGAACTCGCGGCGCGGCCCACGGAAGAATCGTTGAAGATTTTAGTTACACATAGCTAGCAGCAAACGGCGTTACTGAGGGCTGATCGATCGTATGAGTAGCAGAACCTCAATTCCCAAACGGCCAGAAGTGGGCGAAGAGAGCGTGGCGGTGCTGACGCCGCGTGTCGCCGTGCCCTCCAAGATGACCGCGGCCGTGCTCTACGGCAGCGAGGATCTGCGCATCGAGCAAATGGACGTGCCCAGCGTGAAGCCGGACGAAGTTTTGTTGCGTGTACGCCTGGCGCTTACGGATGGCACGGACCTGAAAGTTTGGAAGCGCGGCTATCACGCCAAGATGATCCAGCCGCCCGCGGTCTTTGGGCATGAAGTGGTCGGCGAAATTGCCGTGGCGGGGAAACGCGTGGATGCGCGCTGGCGTCTGGGCATGCGTGTGGTGGCGGCGAATTCCGCCCCCTGCCTGCGCTGCTATCACTGCCGCCGCGGGCAAGAAAATCTTTGCGAAGACCTGCTGTTCAACAATGGCGCGTACGCGGAATATATGCGCGTTCCCGCGCGCATCGTTATGGAAAATATGCTGGAAGTGCCGCACTCCGTCGATGACGCCAGCGCGGCGCTGGCCGAGCCATTGGCGTGTGTATTGCGCGGCATTCACGAAATGGAATTGCGCGCCGGGGATACCGCGGCGGTGATCGGCTGCGGCCCGATTGGATTGAAATTTGTTCGCATGCTGTCCAGGCGCGGGGTGCGGGTGATCGCGCTGGCGCGCCGCTCGGCGCCGCTGGACGTGGCGCGGCATCTGGGGGCCTTTGCGACCATCAATGTTACGGAAGGCAAAGATGCTATTTCCGCGGTGCGCGCGCTTACCGACGAATCGCGCGGCGCGGATGCCGTGGTGGAAGCCGCGGGGAATCCTGCCACGTGGCGGCAAGCGCTGGAGATGGTGCGGCGCGGCGGCGTGGTGAATTTTTTCAGCGGTTTGCCGAGCGGCACGAAAGTAGAAATCGAGCCGGCGGCCATTCACTACTCGGAGATCAAATTAATTTCGCCGTTTCATCATACGCCGCGCTTTTTCCGCGAAGCGCTGGAAGCCATTCGCCGCAATGATATTTCCGCACACGATTTTGTCACGGAAGAGATTGCGTTGACCGCGCTGCCGCAAGCTTTCGAGCGCATGAAAGCGCGCAGCGGAGAAATCAAAGTAGCCGTGCGCCCTTAGCGGCGGCCCGGGGAAACACGCAAATATTCCTCGCTCCGCTCGCAATGACGGATTCTGCGGTTTTTGACAGCATTGTCCAACTCTCAGTTGATGAGCATCGTCAAGGAATCATCCTTCTAAAATGCTTGGTCCCGGTGAATTAGAGATTGCTGAAAATCTTCCGCCGCGCGGCTGCAGCGCCGCCGAAGCGCAGGCCTACACGCGATGGCTGGCCACGCATCACTACGAAAATTTCGCGGTAGTTTCATGGCTGCTGCCCAAATCGCTGCATCAGCATTTCTACAACGTTTACGCCTATTGCCGCTGGGCCGACGATCTCGGAGACGAAATCCCCGAAACTATCCGCGCTCTCGAATTACTGGATTGGTGGGAACACGAACTCCGCCTGTGCTACCAGGGCCGCCCAACGCATCCGGTTTTTGTGGCGCTGCGGCAAACCGTCGAAGCCAAGGAAATTCCCGAGCGCCCTTTCGCCGATTTGCTGAAAGCTTTTCGTCAAGACCAGGTGGTCAAGCGTTACGAAACCTGGGATGCGATGATCGATTACTGCGTCTACTCCGCCAACCCCGTTGGCCGGTTGGTGCTGTACTTGTGCGGGTACCGTGATGAATCGCGGCAAAAGCTTTCGGACGCCACGTGCACCGCGCTGCAGCTTGCGAATTTCTGGCAAGACGTCAGCCGCGACCTCGAAAAGGGCCGCATCTACATTCCGCTGGACGTCGCCACCAAACACGGTGTGACCGAACAGGACATCCTCACGCGGCGCTTCCACGCAGGCTACGTCCACCTGATGAAGGATTTGCTGTGCCGCACGAGAGAACTCTTCGCGCAGGGCGCGGCCTTGCCAAGGATGGTGGACGGCCGCTTGCGTGTTGATCTGGACATGTTTGGCCGCGGCGGCCTAGCCATTCTGCACGCCATTGAAGCATCCGGCTACGACACCTTGCATCATCGCCCGGTCGTTACGAAGGGCAAACAGATACGACTGCTTGGCCAAGCGCTTGTCGCTAAATTAACGAATCGTAAGGACGCAAGTGCGACGGCCACCGTTCAAAGCAACGCTGCGGGAGCACCGCAGGCTGCGCCTCAACCGGCCGGAGCTCAGCCGTTGAGCTTGGCGCCAAGCTTAGAAGTTCCCAAGTCCTATGAAGCGTGCCAGCAGATAGCGCGCGCCTCGAACAGTAATTTTTACTACGCTTTCTATCTGCTGCCGAAGCCAAAGCGCAACGCGCTGTGCGCGCTCTACGCCTTCAATCGTTTGGTTGACGATGTCGCCGACGAAGGCGCGGATCTGCCGGCAAAGCAGCGCGGTCTGGCGCGGTGGCGCGCGGAACTGGACGAAGCGGTGACCGGCGTGGATCAGTGCTTTGACGGCACCGCGGCGATGACCTTGGTGGACGCGCCGCCGAATGCCTCGCTGGCGATCCTGCCGGCGCTGGCCGATGCGCTGGAGCGCTACAAGATCCCCACCCGTTATCTGCACGATCTGATTTCCGGCGCGGAAATGGATTTGACCATTCACGCGTATCCGACCTTTGAACGCCTGAGGGAATATTGTTATCGCGTGGCAGGCACGGTGGGTCTCACCTGCACACACGTCTTCGGTTTCAAAGACTCGCGCGCGATTGATTTGGCCGAAAAACTCGGTTTGGCCTTCCAACTGACGAACATTATCCGCGATGTTCACGAGGACTACTCCGTGGGCCGCGTATATCTTCCCGAAGAAGATCTATCGCGATACAACGTTGCGCCAGCCGACTTCGCGGGCAGCGAAGCTACACTGGGCGTGCGCGAGTTGTTGCGCTTTGAAGCGGATCGCGCGTGGGAGAATTATGAGGCGGGCGCGGCGCTGCTCAATTTGATCGATCCAGACAGCCGCGGCACGCTCTGGCTGCTGGTGCATACGTACAGCGCTTTATTGGCGCGCATCGAATCTGTGGATTTCGCCGTTTTTGGAGAGCGCGTGCGTCTCAGCAAAGCGGAAAAAATGCTGTTTATCGCCAAAGCCCGTTTCGGGCGCCTGACGGAAGAGAACATCCTTGAAAAACGTGATCGTGATCGGCGGCGGACTAGCGGGTCTGGCAGCCGGCGTCGCGCTGGCTGAGGCTGGCTGGCAAGTCCGTCTGTTCGAGCAGCGTCCATTTTTGGGCGGACGCGCGACTTCCTATGTTTTGCCGAGCGGCGAGCATGTGGACAATTGCCAGCATGTGACGCTGGGCTGCTGCACGAATCTTGAGGACTTCTACCGCCGTGTGGGTTCCAGCAACAAAATAAAATATTTCGATCGCCTGGTTTTCATCGATCCACAAGGCCGGCGTGGCGAAATGCAGGCCGGCATGTTCCCCGCGCCGTTCCACATGATTGGCTCCTTTGCGACGTTTGCGCCGCTTACTCTGATGGACAAGCTCTCCATCGCCCGCGCCATGCTGGATATTTTGCGCGCGAAAGGCCATCCGAGCGATCTCTATGACCAGCCGCCCATCTCCATGCGCGATTGGCTGCGTCTCCGCAAACAAACTAAGGGCGCGATTGAGCGTTTTTGGCGCGTGGTGCTCGTCAGCGCGCTTGATGAAGAGCTCGACCGCACCGATGCGCGCTTCGGTGTGGACGTTTTCTGGAAAGCGTTTCTCTCGAATCGCAGCGGCTACCGCATGGGCGTTCCCACCGTTCCGCTCGCGGATCTCTACGATGGCTGTAAGTCGGCCATCGAAGAAAAGGGCGGGGAAGTCACGCTCCGCGCACCGGTACGCGGCATCGTCATCGAAAATGGTGAGGTCGCCGGCGTCCGTTTCGATGAGGCTAGAGTTGAATCCGCCGATGCTTACGTCTTCGCCTTGCCGCACGCCACGCTAAGCGAACTTCTGCCGGACCCGGTCCGGGAGGGCTATCCGGCATTCAGCAATCTCGGAAAAATCAAAGACGCGCCCATCACCGGCGTGCACTTCTGGTTTGACCGGCAAGTAATGGACGAGCCGTTTGTGACGCTGCTCGACACGCACACACAATGGATTTTTAACAAAACGATGCTCTACGAGGGCGCCGCAGGTCAAAAAAGTCCGCCCATCGCAAGCAACGAGCCCAAATCCAACGAACAGTACCTGCAAATGGTGATCAGCGCTTCGTACGATCTGATCCCCAAATCGCGGCAGGAAATTATTGATCTGGTCCTGCAGGAGGTTCGGCAGGTACTGCCAAGGTCGCGCGCGGCCCAGTTGGTGAAGGCCACGGTCATCAAAGAGACTGCCGCGACGTTTTCGCCGGAGCCGGGGATCGACCGTTGGCGCCCGCAACAAAAATCTCCGATCAATAAAATGTTTCTCGCCGGAGACTGGACCGACACCGGCTGGCCCGCCACCATGGAAGGTGCCGTCCGCAGCGGCTATCTCGCCGCGGAAGCGGTCCTAAGCACCGCAGGCGAAGCGCAAAAATTCTTGCAAGCTGATCTAGCGCCGGACGGTCTAATGAAGTAGTAGTGCTCGATTGTGAGGCTATCCAGGCGTGGAGAGCCTCTGAGTGACTTGGCCTTTTCTGTAGTGGCGAATCTTTAGATTCGCATGCTGTTCATCGCGGCAGACAGAACGAACCATGCGAATCTAAAGATTCGCCACTACAAAACAAAAGAAACAAATCAGATCCAATCCGCATCAAAGGAACTCAAGTGGCGTTCGCGAGTCGTCAGCCCTTCGCACAGCGCATCCAGATCCCGATAGGCGTTAGCGGAATGCTGTAGAAAATGTTCATAGCCCTCGCGACTCTCCCACACATCCATGGTCACAAAGCGTAGCGGCTCGACAACGTGGCGCAGCAGCCGCGTTTCGCGAAATTTCGCGTCGGTGGCAAACAATCGCGCCCACGTACCCGAGGGTGAGTACGCGAAAATGAACCTCTCCTCGCACTCGCTCTTGACATCGAACTCCCAGAGGACTACAAACATAGTTGTCCTGTCTCCTGCTCCTCGGACGCACGCAGCTCTGCAAGAAAACCTCCGGGATTGGTTGCGCCGTCCGGCCGAGTGTAGCAATCCGTACTACCTACGGTGCAGCAAGTTTTTCGCATGGTGCGCAGTGTGATGGATGCCCGGTATTGCCGGAATGGCAGCGTCCGTTCAACCTCGAAAAGTTGCGTAAAGCGGTAGTTTCACAGGGTCTGGAACTAGTTGCGTCAGCCGTTTTGTGTAGCGCGTCGTGTTTGTCCCATGTCGCCGCGTTCTATCGTTTCGCATGGCGTGACCGTCTAACACCTGACGTTTGAGTTGTAGCAGTCCGTCGCCTTCGGCGGACGGAGGTACGTGTGGATCGCAAGTACAGTCACCGCGGCTATCGTGACGCGGAAAAAGAAAAAAAAGAAAAGCCCCGCAAACCACCTCCCGCCGGCGGCCCGCGTGGCGCCGATCAGTTCGGCCCCCGTACCCCGCGCATGGTTGGCACGGTAACCCGCGCGCGCTGCTCCAATTGCGGCGCAGTTTTGACCCCCGGCTTCGACGCCGAAGGCACCTGCCCGAAATGCCAATTCGAGCTGCACTGCTGCAAGCAATGCCGGTACTTCGATACCGGCCTGCGTTTCGAGTGCACGCAACCCGTTCCTGAACGCATCACGCCCAAAGACGTAAAAAACAACTGCACATTTTATGCGTTCCGCACCACGGTGGAAAAAGACACCGCGCCGACCACCTACACGCAGCCCAACAACATTCCCGCCGCTCCCATGGCTCCGTCCCGCCCGCTGGACGCGCGCCAAGCCTTCGAGAATCTCTTCAAGAAATGATCGTTTGGTGGCCGTGCGTGGCTGGGCCAGGCTATTCAGGCCGCGGAAAAAGTCGCGGCCTAGGGGGGCGGAGCTTTAGCTCCGACATTAAGTACTTGGCTACCAACGCGCTTTAGCGCCTGAGGATTTGCTTTTGCCCTTTTTCCGCGGCCGGTATAGCCAGCGTCAAGTTAAATTGTATAAAGAGAAAGCGCCGCGCGAGAAACAGCCAACACGCGGCGCTTCGTTGCGAGCTATTTCCTTAACCGGGAATCCGCAAATCAATCCTGGTAAGGCAGATATCTCCACATGTCGTTGAGGTAGCCGTTGCCGTCGGTGCTGGTGGAATCATAGCCCTGGCCGCCAAAGAGCCAGAACTGACCGATCCCGTCAACCCAAGTGGTGCCGAGGAACCCATTGCCATTAGTTCCGGTGGACATGTAGGCGCACCCCCTTCCCGTGCGAATTGCGCAATAACCATCTGCGTCCGCGAATGAGTCGGCCCGCCGCCCTCACGAGAAGGCGCGCCGCGATTCGGGCGGCTAAGACCCTTTGTTCTTTAGGATTTATTCTTTAGGATTTGTTCTTTAGGACTTGTTCTTTAGGCGATAGAGAATCTGTCCGAGCATGCTAAGCCATAGGTCAGCGTCGTTGGCGGTAAGGTTGTGGCGCCGCAGGAGACGGCGTATTTTCTCTTCCGGCGTTTTGCCAGAGCGCGGCGTCAGATACCCGGCGAGATGCAAAGCCTCGATTAGCGTCTTGGTGATGCGCTCGACGTCTCCCGCGGTCGCCGACTTAAGCTGCGCTGCGGGCAGCGCCTTCCGCGTGACGCGTCCCAGCGGTGCCGATTTCCCCGCGTCTCGCGCCAGTTCGTAAACGCATACCGCGACGGCCTGCCCCAGATTCATCGAGCGATGCTCGATGCGCGTGGGGACGCGCAGCAGCCAATGGCAATGGCTCAGCTCCTCATTGGAAAGCCCCACGCGCTCCGAGCCAAACAGCAAGGCCACGTTGCCGGACGCCATCTGCTTACGGATGATCTTGGCCGCTTCCGGCAACGCCTTTACTCGATGATGCAACTCGCGGTCGCCCACGGCCGTCGTGCCAACTACCAGCGTGCAATCCGCGATCGCCTCATCGAGGGACGCAAACTCTTCCGCGCTCGTCAGCACCGAGGACGCACCTACGGCCGAGCGCGCTTCGCGAAACCCGGCTTCGAAGGGATTCACCACGCGCAACCGCAAAAACCCAAAATTGCTCATGGCTCGCGCGGCCGCCCCAATATTCAAGGGATTGCGCGGATTCACGAGCAGCACTTTTAGTTGATGGAACTCAGGAGGAATTCCCACGCCACAATTCTACCGCTTCGCAGCCTGTGTAGGTGCCGGACTTCAGTCCGGCCTGCTGGCATCTTGAGCTTGCGTTTGCTGGCTGTTAGCTTCGATGATTTTTCCCGAATTATTCCGGCAACGAATCTCAATCCGCCGCGCTAGAGGACTCTTGGAAAGCGCCGGCCGCGCCGACGGCCCTGGCTGCCATCGCGCGCGCGCGCAACTTCCGCGTCCCGGCATAGAGCGCGAATCCACCCGCGATAATCAGCGCGCCAAACACCAAGCCGTTCATCCCAAGCACACTTTCACTTTCGCTCTCAACCATCGCCAGGCTGAGCAAAGCCAAGGGGAAAATCCCCAGCATTACCGCCCCAGCCATGCCGCCCGGCACGCGGAACTCTCGCTTTAGCTCCGGCTCGCGGATGCGCAGGGCCACCAGCGTCACAAATTCCAGCATCAAGCTGGCGCCATACAACATAATGTCCAGAGTAACCAGTCGCTTGAATCCCAGACCCAGACAAAGCGCCCAGCCGGATGCGCAAACTAGGATCGCCACCCAAGGCGCTTTGGCTCGCGCGCTGACCTTGGCAAAAATCTTCGGCAGCATTCCGTCGTTGGCCATGGCCAGAGGCAATCGCGAATAGCTCATGACCAGCGCGTTAAACATGCCAAACGCGCTCATCATCCCGCCCACGACGATTAAAAAGCGCAGCCACTCAAATCCAAAGATCGTGCCGCCGAGCCGCCCGGCCACCTGGGCCCACGAACCGTCTCCGCTGAAGGAACTTGCCGGCGCACCAGTGAAATAAACCGCCAGAAAAGGCAGCACGTAGGTCAGCGAGACCAAGACGACTGCCGCGATCATGGCCTTGGGATACGTGCGTTGCGGCCGCTCCACTTCCTGGGCGATGGTCGAAGCATTGTCCCAGCCCATGTAGTTCCACATGGCTACCAGAACCGCGCCAATCAGCCCGAGTTCTGAGCCGCCCGAAGTGGTTGCTACGGCATGCGCATCCGCCAGCGCCCCAACCTTAAATGGCGCCAAGACCACCACCAGCGCAAACGGCGCGGAAAGCAAAAAGAATAGCCACAGCGAGGTAATGCCCACCACGCGCACGCCGGCCATATTCAGCGCCGCGCAGGTGACCACCACAAACAGCCCGGCCATCACTCCGTGATTGCCGACGCCAAACCACGGCGCGAATTGCTTTAAATAGAAAACAAATAAGGTGGGGTAAATGGCCATGTCGAAAATGCTGGCCGCCAGCGACAACCACGCCTCTTGAAAGCCCCAGAAATTGCCCAAGCCGCGCCGCACCCACGCGTAGTAACCGCCCTCGGAAGGCAGCGCGCTCGACAGCTCGCCGATCATGAACGCCGTCGGCAGGCACCACAAGACCGGCAAAAAGAGCAGTACCAGAATGCCGCGCCCGTAGCCCGCGCCGGAGACCACTTCCTCCGTGCCATACGTGCCGCCGGACACCATGAAAAACGTCGCCGCCACAAGCGGCCACAGCGTCATTTTAGCGACTCTGGTTTTTGTGCTGGAAATCGTGCGGGAAGGTAGCTGGACTGGCAGTGATAACGTGCTCAATTTTTACGCTCGTCCTCCTCAAACGACGTTCGTTTTTTCCTCAAAACGAATTCG
>Ga0209447_10000411_pt1 | contig 11609 bp, 9 predicted proteins | sample BogFormECP04_OM3_FD_188243 | JGI IMG/M metagenome (GOLD analysis project Ga0209447, IMG submission 188243) | Bog forest soil microbial communities from Calvert Island, British Columbia, Canada - ECP04_OM3 (SPAdes) (version 2) | ecosystem: Environmental > Aquatic > Freshwater > Wetlands > Bog ... | reverse complement strand
GGTCATTTCGAGCGACGCGAACCAGATGCAAAAACACGTGGGCAGCTTCGATTTTATTCTCGATGCCGTGTCTGGCGATCACGACATCAATGTTTACCTCAATATGTTGCGTCGCGACGGGCACGTGGTGATGGTCGGCGCGCCGGAGAAACCGCTGGCGGTTTCGGTGTTTTCACTGATCATGGGGCGGCGCAGCATTTCGGGTTCGCCGATTGGGGGCATTGCCGAAACTCAGGAGATGCTGGATTTCTGCGGGAAGCACAATATTACGTCGGATGTGGAGATCATCCCGATCCAGAAGGTTAATGAAGCGTACGAGCGGCTGCTGAAGTCCGACGTGAAGTATCGCTTCTCGATTGATATGGCTTCGTTGAAAACGGAGTGAGGCGAAATCGGCGCGGAGGCCGAACCGGAGACGAATTGACGTTCCAGATTTGGCGCTGTTAGCTGAAGCGACGCCAGGGTGGGAAGGAATCGGGATCCGTTTCGGAGTCTGCGTCGGAGCCCGCGTCGGGGTCTGCGTTGCCCTTTGCGAGTTCGGTAAGAAAATCGCGCGCCGTGGTGGCGTCGTCCTCGCGCACTAGAATTTTGAATCCGGCACCGGACCAGGCCAGGTGTTCGCGCATTCCTCCCGCGGTGTCGCCCTGAATGATTGCGGGGATGCCGGCTTCTTCGAGCGCGCCTCGGACCAACTCCGCCTCGGGGCGGCTGCCGCACGACTCGACGACAATAAGCTTCGCATCCTCCACGGTAGTATTATATCCGCGGAGCGGCGGGAACGGGGCGCTCGCTTTGCTGCGCACTCGCTCCGACCTGATGTTTAATTGATTGCTGTTAGAGACAAGTTGGGGAGCTTCGATGGCACTCCAGTCACACGGAGCGCGCGGGGAGTATGCAGCGCTGGCTGAGATCCGCGATTCGCTGCTGGAAACTTATGCGTGCAACGATGCGATGAACCAGCTGATTTTGGCGGAGCTGGATCCTCGCGCGTGGCGTGCGCAGCTGCCGGGTGAAAAGCGCGGCGGGCGGACGATCGCGGCGATCTTCGCGCATCTGCACAACTGCCGTCTTTCCTGGCTGAAGAATTCCGCGCCGCATTTGAAGTGTCCGGCGGCGCTGGATCCGGATCGCTGCACGATGAAGCAGGCGGCCGCGGCGCATCGAAAAAGCGGCGCGCAGTGTTTGCGCATGTTGACTGATGCCCTGTCGGCTTCACCGAATCGGCGCGTGGCAGAATTTTCGCGCGGCAGTTGGGCGCAGACCTGGCCGGCGGGCGCGACTATGTTTGCTTACATGTTCTCGCACGAGGCGCACCATCGCGGGCAGATTTTGATGCTGGCGCACCAGCTGGGCTATCGGTTATTGCACACGACTCCCGGGGTGTGGCACTGGGAGAAGCTGTGGAAGCAGGTCGGGCTTAAGACGCGGCCGCGCTGACTAGAACACCCGCTCGACGCGATTCCACTTCACAAATAAAAGCGAAGACGCGACGAAAACCGACGAGCACGCTTTTGTGTTTACCTCGTTATTGGCCTCTACGCCTGATGTGTGCAATACGGGACTGTTCCACAATCCTGCCTGTGCGCTAATAATTAATTGACGAGCCTTGCCGCTGCAATTTGGCACTAGCAGCATCCGCGACACGAAAAGACCTTAAACAGCGCAGGCCTAGCAACAGGACCTCGTGATCTGTGCGACCACATTGCTGGACGCGAGCCGCACCACTCCCCGCAGATCAAGCGAAGTTTGCGCCGTGCCTGCCGCTCTACGTCGTGCAGCGAAGCTCAAAACGTCGGTGAAACGGCGTCTTTTCTTCGTTTTCGCTTGTGCTTCGCTTCTGCACGCTCTGGTTCCTGGAATTGCCGGAGGCCAAGAACAAAATTCTGCGCCAACACTTCGCCCCACTTCCCTATCCCGCGAACTTCTCCCAAGCTCGCCCGCGCCGGAGGGGTCTGGCAGCGTTGGCGGAACAGTGCTGGATGTTAGCGGGGGAAGTGTTTCCGGAGCGGACGTCACGTTGCTGCCCAGGGACGGCACGGCACCGCGCTCGATGGTGTCTGCAGCGAACGGCGAGTTCAATTTTATCGCGATCCTTCCGGGGTCGTACTTTGTGATGGTCAGCGCTAAGGGATTTGCGGTGTTCACATCTACGGAATTCGCTGTGGCGGCGCAACAGGCCTACGAGGTTCCGGATATTTCACTTTCGCTTGCGGCGACGGATATGGAAGTGATTGTGCGGCCCACCGAGGTGATTGCCGCGGAACAGATCAAGGCCGAAGAGAAGCAACGCCTGCTGGGCGTGCTGCCAAATTTTTATACGAGCTACGTGAATGATGCGGCGCCGCTAACCTGGAAACAGAAATTCTCGTTCGCTACGCGCGGCACGTTTGATCCGGTGGCGATGGTTGGTGTGGGCTTCGCTGCAGGCATCGAGCAGGCGAACAATTCCTTCGCTGGATACGGGCAAGGCGCGGCAGGATACGGCAAGCGCTTCGCGGCGAAATTTGCGGACGGACGAAGCAGTGATTATCTGACGCATGCGATTTTCCCCTCGCTGCTGCATCAGGATCCGCGCTACTACTACCAAGGTACCGGTTCAATCAAATCCCGCACGATGCATGCGATCGGTTCTGCGTTTTTCACACGCGGTGACAACGGGCAGACGCAGCCGAACTATTCTTACGTGCTGGGCGATATGTGCTCTGGAGCGCTTTCTAATCTCTACTATCCTGCGGCGAACCGGGGGGCGCATTTGGTCTTCAGCAATGCAGCAGTCGGCCTGGCGGGGCGAGTAGGTGGGAATTTGCTGCGCGAATTTCTTCCGAAGCACTCGACGACGAACGTGCCGGTTGAACGCGTACCTTAAAGGCGGTGGCTTGGTGCGGCAACGCGCTGAGCTAGTGGGAAGTCCTCAGGTGAGAGTGATCTGGCCCATATCAATGGCGACCAGCAGCGGCTCTTTCACCGGCTGGTAATCGCCTTCGTAGGCAAAGACGCGGCGTTTGGTGGGGAATACGATGCCGTCCACATTGCGATAGTCGAAAGCGTAGTTGAGGCCGGGGGCGCCGCCGAGAATGTCCACGGTGTAGTCGTGGCGGCGCAGCCAGCCGTTGGACCCAAAGCAGAAAATTTGTTCGCGGGTGTGGCTGGTCACGTTGTCGGGGAAAGTGACTTTCAGGCGGCGCCAGGTTTCGGTCTCGAGCTTGAGCGGCGCGATTTCTTCTGTCTTGAATCCTTCGTGGGTGAATAGGAACGGAGTGTTGAGGTACGTCCACATCGCTTCGCCGCAGAAATAGGCCACTTGAATGTCGTCCCAGGGAGTTTCGCGTTGTTGACCTGCGAAGGAATTTTTCGGGTCGTCGCGAGCTTCGATCAACGTTCCATCGAGCTTTTCGATCACCACGCGCTTGGGCTCGAAAATCGCGCGCTTGTCCTGACCGGGGAAATCCAGGATGACGCGTTCCTGGCGTGTTTCCGCGGCGATTACCACGTTCTTGAGATAATCTGGTTTGCCTTTGACGTACCAGATGGCGCCGGTGATGGACGCGGCGACAGTGATCGTTTTCACTTCGTTCCAGCGCGCGAGGCCGCCGTGCGCTTTCACAGCCAGGGCTAAGAGTTCGTTCATGCAGAGGTCCCTTTGTGCTTTCGACTCGGTGCTGCGGTCGCAAAATCCGTACTGCAGCGGCTGAAGCGGCGCGTGCTGTGTTGAATACGTGTCGTAGCGCTTCGATCCTGCCGCCGGCAGGCTCTCAGGGTGAACTGAAGCCACGACCTGCAAAGAACAACGAGTGCGGCACAGCAGATTTGCGGAAACTTAAGCCGCCTAGAGTTTAACAGCTGGAACAGAAAGCGCGGCGAGCAAATCTGGGAAGCGGAGAGCGACATTCGGGTACTATTGACCGACGGCACGGAAAGAGGTTTTTATGAATGACACGGTCGTTGACACGCTAATTCTGGATCTGCTGGAATGGCTTGCGCGGCGCGACCGAAGCCATGAAGAGGTGATGGAAGCGTGGCGAACTTCGTGTCCGAAGCTTCCGGTGTGGGAAGAAGCTAACGATCGCGGACTGGTGGAGAGAGAGGACGCGGGTGGGAGCAGCGTCGTCAGGGTAAGTGCAGCGGGGCGTCGGCTTCTGGAATGCAATAGGCCTCGGCAGGGCCGCGGGCACGACGTTGCCGCACATTCAGTGTAGAACTGGCACTTTGCAACTGGGGCCACGTTCAGAAAGCACGAATAGAGTCCGGCAGGAGCGCGCAGCCGGGATTAAATCTAAAGGACGCCGCTCCGTTCTTCTTTGGCAACACTCCCTTCGTGATAGTACTGATGTACTAGCACTCCTTCGGTAACCATGCGGTAAAACTGAACTGCAACATGGAGGGGGCGATGAAGCGGATTACCGCGTGTCTACTTTTTCTGGTGCTGGGTTGTGGTGCTGGCGGCGCTCGCGCGCAAGGAGCCCACGAACCGCTTACGCGAACTCAGCTGCTGGGATTGGTGGCGGGCGCTGCGCTACCTGAGAATATTGTGACGGCGCTGCAGGAGCGCGGCGTGAGTTTTCATGCGGACGCTACGTTTCGCGCGCAAATGGAAAAGGCCGGCGCTGACTCACACGTTTTGGCGGCGCTGGATTCCGCGCGAGTGGTGGTAACGGCCGCGTCAGGCGACGCGCCGAACACAGAGGTGCTGGACCACATCGTTAACGCCGCGACGATGATCCAGGTGAAGAAATTCCCGGAGGCCGCAGCCGAACTGCAAGCGGTGCTCACCTCCAGTTTTGCCAGCCCCGAAAGTGGATTTGTGATGGGACAAATGCTGCGCCTGCAGGAGCGTTGGCCGGAGGCCGCGGCGGTGTATGGCGAGCTGCTGCGCCAGGACCCGAATTTTCCGGAAGCGCATACCAAGGCGAGCTACATCCTGTACCGTCTGGGAGATCAGGAGGACGCGCTGAGTGAAGCGAAGGCGGCGCTGGCGGCGACCCCTAACAATGCGGAAGCGCATAAGAATGCGGGTCTGGCGCTGGCATCCGTGCGTAATTTCGATGCGGCCGATGCGGAATACCAGGCAGCGTTGCGCTTGAAGCCGGAGTACGAGGCGGTGCGGCTGGACCTGGCGATCATGTATGGGCTGAAGGGCGACGTGGATAGCTCCATCGCTCAGTACAAGAAAGCGCTCGCGCTGAACCCGAACAACACCGATGCGCATTACAACCTGGGGATTGCATACAACCAGAGGGGCGACCTGGATTCGAGCATTCGTGAGTATCGCGAAGTGAAGCGGCTGGATCCGCAACGCTACGACGCACGGCATAATCTGGCCGCGGCTTTGTTGAACCACAATTTCAACGCAGAGGCGGTGCTGGAGTTTCGCGAAATCGAGAAGGACTTCCCCGAGTCTGAGGTCTGCCACTACTGCCTGGGACTGGCGCTGCACAACACCTGGGACTTGGCGGGAGCGGAGAAAGAATTGCTGCTGGCAGAGAAGCTCGACCCTTCGGATCCGCTGCCACATAGCGCTCTAGCGGCCGTGCGCGAAACACAGAAGCAGTACGATCAAGCGCTGGAGGAATACCGCGTGGCGGAGAAATTGGACGACAGCTCCGTGAACGCGCATTTGGGAGCGGGCCGGGTGCTATTTACGCAGAAGAATTATGCGCCGGCCCTCGATGAGTTAAAACGAGCCGAGGAGCTGGAGCCGAGCAACACGAACGTCCACGAATTGTATGCACAGATTCTGCAGGCGTCGGGAAATAACGATGGCGCGGTGAACGAATTCCAGCAGGCGGTGGCGCTGGCGCCGGGTCGCACTTCGGTGAGGCTGGAATTGGCGGCGGCGCTGGAGAAGAAAGGAGACTGGCCGGCCGCGATCGGGGAATATCACAAAGCCGCGTTGCAGGACGCGAGCGAGGATCTGCGCACGAAGGTGGTGCGCGCCGATGCCGCGAATCCGCAGCTCGAAGACAAGAAGGCCCAGCAGCGGTTGAGCTTGCATCTCGCCGCGCTGAAATCCGCGGGAAAATCAGCGGAAGCTGCGCAATTGGAAGCGAGGGTACGCGCGATGGAAGCCGCGCCCAATCTTTCTGAAAAAATTGATGCGGACATGCAGGCAGGTGCGCAGGCCAATTCGCAGCGACATTTTGACGAGGCGCTGAAGCATTATCAGGACGCGGTGGAGCTGGCCGAGAAGATGCAGCCGCACGACCAGCGTCTGGCCACAGCGCTGGACCATGTGGGCAATGAATATCTGGGGCAGAATCCCGCGGCCGCGGAAGCCGCTTACGAAGAGGAGTTGAAAGTTACCGAGGAAATATACGGCGCGCACTCGGCGAATACGGCGGAGCCGTTGCAGTCCTTGGGCCGCAATGCGCTGATGCAGCACAATTACGCCGCTGCTGAAACATTTTATTTTCGCGCGGTCGATGTGAACGAGAAAGTCTATGGGGAAAGCAGCGATCGCGTGGCCGCCAGCCTGATCGGAGCAGCGGGCGTTTATTTGATGCAGAAGGATTACGCCAAGGCCGAACCGTACGTGCTGCGGGCGGTACACATTGACGAATCGTTGTACGGCTACGATGGCGTGAGCATGTTGATGCCACTCTCTACCATTTGCAATCTTTACGATAAGTGGGGCAAGCCAGAGAAGCTGGAACATTACGACCGTCAACTGCTGGCTGTGCTGGAAAAACAGTTTGGGCAGAACAGCCCTCAACTGGCTACAACTTTGACCAGTGAAGCGCACGCGCTGCGGTCTCTAGGACGCGCGCAGGAAGCCACGGAAGTGGAGAGCCGTTTGGCGTCAATTCGCTCGGCCACTATGACTACGCCGTGATGGGTGGCGCGGCAGCCGTTCAGACTGCAGTTCCCTACTTCGCGCTGGATGGAGTGGAGCCTGTGGCGAGTAGATCTCGAGCGGTGATCTGCGCGGCGGCGAGTTCACGGGCGAGGGATTCTAACGCGAAGAAGATGGTGTGCGAGCGCAGGACGCCTTCCAATGTTTGCGCAGCGGGCGGGGCGGGCGTGACCGAAGTGCGCGCTGCGCTTGCTTTGGCATCCAACGCCTCGAGCGCGGCTGTGAAATCGTATTCGGGCGTGTAAAATTGTCCGGTCAAAATTCCTTCCGCGATTCGCTGCAAGGCTGCGGAAATTCCGGCGCATAGCTCGCTGAACTCCGGTTCCCACTGCAGGTCAATTCCTCCACAAAAAGCTCCGTCGCAAGCGGCGTCGAGAGTTTCCACCGCTTGAGACATGCACTCTTCGTGCTGCAGCAATTTTACGAGAGTGATGCGGCGCGCGGACCAACGCGCCGGTTCATAGCGGCCATGCGCGTAGAAGTCCGTGTTTTGACGCCCCAGAGTTGCGAGGCTCGTGCGCAACGCTTCGACATCAACCACATTCTCGCCGCGAAACCGCAGCAGCAGCGCCGAGAGGAAGGTGTCGAGCTGCAAGAATTTTTCGGCGAGCGCATGCCGGAGACTTTCCAGGGCCGTGGAAGGCAAGACGAACTCCGCTACCAGTAGCGCGACAAGAATTCCGAGCGAGACTTCCAGGAAACGATTCAGCGCGGGCGCCCAGGCGTGGCCGGTGTGCGGAACCAACATGATGATGGCGATGGTGACGGCTGCGAGGCGCAATCCGTCCTGGAGGTGCAAGACGGTGCAAAGCAGGACGGTGACAAACACGGCCACGCCGAACGCCACGAGATTCTGCCCGAAGTACGCAACAAACGGTATAGAAACGGCGGCGCCCACCGCTGTGGCGGCCAAGCGGATCCAGGATTGCTTTACGGCGGCGCCCAGATTCGCCTGCATGACAATCATGGCGGAGATGCACGCCCAATAGGGCTGGGGCATGCGCAGGAGCGAAGCAAAATACATGGCGAAGCAGCCGGCGAGAGCCGTCTTGATTGCCAGTCGAAAATTCGCGGACGAGATATTCAACATTTTCACTTTTCGAAGGAGGTGGGATTATGCCCCGAGATTGAGTCGCGGTGATAGCGGTACGTGTAGGTCCCTATTGTGGAGCGCCCGGCAGCATACAACATCAAACACTCCAAATAGATAGGAGAAGGGCGGAGTTGTGCAAAGTGTTGCATATTGAGAAAAATCAGGGGAGAATTCCATTCTGCATGCCGCTGTTTAGAAAGGAGTTATTTAGTGTTCCTTGCGCCGGATTTGGTACTCGAAGTGCATGCTATTCAGACCGGAACGTTAGGGGGATGCCTAAATGAAGCTGAATAGCGCGGTGCTTGCAGCGGTGTTGGTGATTTTGGCGGGCTTGTCGGCAGGATCAGCCCAGGCTACCGGCGTCAAGATCAAGGCCCCCGACCCAGGTTGCCAAAACCTGGAGGCGATTTCCGTGCCACTGATAACGCTTGGCGGGGCACCCGGTGACTGCACCGACTTTACGTGGCTGCCGGCGACCCCGACGAACTTCCTTGGAATTATCGTGACGGATGTGCAGCCCCCACTCACGTGCGATATTGTTAGCGAAGTGGGCCAGTCCTTCAATGTGTGCACCGTTATTATTGCTGACGTCACAGCAACTCTGACCCCTACCGAAGATGCTCTCCTGGACCTCGCCATCGGGCTAATACCCGGTCTTACAACACTTCAGGTTAATGCGCTGGACGCGGCCGTCCTAGATCTGCAACAAGGCGACGGTTTGTTGCTCGCCGCCTGTAATCCTCAGCTCGGCAGTTGTGGTGGTCTAGTGGAAGGCGAGACGGGGGGAGCGTTCACGGCGCCGGAGCCTTCAGAGTTGCTGCTTCTCGGTTTCGGGTTGTCGCTGCTCGGGATCGTCGGGTGGAAGCACGGGAAGCTGACGGCGTCTCGCCGCTTGGTAAGCTAACGTCGTCAGGCGGCCCTAGGTAACGATCTCCCTTAAGTCATCTCTCTGTCCCTGCGGTCGTCGGCCTCCGGTCCTACGGAGGCCTGGTGAGGGCAGCTGCTGTGAGTATCTGTTTCAATCGGGTGCTTTGATCGCCATTCGAGAATAAACGCTACGATTTAAGCGTTGCACCTGTAACACGCGCAGCTCCCATGACTCGCCTGTCTGACCTCCTTATCTACGGCTCCTTCTTCGAGTATTTCTTGATCAGCCTATCGAACTCGGGGTTGTTGTGGAGACTATCCAGATCTGGATCAGCCGACGCGTATTCAGCGGGATAGTGCTTCTCAAGCGCATCCTGGAGCAGCGCTAACGCCCGGGTTGGCTTTCCCATGAGAGCGTTGATGCAGGCTTCTTTATAGAGTATGTCGACGTCATCCGTGCGTTGTGCCCGCGCGCGCTGGATGAACGATTCTGCCTCTTGGGAATTTCCGAGCTTGGCATATGACATAGCCACCAGTGCCATCACGTCTGCATCTTTTGGATTCGTCTGCAACTCCCTGAAACCAAGGGAGATTGCCTGCTGGTACTCAGCCTTGGCTTTTTCGGCCTGCCCCGATCCGCGATACACATCGGCTAAGTTCATCGCAGTGAGCGTGTCATTCGGGTTGAGCGCGAGAGCCTTCTCGAGGGCCTGGGCCGCTTCCGCGTATCGCTTTGTCAAGGTATAGGCCACGCCAATGTTTGAGTAGGAAGCGTAGTCGCCCTCAATTTGGAGGGCCTTCTGGAGGTAGGGAATTGCCTCGGCGTATTTACCTTCCTGAACGAGCACACTTCCGGCATTTTCGAAGCCATTGTTGACGTCCGGTTCCAATACCGTAACCTGTTGGAACGCCTGAAGTGACTTCTTGAAGTCTCCGGCCTGAAAATAGGCGTTTCCGAGCGAGTTTTGATTGATCCAATAGTAGGGATTGAGTTCGATGGCCTTTTGATAGGCTTCAATCGCGCGGGGTGTGTCGCCGGTTGCCAAATAAGCACTGCCTAATCGCCGATAGACCTCATCTGAATTCGGTGCCAAAGCTTGCGCCCGTTTTAGTTCAGCGATTGCTTCCGAGTATCTTCCGGTGGCGCGATAAACACTGCCGAGTGTAAAGTGAACTTCCGGAAGATTGTCATTTAACTGTCGAGCTTGTTCTGCAGCGGCCAGAGCCTTTTGGGTCCAAAAGGCATCCTTTTTAATCCCATACATCCGCAAGCTAGCTTGGCCCACCCCGGCATATGCCAACGCGAACCTTGGGTCCTGTTTCAATGCCTGATCGAAGAAGTCGAGCGCCGCTTGAACACTCTGAACGTCGTTCTGGCGCATGGAATTGCGTCCGCGAAGATAAAAATCATAGGCCGCGACGTTATCGGTGGGGCGCGCCGCCGATTTGGCAAGCTCGTCAGTCGTTGGACTGACCGTGAGTGCGGAAACCAATTGGCCGTACATCTGATCTTCCAGCGTGAAGAGATCCCCGGTCGCACCATCGAATTCTTGGGTCCAGCGGCGCTTGCCTGCAGCCAGATCCTGAAGATTAATGACGACGCGAATTTTATCTCCTTGCCCTTGAATTGTTCCTTGGATGAGGAGGTTCACGCCAAGCGTCCTCGCCAGCTTTTCCAGCGGCTCCTTAGGATCGATCCTGGCAACAGCCTCGCCCGATGCGACGTGCAGCTCTTTCAGCTGAAATAATTTTGCCGAGAGGGCTTCCTCGATACCTTGAGCCAAATAGCCGAGTTGCGACGGGTCGCCAAGCACCTGCAGCGGCAAAACAGCGACGAATTGGCCGTTCGAGAGCGGCGGAATGCCCGACGTCACGGAACCAGTCGGTTGGACGCGAAAGCCGGGAATGAGATGCCGCACCGGAGGAATGGCGAAGGCCAGCAGGAGCACCGCCACAACCCCAGCCACGATCCAGACCCAACGATGGCTGGCAAACTCCGGGATTTGGATGATGACGCTCTGCGAGCCTGAACCGATGCGCGACATGCCGACACGCGAGGATCCGCTGCCGGATTGTCCGCCCTGCAGATCGGCGAGAATTTCGTAAGCATTCTGGTAACGATCGTTGGGATCGCGTTCCAGGCAGCGCATGATAATTTTCACGAGCCAGTTGGGAAGGTCCGGCCGCAAAATTTTGGGGCTCTTGGGCTTTTCCTGAATGCGCTGGTACATCACTTTCAAGGTGGATTCGCCGGTGAAGGGGACGTCGCCGATCACCATTTCGTAGAGGATCAAGCCGAAGGCGTAGAGGTCGGCGCGGCCGTCGGCGGGCTTGCCTTCGACCTGTTCGGGCGACATGTAACGCGGGGTGCCGAGAAAGGCGCCGGTGCGAGTCATGCCGATGGCGCCTTCTTCAAAGGATTTTGCCAGGCCGAAATCGCAGACGAAAATCTGGTCGTTCTTATCCACCAGCAGGTTCTGCGGTTTCAGGTCGCGATGGACGACGCCTTCGGCGTGCGCTGCGGCTAGAGCTTCGGCAATTTGCCGCGCAAAATTCAGCAGGCGCTCCAGCGGCATCTTGGGATTTTCGCGGATGACGTGCTGCAGGTCCGTGCCTTCGACGAAGGCCATGGAAATGAAACGCAGGCCGCCGACGTCGCCCATGTCGTGAATGCGCAGAATATTTTTGTGGGAAATCTTGCTGGCGAGGACTAATTCCTGCTTGAAGCGTTTGAGGGCATCGGATTCGCCGATGGCGCCATCGCGGACCACTTTGATGGCGACGGTGCGGTCGAGCTCT
>Ga0209447_10000409_pt1 | contig 11610 bp, 14 predicted proteins | sample BogFormECP04_OM3_FD_188243 | JGI IMG/M metagenome (GOLD analysis project Ga0209447, IMG submission 188243) | Bog forest soil microbial communities from Calvert Island, British Columbia, Canada - ECP04_OM3 (SPAdes) (version 2) | ecosystem: Environmental > Aquatic > Freshwater > Wetlands > Bog ... | reverse complement strand
CCTTGAACGAGTCGAACGCGGCGGTGGTCTCAGGCGAATCCGGTTTGGACCTGGTTCATCACGGCGAAGTGTTCTCAACCTCGGTCACTAACGAAAACGGCACTTACAAGATAAGCGGTCAAGACACGTCCACGGCCGATGGACTAACGACGCTCTCGGCAACCAGCAAGGTCGGGACCGGAGTTGGCGCTACGGCGACCTTGTCGACCGCGGCGCAAAACGCGATTCCGCAAAACGGCCAGACCGTTTTCATCACCGAGATTTTCTATACCTTCGCGCCGGTAACTCCGATTGGAGCGCTGGCGCAAAACGCCATCTCGATGCCATCGACGCTCTACGACTCAGCCTACTTTTAAACGGTGACTCGGAGGATCCGACGGATCGTGGCAAGGGTGCCGCTCGAGGTCAGCTCGATGCTGCGTGCTCGTGGCCGAGACGTGTGTCGAGTGTTCGATTCACTCCCTGCCCACCAATAGACGCGGGAAAAAATCTGGATTGCGGGTGATCGGATCAGCGCCGATCCGCGAACCGGCGCTTTCTAGTGTTCGTCCGTCACTGTCGCGCCGCCCTGCTCTTGCGGGAATGTCCACATGCGCGCGCTGCCCTGTGGGTTTTCAAGAGTGGACTTCGCGTAGGCTCCGTGGTTGTCCTCGTATAGCGACTGCCACTGTTCCGCCCAGTCGGCTTCATCGGGATTCTGGTACACCGTATTCCCGTAGCCGTAGCCGCCGTAGCCGAAGCCGGGGAAGGTGGTGAAGATTCGACGGTTGTGCTGTCTCGCCCACGCTCCGTTCCCCGTGGCGGCGAAATGGTTCGCGCTGCCGACTCCGCGCGCGGCGGCCGCGGCGTGGCCGCCTCTGCCTGCGGCGCTGGCGGGTGCGGCGGTCCAGAGGGCTGCGATCGCGACGACGGTGACGGCAATCGATTTCATGGATTTCATCGGCGATGACCTCTCGGATCCTTCATATCGCATTTCGCAGCAATGAGGCAAGCTAAAGCGTGTCAAAACAGACAAGCGCGTGACACCGCCCATTCGAACATTAGCTCCCTTAACCGTCGAGTTTCAGGACTTTGCGGGCGTTGTCGCGCAGGAACTTTGGCCAGACTTTGTCACTGAACGGCACCGATTTCATGTCGGTCATGATTCGCTCGAGCGACAGCCCCATCGGGAAGTAGCCGGCATAGATTACGCGGTCCGCTCCGCGCGTGTTCGCATAGCGGATGATCGCTTCCGGGTAATGCTTCGGCGCGAAGGCCGACGTCGAGTAGTAGAGGTTGGGCCATTTCAGCATCAGCTTGACGGCCAGATCTTCCCAAGGCTCGCAGCCGTGACGGGTGACGAAGACGAGTTCGGGGAAGTCGTACATTACCTGATCGATCAGGCGTACTTCCTGCGGCCACATCGGGAAGCGCGGCCCCGGCACTCCGGCGCAGGCAAAGATCGGCACGCCGAGCTCAACACACTTGGCGTAGATTGGGTACATCAGCGGATCGGAGATGCCGACCTGCGGATTGTAGCCCGCGTTGAATGCGCCGAAAGCGCGCACACCGTATTTCTCGTACTGCCGCACCATGTCGCGGATTCCGTCCATGCCGCGATTCGGATCGACGTTGCCCATCGGGACGAAGCGGTCCGGATGGTCCTTCAATGCTTTGGCTGAGACGTCGCCGCCGGCGCCGATGCACCCGATCTCGATACCGAACCGATCCATCTCGTGCAGCGTGAGAGAAATCGGATCTTTCGATCCGTACAACTCCTTCGGCACGTTCTTGAACATGTACTCGACCGGGAAATCGAACTTCGCCGAAGGGTCTTTAAGCTGTGCACGAATGAAGTCGTACATCTTAAAGTCTTCGGCGGGAAAGCCGATCATCGTATCGACAATTCCGATGCCGGCCGGCATCGCCATGGCTCAGGACGCCTCCTGCAGAGCGTCGCGAAAGAGATAGCACGCACTGTCGCGGGGGATTTCTTCGCGCGGGAGAGGAGTCTCCACTTGCGCGGACTTTTGCCGCCCGAGCCTTCAACGCCTCGAGGTCGAAATTGTACAGCGCCGCCGCGTTCAGCCCCAGGATCTTTCGCCGGCGCGCGTCCGGCATGCTGCCGAACGTAAGCCGCAGCGATTGCAGGTTGTAGGGGAAGGTGCCCTCGTAGTGAGGATAGTCGTTGCCCCACAAAACGTGATCCTCGCCGATTTCGTCGATGCCGGCGAGGTCGGCGTTGCTCGGAAAGCTCGCGCCGTAGTAGCAGTGACGCTTCGCATACTCGCTGGGCGGCTCCTTCAGTGGCATTTCCATTCCCTTGTAGTTCATCTCGCCCAGCGCACCCGATTTGATCGCGTAGTAGGCGCGATCGCATTGCTTGAGTATCGCGGGAACCCAGTAGCAGCCGGACTCGGTCAGGATGTACTTGAGCTTCGGGAACTTCTCGTAGACGCCCGCCATCAGCAGGTGCCGGAAACCGGCTTGACCATAAAAGGTTACGTCCTGGATCCAGATCGATTCCGGCACGACGCCCTCGCCGTAGTCCGGAATGCCCTGCCCCGTATGCTGATTGAGCACGAGGCCATGGTCCTGGATCGCGGCAAAGACGCGGTCCCACGCCGGATGGTAGAGCGGCTTCAGCCAGTGCGCATCGGGCGGGATGAGCGGCAGCAGAACGCCGCCGCGCAGGCCGGACTTCGCGATGAACTCGATATCCTTGATCGCTTCGTCGAAGTCATTGGGCAGGATCAATCCAATCCCGGCGCGTCGAACTGGATCCTCGGCGCAGAAATCCTTCAGCCAGCGATTGTGCGCACGGATGCCGGCCTGGCATCGCTGATAATCTTCCGGCTTCGGCGGATGTGCAGTGACGATACTCTTGCGATAGAACGGCGGCACCGTGTTGGGGAACGCCACTTCGCCGACGACGCCCTGGCTGTCCTGATCCTTGTTGCGGATGCCGTAATCCCAGTTGCGCATCTTCTTGGAGCCGTAATGCTCCTGCGACGGGTTCTTGTACCCGCCGCGCCAATCGTCAAACGCCTCGCGCCACTGCGGATCGAGGTATTCGCGATACCCGGCATGACTGGCGCCCGCGTGAGTGTCGGCGGTGATGAGTATGTAAGGTTCCTGGCTCATTGGACTTCCCCTCGGCCCGGCCAAAGTTCCCCTTCATTCGGGCACAGCGTCACAATGCTTCGAGCAATAGTACACTCGAAATCAAATCACTAGCGCGACCTCCATTTGGAGTATCCCGCCGCTGCCGAACGCCGAATCAGGATGCGAAGCGGCGCGCGCTATTAATTTTTTTCGGCTGTGGCTGGAGTGCCGTGCAGAGACAGGCTTTCGATTCGAGCATGAACGTGGCCCATGACGAAGTAGCGGTACAGCAGGTAGAGATCGAACAGAATCACGGCGCCCCAGATGCTGTACGCGCCCGAAGCACCCAGCAGCCGCAGCTCGAGAATCGTCCTCGCCAGTCCGAAGCCGACTATCCACGCATCGAAGCTCATGCAGACGCGCCGGAATGCCTCGTTCGGCACGTGCCGGATCACGTAAGTCCCGAGCGGAAGCCCGATCAGCACAGCGGGAGCGATCGGCACCAACAGGTGAATGCTCCGCGAGGTGAACAGCCCGAGGAAGGCGTACACGATCGTCGTGAGCGTCGTCTCGACAATTCGAACGGTGCCGAGTGCGGCGCGAAATTCAGTCTTCTCCACGCCTTGATTGTTGAACATCAGTGCGAGCGGCGGGCCGGAGATAGTCGTCGTCGCGTAGAGCACGCCGACTCCCACGCCCAACGGCACGCCCGCTGCGCGCTCGGCGCGAATCGGTCGCCGATAGCCCGCTGCCTGCGAGAGAATGAGCGGGAGCAGAACAACGTACGTCCAGAACTTTAGGACGCCCGGGTTCGCGTGGGTCAGCAGAAAGCTGCCGATGAGGATGCCGGGAACCAGGCCGATGATGATCGGCAACGCGCGCCATCGCGCTACCTTCAAACTCTCGCGATTCAGCACGACCACCCACGAGTTGATCGCCAGTTCGACCAGCACCAGTGCCGGACTGAGGATTTTGTTCGGGAAGAAGAGCAGCGCGAGGGGAACCGTCAGCGACGAGAACCCGTAACCGAGCGCTCCGTTGACGGTCGACGCAAACAATGCGACCACAAATAGAGCTAAAATGCCGCTTTCCACACCGGCCATCGTGAACCTTCAATTAGCGACTTAGCAAGCCTTCTAAGTCATATATTACGATTCACACTGCCAAGCAAAGCCCTAGTTGTCCGATGGTTCAGAGGGGGTTTGCAGGCGACCGAATCGGAAGGCGGCGCTTAGCCGACTCTTCGACTATCTATTCTTTTGCGATCGTCTTCGGCGGTCGTTGCAGCGCGTAGTGCATCGCGTAGTCGGGGTCGCCGCCTGCCTGCACCCACAGCGCCACGTCGGCGAGTGTAGGATCTTCGCGCGCTATCGCCATCTCGCGCAGGATGCCGACGGTGGCGGCGCGCTCGCTCTCGAGCTCTTCGCGCTTGCTGCGCAAGTCGTCAGCCTGCACCTTCTGCATCTGCGCCTGCGCGCGCACCAACTCGACGTTGGCCGCATTCAGCTCGATACTCGAATGCGTCGACATGTAGCCGGTCGCGGAATTGCCGGCCATGCCGGCGAGCGACGCCGGTCCTTCGATGCCGGGAGCCGCCAGCGCGGCGCATCCGGATACCACGAACGCCAAGACCAGTAAGCCGATGATTCTCAATTGATCCCGCTGCCCTGTCAGTACGCCAATCGGTTGCGGTCGGATTCACCGTGGATCTTGACCGTGCAGGAGGTGTACACAATCAGGCATGACACGTCGTTGAAAACGGCTCCGGGGATTTCGGGAGGTTTGCGATGAACGAAGAACAGAATCTTCAGACCGCAAAGCGCTTCTACCAGGCGGTTAACGAACGAGACCTTCCCGCAATCCTGAAACTGCTGACCGACGACATTGATTGGAAAGACGCCGTCGCCGGCAAGTGGCCCGGAAGTGCCTGGTGTCACGGCCTTCAGGAGTTCGAGCGCTACGGCGGCAAGTTTTTCGAATTACTCGATATTCAGAAATTCGAGCCCGACGAATTCATCTCCGGCCGGGACAACCTGGTGGTGGAAGGCTCCGCCCGTTACGTGATCCGCGCGACCGGCCGCCTCGTCAAAACCAGCTGGGTCCAAATCTTTATCTTTCGCGACGGCCAGATCTGCCGCTTCCGCGAGTACTCGGACATGGCGGCGTGGGAAGCCTCGGGAGCACCGGAACCTCCAGCTGCAGCCGCCAGCGAGAAGAGTCCGTCTGACTGATCTTCTACTTTTCCCCGGCCTTCTACTGTGGTCTGAGGCGCGGATCCTCGGATGACACGCAATCCGCCACCTGCCACGCCTGCGATACGGCGAGGATGTTGCCGTTCGGATCCTCGTCGGGATGTTCGGTTGCGAACTTGATGCGCGGCGGCGCCTGGCTCCGCAGATGTTCTTGCTCTTTCTCGCAACTCGCCTGCGAGTCGAACTTCGCCCAGATATCCCACTTGTTCAGCGGCGCAGTCAGGTCGTTGAACGATCGGTGATGCTCGCCCATCGGACTGAACACCGGCGGAATGAGCAGGTACCATCCGACGAGCGTGAGCGCGGCCGTGTGACGAAGCTTCATTCTCTATTCCTTACACTTTCGTAAGTCTCAAGCTCCACCGCAGACCAATCCCGGCAGTCTGTAGATTTTGCCGAGGCCAATCGCCGGAACGCGGCTCATCTCGCCCAAGGCTCCCGATATTTTCGAGGCTTTCTGCGCGCGCTGAAACTGGCATTGCGAATGCATCGTATTTATCCACGTGAGGTATTTCCCCACCCAATATTGCTCGCTTCGCAGGAGGTACCAGCAATGAAACTCCGAACATTTCTCGCCGGCGCCGCTCTGACTGCGCTGTTCGCCGCCGCGCCGGTTGCCGCGTACGCAGATCATTACGATCACTATGGCGACTGGGACGCGCATCACGAATGGCATGACGCGCATTGGTGGCATGAGAATCATCCCGGATGGGTTTACTACAATCATCCCGAGTGGGTGACGGTGTATCCCGAGTGGCGCGTCTATGACGGCGACTACGACGAAGCGCACATCTGGCACGACCGCGCATGGTGGTACGACCATCATCCGGAATGGGTGCGCGAACATCATCATGACTGGGTGCGATGGCGTGATTAGCGAGCGTTAGTCCGCTTTTGTTTTTTCGCCTTCGACCTTTGCGCGAGCGCGGGACCAGGCGGCGCATCCGGGCAAGTCCCGCTGTATGCGCCCGCCTCGCGTCTCGCGCAATTTTTTTTACAGGACAACGGTTGCGCCAAACGATCCCGCGATGAGATCGTATGCGGCATGGAAATCAAATCGAGCAGGCCCTACATGCCGGGTTATGGAATCCTCGACGCGAACGGCGGGCGCGGATTGTTGCCGTGGGCTTGGGCCGTCGAGCGGCTGACGCGCGCGCGCAACTACTGGATCGCGACGACCTGCCCCGACGGCCTGCCGCATTGCGTGCCGGTTTGGGGCGTCTGGCTTGACGACGTCAGCGCCTTCTACTTCAGCAGCGGCGCGCAGTCGCGCAAGGCGCGCAATCTCGCGGCGAATCCGAATTGCGTCGTATGCCCTGAAGACGGCGTCCAGGCGGTATCGCTCGAAGGCCTCGCCGCGAAGGTCACCGACGCCGCGACGATCCGCCGCTTCGTCGACGCCTACAATCCAAAGTATCAGTGGGACCTGAAGCCGGAGACGGTGCTCGACATGGGACCGATCTTCGCCGTGCGTCCGCGCAAAGTGATCGCCGTAGATGCCACGCCCGGAGAATTCCAGGGCAGCGCCACGCGATGGCTGTTTATATAGAAGCTGACCGCAAGTAATTTTCCTCCCGCGAATTCTGTTCACTCCCGGTTTCCTCTAAGCCCGGTCAGGTGAGAGTGTTCACTCCAGCCAGCCATTTATTTTTCGACTGCTACTGACCGGGGGGTGATCGGGTACGCAACCACGAATGGTGGGGACAGTAAGGAGATCTTGTTTATGGCGTCAAAAGCAATCGGAAAATTTTCATTGAAGTCGATAACCAGCACGCTCACTCCGGGACCCGGAGGCAGCGTTCTCAACACGGTGAATTGGGAAGGGACGGCGACCGGCTTTGGCGCGCTGTTCCTCACATCGACCTTCGTCGGCGGCACCAAAAGCGGGACGTTCAGCTTGTGCATGACGTCATTCCTCGACAATGGCGACGGTATCGATGGCAATGGTTCGGGGCGTTTCGAAAGTATCGGGAAAAACCGGTGGCGCAGTCAGGCTGTCACGACGATGTCCGACGGGCGCAGAGTCTCGGGCGAAGGCGAAATCGACCTCGCCTCGCGCACGTGGAAGGGAAAGATTTCGGAATTGAGCTGAGCCTCAACTCGATGGGCGCTGCGGCGGGAAACTGCCGCAGCGCCATTTTTATTTTCAGTTCGCAGGCTGCCGCGTCACGCGCCGTGCGATCGCGTCGGCCGGCGCTCGCGCACGCCGTTGGCATGGCGCAGGCTCGACAGCGGCCGATGCCGGCGCATCTGGTAACGCCGCGATGGCAAATCGCCGATCGTCAGAATCCGCAGCCGGTCGAGCAGGACCCGCGGCTCGATGCCGAGCGCGCCGCAGAGATTGTCGAAGCTGAAAATATCCGGACGCCTGGCGCCGCGGCCGCTGCATTCGAACCAGTGCCGGACTTCGACGAAATCGCGCCGGCGCTCGCCGTCCTTCGCATCGACGTTGCGCAGGTAGCATCTAATCGCGTCTTCCAGTACCGCCAGCAGGAGCTTCAGTTCGCCCTCGATCACGTGATTGCGGCGGACCAGATCGACGTACTGTCCCGGCAGCAGCAGTCCCGCGTCGATTCCTTTCTCGTACGCGACGGCGCCGCGGCCTGCGGTCGTATCGAAATTCTTGTTTTGTGGAGTCTCTTCCGACATCAACATGCCCCTAAATAAAAACCTGGCGTGCCATCAAGGAACACGCCAGCTGGAGGGTAAAGTTCCCGCGATGACGAAATTAACAGAGCAGTGTTGCGGCAATATGAATTCGCACGGTTCCGGAAATTTTACAAGGTGAAATGTCCGATACTCAGAATCACTTCGAGCAGGATTAATAGCACCACGATCACTTCGAGCAGCACCAGCCGGCGGTCGCGCGCCACGTCAAGCACCAGCACGAGCGAATCCTGGATGCTTTGCAGCTTGCTGGTCAGCGCGGCGTAGCGATCGACCAGGTCGAATTCGTCGCGCAGGTCGTCATAGATGAGATCCATCGCGGGGTCTTCCCACGCGGCGTCGGGCTTGTCGAGCAGATGGAGCACGGCGAGCACTTCAGTGCGCGAGGAAATCGCTTCGCCAATGAATCTATGCAGCGGCGTGATGCGATATGGCACGGTGCCGCGCGTCGCCATCCGATCGACCAGCTGCGCGGTCCGCGCGAACAGGCCATCGACGATGCGCTCGTAATATTCCATCGCGGCGCTCTGGCCGACCGTCAGCGCGACGATTCCCGCGCGTTGCGGCGTAAGCTTGTCGACCAGCAGCATCCCGTTGGAAATCCCGATCGGCGCGCCGGGATCCTCCAGCACCGAGTAATCCTCGCGGATGATCCGCGTCGTGAGCTTGGGCAGCACCTGGGTGAGGCGCGCGAAAATTCGCTCGCGATGCTCGGCCGGAACATCGTGTGTGACGATCGCGCCGAAGGGAAAGAAGTAGAGGCCGCCGTCGGATCCGACTGGCACGAACATCTCGAGCGGCGACGACTTCGCCTCGGGAAAAGCCGGCGCAATTTGCCGCAGCGAAAAATTTTCCTCGAAAGCCACCGCATAGAATTGATGAACCCGGTCCGCCATCCGCCAATAGTCGCAGCCCGATGCTTTCGATGAAAGCCACGCTGCTGCGCCAATTCGCCGTTTTTCTGTGATATATGAATCGAGTTCTCCGCAGTAAATTTCTGATTCGATGGAGGCAGCAATGATCGAAGAAGCAATCGAGATTCGCACGAGTGACGGCATCGCTGACGGTTTTCTTTATCGCGCGGACGGCGCGGGCAAACTCCCCGGCGCGATCCATTTGACTGACATCGGCGGCATTCGCCCTTCTCATCGCGAGATGGCGAAGCGGCTCGCCGACAAAGGCTACACGGTGCTGATGCCCAACGTCTTTTATCGCACGGCCAAGCCTCCGATTATCGACATCAAGATAGGGATGGGAGATCCGCGCACGATGCAGCGATTCGGCGAGTTGCGCGCGCCGATGACGCCAGACGCCGTCGAGCGCGACGGGACCGCCTACGTCAATTTTCTCGCGGCGCACAGTTCCGTCAGCGCGGCGCCGATCGGCGTCGTCGGCTACTGCTTCACGGGCGCGATGGCGATGCGCACCGCCGCTGCAATGCCGGGCAAAGTTGCCGCTGTCGCCTCATTCCACGGCGGCGGTCTCTACAGCGACGAGCCGACCAGCCCGCATCTGCTGCTGCCGCGAATCAAGGCGCGCCTCTACTTCGGACACGCAACCAACGACCGCAGCATGTCGACGGAAGCGATCGCAAAGTTCGATAGCGCGCTTGCCGCTTGGGGCGGCAAGTACGAGAGCGAAGTGTACGAAGGTGCCTTTCACGGCTGGACGGTGCCGGACGCACCGGTTTACAACCCGCCGCAGGCCGATCGCGCGTTCGACAAGCTCACCGGGTTGTTCGCGAGCACGCTGAAGTAGCCGCCTCGATGAAAATCCGGTCGCTCGTCGGGATTGCCTTCATCGTCACCATCGCCGCGCCCGCGCTTGCGCAAACCGAGTCGCTGAACGATCGCTCGTTCAAGGCGCAAGTCTCGGTGTTCGTCGAAACCGAGTTGCGGCTCTACCCCGAACGCGCCACGCACCTCGGCGATCATCGCTTCGACGGCCGAGTCGACGATCTCAGCGCCGGCGGCATCGACCAGGTGATCCATCACGCGAAGAAGTGGCTCACACTGTTCGGCGCCCACGACCCGAAGTCTCTGTCGCTGGCCAACGAGGCCGATCGCGAATGGCTGCTCGCGCATCTGGACGGCGAACTGCTCTGGACTGAACAGGTCCGCAGCTATCAGCGCGACCCGGGAATGTACTTGCCGACGGCGGCGGTGAACAGCCTGATCAAGCGCGAGTTTGCGCCCGCCGAAAAGCGGATGCGTTCGGTGACGGCACGCGAGATAGCCGCGCTGCGCAATCTCGACGCGGCGCGGCACAATCTGAAGCCTCAACTGACGCCGAAGGTCTACGTCGATATCGCGCTCCAGCAAATGCCGGCGACGATCGGATTTTTCAAGAACGACGTCCCGCTCGCTTTCGCGAAGGTCGGCGACGGTCCTGACAAGCAAGCGTTCGCCAAGGCCAATGCGAACCTCGTCGCCGCGATCGATGACTATTCGCAATGGCTCAAGAACGACCTGATGCCGAAGGCGTCGGGCGACTATGCGATCGGCGCCGACGCGTATCGGCGGATGCTCAACGACGCCGACATGGTCGACACCCCGCTCGATGAGCTCGAACAGATCGGGGTCAAGGAGATGGCGCGGCTGCGCGACGAATTCCAGAAGACCGCCGCGCTGATCGATCCGAAGCATTCGCCGGCCGAAGTGATCGAGGCGGTCACTCGCGCGCATCCCGACACCAACCAGGTCCTGCCCACCGTCGCCGCCGGACTCGCGAGCATTCGCGCTTACGTCATCGCGCACCATATCGCGACGGTCCCGTCGGACGTGCTGCCGATGGTGCGCGAGACGCCGCCGTATGCGCGCGCGACGACCTTCGCCTCGATGGATTCGCCGGGGCCGTTCGAGAAATCGCCCGAGGCTTTTTACTACGTCACGCTGCCCGATCAGTCGTGGCCCGACGCCAAGAAGGAGCAACTGCTCGAGTTCTATTCGGCGCCGAGCATTTCAAACACCTCGGTGCACGAAGTCTTCCCCGGCCATTACGTGCAGTTCCTCAACAACCGGCACAACCCGGATATCGTGCGCCTGATTTACAGCTCGGGTGCGGATGTCGAGGGTTGGGCGTTTTACTGCGAACAGATGATGATCGACGAAGGCTTGCATGACGGCGACCCGAAGTACCGGCTGGCGCAGTTGCAGGATGCGTTGATGCGCGCGTGCCGCTACCTGGTCGGAATCAGGATGCATACGCAAGCGATGACGGTCGACCAGGCGGCGAAATTTTTCGTCGATAACGCCTACCAGACGCCGCACAACGCGATGGTCGAGGCGCTGCGCGGCACCGACGATCCCGGCTACCTGCGCTACCAACTGGGCAAGCTGATGATTCTGAAATTGCGCGAGGACGTCCGCAAACAGCAGGGCGCTGCATTCGACCTCGGCAAATTCCACGACGAGTTTCTCCAGCAGGGCGCAATCCCGATCAAGTTGATCAGGCGCGCAATGCTTGGCGGCGAAGACGGCCCGCTGCTCTAGCGCACTGCCCCTGCACGAGCCAAGGTGAGCAATCCGACGACCAGCAGCACAGCGCTGAAGTACATGCGGGCGTGACGCTCCGACGTCAGCATCCGCGTGAGGCGTGGGCCGATCTG
>Ga0209447_10000408_pt1 | contig 11624 bp, 15 predicted proteins | sample BogFormECP04_OM3_FD_188243 | JGI IMG/M metagenome (GOLD analysis project Ga0209447, IMG submission 188243) | Bog forest soil microbial communities from Calvert Island, British Columbia, Canada - ECP04_OM3 (SPAdes) (version 2) | ecosystem: Environmental > Aquatic > Freshwater > Wetlands > Bog ... | reverse complement strand
ATGCATGGTTCAAGAAATACGGCACCATGCCGGCGGAATTAAGCGCGCTGCTGGCAAAGACGAGCGACATTCCCGTGGACATTGATCCGGAATTCGATTTCCATCCGGCGCTCAAGTGAGCGGTTTTGTAGCGGCCGCCTTCAGGCGGGCGCCTTTGACTTTTTTACGCGGGAAAGCAGCCTACAGAATTTCCTTAATTTCGGCGTCAATCGAAATGTGCGTCTGCGCAAAACCGCTGATTTGAAACGATTGCCCAGCGGCTTTGCTGAAGTGGAAGAAGCGGCTGATGTGGTAATCCTCGTCGAGCATGTCGAAAATCCGCTCGGTCTCTTGGTGCGACAAGTCCAGTGATGAGATCGGCACGGATTTTCCGTAGCCGCCCGCCGCGTGCAGGTATTTTTCCACGAGTTCGCGCAAGTTCATATTCAGATCCAGACGTACGCGCCGGCTTCGCCGTACGGCAAATTCATGTAGAACACATTCGCTTCCGCGATGCGCTCGAACGCCGCGAGCAGGTTGCGCGCTCCGTGCCTGGCGCAGAACGCAGTGCCGGGCGCATTGGCAACTTGCTCCACTTCATCGAGGCTCGCGATCTGCTGGTGCGAAAACCACAGCCAGGTGGCGGCGAATCCACATTCCGCGCAGGCGCCGCCCGGTTGCGCCAGGCGCTTGGCAATCGCCTCGGAGACTTCCGGCCGCAATCCTACCGCTTCAAAATCCGGTTGCGCCACGAAAAAATACTGCGTGAAAATCTCGGCGTCCGGCTCGAAGGCCACCACCCGGCCGGGGAACGATTCCAATTCGCTCGCGACGGCGTCGCGCAAACATTCGCGGCACAGCGTGATCTCCGGGCGAGGCGGCTCGCGTTTGGTGCTGCGTTTTCCGCGAAGATACAGCGTGTCCGGCAGCAGCGTCGCGATCCAATCACATTCTTCGCCCAGGTGAATACATTCGGGCGGCGTGCCTTTCAGCCACGCCCACCAATTGTGGCTGCGCGGCAGCAGTTCGATCGCGGGATACGCTTCTTCGTGCGAGATGCGGGCCAAGTGTCCGGTTCCGATTCCTGCTTACAAATCGGTATGGTAGCAGATTGCGGAGCGCAATTGTCTGCGCGCTGCGTTCGGACGTTTGTCCGCGCGGCAGGCATCGGCTATTATGGATGGCGCGCAACGTCGCACTCGCAATATTCAATTGTGTTCGTTAAGCGAACAGGGAGGATCTCGTATGGCAATCTCGGTAGGGGCGGCCGCTCCGGATTTTGTGTTGAAGGATCAGAGCCAGAAGGAAGTGAAGCTTTCGGATTTTCAGGGAAAGAAAAACGTGGTGATTGTGTTCTATCCGCTGGATTGGAGCCCGGTGTGCACGAATGAGCACGCCTGCTTCGTGAATGACATGAAGCGATTCGAGCAGCTGGACGCGCAGGTGCTGGGGATCAGCGTGGACAGCGCGTGGTCGCACAAGGCGTTCGCGGAAAAAATGGGAATTCATTACCCGTTGCTGGCCGATTTTCAGCCGCGCGGCGCGGTGGGCGAAAAATTCGGCGTGTACCTGGCGGAGAAGGGGATTACGGGACGCGCCATCGCGATTGTGGATCGGTCCGGGAAGATTGCTTGGTTCAAGAACTATGATATTCCCACGGTGCCGGATTTGAAGGAAGTTGCGGACGCGCTGGGGAAAGTGAATTAGTTCGTTCCACATCGTTCATTAGAGCATGCAGTCATCGCGGCTGGAGCGTGCGGTCGTGGCAGGCGCTGCGCTTTTATTTGGGCGCAGCGTCTTTGTTGGGCGCGGGGGCGGCGGATTCGGCGGGTGAATCCACCAGCTTCTGCGAAAACGTGCGGATGTAATCCACCAGTTGCCAACGCTGTTCTTCGCTCAGCTTGTCTTTGAAAGCCGGCATGGGGCGATGGCCTTCGGAAATTTTCCAAAAAAGTTCGCCGTCGGTCATGCGGGTCATAGCGTGCGCGTCGGTGAAATCAGACGGCGCGACGGATAGTTTTTCGGCGCGCTCCCCTTTTCCATTACCGTCTTCCCCGTGGCAGTTCTGGCAGCGCTCCGTGTAGGTGTGCATGCCCGTGCCGATGGATTGCCGCGTGGGAGGAAAGGGATTGCGGACCTGGCGTGCCATTTCTGGCGCGGTCCAATCGCTGAGGGAGTAGACGACCACGCTTCCGGCAACGGCGACGATTACGAATACCACGAAGATGCCGAGGACGTTCGGTTTTAATTTGGGTTTGGGCTTGCGGTCAGCGAGTTTGTCTGATGCCATGATTCGTGGGTTTGCCTGTGGAACTTTTCTGAGCCGAGGAAAGTTTCGCACTGTGTCGCGGGATTTTCAACTGCTGGACCGGCGGTTGCGACGGATCTAACGCGCGGCCTGGATGGCTTGATAGACGGAGATGAGCACGATCACCAGCATGGTTACGACATAAATGCGCAACCCCCACAGCAGCACCTTCGTTCCAGACGAAAGGTTTTTTCGGCCGAAATGAGTGCGGCGCTTGGCGGCGACGACTTGGTCGGCTTCGAGCAAGGAGAGGACGGCGCGAGGATCGCGCAAGCTGAGTTGTTCCGATTTAACGTCAATCGGAGCGAGGGCGCCTGGATTTTCCGGAACATCCGCGTAGTTTGAATCCAATTTGGTTCCTCCCTTGCACGATCCTGTTTTTCAGCGAACCATTCCATGCGTAGAACAATTTAGCCACCCAGCCATTTAGGGAACACTGTGGCGAGGCCGAAGCCTAGCCCGGCAATAATCAGAAGAATGGTGACGGTGACGCCGGCGACGTTGGCCCAGAAGCCGTTCACGTGTTCGCCCATCACTTCCGGATCGTTTACCAAGAGCAGCAGAAAAGCCAGCGCGGGAGGCATAGCGAGAACCGCGATCACGTTGACCGTCAGCACCACGAATTCGAGCGGAAAGCGCGGGATTAGCACGAGCGCCGCCGCGGCGCAGGCTGAGCCGAACAGCGTCAAATAGAAAGGCCACGCTTCGCGCAACGGGCGGTTCAAACTGTGGCCGGTTTGCATGACTTCACCGAAGGCGTAGGCGGACGAAGTGGAGATGGCGATGGCGGCGACGATGCCGGCTTCGAAAATTCCGAGAGCGAAGAGCGCGGCGCCGGTATGGCCGATGAGAGGCTCGAGCGCTTCCGCGAATTGAGCGTATTGAAAGTCCGCAGCGTTGATGCCGTGATGAAACAGCGGCACGGTGGCGAGAATCGCGGCGATGGCAAATATTGTAGCGAGCAGAGCGCCAAGCAGAGTATCGAAGCGGCCAGCATTAATGTCGCGCGGCTGCATGCCTTTATCCACGACGGCGCTTTGCTGGAAGAAAAGCATCCATGGAGTGACGGTGGCGCCGATGGTCGCGAGGATCAGCAGAAGAATTTCGTAGCGGTTGCCGCCGGGGAATGGCATCCAGGTGAGCATGGCGTGGCCGACGGCGTGCCAATCGGGGCGCGCAAGAATTGCCGCGGGAATGAACAGGCCGTTGAAGATCGCGAGGCTGAGCGTGATTCGTTCCCAGGTCCAATAGCGGCCGGTGGTGATGGCGGCGACGACGATGATGAGCGCTCCGCCCACGGCGATGGCGGGGCGCACGCCGAAAAAACCGAGGCCCGCGCGCACCCCGATGAATTCCGTGACCAGGGTGAGAAAATTTCCGAATATTAAATCGCCCATGGAGAAGAAGCCCCAGAATTTTCCGAAGCGATCGAAGATGAGTTCGGCATGGCCGCGATGAGTGACGGCGCCGAGGCGCACCGTCATTTCCTGAACGATGAAACCCATGATGAAGGTGAGCACGACGAAGGGAATGAAGAAGCCGACGCCGTGGCGGGCGCCGTCGGCGGAGTAGGAAAGCATGCTGGGGGCGTCGTTTTCACCGAGGAAGACGAGGACCCCCGGGCCGACCAAGAGCCAAAGCAAGCGGAAGCCGCCGAAAGTCTTAGTGCGCCCTTTCCAACGCGCGCGGGCTACTTCCCAGCGGTCGCGGGCGCGATCCACGTCCTCGTGGGTGACGAGGCCGATCAGTTCCGGAGCGGCGGCGGACGCGACGGCTGATTCCGTAGTCGGATGAGCCGTCTGGCCGGCGAGTTGGCTGAGATTTTTGTCCGGAGCGTCCATGGGTTAACCTAGCTAAACTCTGGGTATAAACTACGCTTAACTAAGGCGCAGGTCAATGGTTCCGGCAGAATGCGTGAGCAAAAACTAATCCAGGGCGATTCCCTGCTCTGCTATAGTGAGCGAGGAAACTTCAGAGGAGCAGACGAATGAGCGAGCCAGCGAGCCAGCAGCAAAAACAGCAAGTGCAGATCAAGGCGGACGAAAAGGAATTGCTGGGGCAATATTCGAATCTGGCGGTGATCCATCACAACGGCGAAGAGTTCACCTTGAATTTCATATATTTGTTTCCCAGCGTGCCGCAGGGGAAGCTGGTTTCCAGCGTAATTTTGAGCCCGGCGCACGCGAAGCGGCTGCTGCAGGCGTTGAAGGAAAATGTGGCGCGGTTTGAAGCACAGTTTGGGACATTGCCGGAAGGTTCGGGACCGGCGCCGGACACGAATTTCGGGTTCGTGCAGTAGATCGCGCGCGGGAAGCTGCCGACGCGTGGCTTCAGGGGCTGAAGCCCATTTTCTCGTTGGATTTCACGGCGGGGCTGAAGCCCCGCCCTTCCGGCTTAGGCATTCACTAGCCGGCTTCTGGGTTGTTCCGCAAAAAGCAGATCCCTGCCTGCGGCAGGCAGGCCTCTCTGCGTCCCGCGCCCGCCAAAATGCGGCGGGACGAAAAAAGCGCGAGACTCCTTTCGGGATGACACGTTAACGTTACGTCTGCCTGACTTCGAAGATCCACCATAACGAAAAATAGCGGTGCGCGCACGAAACCGCAAGTTCATGCTGCGCCTGCGGCTCATCATTAAGTCAGGGCTTTGATGACGTGAACGACGGGGTTGCTAGTAGGACTCGGCGATGACCCAATTGCCGCTGGGCTCGACGAATTCGAGGCCCACAGCGAAGCCGGATTGCGGAGTCGTCTGGCAATAGGCGACGCGGGCGATGGCGCGAAAGGCGCCGGTGAGTGTGGAGATCGTCAGGCGGTCGCCAGTGCTCCAGCGGCGATTGCTGAGGACACGGGCACCGTGCGGGCTGACGTTCTCCGTGAAGGTGGTTTCGGTGCCGGGCATGGCGGGATGACCGGTGATGTGCACGCCTACTTCCATCGGGATACGCGTCTCGCGACGCGGTCCGACGAAGTTTTTTGGGATCCCCATCCCAAAACGCATTTTTCAATGCCCCCTTTGCTACAAGCAGGCCGCTACATGCCCCAGACGAAATTTTTTCTGGCCCTTGCCCTTCATGCGGTAAAGCGCGCGGTCGGCAGCGCCCAAGAGTTTTTCGATGGTCGTGCCATCGTCGGGATAGACGGAGACGCCGACGCTGACGCTGATGGGGGGCTGCTGGCCGTCGTTTTTTAATTGTTCGCAGATGCGCGCGGCTGCTTGCGTGGCGTCTGCTTCGCTGGATTCCGGAAGGATCAGCGCGAATTCGTCACCGCCGTAGCGTGCGGGCGTATCAATCGCGCGGCTGCCATCCGACAAAGCGGTGCCGAGGCGTTTAATGGCACGGCTGCCGGTGAGGTGGCCGAAGCGGTCGTTGATTTTCTTCAGCTCGTCGAGATCGAAAAGGAGGACGGCGAAGCTGCGTCCGGTGCGGCGGGAGCGCTGTATTTCCGTTTCGAGAACTTCGATGAGGCGGCGGTGATTAGCAAGGCCGGTGAGCGGATCAGAGGCGGCTAGCTGGCTGACCTGATCGAAAAGCTGGGCGTTGTCGAGCAGAGTTCCGCCGAGGACGATGACGTAGCTCATGACCATCATGAAGTGCGCAAGGGTGTAGGGAGCGTCGAGATGATGCTGCGATTCGCTCATGGTGACGTGGCAGAGAACGTTGAGCGCGGCCGCGAGAAATAATGCGCGGTCCAGGTAGGCGCCGACGCGATTGAGGCGGCGGGCGTAGCCGATTGTTGCAGCGAGATAGATCGCAGCGGGCAGAAGATCTGCGGGCCGCGGGATGATGGCGCCGGGCTGAATCTTGGGAGCATGCGGCAACATGAAATAGAAGACGCTGGTCAGATAGGCGACGCCGCCGACCATCAGAGTAGCGGCGGCCATCTCCTTGGCGGGTTCGCGAGCGATCGGGATCCGGCGCTCCACGGCAAGCGCGGCGAGCAGCAGAACTCCGAGGAGGGTGCGCCCTGCCAGCCAGCCGTAGGAAATAGAATCTCCCGGCGTGGGCGTGACCAACATGCCGCGATAAAACGTCATGCTCGTACCAGCCTCGATCAGGCCCGCCAGGACGAAGCCGAATGCCAGAATGAGAGAAATTCGATCGTGCGTGCCGCGGAAACGGACTAGTGCGTTGGCCGCGAAGGTGAAGCCGATGAGGCTGCCCGCCATCTGCAAGTAGGTATCGAGGAGCGGGTCGGCCTGATACGGAGAGTTGCGCAGGATCCAGAGGGAAACGAGGAATGCGCCTCCGGCGATCGTCCAAATCAGGACGAGGCGAAAGCGATGAACGAGACTCCAAAAACTGCTCGAACGGCCCACAAATCCCCCAAGAAGATGACACTTGCCCGCGAAATACGGAGCAAGTGTGGTGCCGTTCGTTCTATTGGTTCTAGTACTATATAAGTGTATTTAAATGAATAAAATGAATAGAGCCATGCGCCGGGTAAGGCTGCGCTAGGGCCGCAGCTCTACCCGGCATGGGGTAGAAATGTTACAGTCTGTTACGGGGACTACCCAGGAGCTGGTGACTCAGGACTTGGCCGGAGGAGGGGGCAGCTCGTGGGCCTGGACGACGCTTTGGAAGGTGGAGCGTTTGTGCGAGCCGTCGCAGAAGGGCTTGCGTTCGGAAAAGCCGCAGCGGCAGAGGCCGATCTTGGTGCGTCCGCCTAGACCGTAGGCGTGGCCTTCCTGGTCAACTACTTCCACTTCGCCGTCAATCAGCAACGGGCCGTTATTCACGACTGTGACTTTTACGTCTGACATTCGATCCTCCGATCGAGATACGGGAAATTTTGGCCGCGGGCGCGCGCCGAGAGCGCATGGTGTTCAATGCGAATCAGTATTTGGGCACCGAGGGGTCCACATCATCGGACCATGCAAGGATACCACCCTTTAGGTTTAGGACCTTGCGAAAGCCGGCGCGCTGCAGGAATTCGGCGGCTTCGGCGGAACGCTTTCCGGTGCGGCAGTGGGCGACGATTTCGCGGGAGCCATCGAGTTCGCTGACGCGTTTGGAGAGATCGCCGAGGGGGATCAGGTGGCCGCCGAGATTGCAGATCTGATATTCGTGCGGCTCGCGCACGTCGAGGATATAGAGATCGTCGCCGCGATCGAGGCGCGCTTTTAGATCGCGCGGAGTGATTTCGGGGACCGACGTTTGCGGTGCGGGAGCTTCTTCGCCGCGAATGCCGCAGAACTCGGCGTAGTCAATTAATTTTGTGATCGTCGGGTGCGTGCCGCAGAGCGGGCAATCGGGATTTTTGCGGAGCTTCAGTTCACGGAAGCGCATGGCCAGGGCGTCGAAGAGCAGCAGACGCCCAACGAGCGGTTCGCCGACGCCGATGATGAGCTTCAGAGTTTCCGCAGCTTGAATCGAGCCTACGATTCCGGGAAGCACGCCGAGGACGCCGCCTTCGGCGCACGAGGGGACGAGGCCTGGAGGAGGTGGCTCCGGATACAAGCAGCGATAGCACGGGCCATTGGGATAACCGAAAACGGTTACCTGGCCTTCGAAGCGGAAAATGGAGCCGTAAACATTGGGTTTTCCGAGCAGGACGCTCGCGTCATTGACGAGATAGCGCGTGGGAAAATTGTCGGTGCCGTCCACGATAAAGTCGTAGTCCTTCAGAATGTCGAGGGCGTTTTCGCTGGAGAGATGCGTTTCGAAAGTGTCAATTTGAATGTCGGGATTCAGATCGCGCAGGCGGTCGCTGGCTGCGGCAATTTTCGGGCGGCCTACGTCTTTGGTGCCGAAGAGAATCTGGCGTTGGAGGTTGGTGGAATCCACTGTGTCGAAATCAACGAGGCCGATGCGGCCGACTCCTGCGGCGGCGAGATAGAGGCCGAGCGGCGCGCCCAGGCCGCCGGTCCCGACGCACAAAACCTTGGCCTGCTTGAGCTTTAGCTGACCATCCATGCCGACTTCGGGCATGATCAGGTGGCGGCTGTAGCGCAGGACTTCTTCTTTTGAAAGCGAGACAGGCGCGGAGGCAGGCGCCGGATTTGCGGAAATTTCTGATTTGGTGGCCATTGCGTGATTCTCCCGTTTGTCTCCCGTTTAGTTGGGCGCGCCGCCGGCGATGGAGGGCACGATGCTGACGATATCGCCATCGCGCAAGGGCGTCTGATCTTTTTGCAGGTAGCGGATGTCTTCGTCGTTCACATAGACGTTCACGAAGCTGCGCAGTTTGCCGTCGTCGGAATAGAGGTGCTTCTTCAGGTCGCCGAAGCGCAGCGTCAGCCCATTCAGGGCTTCGGCCACGTTGTTGGCCTGCAACTCGACGCTATCCTGTTTACCCGCGTACGCGCGCAGCGGCGTGGGGATGATCACTTTTACTGCCATTCGCATTCCTCCTGTCGGCTTCGGCTCGTGCTATCCATCCGTGACGTAGCGGATCGGGATTGGCGGAACACTCTAACTTAGATGCTGGCAGAGTGGGCGGAAGATTCAATGGGCTCGGCGTCGTAGGCGGAGCGGTCGTCGCGCAGGCGCCAGGAATTCATATCGCGAGGCTGGCCGGATTGCACGCTGACGATGATGTAGCTGTACCAGGGCCAGGCGTGTTCGCGATCGAATTCGCTGGGGCGCGCGGGAGCATCGGGGTGCGAATGATACCAGCCGATGAGTTCAATATTTTTTTCTTTTGCGGTTTTCTCGGCTAGTTGGACGTCGCTGGGGGTGACCTCGAAGCGATTGCGCGGGGAATCGTCGCGGCGATTGGCTAGCGGAAGGAGGGCCAGCACTTCACGCGAGCTGCCGCCATCGCGGCCGAGGATCGCGCCGCAACATTCGTACGGGTAGGTTTCGACGCCGTGGGCGCGGATCTGGTTGGCAAGATCTTTGCGGATTTTTAGCAGCAGGGCGCTCATGCTTCGCTCCAGAATTTTTCGGTGAGATATTTTTCGCCGGAATCGGGGAATATGGTGACGATTACGGCGCGTTCGCCTGCGGGCAAGCGGCGGGCAACGTCCATGCAGGCCCACAGGGCTGCGCCGGAACTGACGCCGCCGAGAATGCCTTCTTCGCGCGCGAGACGCCGCACCAGGTGGTGAGCATCTTCGGTGCGCACGGCGATGTCTTCGTCGGCCAATTGCGGATCGTAAATTCTCGGAACGATTGCGGTGGCTAAGTGCTTTAAGCCTTCGAGGCCATGGAAGCCGGAGTCCGGCTGAAAACTGATGCAGCGGATTGCGGGATTTAGTTCTTTCAGGCGGCGCGTGGTGCCGACGAACGTGCCGGTGGTGCCGAGGCCGGCGACGAAATGGGTGATGGTGCCGCTGGTCTGGCGCCAGATTTCGGGGGCGGTGGTGGCGTAGTGTGCTGCGGGATTTGCGGGGTTGCTGTACTGGTCCGGATAAAAATATTTTTCGCGATCGGATTCGTAGATTTCGCGGACGCGGCGGATTGCGCCGTCGGTGCCTTCGTCTCCGGGTGTGTAGACGATTTCGACGCCGTAGGCCGCGAGAATGTGTTTGCGTTCAGGAGAGGCGCTGGTGGGAAGGCAGAGCTTCACGCGATAGCCGAGGGCGGCGCCGATCATGGCGTAGGCGATGCCGGTGTTGCCGCTGGTCGCGTCCAGAATTATTTTGCCGGGGCGGAGGTCGCCGGAGCGTTCGCCGGAGCGGATCATGGAATAGCCGGCGCGGTCTTTCACGGAGCCGCCGGGGTTGAACCATTCGGCTTTGGCGTAAAATTCGACGTTGGGGAAACCGGTGGTGATGCGTTCGAGGCGCAGGAGCGGAGTGTTGCCGATGCGGTCGAGGAGATGCTCGCCCACTTTGGGTTTGGCGGCGCCGGCTGGGTCGGGGGGCGCGACGGACGGTTGGTTGGCTGCGTTCACGGTGCTTGGTTCCTGTTTGGTGCGTGAATCGGAGGCTCGGGCGAGCAATTCGCTGCGCTTCGCACGAGCTTGCGCTTTGGATGCTGTGAGAAACGCCTGATATTCACGTCTCTGTTGCCAGTTTAGCAGAATGGCGACGCGCTTCCTGTTGAAACCAGGCTAGCAATATTCCCATAGGTGGCGTGCGGCCGCAAATGAGCTGGCGGGAGCGCCTGGGGATCGCTTCTAGCGAGCATTTCTGGCAGCAACGATATTTGTCTTTACAGGCGGGGCGGCGAATCCCTATTCTGGAGAGGCCATGTGGTACGTGAACAAACTATTCGATCAGCCTACCGTGGAATCGCTATCGGCGAAGGGCTTTCTGGTGCGCAATTCCGGCGGGGTAGTGCGCATTGAGAAATACAATTGCGGGGCGGAGCTGCGCAAGACTCCTGAGAGCCGTTTTCAGATGACCGAGATTCCCTGCATCATGATGCAGGGGCAATTCACGGCCTTGTGGGATGCGGGATATCAGAAATTTTTGATTGGGCATGAGGGCAAGAAATTTCCGGTGCAAGTGAAGCAGCTCGGTGACTTGCGGCGGTTCAACGAAGAGTTGCGCACGGCTTTGGGCGTGCCTACGTATTACAACGAGGCGCTGGGTTCGACTTGCGCGTTTAGTGTGTATGACCGGGTGAAGGGGCGTCCGGGTGATGTGCCGGATGAGAGTGTTGGGGCGCAGGAAGACGTAGAGCACTAAACCTCGTTTGGATTTTACTCCTCGCAAGAAAAAAACGGATCCCTCGGGATGACACGTTTGGGAATTCTCCGCGGAGCTAAGGCAAAAACGCCCGCCTAAAAAGCAAAAGCAGGCGGCCGCTACAAAATCAAAGTCAAAGGCGCCCAGCTAAAGCTGGCCGCTACAATTTCAACGCCTCGCAAGAAAAAAGCAGATTTCCTACTCTACTGGCGATGAAGCGTTCGGTGATTTTCGGCGACGCAAAGTCAAAAACGCCCGCCTAAGAAAGCAGGCGGCCGCTACAAATTCAAAGACAAATTCAAATCCTACTGCTGCGAGCGTTTTCCCCGCAAAATGCCCAAGTAAAGCGGACCCGCCAAGTTCGTTGGGCTGTTCGGAGCAATTAAGTCTTTGCGCTTTCCAGGTGCCGGCGGAGGCGTGCTGGGTCTATGCGATGTTGGGCGAAGAAGTGGGGGCCGATAAAAATCACTGGGACGTCGTTGGTGTAACGTGCGAGCAGAATTGGGTCGTCATCAATATCCACTTCGTGCAGGCTCGCGCCCAGCGCTTTTAGGACGGGGGCCATGGCGGACTTGGCTTCTTCGCAGAGGTGGCAGCCTTCGCGCAGGTACAGGGTGATGTCGCGGGGGGCGGCGAGGGCTAAGCGGCCTTCTTCGGTGCGGCGGTAGAAATCGCCGCCGCCTTCGGAGGTGAGCAGGCCATCCTTTACGAGATTCGTGACTGCATCCAGCACGGCTTCGCGGTCGCCGAGGGCGTTGCC
>Ga0209447_10000407_pt1 | contig 11651 bp, 11 predicted proteins | sample BogFormECP04_OM3_FD_188243 | JGI IMG/M metagenome (GOLD analysis project Ga0209447, IMG submission 188243) | Bog forest soil microbial communities from Calvert Island, British Columbia, Canada - ECP04_OM3 (SPAdes) (version 2) | ecosystem: Environmental > Aquatic > Freshwater > Wetlands > Bog ... | reverse complement strand
GAATGGGGCGGCCGCTCCAGTCAGTTATCCTTTATGAAGGAGTCGGCCGCTTCTGCAAGCAAAATTAACAGAGGGGCGGCCGCTCTATCCGGTTATCCTTTATCAAAGGGGCGGCCGTCACTCCAGATAAAATGGAGATCACCTTTCGGAATGGGGCGGCCGCTGCAGTCAGTTATCCTTTATGAAGGAGTCGGCCGCTCCTGCAAATGAAATCAATAGAGCGGCGGCCGCTTCATCCCGTTATCCTTTATCAAAGGGGCGGCCGCCATTCCAGATAACATGGAGATCACCTTTCGGAATGGGGCGGCCGCTCCAGTCAGTTATCCTTTATGAAGGCGTCGGCCGCTCCTTGCAATTGAAATCGATAGAGGGCGGCCGCTCCCACCGGTCATCCTTTAGGAAAGGGGCGGCCGTCAATCCAGAAGTCACAGAGATCACCTTTCGGAATGAGGCGGCCGCTCCAGTCAGTTATCCTTTATGAAGGAGTCGGCCGCTCCTGCCAATGAAATCAATAGAGGGGCGGCCGCTCCATCTGGTTATCCCTTATCAAAGGGGCGGCTGCCCTCCAGATGACATAGATATCGCCTTTATGAACGGGGCGGCCGCAACAGTCAGCTATCCTTTATGAAGGAGTCGGCCGCTTCTGCAAGCAAAATTAACCGAGGGGCGGCCGCTCCATCTGTTTATCCTTTAACAAAAGGGCGGCCGGCCTCTAGATGAAAGAGATATTGCCTTTTCAATGGGGCAGCCGCTCCAGTCAGTTATCCTTTATGAAGGAGTCGGCCGCTCCTACGATTGAAATCAATGTTTCCTTTGTCACAGGGGCGGCCGCTCCATCCGGTTATCCTTTATTAAAAGGGCGGCCGCCCTCCTGTGAAAATAGATATCGCCCTTAAGAATGGGGCGGCCGCTCCATTCAGCTATCCTCAATTGAGTCGGCCGCCATCCTCAATATGCAGGAGCCGGCTGGGCCGGCTGTTCAAATGGATATTCCCTTTCGAACGGGGCGGCCGCTTTCTCTAAGGGCCGGCCCCGCCATCGAATCAAGCCGGCTTCCAATAAATGAAATGGACATTGGAAGAGATGGCTCCGCCTTCAAGGGAAACAGATCCCTAATGACAGGGATCACTTACCCCCGATTTAACCAAAACAAACACCCAAGGGCTGGCCAGGGGCGGCTGCGGCATTATGTGGAATCGAAAAAAAAACCAACACTGGGGATGCACTCTCGGTATTGGACCATGCATGCCATTAGCAAAATACATGTTTCATTTGCCAAGATCAAAAACCAACCGCCCGCTACGCCTTTGTTTACAAAATACAAGAAAAAAGAGTCCATTTGGGCCCGCACATCGATCTGGAGGGCCTCACTACCTTCGCTTATCCCATGACCCCAATCGCACTGATGATCCTCGGCAGTCTTTCCGAAACAGGCGGCAAGGGTTGCTCTGGATAATAACCCAGAACAAATGCATCACGTGCGCCAGCAGTGAGGGCCTGCAATCTCCTCAATGAAGAAAGAGCTGGTAGATTGTGCTGACGGAAATGGTTTTAACGCAACATCAAATAGACAAGAATTAAGAAGACACACCGGCGGCTTTGTGGGATCCTGCCCGGACGGAAAGGGCACGACCTCCAGCGGCCCGTCCTTACCGTTTCCGGAGGTGCGGTTCCAGGTCTGTATTTGGTCAACGACAAACCAAGGAAAGGAAGGGGTCAGAGACTCAACAATGGCTGCGATTCGGCGGATATGTGCATTGCTATCCTGAAGATCTTCAACAGCATCTTTGAGCTCCTGATTGCTAGCCTCAACAGCCTTAACAGCAGCCCCAACAACCTGGAGGCCTTCTCTGAGATGGACAAGCTCCTCCTGAATTGGTGCAAGAACCCTTGTCATTGCTGCAGCAAACCAGGCAGGCTCGGCCCCTGGATGTTAAGGCACGTCAGCTCAGAACAAGAACTTAGTTGGAACATACCTTCATCCGATGCCAACAATGCTGTTTGATACTTCCAGACCTTCACAAGATCCTCATCATCAGCATCAAGTCTCTCTAGAAAAGGCATCAGCATTGTCCATCTGCAAGGCTGTGGATGAACTGACGACGGGCAAAATACATCTCATGGGTCAGTTTGATAGCGTCAGCCACATCTGAAATGCTGGGTGGAATGCTAGGTGCCGTAGCTGGGTACCTCACAAGTCTTTTCAACTCTGGCCTTAATTGAGGGCGAGCAATCGCTTCTGGCATCCTGAATGTGGTTTGGATGAGAACCAGCAATACGTGGAAATGTTGTCTGGCGAGCTACACGTGACACAGTATTTGCAGATGTTTGACCATCCACACGTGACTCATCAATTTTATTTTGACTCCGCAAGCTCCGGTCGAACTCAGCAACCTTGGCTGGAATGCATTTCTCTGGAAATTCCATCCTGTTTCATTAAATCTGGCTGCGATAACTCCGTCGTTGGAAAAGAAACTTTATTATTAAATCTAAGATGGACTGACTGAGGCAGCTGGCAGCCAACATGGTATTATATAGCAACTAACGGAGCCAAGCTGCGATCCAGAAAACTAACAGAGCCAAGCTACGATCCAGAAAACCAACAATATCAAGGCAGAGAGATATGGGAAGGGAGTACTAAATTCAACCACCTACTGGCCAGACTGAAGGCGAACTTTACCAAGTAGGCTCTCAATCTTGTTGAGCTCCTTGACACCAAAGGGGGATTTGGAGAGATGAACAGGAACATTACTTGCAGCCCCAGGCTCAGGCTCAATCTCCATTGCACGAGAAGCTTCCCTATACATCAGCCCCAAGAGCAGCAAAGGGGCATCAATTCTGCCATCCTCTGAATGCTCAGACTTCTCAAGAGCCTCGCGTCCGATCGATAGTGCATTTTTAAAAGCACTGGCTGAGTGGAACTCGGCAGGTAAGTACGCATCTCGGCTTTTCCATGAAGCCCACGAAGGGTAGTTGCTTGGTATGGTTGAAGGCCGTGGCTGAAATGCAAAAAATTAGATACGTTTAGACAGCTAAATCAACCATGTCCTTACAACCGGCTGAACCAGGTCAACCAATGCCCTGAACGTTGGTAAGCTACAGAGGCTATTCAAGAAAGCGATTCTTGAAGCGCTTGTGGCTGTGTTTCCTGCAGGGAACGCCTTGACCCTACCTGCTCCCCTGACCCTTGCCAGAGGCTCAGGAGTGGAAGCCCGATTCTTCTCCTTTGGCTGGGTGCTGAATGGCATTATTGATCAGACTTACAAGATATGAGAGAAATTAGTTAACTGACTTTGGAGTTGTGGGCATTGGTTGCGGTGCGTTTATGGCCGAATCGGTTTTTTCCAGACCTTTGGTCTGGCCAGAACTCTCCGCACCCAACTCCCGCTCCTCCGCCGGGTTCCTTTTCTTGTCATCTGGTTTGGAGGGTTTTGATGCCTCCGACAACTTGGATGACTTGGAATGTTTTGATGACTTTGGCAACTCGGATGCATAAACAGCTGGCGGCGGATGGTCGCCTTGCCCTTTTGCTTGTCTCTCAACTTTCTTGGAACCATTGGTCTTGACACGTTTGGCTGGACCATCTTTTATGAGGTCCTGTTCCGCCTCCCTCTTTGAGAGGTTGGTCTTCTTTGACGTAGTTGGCTTAACGGAAGCAACCTGAGCTTGAAAAGTTGATGGCAGCTTTGAGGCTTCGCCTGGGTTGGAGGCCTTTGAAGCATATTTGAGGCGAGGGGTGGTAGAAGGCCCAGCAACTCCAGCATGTGTTGTATTTTGAGCGGATGAGGGATTTGCTTTCTGTTTTCCCAGTGGTGGCCCATACTTCATCACAGGGTTTTCTTCCTCTTCCCCTTCCTTGATCCTCCCATCCATCTCTGCATCTTGCTTCCCCTCATCACCATCATCATCATCATCATCATCATCATCATCATCATTATCATCACCTGGCTCTTTCATAGTCGCATCTTTCTCTTCGTCCTCCTCATCATCATCGCCTACATCAAAGTACTCCATCTTCGCCTTCCCCTTCCGTTTTTCAGACTTCCTCATAAACGCTCCATGGAGAGGGCTGGCATTAAGGATGATTAATGGGGCGAGTCCGTCCTCTTGTCGTTCGAGCCAGTGACTATACAAGACATGGATCTGCGCTGTTGTCAGGTGATCTGGATCACTCAAGCGAAATCCCTCTGGGACACACTCTGGTGAAAAGATGGTTTGGTCCGATTTGGCTGAGAGACTGTAGGGGAATGCTGAGGTCGAGCTGCCAGTAAAGTCTCCTGTCATGTCTCTCAAAAGATGCATCAAGAAGATAGGATGGATGGACTTACTATAAACAGCCCCCACATAAGCCCTGACGACTCTCTGCTTTTGACGTACCCTCCTGTATTGACTCAGCGGGGGAAGGATCAGACCACCACTCTCATTCCTGTTGAATGAGATATCCTTGGCCTTTTTATATTCGACAGGAATTTCTTCTTCCACTTCGTCTTCAGATCTTGGTTCACCCAACTGATTTGCAGCCCAGTTCTTGAACAGCTCATACGTCCCTTCCTTCCAGTCCGGACAAGCATGAGTGAATGAGTTTCCAACTTCAGCAGCGCTTTCCACACTAAGGCTCAGGTTAGAAGTGCGCAGCTGGCTGATATGACAAGATAAACCTACTGAAATGCTTTTATCTCCGCCCCGTCGTAATACGCCACCAAGCAGAGTGCTAGCGCTCCACACCCAGACTTCCAGTCATCAACAGTTTTCTTGACCTCTTTAGGCAGCTTTGTCTTTGCCCTCCTGAGCAAAATAAAATAAATTCAAACCAAAGAAAAAATCATTGAATGATAAAGAACTTACTTGAATTGAACTTCAGGAGGGGCTCCCTCCTTAGTCCATTGTTGAGCCAACTCTTCTAGTTTTTGTCGCTCACCAGCATCCATTCTTTCAAGAACGGTTGTGAGAGCACGTTGATAGTGGCCAAGATATTCTTTGGTCTGAGGAGCAAATGGAATTTCTTTATCTATAAGGGAACGATATCTTTGTTTCACAACATCCCTGGCAGTATACAGCTGCTTGATCTTAGCAGGTTTGGGGTCATTCTCTGGCTCGTCTTCACTGCCGGTCTTCGCTTTTTTGAGGCACCCTTTTATATAACGTCTGATGGCCTACATTTATCATTGTCAGTTGGAAAGAAGACCAAGCAAAAGAGAGCTTTAGGACGGACGGCCTTTAAGTCTTGGGGAAGATCCAACCCTTTCTCTTCCAGCAAATTCCTGCTGGTCAAAACTGCATTGGCAGCTGTTTCCACAACGCGCTTTCTCGCTTTCTCGTTTTTGGCATTCTCATAGTTATCGACGAAGGGAAGGAGGATATGGCCATATACTCGAGTGAGGGACATTTGTAAGACGTGGCTTAGAGCACCAATCAACTGGAAACAAAACTGACCCTGAATGGCTGACTTACCAATTACCAACTTAACAACCAATCACGCTCGATGGGGAACAATTAAAAATTCGAAAAAAAATACAAGACGATGAAGCATATATAAATGAAAGCTACTGTCTCTGCTTCTTGGCCTGCATGTCAGCATCATGGGTGCTTCCCCGCCGCTTTGTCCGGGTAGCTGAGAGAGAGGTACTATAGGAGGCAGGGGGAGGAGGGAGCAGAGCCATGTCAGCTGCGAAAATGGGATGAGTCGGGTGGTCGAGCTTTTCTCCCTCTGAGGTGAGCAGTCCCACAATGAAATCACAACCTTCCGACCTGGGCAATATGGTGAGAGCAGGTCCAGTCCATGTGAAGTGTTGGTGCTCAGCCGCCACACAGTTAAGATAATAACCCATTGCCTCAGGATACGACCGCGCAATGATATCATCAATTTTTGCCTTCACCTTAGAGAGAGGAATCATATCCCCCTCCTCCTCACCCTCCTGACCATCAACCTCCATATCCATGCTTTCTTCCTGACCATCTTGTATTTCCAGTGAGAAAACCACTGCCGCAGCAGCAAACTCTGCGAGCATTCGTTTCACGATGTACCAGCAATCAATCATAACCCCGTCGAGGACAGCAATATGGTGATCTGCGAAATAGTGAATGAGGGAAATGAAATGCGATTCAGCCGACGCGATCTCGTCATCCAATGATAAGGTCTCTGCGCTCGTGGTAGTAGAATAGAACCGGGGGTTGAAGGCGCGGGAGACTATGATGAAGACACCCAAGTATACAACATCAAAGAATTCGACCGGTGAGGATATGTCTGGAATATGCGCACCTGTATAGCAATAAAATATACATCATAAATCATATTATTCAAGCTTACCATCAACATCCCGCTTGTCGACACGCATGGACCAGAAATGCATCATCTGATAGAACAGGGTGCGCAGTTCCGGCTTACTCTCATTTGTCAGGGCCCCAGCTAGGAGCGACGTGTGAAGTAGCGAGATGATTGAAGGCATGATGGTTGACGATGCATAAAAGTGCCGACCAGTGCAAATTGCGTTTGCTGTGCCCAGCACCCAATGCAATGTTCCCGGCCGCATTATCCTGAAAGAGCGGTATAGGCTGCATAGTCCCAACAAAATCAAAGTTACTTACATCATATCTCCCTTCTGAAGATGTACCGCCTCAAATCGGCAAAGACGCCCATTGTCCCCTTGGTTGAAGATGTAAGGGTCCCAATCAGGACCAAGAGTGTTGATGGAGCAAATATCTTCATCTTCTTTGATCTGAGTGGCGACAATCCAATACTTGCTTCCCTCTAAAACCAGAACCACAGTAGCCAAACCTTCAGAGTCAATGTGGATGGGACTAATCGCATCCTTTCCACCGATCAAAGACCACTCTGTGTATTCCCTGGTATAAGGGACGTTGAAAAGAGTCGCATATGAGTCTGGAATGCGACTCTGGGCAAGCTCATGTGAGGCAAAGGACCCCCAATGCGATGGAAAGATGAGATTCCTGCGAGATGCTGGGAGTGAGACGGCGTTGAGTGGGGGGCAGGTGTCAGGGGGGAACTTGGTCGTGATCTCATAGAGGTCGCGGAGGGTTCCCTGAAAATGGCGCACTTCCGGCCTTGATGGATGGGTGTAGTGAGCAGCTTTTGAACTAGTGGTTATTAAAATTACAATCGAGATGAACTTTGCCTCACCATGCACTGTCGTCTTCTTATCAACGTCGTACAGACGTGCAAAACTCTCCAGATTCCAACCGTATTGATGATCCAATGGGTGGCCGTGCACCAATATGTGCCTGTGACGAAGCACGTTGAGAATCGTCTGAGGGCTTAGGTGTATATACTCCGAATGTGGAGTAACAAAGAAGCGGGATTGGTCAGATTTGGCGGCGTACGCGAGACTTCCTGCGCTCGGCAAGAGATGAAGGGGGACCCCATCTACGAATCCTTCCTGGACTCGTTTTTCAAGGCGCCGAAGGGTTTCCGCATCGACTCCTGTCTTGAGCAACTCTTTATCTTGGCTTAATATGGACTAAATGAACTGAACTTACTGATTCAACGTCACCCGGCGGGACGATGCGAACTGGAACATAGCGAAATGGTGTTGGACCACGTTCACGGGTCGAGCCCCAGCCTGCAATATCAACAAAGATGGTGGCGTTCCGCTAACCAGAAACCAAAGGGCTCAAGCTTATGAAAAACAACAAAAAAGCGACTTACTGTGCACTCCTCAATGTCTCGCAGTATTGGCCTCCGATCGTGTCTCCTCAGGCGGTCCTCCTAAGAGCAAATTAGCCTAGTGTAGGGTTCAAGTGGCGATTCGAACACTCACAAGTTCAAGGAGGTCTGCCCTGGTCCTCGAGGGTTTTGACGTGCTCGTATTGCGCCCAGGTCGCTTTTGAATGATGGCCAAATGTTGATCAGATGAGGCAGGGCTCGCGCCCTGCCTCTGGAGGCGAGCGCTCCTACGTAGGCTGAGTATCTGAAGGTCTTCCTCCACCACATCTTTCCGCACCACATCCTTCTGCACCACATCTTTCTCCAATGCATCTTCCTCCTCCCCAGCTTCCTCCTTTCCGGCTTCCTCCCCTCCAGCTTCCTCCTCCCCGTCCTCCTCCCCTGTATCTTGCTGCTTCATATCTTCCTCCTGGCCCCCTTCCTCCTGCTCCCCCTCCTGCTCCCCCTCCTGCTCCTCATCCGAGTCCTCCAGACTCGACAGGTTGCTATCAAGAAGGTCACGATAGTGGTCCACCGTCGTGCCTACATAAGATAGGATGAAACCTGTTACAGGATGCATATTTGACCAACACGTACCTCCGTCATTGACCTTATCCCCTGGCACCTCATCATCTTCCCCCTCCTCTTGGGCTTCATGTTGGGGCTCTCGCCCGTCCTCTTCAGGAACGTCTTCCACCCCCTCTACCTCGTCTTCCTGCGGCTCTTCAACTGCCATAGAATCCTCATCCTCTTCCTTGCCCCTTCTGCCACCATCCCTGTGAGAGTCTTCCTCATGAACCTCCCTGCCCCCATCACCATCCCCACCATCCGAGTTATCGGACTCTGCTCTCCACTCCTTATTTGCCTCAGAGTCCCCATCTTGCTCAGGCTGCCTCTGCGTCTCGGTTTGCAAGTCAGTCTCCTTAGCCATGGGAACATCTTCATCGAGGCTTAGATGATGAAGCCCTAGCTGTTGGGGGTTCATGCAAGGTGACCGAAGCAGTGCAGAGGTGGAGGGGAAACCTTGGGGGGAGAAGGGTGGAGTTACTAGGCCACCTCTGTTTTTATCGGCGACCAGATGACTGAGGGCATTGGGCAACAGCGAAGCCCGTGCGGATTCGGGGGGGTGGATGGTTCAAGAGGTTTGTGGGGATGGATAGATCGAACCATTTGGAAGCCTCTGGGTCGCCTGTTAAGGCATCTTGCGAAGCTTTGAGCGCCTCATATAGAGAACTCATTGTTGTCCCGAAATGCTCGCCATGAGAAAGCTTCATGGCAGCGGATAAAATGCAATCTTCGATGACAATCAATGATCGGGGCCGTTGGTTCCCCAGAGACCGAAAGACCTGGATAATGGTTAATAAAAATGTAGAGAGTCGTTGTATACAACATACCCGAGACAGGTATACGCTGTTCACATGGTATCGTTGCCAGGAATGAGCTGACAAGACAAGAATCGGAGAGATGGAAAAGGAAATGTGGAGGAGATTCTGGATCCCAGCGAACAGAGCCGGCGCCTGGGTGGCAAGAAAATCCATTTGCCCGGTTTGCAAGGTACTGGATCGTAACCTAAGTGCATTTTAGTTGGAATGGCCAGAAAAGACAGGACTAAATACGTGCTGGATCAGACATTCCTGGAATTCAGACTGTTTGTCGGGAAAGACCCCGTTGTTCTTGAGGGAAGAATAAACATGGAAGAACAGACAATAAGTGGAAAATACGAACCTCTCTGGATATTGTCAGCCCCAATGCCAACATGTCCAGGCCTGACGACATGTTCATGAGGGCTTTCTGCTTTCCTCTTGACACTAGGCGCCTAGAGAGGGTTAGTGCAACTGTCGAAGGATCACGACGTTGATCGACCAGGGCAGTTGTTTCCCTGAGTTCCTCATCAGCCTCTTGACGAGCAGCCCAAGCCTCCTGGAATTTATTTATTATTTTGGTGGGCGGGGTGAGCTCTTGTAGGAACTAATGTTCAAATGAGACAGAAGCGTGAAAATGATGAGCGAGACGCTCACCTGGGCAGCAGTGCCGATGGCAGCTTTGTCACATTGAGTCCGAGGTATGGGCTGACATCGAGGAACAGCTGCAGCAGCAAACGCAGTGCATAGGCGATCTAAAACAATAAAATTGCAGAAAAGTGCCCATGCAGTATTGGCATGGCGCGAGCTAAGTTGGTCGGCAAGTATCGATTCTGCATTCCGCGCCAGCAATTCTGCCGTGGGCCTGTTGTTGAATGGGTGATGGCGGTCTAGGCCAGCGGCCATAGCCTGAAAACAGCAGAATCAGATCATGAAATCAGGAAGAAAGCGTTTTTGGCATACGATTAATGCCAACTTCAGCGGGGAATCACCCGCTGGGTCCAAAGAAGCTGTCAATGCGTCGCCCATATCATCTGCTGCCTGGACGACGTTGGTAGTGAATGGCAGACTGAGGAAGAGGGCGTTGTCGTTTCGCCATGAACGTCCAGTGAGGATTTCGCCATTGGGAAGCGTTACTGTGTGAGGCATTGGTTTGGAGAATGAAAGTGAGAGGAGAGTGGCAGAGACAGGGTCTAGCAGGTCCGGATCAAAACTTGCCCGGAACTTCGAGTCCAGCAAAATTTGGAATATTTTAAATGGAAGGCAGCAGTTTTTGATTGCCAATGTTGGAATAACTGAAGGAAATTTGTGTGTTTAAATTTTAGGAATAGGCTTAATTGGAAACCTGATGTTTCTTGAATAATGAAAGCGGTGCTTATTGTGCCGAGATTTTTCCCCCAGATGGGCGAACGGTTAAAATTGAAAGGTATTTCAAATATTAGCTATTAATTGAAAGATGTAATGCATTGGAGAACTAAGTGAGAGAGATATTTTAATAGTGAAACTCCAGATGGGCGGGCGGCAGAGGATAAGGGCGCTCGGATGGAGGGGATTTGAGGTGAAAGACAAATAAAGCTGATGTCGCTGAGGTAAATGTGGTAGGCGCCATATCCGAATTAAGGAAGTAAATAAGTGGTTGGTGAAGGAAATATATGTGGAAATGAGCATTGAATGTGTAGAGAGCATGAAGGTTTGTGCATAACGCGAAAGCCGAGTGAAAGGGAATGGGAATGGGGAATACTGCTGGGCAGCGATCGGATACGTTGCAGCTCTAAATGGCGGTCAAATGGAGGGGATTTGAGGTGAAAGTTGGGTGAAAGACAAATAAAATGATGTTACCGAGGCCGACATGTCACGTGTAGTTGCTGCATTTGCAGCAACTACACGTGACGCGATTGGTGGGGAATTGAAACTGTTAAGGAGATGAATAAGTGTTTGGTGAAGGAGCTCTATGTTAAAATGAGCCTTCAATTTGTAGAGAGCCAGAATGTTGGTGTGTGCCATAAAAGGCGAGTGGGGGGGAATGGGGAATGCTGCATGGCAGCTCCAAACAGCGCTCAGGTGCGAGGGGCCGTCTCATCAACATGAGCGAAATAATGTCAAGAGAATGAAGCTGACTTACCTGGAGGTGAGGCGGCAGGTGGTAGGTGAGAATCAGCGGAATACATAAGGGTTTGGCGCTGGAAATCTATGTTGCAATAAGATTTCCATGACTGAGCGGCATGTGGCAGCTCTAAATACCGGTCAGATGGAGGGGATTTGAGGTGAAAGACGAGCAGCTGACCTGATTTTGCCGAGGTCGACATGTCACCTGCAGTTGCTGCATACGCAGCAGCTGCACCTGACGCGGTTCATGGGGAATTGAAACTAACAAGGAGATGAACAACTGGTTGGTGAAGAAGGTCTATGTTAAAATGAGCATTCAAGTTGTGGAGAGCCAGAAGGTTAGGGCGTACCATAGAAGGCGAGTGAGGGGCAATGGGGAATGGTGCATGGCAGCTCTAAACAGTGCTCAGATGCGAGGGACTGTCTCATCAACATGAGCGAAATAATATCAAGAGAATGGAGCTGACTTAGCTGGAGGTGAGGCGGCAGGTAGTAAGTGAGAATTAGCAGAATGCATGAGGGTT
>Ga0209447_10000406_pt1 | contig 11656 bp, 12 predicted proteins | sample BogFormECP04_OM3_FD_188243 | JGI IMG/M metagenome (GOLD analysis project Ga0209447, IMG submission 188243) | Bog forest soil microbial communities from Calvert Island, British Columbia, Canada - ECP04_OM3 (SPAdes) (version 2) | ecosystem: Environmental > Aquatic > Freshwater > Wetlands > Bog ... | reverse complement strand
AATCCATTGAGAGACGGAGCGGTGCTGCCGATTCTGCACCTAAATGGTTACAAAATCTCCGGCCCCACGGTCTCGGCGCGGACGAGTGACGAAGAGCTAGTCTCGCTATATAAAGGATACGGCTACACCCCGTGCTTCGTTGAAGGGGACAATCCCGAGATCGTGCACCAGCTTTTCGCGGATGCTCTCGATCGCTGCTACGCAGGCATACGAGAAATTCAGAAGAATTCGCGCACAACAGATGCGCGAACGCATAAGGAACAACCCCGCCAATCCTGGCCGATGATCATCCTTCGCACTCCTAAGGGCTGGACATGCCCGAAAGATGTCGATGGTGTGCCAATCGAGGGTACGTTCCGTGCGCACCAGGTTCCCCTCTCCAACGTCTGTGAAAATCCAGAACATTTAAAGATGCTCGAAGCCTGGATGCGTAAGTATCGGCCTGATGAGTTATTCGATAAGCAAGGACGGCTAATCGCTGAACTTGCAGCGTTGGCTCCGGATGGAAATCGCCGCATGGGCGCAAATCCCCATGTCAACGGCGGACGATTGTTGAAAGCTCTCGATCTGCCGGACTTTGCCCAATACGCATTGTCCATACCCGGTCCAGGCGAGGTGGTGGCAGAAGCCCCGCGCAAACTGGGAGAATATCTGCGCGATGTTATCAAACTCAATCCGACCAATTTTCGGCTGTTCTGTCCAGACGAGACGAACTCGAATCGACTAAACGCGGCGTTTGAAGCAACCAACCGCTGCACGATGGAGCCGATCGTATCCATCGATGACCATTTAGCTCCCGATGGCCGCGTGATGGAAGTGCTCAGTGAACATCTTTGCGAAGGTTGGCTCGAAGGCTATCTGCTGACCGGCAGACATGGCATGTGGTCTTCTTACGAGGCATTCGCTCAGGTGGTTGATTCCATGGTAACGCAGCACGCCAAGTGGATGGAGCAGTGTCTCGAATATCCGTGGCGCAGGCCACTCGCCTCTCTAAACGTCCTGCTCACCAGCCATGCTTGGAGAAATGATCACAATGGTTTTAGCCACCAGGCTCCAGGCTTCGTCGACAACGTGCTGCAGCGGCGCAGCGAGGTGGTTCGCGTCTATTACCCACCGGATTCAAATTGTTTGCTAAATGTCTTCGATCACTGCTTGCGTAGCCGCAACTACATAAATGTCGTGACCTGCGGAAAACAACCGGAACTGCAATGGCTCACATTTGACGAAGCGCTGGCTCATTGCTCGCAGGGCGCATCGATCTGGAAATTTGCGACGAACGATGGCGGAACGGAGCCCGATATCGTTCTAGCTTGCGCCGGCGACGTCCCGACCATCGAGGCTTGCGCCACATCCTGGCTTCTCCAAAAGTACGTCCCGGGCATAAAAGTTCGCGTCGTGAATGTCGTCGATCTTAATGCTCTGATGAGCCCCGACGATCATCCCCACGGCATGGACAACATTTCATTCGACGCGCTGTTTACACGGGATGTCGATGTGATCTTCGCATTTCACGGCTATCGTTGGCTCATCCACAGCATGGTACATGGCCGATCGAACGAATCCCGTTTTCACGTGCGCGGATTTAATGACGTTGGCACAACCACGACCCCATTCGATATGGTTGTGCTCAACAAGATGAGCCGCTATCACCTGGCCATCGATGCGCTCAAGCATGTGCCCCGATTACGTTCGCAGGCCTCAGATGCCATCGACATGTTCAACCGCAAGCTGTATGAGCACCATGCATATATCCGTCAGCATTTCGAAGACATGCCTGAAATTCGAAATTGGAGCTGGACAAAGGATTTCAGCGAGCCCGCTACTCCCCCGCCTCTCGCGAAGGGACAACCTCGCGCCCAGCTATTTTCGGACTCTTAATGAGATCGGGCCACTAAATTCTATATTTCAAGCGATCCTCAGCTGCTTGAATACGGGCAATTTGACAATGTCCACCAGGAACGCAAAGACAATTGCGCCCAGAAGCGTTCCCCCCATCACGAGTATTGGCAGAGGCGCCATGGCGATCCCGCGATTTGCCATCGTTGACGCGATCAACAGATCGACCACTGAGGAAAGCACCACCCACCAACTTGGACGAATCGACCACAGGTGCTGACGACTTCGATTCGTATACATCGTTGCCTGATTGCCAAACACGATCGCCAGGAAGGCGAGAGTTCTCAGTGTCTCAATTCCTAGACCCAACCTGAATTTGCCGAAGGTCAGCAAAGCGATGCAAAACACCAATTCGGAGACACCCATAAAAACGCCCGCGATCGTCAAATTGCCCACTCGCCACTCGTTTGGCATCGGGGAGGGTCGCACATTGTCCGTCGTCAACGACATGCCGAGGAAGTCGCCAGTGATCATAATAATGACCATCAACATGGGGGTCAGGATCGCGTGTCCTGTTAAGATCAGACCCGCCGCCAGGAAAAGTACTTGCACAATCTTCTTTGTGACTGAATTCAAGGTGTAAGTCAGGATGCGTTGGAACGTTACCCGGCCTTCTTTTACTGCCGCCACTACACCTTCGAGTCCCGGCTTGGTCAGCACGATTCCCGCCGCCGACTTGGCGACGTCTGTCGCAGTCGAAACCGCAATTCCCATCTGCGCCTGGCGCAGCGCGGGCGCGTCATTGGCGCCATCGCCGCACATGCCCACGGTGTGGCCCGTCTTCTGGAACGCCTGAACGAGGCGATATTTATCCTCCGGAAGAACTCCAGCGAAGACCGCGAACTCTTCCGGGCGTACACTTTCCGGGATGGGTCCGGGCGGACAGATAGCTCCATCGAGTCCTACGGTTCGCGCAATGATCGCCGCCGTCGCCGACGCATCGCCAGTTACCATCACGGTGCGCACGCCCAACGTGTCCAGCTCCTTGATAAGCTCGGCCGCATCGGCGCGAGGCTGATCGCTTAACGCGATTATTCCTACAAGCCGCATCGCTGTTGGTGCACCCACCGCAACTGCCAGAACCCGGAAGCCCTTCCCTTCGAGCTCGTGCGCTGTGGCTGCTGCTGTCGGCACTGGTTCGGTCAGCATGATGACTGCTGCAAAAGCCCCCTTTACGACACGCAGCGCCCCACCATTTGCATCGACCGCCGTCGCCTCGGACATTTTTGTTGCTGGATCAAACGGAACGAGCTTGGTGAGTTTGGGCAGACTCGCGGTGCTTGTTTTCGCGGCGGCGGAGCGGATGGCTATGTCTACGGGATCCTGACCGCCATCGGAACTGGCTAGACTCGCCATGCCAAGCACGCGTGGTTCATCGAACCCAGGTTCGGGACGGATGGCAGTTACCGCCAGCTCATTGAGCGTTAAGGTCCCAGTTTTGTCCGAGCAAAGAACGTCCAGCGTTGCGGCCTCGTCCACGGCGGACAATCGCGTTGGAAGCACTCCCAAACGCGCCAATGCCTTTGCCCCCACCGCGGCCGCAAGCGTAAATGTAGCGGGCAGCGCCACAGGGATAGACGCCAGAACGGCTGTCAGAACGAGGGGAATAATTTCGCCAATAGGCATTTTACGGGCGTGCGCGTAGGTCACAAGCAAAACGATAATTGCGCCGTTAAACAGGGCAAGGTTTCGCACCACTCGCACCACGGTTTTTTGCTGGGTACTCTCGACGTGCGCGGTGCGAACGAGTTCCGCAGTATGTCCAAACTTCGTGTGTGCTCCAGTTGCGGTGACGATGGCCGTGGCCTCTCCACGCCGCACCAAAGCCCCTGCATAGGTTTGCAACCCCGGTCCTGCTTCGATTGGGACGGACTCTCCGGTGAGCATAGACTGATCGAGCAAGACCGATCCATCGACCAGCTTTACGTCGGTTGCAACCACTCCGCCGAGCGAGAGCTTCACTGCGTCACCTAGCACAAGTTCAGTGGCTGGTACGCTCTTCCAATCGCCGTCGCGCCGCACCGAAGCCGTAAGCGCGAGCCGCGATTTCAACGCGGCAAGTGTAGCCTGTGCTCGTCCCTCCTGTAAGAACCCGAGAGCGGCGTTGAAAACTAGGAGCCCAGCAATCACCGCAGCTTCGACATATTCGTGGAGCACTGTTTGGAGGATGATCGCAGCTTCAAGCATCCACGGGACCGGTGCCCAGAATTTGGCCAGGGCCATACGCCAAGGTCGCATCGCGGTGTCCGGCATTGCATTTGGGCCGTACTTGGCAAGCCGCGCTCGAGCTTCATCGCTCGTGAGACCCCTCGACACGTTTTCTTCATCACCACTCTGTGTTGTCTTCGCTAGGAGAGCGGAGTTGCAAGTTACGGGCATTGTTTCACCAGGACCTTCAATTCGAAACACTCGCACTGATAGTCGAGCGCCTTCGTGGTAGTTTGTAGATGAGAATGTGGGTGCGGATGCGTAGGGTGATGGCAGCGGAGCTCGCCAGTTGGAGTTCAGCGGTTGTTATTGATATTTCCTCGATAAGAAGATAATCGTAGAGCGATACCCAATGTTGGGACTGTTCAACATCGCACACACTCAAAAATCAAGGAGACATCCGTGTATTTGATTTTGGCCAGTTCCAGATTTTGTTGCCGCATCCCGCAGATCGCGTTAACGGAAAGTCTCCAAGTTGGCGTCAATCCGTGCAGAATATGCCAGGCGCAAACGGCACTTCCGCGTTGAGCGTGTTGATCTTGTCTTATTCGGGATCGTGGAAACCGAAAGGCTGTTTTCATGGCGGTACACTCACGCAAAACGGCCGAGATTGTCGTACGATCGTGCACTTTGGTAAAGAACTGAGGCAAACCGCATGTCGTCGCTGCCCGAATACGACGCGATTGTTATCGGTTCCGGCGTGGGCGGACTCGCATTTGCGAGCATCATGGCCAAACTGCGCAAGTGGCGTGTCCTTGTGCTGGAGCGCCACTTCAAGATCGGCGGTTTCACGCACACATTCACGCGGCCAGCTGGCTGGTCCTGGGACGTAGGGCTTCATTACGTAGGTGAGATGGGTGAAGGCATGATGGGCCGCCGGCTGTTTGATTTCATCAGCGAAGGCCGAGTGAAGTGGAACCCGCTGCCTGACGTTTACGACGTCTTTGTTTACCCAAATCTGGAAGTGCAGGCGTGCAAAGGCGAAGCGAGTTTCCGAAGCTCTTTGGCCGCCGCCTTTCCAAACGAACGCTCGAATATCGAACAGTATTTCCGCGACCTGAAGTTCGCTACCCGGTGGGCCAACCGTTTCATCCGTTCCCGTCTTTGAAAGGTCGTCACGCCAAACGGCACACCGCGGAGATTATTGCCCCGCTCTCCTATGGCTCGTTGGAAGCACATCGCAATGAGCCCTGGCGTAGGCGCAGCGCCGATTATGAATCTGCAAAGAACCGGATTACTAAGGCTTTGTTGGATTTTGTCGAGCTCCACCGCCCCGGATTTGCTGACCTCGTGGAATACTCAGAGCTTGCCACGCCCCTGACATTCGAGCACTTCACGGCGGCGCCGTCGGGAACGATATACGGCTATCCGGCCACGCCGGAAAGGTACGGGAAGGAGTGGCTTGGTCCGCGTACACCGATCCAGAATTTGTATCTCACGGGCAGCGATGCGGCTTTACTGGGTATCATGGGAGCGTTGATGGGAGGAGTGTTGACGGCAAGCCTCCTTTTGGGGTCATTCGGCTTCCTTGAAATCATGCGTGCCGCACGTTCCCGCTCATGAGAGCCGGGTTCCCAACACCGGATCATAGAGGCCCCTTGCCCGATTTGGCACCGCCCTGCCAGTTTGCAATTGTGCCCGGATCACGACCCAGTCGGAATTAATTCTTCAGAGCAGGACGACGGAGAAACTCTTCTCGCCTCATGGCATGCAAAGTGGCCGGTTGTTTCTTGAATCCCCAACGACTCGCTGTCACTGCTTTGCCGCGGCAGTTGCAGACATTGCCTTGTGACCCTGAATTCGCGGAACTCAATACTTAGCCCCTCGCCATGAGCCGGCGCGCGTACCATCAAGCGCGCCACGAATTCGATATCTCAGACGAAGGGAGGACGAATGGCATGCAGCAGGGAAGTGTGATTCGAGAACATCGAAAACTAGGTCCAGACGTCTGGTGCTTCCGATGGTGGGAAGCAGGACCGAACGGTAACAGAGTGCATCGCCGAATCGTCTTGGGAACTGCCGAGCAAATGCGTAACGCAGCATCTGCTCGGCAGCTTACCGTCGGATTGGTGCAGGAAATCAACACTACCGACATTCGGTTACCAGGAATATCAATGACGCTCGCGCAGCTAGCTGATCACTTTCGCCAGCGAGAGCTTGGCCGTTCGAACGGACGAATCTCGTACTCTACCAAGAGGGCCTATCATGGCTACCTTAACAAGTGGATTGTTCCGCGTTGGGGAGGCTACCTCCTCCCGAACATTAAGGCCGTTGAGGTGGAGTTGTGGCTTAGAAATTTGGAAAGGGCAGCGGGGACTTGTTGCAAGATCCGGAACGTGATGAGCGTTCTGTTCAACCACGCCCGTCGATACGATCTCTACGACCGCAACCCGATTCAATGGGTGCGCCAAAGTGCAAAGCGCCGCAGTACTCCCGAGGTGCTCACGAGTAACGAAGTTCGGCAGCTGCTGACAGCGCTGAAGCCGCGAGAGCGAATGATGGTGTTGTTGGACGTGGCAACGGGATTGGGGCAAAGCGAGCTATTCGCTCTAAAGTGGAAGGACGTTGACTTCAAGAATAGACAACTCTGAGTTACTCGATCGATCGTGCAGCAGGTCGTTGGCAACTGCAAAACCGAGGCTTCACAAAAGCCCGTCCCGCTCCACGATTATCTGATCAGTGCCCTAAGGGGCTGGCATCGCAGAACACCATTTAGAACGCCGGAGAGTTGGGTGTTGGCCAGTCCCAAGAAACGAGGAAAAACCCCGTATTGGGGACAACAACTTCTACGTCACCACATCCGCCCTGCGGCGCAAAGGCTGGGCATCACAAAGCGCATTGGTTGGCACACATTTCGCAGAACCTACTCGACACTTCTCCGTGCAACGGGTGCGGGACTGAAGGTGATGCAGGAACTGATGCGGCATTCAACAATCCGCGTCACGTTAGACACCTACACTCAAGCGGTCACCACAGAAAAGCGATCTGCGCAGACAGCTGTCGCTAGGCTCTTCGTCGCGAAGTCTAGACACAAATAAACGGCGCAGGGCCCAGGAGCCTATGCCTTCTTGGTCCCTTTTTGTGCCTGCGCGGGGATGGGGCCTATTCTGTAAGTGTTTGAAAAGAAATGGCGGGGACGACGAGACTCGAACTCGCGACCTCTGCCGTGACAGGGCAGCGTTCTAACCAACTGAACTACGTCCCCGCTGAAGGGTGAAGCGTCACAGGTGCTGCAAGACACTGAAGCGCTGCAATTTGCCGCATCGCTATGACACATCTGCTAGCGATACGCTTCATGGTGGGCACTGAAGGATTTGAACCTTCGACCTTTCGGGTGTAAACCGAACGCTCTAACCGCTGAGCTAAGCGCCCTTACCTAAGTAATCGTACAGGAAGCATGGAGTAGCGTCAACGCGTCTGCGAGTGCTTGAAAATGCCGGGATAATGATATAATTTTTGGACTCAGTTGCAGGCGAGTGTTTTTGCTCCTTTCTGGATGGGGCGCGGTAGCCAAGTGGTAAGGCAAAGGTCTGCAAAACCTTTATCGTCGGTTCGATTCCGTCCCGCGCCTCCAAATTTTCCTTTGTATTTCTCGGCAGAACTTCAAGGCTTGGAACGGTCAGCCTCAGAAGGCTGACCCTACAAATTCGTTGGCAAATCGCGTCAGCCTTGGCGAAAAATGGCGTGGATTTGCTCTCTTCCTTGCACTTTGTTGGCGCTGCCAGTAAACTCTTTCTCTTGCTTTCACCTAAAGGAATCCATCTGGGATGCTGATCGCACGGGATTACGTCGCGTACATGGCCACGGAAGTGGTGAAGAAGTTGATTGAGGGGAAGTTGATCGAGACGAAGGCGCCGACGGAAGCTGTGGCTGAGCGCTTGCGAAAGCGCATGATGGAAGAGATTACCATCGAGGACCGCTTGAACGAAGAAGTGCGCAACATTCTGACGGAACATCAGGATGAAATGCGGCGCACAAACGTCTCGTACCAGGAAATGTACAAGAAGGTGAAAGGGCAGTTGGCGCGGGACCGCAAGTTGATTTTGCGGTAGGGAAGTGGCGGATTTGCGCGTTGTGAAGACGCTTTTCGTTGTGTGCGGATTTAGTTGCTTGATTCGGCGCTGAGCGTTGCAAGCGCCAGAAAAAGAAAGAGTTGAGGGCACGTTAGCCGAATGCGATTGAGCCGCGAAAAGATTGTCCGACTGTCCCATCAGATTACGGACGTGCTGGTAGCCAGCAACGATGTGGAATTTGTTGAGGACCGCGATACGATTCGCCAGCAGGTGGTGCAGATCCTGACGGCGACGTTGCACGAAGAAGAGAAAGCCGACCTGGAAGTCCGCAGGAAAATAACCTCACAGAAGAAAGAAATCCTCGAAGGCAGCGAAGAGTGGGAAGTTCTGTACCGCAAGTATTATCAGGACGAACTGCGGCGCATGGGAATTGCTGCCGCGCCTGATGACCGCGAACGACGATCCTAGGTACCGTCGTCTGGTTAACCATAACCGGGTTAACCATAATGGCCCCCCTCCCCCCGGTTTTGTATAAGTGTTCATTCCAAAGACAGTTAAAGTCGTTTGTTTTGATACAGATTTAGAAGTGTTGATTCTAAAAGGCTTGTGGCGAGCATTATCAGACGTCGTTTTGGCTTGAGGATGAGGACGACCCTGGGGCACTGGAGCGGCGGGGAGCCTGAACGAATTGCGGGGAAGAGAGTTAAACGCAGAGACACAGAGTGCGCAGAGGTACAAGGGTAGAGGACTGTGTCGGGCTGGTTGGCGAGCTAATCATGCCAGAGGTAGCATCAGCGGTGAGTGACGTGCAAGTAAAGTTCATCGAATGGTCTGATTTAGGGGTTGAATGGTTCCTTTTGAAGGTCGAATGGCGCGGGGGGAGTGAGCAATGGGTGGTGAGTAGTGAGTAGCAGGAAAAGCCCGGAGCCTTGGCGGCGGAGCCGTTTGCTGATCTTATTTTGTGAATCGAGAAATGAGTGTGAAGTGGACCAAGGTAGGAAGAGTCAAAGCCCACCGACCATTTAAGTCAGAGAACGTACTGCCCCCCAGAAGGCAGGATGTTGGTGGTAATATACGGCCATCAGAAGTGCGGCCCCCCAAGTCGGATTGCTTGTACGGAACTTCGATTACGGAGGAAATGAATCCATGACAAAGCAGCGAATTGGTGTGCTTGGTGTGTGTATGTTACTTGCGGTTGCGGGTTTGGCTCAGACGCCTGCCGCGAAGAAGAGCGGCGGCGCAGCGAGCGGCGGACCCGTGATGCCAGGCTCCGAACAATGGATGGACATTCCCGCTGCGGCGTTGGTTGGGACGCCGTCGGTGGAGATGGGTGGAACGCTGAAGGTTGCGATTCTGCAGGGTGACCCGATGACAGCCGGGCGTTCTTACACGATTCGGCTTTCCGGCACGGACGGGACAAAGATTCCGCCGCACTGGCATCCTACAACGGAGAATGTGACGGTGATTAAGGGGACGTTTTTGCTGGGAATGGGTGCAAAGTGGGATGACGCTGCGATGAAAGAAATCCCGGTTGGCGGCTTCGTTTCCGCAGCTCCTCAAATGCGGCACTACGCGCAATGCAAGGGTGATTGCGTCCTGCAGGTGAATGGGATTGGGCCCTTTGTGGTTAATTTTGTCGGGCCAGATGATGCGGGACCTGCGAAGAAGACAAATTAGTTTTTAACGCTGACCCGGCGAGGTGGGAGATGAACGCGACCTGGACGGGAAGAAGGAAAAGTCAAAGACCCCACCCTTACAAACCAAGGGTGGGGCACCCCGTCTGGGTGGTGCTGCTGATTGTTTTGCTGTGCGGCGGGGTGTTGGCGTTGGCCGGGGAGCGCGGGGACGCGGCGGTTATCGACAAGTTTATCGCCGGGCAGGAGTCGGGCGAGAACGGGACGGAAGCCAAGAATTACCGGAGCGTTTTGACGGGGGATTTGAACCACGACGGGATTGCCGATGCGGCTGTGCTCTATACGCTGGAGGGTGGGAACGGGACGAATAATTATGTGAGGTATCTGGCGGTGTTTGTTCGCGTTAAGGAGCAGTTGGTTCCGGTGGCGTATGCTGCGGTGGGAGGCAAGAATTATCGCGCCATCGCGATGCGCGCTATCGAGGATGGGGTGATTTTGTGCGAGACGACCGGGTATGCGCCGAAAGATCCGAGTTGCTGCCCTACGATCAAGGGGTCTACGCGGTATGTTTTGGAGGGGGAGAAGCTGAAGGAGTTGGGTGGAAAGTGAGTAGTGGGCAGCGTCCCAGGAGGTGGTTTGGATGACGGATGAGCAGGCGCGGGAGTTTGCTGCGGAGTGGATTGAGAATTGGAATCGGAGAGATGCGGATGCTGTGTTGGCTCATTTTGCGGAGGATGCGGAGTTTACGAGTCCGCGGGCGCTGATTGTTGCCGGGAAGGCGACTTTGCGGTCGCGGCGGGAGTTAGGCGAGTACTGGCATGCGGCTCTGAAGGGGATTGGGGCGATTCGGTTCATGTTGGACCACGTGATCAATGATGCCGGTGCGGGGCGCGTCACGATTGTTTATGTGGCTGAGATTGATGGCCGACGGGTGCGGGCGGCTGAGTTCTTTCAGTTCAATGGGGCGGGGTTCGTGATTCGTGGTGAGGCGATGTATGGGGCTGCGGTCGAGTAGGTGCTGGCATTTCTTGCTGAACGTGTCAGAAAACGTCCCGTCTGTTTCCGACATCCTAGAGTTAGGCTTTCGCAACATGCCTTTTTTGTGATGCCGTGATTTCTGTGCCGATTTTCGAGAAGGCGGAAGGTAGCGCGGGGCTCCCGTCTGAAAGTGCGCATCGGAATCCGATGGAGTCGTATCCTTCGAAAACAAATTCTGCGGGCGGAATAATTAGGAAGTCGCGCTCGCTACGAGTCTCGTGCGTGCCCGGACCTGAATTATGCGCCAACCCGGCGACTGGATTTGATACCACGTCTTCTGATCCTTCGATGAGATCGTGTTGTTCTTATAACCTAAAAAGACATGTTTAAAAAGACTTGGAGGATGGAGACGCAGAGAGCCGACAGGGACGCCGGCGCTACCCTTATGTGGCATGAGTTGTTGCGGTGTCGACGCGACCGGGGAGGCGTGTTGTGACTTCCTGCAAGAGCCAGTTATTGCCGTCTGGATCGCTGAATGTGGCGTAGGAGCGGTAGCTGGTGCGATCGGGCGAGGGGCCGGTGAGGCGACTGGGCGAGCCTTCGGGTTGGAAGTGGGCGCCGGGTTCGCCGGGGTGGAAGATTTCGCTGACCTTTGCTCCACGAGAGACTAGTTCGGCGCGGGCGGACTCGATGTTGGAGACGATCAGGTAGAAGCTTTGGGCGGAGCCGGGCGCGGCCGACGTAACCTTCGTGCCGAATTGGATCGAGCAGCCGGAGCCTGGCGGCGTGAACTGGACGACCCGGAAGCCGTTATCGAAAGGGAAGTCGGCGTCGAGCCTCCACCCGAGGTTGACGTAGAACTGCTTCGCGCGGTCGACATCCGAGACGGGGATGACAACCGCCTCCAGTTTCATGTCGACTTTCGCG
>Ga0209447_10000404_pt1 | contig 11680 bp, 9 predicted proteins | sample BogFormECP04_OM3_FD_188243 | JGI IMG/M metagenome (GOLD analysis project Ga0209447, IMG submission 188243) | Bog forest soil microbial communities from Calvert Island, British Columbia, Canada - ECP04_OM3 (SPAdes) (version 2) | ecosystem: Environmental > Aquatic > Freshwater > Wetlands > Bog ... | reverse complement strand
GACGTGTAGGGTTTCTTTGTAACCAATGTCGTTTCTTCATCTAAGTCGGTCCCCCGGACCCACGCACGTCAAGTGCGTGGCGCGTTTCCTCTCGGCTTCTTTGGCCGGTTCGTGCTTACCGGAACAAGATTTTGGCTATGATTCCTTTGCCCTCATGCCTGATTAGGTGCCAGTTGAAATCCCGAGACGCCACGAATGGCGCGTACTTCGTGCCGTCCTGCAGAAGACCCACGTGACGTCCGATACCAGATCAGTCCGGCTCTTGATCAGCCATACTTCCTTCCCAACGCCATCCCCGAGCATGCTAGCGCTCTGTTCGGCGTCTTCCAACCGGGAATTTGAACGTGGCTCCTGCGAATATCTGCCATTTGGGCGATAGAACACCGGATTGGTAAACGGAGTATTGAGGCTCGACGTAGAGGTTCACCAAGTCACCATTTGAACGCTTCCATACCTTGCCTACGCCGAATCCCAGCGGGATGTCCTGCACGTGGTAGTAGCTATTGAACGTCCAGACACCCGTAGATCGGAGGTAGAAGCCGTGGTGGAAATTATAGTGAATGATTGGCTGTACGGTCGTTTCCTGGCCGACTGGGTCTGAATTGTTCCCAGAGAAGGTGTGCTCATAATTGACTAGCACGCCCAGTAATCCCCAGTCAAAGGGCTTAAGTACAATTCCGGCAGCGCCAGCCTGCCATTTCCCAGAACCGTAGGCAAATCCTCTGGCCGTTGGCGCCGCGATGAGCGGCCCAGCTCCGATCGTGGCCCCGTGCGCGTGAAAAAGGACAAGGTCGTAGACCGTCAGATCTCCAACTCCGGTATTTGGGCCGCCCTGCTCAGTCGCAGTTGTATCGATCGGCAGGATTACGCGTACGAATTGATGAACACCGAATTCGTCTATCGGCACCGATACTCGCAGCAGCCCCTGATCACCAATTCTTCCGGAATATCCTTCGGGCGAAGGCACGAAGTAATTCTGCAGATCGATCGTGAGCATGGGATTAACCGGGTTATTCGCCGCGTTCGTGTCATTTGTTGCTCCCGAGCCAGTATCGACATTCTGACCAGGGCGCCCACTGGTTTCTTGTGACCGTGCGCTTCCCACGAAAGAGACGAAGCCGACCACCAAAATTATCGTGTGTTTTGAAAGCATTTTAATTAACCTTTATGTCTTTGCATTTGCAACTCAACCGTGCCGAAGCCTTGCCGATGTTTCCTTCGACTAACGCCGGGTCCGTCGCTCAAATCCCGGACTTTGAAAACGCCTGGCGAATTGGCGACGACGCTGTAGCCGTGGGTCTAAGAACGCGTTCGTGATACCACCGCCGCGGGGGTGGCCCCAACACTATGAGGGTGATGTCGCCAATAAGCGAAAACAGTTCCAGTTGTTCGCCGGGAACGCAGGCTGGATCGTATTGATTCGTTTGCGAGTTGAGCCAGCCCAGCTTTGCGTATGAAAGCGCGCCGATGGCTTTAAAGCTGCTGCCCGCCAGTTTCTGGTTCTTCGAAAACTGTTGCAGCACCCTCGCGATCTCTTCGCCCGTTTCAAAGATCAGGGAAAAACCTTCGGTTCGTCCTCGATTTGTTTCCACCGCATGTTGTTTCCCTCTCCTCGAAATGCGGGGCGTGATTTGTTCGCACCATCGGGCGGCTCTCATACGCAAATATCTTCGGCTATTTTGTGAAAGCCGCGGTAAGTTCGACCTCCTCGCCGGTCGGCTTCTGGACTTTCAGCGAGGTCTTTTTCAGCGCCGTAACGGAAGACTCGCTCATCGATTTGACCGGTCTTGTGGTCTTCCCCACCAGTTCATCCGGCATGGACGCAACCGGCTGGTTGTTCGCCTTCGCCAACGCCGCGGCCTTTGCTCTGGAGTAGACGAAATCGTGACCGTAACTGTCGCCGGGATAGAACCATGACTTCACGGCTTCCGGATCTCCTGCCGCGCGCTCATCGAAGTTGATAATCGTTTTGCCGGACGGCTGAAGATGGTAATCCGGCACCGTCATGAATGTGCCATACAAGTGACTCTCGTCTTCGCTGAAGACCTGGACTATGTCCCGGTCGGAAGATGAGTCAGCCACCTTGAATACATAAGTTCCCCCGTCCAGCACTTGGCCCGGTATCTCGACCGGACCGCTGAAGGTGAAGATAGTCTTTTGATCCCGTTCGTCGGCGTTGGCGCGCACGACCATTCCGAATAGGACGCCAAGGGCGAATACAATGGCTTTCGCTTTCGTTCTGTTCATTTTCTGTCGTCTCCTTTGACAAACACCCGGGTCGTAACCCGGCGATTCGTCTTACAGAAAAAGAAAAAGCAAGACGAAGGCCATCAGGCGACCTTGATTAATTAAGGAGATGGCGCACAATGTCGAAGCTGAAAAGCCACACAGCGGACATTGATGTCACCTGTTCGGCGCCGTGGCACCGATTGAACGCGCCAGCAGCTATCTTGCGGCTCATGAGGAGCCCTGTCCTTCGCATCACCGCGGAGGCGAGTGGTAACCGCTCCTCTACATTTGGGTCGAGACACGATCGCCGTTGGTCAGGTTTGTCGTGCGACCACCGATCAATAGTGACACCTAACGTGTTTTCTTCCGTTTCCATCGGCTCGATTGTCTCCCGCGAGAGATGCGGGCGACTCACGAACGATAGCTTGCTGCAAACTTTTAACACCCGCGATCCACTCATAGTCAATCGCATCCAGTGAGCCGTACGTGCCGCGCTTGCGCCCACCCTGCGAATAAGGTCAAGAACATGCTTTAAGACACACCGAAGAGACGAGAGACCAGCTCAAACAAGGAGAAACAACTTATGCGTAGACTAATGTTCCTGGCCGCCCTGGCTGCCACGGGCCTGTATAGCCAGGAAGAGACTCCAGACCACAGATTGCGGACTTCGACCGCTGTTTTCCACGAGATCATGTCTGCCCCCGATAAAGGCATACCGAAGGATTTGTTGGGTAAGGCGCAGTGCGTCGTGATCGTTCCCGGACTCAAGAAAGCGGCCTTCGTATTCGGTGGCGAGTATGGCCGCGGATTCGCGGTCTGCCGTAACCATGGCGTGTGGGGAGGTCCGGCGGCGGTTCGGTTCAGCGGCGGAAGCTTCGGCGCTGAAATTGGCGGCGAGTCAACGGATATCGTGATGCTCGTGATGAATCGTCACGGCATGGAGAAGCTGGCGAGCGACAAATTCACGCTCGGTGGGGATGCATCGATTGCCGCTGGGCCGGTCGGCAGGACAGCCGACGCGGAGACGGATATTCAGTTACACGCTGAGATTCTGGCCTATTCGAGGACACGCGGCGCATTTATAGGAGTGTCCCTCGACGGAACAGTTGTGAGCGAGGATGGCAGTGAGGATCGCAAGCTCTATGGGCACGAAGTGAATAACAAGGCAATCCTCGAAGGCGGGGTGCCTGCGCCGGATGGAGGCGCGCGGCTCACGGCTGAACTCACCCGGTACTCGCCGGCTAAGTAGCCGTTTGTTGGGTCGTTGCTCAGAATAGAAGCTTCCGGGCCAGTTGGGCCGAAGCGCGGTCCGCCGATTTTATACGGCGGATTGAGGCCGCCATTCCGGCCACCCGTTTCCGAGCTCGGCTACCGTCTGCGCTACATCGCCGACTGGCGATACACAATCGACGCCCAACATGCCAGTGCTTCGCTGTGTTGCATCTTGTTCGGCGGGCTGTGACCGTGTGAGAGCCACCGGCCATTTTAAGCCGTTTGATGCTCAGAAGACGAGCTTCAGCGACAGTTGCGCCGACCTTGGTCCGCCGATTTGATACAGCGGATTGAGGCCGCCATTCTGGCCGCCGCTTCCCAGCGAGGCTCCCAGCATCTGCGTTGATTGCCCGAATAGAGGAGAACTCAGATAGTTGATGGGGCTTCCGAAATTGGGGTGGTTGAAGATGTTGAACAGATCCGCGCGCGCCTGAAGAGCGAGGCGCTCGCGGATTTTGAACTGCCTCCGCAGCGTCAAATCGACCTCGGTTGCGCCGAAGCCGCGCAGGGCGTTTCGTCCCAGATCTCCTTGCACCGCCCCGGTGGGTATGGTGAAAGCCGCTGGATTGATTTCCCTTCCGCCGGCTACGTTCGGATCTGAAATCCAGAGCGGCACTCCGGGGACTAGATTCGGGCGCACCGCGCCCATGGCTCCTGTCAAGACCTCGGTATTGAAGGGATCGAGGCCAGTGACCACATTCACTGGGGGCGCAGATCGAGCGTAAACGATCGAATCCGCCGACCAGTTTCCAAAGATCGACTTCCAGATTCCATTGCGCGGCGCCGGTATGTTATACGAAATTGCGCCTGAGAACGTCTGCCGGATGTCATAGTCGGACGAACCACGCTCGTCAGACAAAGGTGCGTCGCTGGCAGGCAAATTCACGAAATAGGCGTCAGAGGAAGCATCGTCGATGGAATGCGCCCAGGTATAAGAGAGCAATGTCTGGAGTCCATGAGTGAGGCGATGGCGGTACTGAACCTGGAGCGCGTTATAGCTTGAGTCCGCGTCGTTCCTCATCAAATCAAACTCGCCGGTGAACTCAGGATTCGGCGCGATGTAAATGTCCTGCCTCATCAGCTTCCGGCCGGCCGCGCCGAGGTAGGTGACCGTGAGGACATCGGCCTTTCCGAAAGCCCGTTCCAACGCCGCATTCCACTCATACGTCCTTGGTAATACGTGATTCGGGTCTACCACTGCCGTGTACCCAGCAGGAGGAGTCGTCGTGAAAGGAGGCGGCGCGGCCTGAGCAGCGCTCAGCGGAAATGAGGTATTGAGGATAGTCTTCGACTGAACGAATGGGAACGCGCTGGCCCCATCCGCCACATCGGAGTATCCCAAGTCATAAAAGAAGCCGGCGCCGGCTCTCACGACCAAATTGGGGATCGGCTGCCAGGCCACACCGAGCCGCGGAGCGAAGTCGTCTTTTTGCGGATGCCACAAGGGCGCGCCCGGCGGGGCCAGTGTCATAGTTACTAAGTTATTCACTTGCGTGACGGTGAACGGAAGGGTGCCATTGGGCGATGAGGGCGCGGCGTTGTATTCCCACCGTAGTCCATAGGTGATCGTCAACGTGCGCGTGGCCTTCCAGGCGTCCTGGGCGAAGAGGCTCCAATTTGCGAAGATCAACGTAGAGCGGGTCCTCGAAGCTATGTATGCCTCAGGCACCGTATTGACCAAAACGTTTGACAAGGACTCGAAGATATACTGCGCCTGGTAGGGTACAATTCCGTTCATCGGACTAAGGCGGCGATAATCAAGGCCGAATTTCATTTGATGTGCGCCAACGATACGGGAAACGTTGTCCGTCACGTTGATTTGGCGCTGCAAGGTGCCTCCCAACTCTCCCGCGAGCAATCGTAGTCCATGGGGATTAAAGTCGCCCAAAAATAAAAAGCTGGAATCTTGCGGGGAACCGCCTGATGGATATAGCACTGAGTCCGAAGGAGGCACTGCGCCGTCGAAATTGTCCAGCGTATAGAAGTTGTTCGCACGGCTCCGGCTGTAATTGAAACGGAACTCGTTGGTCAACCGAGGGGTAAGCGTCTGGTTACTGCCCAAGGTCAGGCTCTGGAACCGGTACTTTGTTGCCGCAACGTCGCTATAGGCATATGCGGGGCCGCCACGCTGGTCCATGTTCGAGGGAGCGTCGCTGTACCTTCCGAAAATGGTGACGTTTGGCGATAGAAGATAATCGATCCGGATACCGTAAGAATTCAGCGTGGATGGATCGGAGTAGCTGGCCGAAAATGCCGCTGTTCCGCCGCCGAGGTCCGGTCCGTTCGGTAACGGGAAGGCGTTCAGCAGTGGCTGGACGGCTGCGGGCGCATTCTCGCGCGAGGCCAGCGAAGGTACGTACGTATCCGCGACCTGAGGTTGGCGCACTCTCAGCCCCTCGTAAGAGCCGAAGAAGAACAACTTGTCTTTCTTAATCGGTCCGCCCAGTACGCCGCCGAAATCGTTCTGCCGCAGTTCGGGCCTCATCAGACCGTTAGCGTTGGCGAACCAGTCGTTGGCGTCCAGCTTGTCGTTACGGAAGTATTCGAACGCAGTACCGTGAAAAGTGTTCGTACCGGACTTGGTGACCACCGATATTTGAGCTCCCGGGGTGCGCCCATATTCCGGCGCGAAGGTCGAAGTCTGAATTCGGAATTCTTCGAGCGCATCGAGCGACACCAGATTGCTGGTCCCGCCGAACGCGCTGGTTGCCGGAAGCTGGCCAGCCCCACTCTGTGCCAAGTTGATGGCGCTGCTCCCCAAGTTGGCGCTGACTCCATCCACTGTGAAGTAATTCGCATCCGGATGCTGGCCATTGACGCTGAACTGGCCCCCCTCATACTGATTAGACGGGATCAGCACCACTCCCGGCGCTAGATCAATCAGGGAACTGAAGCTCCGGCCGTTCAAAGGCAGATTTTCCACGAACTGGTTGCCGATCAAGGTACTCACGGATGCATCTGAGGTGTTGAGCAGCGGCGCGCTCCCCTGCACCGTGATGCTTTCTGTGTTGCTGCCGACGGTCAACGCGAAATCCAAGCGCGCCCGCTGGTCCACTTCAACCGCGACACCGTTCTGGTGGATGGTTTTGAAGCCGGTTGCTTCTATTGTGATGTTGTAAGGGCCGGGCAGGAGGGCTGGGACGCTGTACTCGCCCTGTTGATTGGAGGAGACGGTGCGTGTTCCGCGGGTGTCCGCGCTCTGCACAACCACCCGCGCGCCCGGCACCGCGAGCCCCGCCGGATCGCTGATAAGGCCGGAGAGTTCCGCGTTCTGCGCCAACAACGGCGTTGATAGCAGCGCCACGGCAAGCAGCCGGTCCCTTATGATCGCGGCTCGGATCGGAGCCGCGCGCGTGAGCGAGCGGTTTCGGCTCATGGAGGTATTCTACGCTCCAGCCCGCCCCAAGAACAGCAGGGTACGAGATAATTGGGCGCATGGAGAGACGGGCCGGTATCGCGTTCGGCATCCTACTGGCGTGCTGCCCTTGTGCCTCCGCCTTAGACCCATCTCTCGACATCAATCAATACGCGCATACCGCGTGGACGGTCCGCGACGGCTTTTTCAAGGGCGCCATCCACGAAATTGCTCAGACGCCCGACGGTTATCTCTGGCTCGGCACGGAACTTGGTTTGCTTCGCTTCGATGGCGTTCGGAGCGTCCCATGGGAACCGCCAGCGGGTGAGCATCTCCCTAGCAGCGACGTTCGACGACTCATTGCCGCGCGCGATGGGCGTCTTTGGATTGGCACCGCAGAAGGGCTTGCAAGTTGGAAGGATGGCAAGCTGACTCATTACGCGGAACTCGACGGACGGGCCGTCCCAGCGCTCCTTGAGGATCGTGAAGGGACGGTATGGGCTGGCGAGCTGGCGACCCCCGCCGGGAGACTCTGCGCGATCCAGAGCGGCACGGTCCGGTGCTACGGAGAGGACGGCGGTCTCGGTTACGGAGTGCTCTCGTTGTATGAGGACAGCAGGGGCAATCTCTGGGCCGGAGCCGTGACCGGGCTTTGGCGATGGAAGCCGGGTCCTTCAAAACTCTATCCGATTCCCGACCCCGAAATCCGCGCCCTGATCGACGGCGACGACGGCGGACTGTTGATCTCCATGCACGGCGGAATCAGACAGCTTGTTGACGGCAAAGTTGAGGCGTATTCGCTTCCAGGCTCCGGGCGCCAGTTCAACGCCAATAGGTTGCTCCGGGATCGCAACGGCGGTCTCTGGATCGGAACGAACGACCGGGGACTCGTGCATGTACACCAGGGAAGGACTGACCTGTTTATGCAGTCTGACGGTCTCTCAGGCGGCTTCATTTCACGTCTCTTTGAGGATCGTGAAGGCAATATCTGGGTAGCTACGCCGGATGGCCTCGACCGCTTTCGCGATGTAGCCGCCCCCACAATTTCTCCCAAGCAAGGTCTATCCAACGCCGACGTTTGGTCGGTCTTGGCGGCCAGGGACGGCAGCGTTTGGCTGGGAACGCGTGATGGCCTGAACAGATGGAATAACGGGCAAATTACGATCTATCGCAAGCGAAGCAGTGGATTGCCGAATGATGCGGACTCGCTCTTCCAGGATGATCGCGGGCGAATTTGGGTCTCGACGGCTGGCGGGCTTGCCCACTTCGAGAACGGCCGGTTTGTTCCCATAAGTGGCGTGCCTGGCGGGGTCGTGCATTCCATGGCCGGTGACGGCGCCGGGAATCTCTGGATCGCCTACCAGGATCACGATCTCTTTCATTTGCATCAAGGGAACGTGGTCGAACAGATTCCATGGGCTGGGCTGGGGCGGAAAGACTTCGCTTATGCTCTGTTCGCTGATCCTGCGCAGGGCGGCCTATGGCTTGGCTTTTATCAGGGCGGGGTGGCATATTTCCGTGACGGTCAAGTCCGCGCATCCTACGCAGCCGCCGATGGGTTGGGCGAGGGCCATGTCGAAGACCTTCGGCTCGATCAGGATGGTACGCTCTGGGCCGCAACCGAGGGCGGACTGAGCCGGATAAAAAACGGTCGCGTGACCACGCTTGCCAGCAGGAACGGATTGCCCTGCGATGCGGTTCACTGGGCAATAGAAGACGACGACCATTCCTTGTGGCTCCACACGGCCTGCGGCCTGGTGCGCATTGCTCGGCCTGAGCTGGACGCATGGGTCGCCGATCCGAAGCGGACGATCCGGGCCGCGGTTTTCGACAGCTCCGACGGAATCCGGAGCCGTGCGACCGTTACCGGCTACAGCCCGCATGTCGCCAAAACGGCGGATGGAAAGATATGGTTCCTGACGGACGACGGCGTCAGCATCATCGATCCGCATCACCTTCCTTTCAACAGCCTCCCACCACCGGTACACGTCGAGCAGATCACCGCCGACCGCAAGAAATACGAGACATCTTCAAGCCAGCGCCTGCCCCCGCTGGTTCGCGATCTGGAGATCGACTATACCGCGCTCAGCCTGGTCGCGCCGGAGAAGATCCGTTTTCGCGTCAAGTTGGAAGGCCGCGATCCCGACTGGAAGGACGTTGGCAATGAACGGAAGGCGTTCTATAACGATCTTCCTCCACGCAATTACCGCTTTCGCGTCGCCGCCAGCAATAACAGCGGCGTGTGGAACGAGGCCGGCGCGTCCTTCGATTTTTCGATCCGCCCGGCGTACTATCAGACGACATGGTTCCAGGCGTCGTGCGCGGCTGCGTTCTTCCTGATGCTCTGGGGGCTGTACCGGTACCGCCTCCATCAGATCGCGCAGCGATTTAACACGCGCATGGAAGCGCGTGTCGATGAACGTACGCGCATCGCCCGGGAACTGCACGACACGCTGTTGCAGAGCTTTCAGGCGTTGATGATCCATTTCCAAGCGGTAGACAATCTGCTTCCGCCCGGCAAAGGAAAGGAAGCTCTCGAAAAGGTTCTCGATCGGGCCGATCAGGCCCTCGTAGAAGGCCGCAACGCGATTCAGAACATACGTTCCTCTACGACGGTTACCAACGAACTGTCCCACGCTGTGACCGCGTTAGGTGAGGAGCTCGCCGGCTCCCACGATGGGGAGACCGGTCCGGCGACGTTCCGCGTTTCTGTAGAGGGCACGCCGCGGGACCTGCGCCCAATCCTCCGCGACGACATTTACCGAATTGCGCGTGAGGCGTTGCAAAATGCGTTCCGCCACGCGCAGGCAAGTCAAATCGAAGCGGACATCACATACGGCGACAGTCTTCTTCGGCTGCGTGTCCGGGACGATGGAAAAGGGATTGACCCGAAGCACCTGCAAGCGGGACGGGATGGACACTGGGGTTTGCCAGGCATGCGCGAGCGCGCCCAACAAATCGGCGCGCAATTCGAGATGTGGAGCGAAGTCGGAGCGGGTACGGAGGTGGAGTTGCGCATTCCAGGCTCCATTGTTTACGAGAAGGCGCGCGGCCGTGGCGGTCTTCGGCTATTCCGCAAAAAGAAGGAAGGATCTCATGAGCGCTGATCGGGGCCCCATTCGCGTTCTCTCGGTCGATGACCATCCGCTCCTCCGCGAGGCCGTGGCCGCACTTTTGGCAAGTCAATCGGACATGACACTGGTTGCCGAGGCTTCTAACGGCCACGAGGCGATGGAACAGTTCCGAACACATCGTCCTGACGTCACCCTGATGGATTTGCAAATGCCGAAAATGAACGGCCTCGACGCCATGATCGCGATTCGAGGGGAATTCCCTGGGGCGCGAATCATCGTTCTGACGACGTATGCGGGAGACGTCCAGGTATTGCGCGCGATCAAAGCCGGGGCTCGAGCTTACCTGCTCAAAAGTCTGGTGCGCAAAGACCTGGTGGAGATCATCCGTCTGGTACATGCCGGCGAAAAGCGGATACCGCCCGAGGTGGCCGCGGAGCTCGCCGAGCACGCCGCCGATGAAGCCTTGTCCTCGCGTGAAATCGAGGTTCTGGGCCTGATTTCGGGCGGGAATGCGAACAAGGAGATCGCCGCCAAGCTCTCCATCACGGAAGAAACCGTGAAGGGCCACATGAAGAGCATATTCACCAAACTTGGCGTCCACGATCGGGCCCATGCCGTTACCATCGGGGTGAAACGCGGGATCATCCATCTCTAAATCCCCCGAAAGAGGGGTTTAGGAAGGACGTGATTGCGGGTTTCGATCATGTGCTCCGTCTGGGTAACCTGTGAACGGGCATTCTATTGCAACGGCTTTTTGCGACATTTCCCGAGGGTTGGCCGGGAACCGGACTCTTGTTAGTGCGAGCGGTAGCAGCGATTCCGGTTGTTCTACAGGGGATTGACGGACTGCTGACGCCGCCTCTTCAGACCGGAGGCATCCTGGAAGTGGCGGCGGCTTGCTTCGCAGTGCCGTTGCTGCTTGGTTTGTGGACGCCGGTCTCGGGCGTGCTGATGGCTGTCGCGGAGCTATGTCTAGCCCTGTCGCATGCTAGCGATCCCTGGATGCACGTCCGGCTCGGGGCTTTAGGCGCCGCACTAGCAATGCTCGGACCTGGAGCGTGGTCCGTGGATGCACGTCTATTCGGACGGAAGCGAATTGAGATTTCGGGCCAGTAGAACCGCTTCGCAGTGTGTCTCATGATACCCCCCTACTTATTTTGCAGACCCAAGCGGCGAAGAACCCCGCGACTCCCAGAACGATAAAAGACCGGCGTGACCTGTGGCGCCAAAGACCCGCTGGACGAACGCCGGTGACGTGAAATTCGACCCTCGGGTGATTGTTTCCGATATGGTCGCAACGGACCCTTCCGTCAAAAACATGAGCTGCCTGCGCTTGCAGGGCCGACCAGCTTCGGTGGGCCTTCTCGTTGGCCCGTGCGGTGCTAGAAAAGCTTTTGAGGAGCGGTGACCAACTCGTAGAGGTTAGTCTCATAGCCCCCCAAAAGGGGTGCCACCTGGAACCGTGATCTCGGTGTTTCGCGGACCTTCCATCGTGGGATGTAAGTGAACGGGATCAGATCCACAATGAAGCCTGGAAAGAGAAAGATTTCCAGTCAGGAGCCATCCGATGACCAAAAGTGAACTGGACCGATTTCGAGCGATTCTAACGGCAAAGGTTGCTGAATTGGAGCGCTTCACTCGCCACCGCGAGGGGATCACAATCGAGAGAAGTGCCGATCAGTTGGAAGAGATCCAGGCGGCTTCAGAACGCGCACTCGCTGTTTGTAACCTCGACCGCGAATTTAACCAA
>Ga0209447_10000401_pt1 | contig 11695 bp, 15 predicted proteins | sample BogFormECP04_OM3_FD_188243 | JGI IMG/M metagenome (GOLD analysis project Ga0209447, IMG submission 188243) | Bog forest soil microbial communities from Calvert Island, British Columbia, Canada - ECP04_OM3 (SPAdes) (version 2) | ecosystem: Environmental > Aquatic > Freshwater > Wetlands > Bog ... | reverse complement strand
GGTTCGATCGGCGGTCAAACACTTGGCAATCGCTTTCCTGCTGGCGTGTTTCGCTGGAATAGGCTGGGCGCAGCAGCAGCCGCTGCAGTTCGTCCGCGGACATTCGACTGAAAAAAACGATAGACGTCGCGCCGAATTGAGCTATGTGGCGCGACTGGTTAGCGCCCTTCCGGAACCATACACACGATTTCGCAAAATTGGTGTATGATCGAAACATGGCTAGAACTAACATTGATCTGGACGAAGAGTTGCTCCGCGAAGCGCACAAGCTGAGCGGGCTGAAAACCAAGCGGGAAGTCGTCAACCTGGCCTTGGCAGCTTACGTGCGCTACGAGAAACGGAAGGGCATTCTGCGCTTTAAGGGCAGCGGACTTTGGGAGGGTGATCTGAAAGCGATGCGCAGGAACCGCGTCTGATACTGGTGGACAGCTCCGTGTGGATCGATCTCTTCCGTCCTACGTCCGGACCCGCAGGCAAGGAATTGGAGAGAATGATCGAAGATGAGGCGCCATTGGTGGTCACGGGTGTGGTCGTCACCGAAGTCGTTCAAGGTTTTACCCGCGACGCCAGTTCTGTCGAGGAGTATTTGGCAGATTTCGAGATGCTAGAGCCGAAAGGATTCTCCACCTACCGAAATGCAGCGGCTATCGTCAGAACGGCCCGCTCCAAGGGAATCAGCCTAGCAACGATCGACGTCCTAATCGCCGCGGTCGCGCTGGAACATGACGCCGCGATATTCACGCTCGACAAAGACTTTTCTCAAATCGCCCTGGTCACAAGCCTTCGACTGCACAAAATAGACGATAGCCAGCCTACTTGAGTTTGATCTGCCAAATTCGAAGAGGTGTTGAAATCGCAAAACGTCGGAATGCTGGCGGGACAACGTCCGAAACTGTCTTCAGAACAGCGTGGAGTAAAATCTAAAAGAACCGCGGTTTGCTCGTGGTTCCCACTGTCGGCAGCAGATCCGTCAGCACGTGGTCCACACGGTCGGTGGCCATATCCAGGATGCGCAGCCTTTCGCCAGCGTCTGGCGAAGCCATCACCAGCGCCAGCGGAGTCATGGCGTTGCGAATGTGATGGTTTACCTCGGCCACCATAATCGCTCTTTCTTTGGCGCGGGAGACAATCTGGTTCTTGTGGCTCTGCACCAGGAAATAGACCAAGACAGCCGCCCCGGCGATCGCAATCGCCGCATCATCCAGAATCGTTTCCGCCGCGGCAATATGCAGGTAGTACAACAGCGCGTCCATCGCATAGGTAATCGCGAAAAGAACCAGCGCAGCCACCGCCGCAGCCCGCAGATTGTATTGATTGGCCCAACCGGACGCGCTTGTCGATCGCCGCATCAAACTCCTCCAAGCCGCTTTGCCACTGGAGCATAGAACAATAGCGTCGCGCCTGCCAGCGTAAACTGATGGTACTCCCGCTTCGCCCGACCTGACGCCGCAACGTCCGCTACGGAATCTCGACGACGACCAGCGACATGTCGTCCGCGGGAGGACCGTGGCGGAATGCGGCGACGCGATCGACGATCTCTTGCGTCATCGCCGATAAAGGGAGTTTGGAAGTTTCGCGCACAATTTCCGCCAGGCCTTCGACGCCCAGCATGTCGTCGCCCTTATTAAAGGATTCGGTGAACCCGTCGGTGTACAGAATCACGCGATCGCCCGCGGCGACTGGAATCTTCATGGCGGTTTCCAGGTCCACGGCGTCCGGCATCAGACCCAGGATCGCGCTGCGCGATTCCAGCAGAATCGGAGCCTCTCCGGGCTTGACGATCATCGCCGGAGGATGTCCGGCGCCGAAGAATTCCAGGCTGCGCGCGGCGAGATCCAGTCGCGCCGCGACCACCGTGAAATAGAAAACCGAGCTGCGCAGGCTGCCAATCACAAAACGATTCAGATGCTCCATCATGGGGGCCAGCCCGGCGCCGCGCTCGATTTGCGACATCGTTTCGGTGTAGATGCGATTGGCCACCAGCGCCGAGCCGATGCCGTGTCCCGAGACGTCGCAAATCATCAACGAAAGATGATCGGGGCGCGGCGCCACCAGCCCAAAATCTCCACCGATGGAGCGCACCGGTTGGTAAAAAGTTTCCACCGCGGCGCCTCCCCACACCAGGCTTCCCGGAGCCAGGCTCTGCTGCACGCGCGCGGCCAGCAGCAAATCCTCTTCGATTTCGCGGTGGCGCTGCTCGAGCTGGATGTTCACTTCGCGCAGCGAGTTCTCAGCCCGCTTCTGCGCGGAAATGTCCGTGAGAGTTACGAGGGAAAAGATCTGTCCATCCGGGTCCTCAATCTGGCGCGCAGTGATCACCACCGGCAGGTGGCTGCCATCGCGGCACGGCACGTAGAATTCAAAAAGGTTGCTGCCTTCCCTCTGGCGGCGCTCGATTTGCCGCTGCAGCTCCTGCGCGCCTTCGGCAGAATACCAGCTGGTGATTTTCGAGCCGATGAATTCGTCCGCGGAATACCCGGACATTTTCAGATACAGCGCGTTGGCGAAAACCACCTCGCCACAATCGTTGTTGATCAGCACACCCTGATTCAGCGATTCCAGAATGCCGACAACTCCGTCCAGCCATTCATGCGGTATTTCGACCACAGGGTATGCCTCGGGCGCGAGCCTGAGAAATCGGCTCGGCGATGTGGACTCAATATTGCAGCACAATCATACCATTAGTGAAACGAAGCGTGGCCGCCGCAGAAACCGACGGTGGGCGCAGGTTGCGCAATTCCTTTGGAGGAAACCAGGATATGTGGATACTTGATAGACATAAGCGGAGCATTTTCTTATGACCACTGCCAAGGTATTTCGCTCGAAAAACAGTCAAGCCATCCGGTTGCCGAAACAAATTCGCGTGCACGGCAGCGAACTGGACATCTTCCGGCGCGGGGATGAAATCATTCTGCGCGAAAAGAAAGGTACTATGCTCCGCGCGTTCGAGTTGCTGGCGAGCTTGTCCAACGATCTCACAATTGCGGATCGCCAGAACGACCGGCCACAAAAACGCAGCGGGACGAAACCGAAGAAACGGGGGAGAGGCTAACGTGACCGATATTTCCACACCGAAAGGGCTCGCGGTGCTTGGCGCGGGCAAGATGGGCGGCATTCTGCTCGAAGCATTCTTGAAGCACGGCCTGGTCGCGCCCGCGCAAGTGTTCGCCACCGTGCGCCAGACCAGCTCGGAACGGCGCAGCATCTCCAGCGCGCAAATCACGCTGGGCACGGACAATCGCGCAGCGGCAAAAAACGCCGACGTGATTTTGATCTGCCTGAAGCCGCTGGCGGTAGGCGCGGTGCTCGACGAAATCCGTCCCGAGCTGAACGAGCACAAGCTGGTGATTTCGATCGCGGCGGCGGTGTCCACCGAATATATGGAAAAACGCACGGGCGGAAATGTCCCGGTGCTGCGCGCCATGCCCAATACGCCTTCGATGGTCGGCGAAGGCATCACCGCGATTTGCAAAGGCAAGCACGCGACGGCGAAACACTTGGAGCTCGCGCGCAAACTTTTTGACGCCGTGGGCAAGACGGTGGTGGTTGACGAAAAGCACATGGACGCAGTCACCGGACTTTCCGGCAGCGGTCCGGCGTTCCTTTATATTATTTTGGAATCGCTGGCGGAAGGCGGCGTGAAGATGGGTTTGTCGCGCGAGCTGGCCACGTTGCTCGCGGCGCAGACCATGCTTGGCGCGGCGAAAGTGGTGCTGGAGACGGGACACCATCCGGCGCTGCTGAAGGATACGGTGACGACGCCGGCGGGCTGCACGATTGACGGGATTCTGGAACTCGAAGAGGGCAAGCTGCGTGTGACGTTGATCAAGGCGGTGGTGAAGGCTTCGCAGCGCGCGAAGGAATTGCTGTTCACCGATAAAGAGAGCTAGCGCGCTGGTTCACCTACGCGGAGTGCGGGAGAGATCCCCGCCTGCGGCGGGGCCGGCCTGAAACAAAGGCGCCGATCTCAGGATGACGATGCTTGTCGCATCGTCAGAGGACGCAAAGAAAAGCGCGCAGGGTTCGCAGAGGAAACTAATGCGCGGGCTGGTCCAGCGTGATTTGAGCGGTGGCGTGGATTTCCAGTTCTACCGTGTCGTTCGCATGCAGCAGAAACGTGCTGGCGTCTTTCATTCCCCACTTTACGTACGGTATGGTGAAATGCGTGTCGCACTGCAGGTGCGCAGCGGCGGCTGGCTGAACGGCGAGCGTCATCGTGAGATCGTGGTCCTGGCCGTGAATGCGAAATGTGCCGATGACGTCTACCTGCGACGATTTTTGCGGATCGAACGAGCCTCGGACTTGCTGCGCCGTGAAAACAATCTCCGGATACTTCGGGCTTTCCAGGATTTCCTGATGCATCTTCTTGTCGCGCGATTTGTTGTCGGTATCGGCGCTGCGCGCGTCCACCACGATGGTGCCGCCGGCCTTGCCGCTGGCCGAATCAAAATGAATTTGACCGCTCTTTAGCTGAAAGTTTCCGTGAACTTTGTGCAGCGTGGTATCGAGCGCGAATTCAACCTTGGTCTGGGTGGGATCGAGAATGACGACGTAGGCCTGGGCGCGTGAAGCCGGCGCAAAGGCCAGCGCGCCCCAACACGCGAGCGAGAAAAAAAGGAGCGCACGCACCTTGCGCCGCCGCAGCGCCCCGGGACCGTGGTCGACGCCGACGCGGCGCCGGCCCGTCTCGAGTGCAACCATCACGCGCGCAAAACCTGCCAACCGAGATCAAACATTTCGCTCGCCCGGATCGGCGCGGGCTTTGGGCAATTGGCGTGCGAGGAAATCATCCGGGAGAAAAGCTTGGGATTCGCAGCGAACATGCGCAGCGCCTTGCGCCGCAGCCATGCCTGGCGATCCAGCAGCAGCAGCAAACGCGCCATACGCGAAGGCTCCTGCATCAATTCGCGATGGGCCACGCGGTAGGGCGCCAGATCTTCAGCCGCCAGGGCATCCCCCAGGCGCAGCGCCTGCTGAAAAGCGAGGCTCATTCCCTGACCGGTAATTCCGTCCACACTAAAAGAAGCATCGCCCACCAGCGCGATATTCCCGTGCGCCACGCTGCGCGGAAATTCCAGCACCGTCTGGCAGCCACTTTCCGCGGTGCTGCGGCCAGCGTCACCCAAGCGCCGCGCCACCTCCGGAAAATGTTTCAGCGCACTTGCCACGCGCATCCGCGGATCGCTGGTAAGCACCGCCACGCAAATTTCGTCCGCGGCCGTCGGCGTCACATAAATCTGGCAACGCTCGCCCCAGTACACTTCCACGAATTCGCTCCAGGGAGCCAGAGCGTAGTGGCAGCGAAATCCAAATCGCGCCGAGCGCACGCGCCGCGGACCAAGTCCCGACCATTTCCTGACGATGGATCTCTGCCCATCGGCGCCCACCAGCCAATGAAACGGAAACACCACGCCGTCCAGCCGAGCATGATCGGAATTTAATTCGGTGACGCGTGTTCCCCAGCGGAAGGAAACGCCAAGCTCGAGCGCACGCCGCACCAGCAGATCGTGCAGCACGCTGCGACGCAGGCCAAACGCGGCACCGCGCGTAATTTTGCCGCTGGCGCAGGACCACTCATCGGAAAAACGCAATCCGGCAATCGGGAACCCTACAGAGGAATCCAGCCAGATGCCCAGGTAATGAAGCGCGGAGACGCCTTCGGGGAGCAAACCTTCACCGCAGGGCTTATCAATCGGCGGCTTGCGCGCGTCCACCACCGTTACGCGAAGTCCTTTTTGACTTGCCGCTATCGCCGTCGCGATCCCTGCGGGCCCCGCTCCGACGATCAGGACTTCCGCGCCTGTAGCCACTGGCCCCCACTTCTTACCAACGTAACAAAACGAGCTCCGCACAAAAGCCAGGACCCATCGCCGCCAAAATGCTCAGCGAACCCGGCTCCGGACGACGATTGGTGTACACATCTTCCAGAACCAGCAGCACGGACGTGGAAGAAATATTTCCCACGCGGCGCAAACAAGCCCATGATGCCGCCAAATCGTCGGCCGTAATTCCCAGCGCGGTCGCGGTAGCTTCCAGAACTTTGGGGCCGCCGGTGTGCATGATCCAGGATTTGATGTCCGAGCGCTTGGCGCCATTCTCGGCGAGGAAAGCATCCACATCCTTGCCCAAATGCTTGGTCACCATCTCTGGAACTTCCGGTGACAGTACGATGCGGAAACCCTTCTCGGAGATGTCCCAGCCCATGACCTTCTCGGAGTGCAGATAGAAGCTGGATTTCGTGGCGAGAATTTCCGGGCCGTCTGCTTTGCGATTGTCGCCGGTCACGATCGTCGCGGCGGCGCCATCGCCAAAGAGCAGCGCGGAAATCAGGTGCGCCATCGAGAGGTCGTCGCGTTGCAAAGTGAGCGAGCACAATTCCACGGACAACAGCGCGGCAGCCTGGTCCGGATAAGCCTTCACATAATCCGCAGCGCGCGAAATTCCCGCGGCGCCCGCGACACAACCCAATCCGAAAATTGGAATTCGCTTGATGTTGGGAGAAAGTCCCATGCGATTCACCAGCCGCGCGTCCAGCGACGGCGCAGCGATACCCGTGACGGACGTCACAAAAATCGCGCCCAGATCTTTCGGGCCGAGTCCAGCTTTGTGCAGCGCCTTACACAAGGACTCTTCGCCCAGTTCCAGCGCGTGCGCGATCCAGGTATTATTCGCCTGCCCCCAGGTAGTCAGTTTCTCGTAGTAATCGATTGGTTCAACCAGATAACGCCCTTCCACCTGCATGCTCTCGTCCAGACGGTCGAGGATGTCCGGATTCGACAACCGATGACGCCAGTCGTTCTTCAGCGCCTCCGTCAGAATCTCCTGCTTGTAGTAGTACTCGGGAAAGGCGCTCGCGACGCTGGCGATCCTCATCGATTAGGCTCCTGGTTTGGGACTAATTGGTTCCGAAGGATAGTATCGCGAGAACGGCCAATTCAACAGGTTGTTTTGTAAAAACCTATGTAAGTGGCAAGTGAGGCCTTTTCGGGGCTGCGGGCGCCAGGCGCACCCGCAAGCTAGCCAGAAGGGCGATTGCGGGTGAAGGCCGAATATTTCCTGGTGCACTGGAAAACGCCGGAAGAAAAAAATCCCCGGGTCTGGGGGCGCAGACCCGAGGACGGGGGTGAGGGACGCTGGGCCGAAAACTTATTTAAACTTTGCCGCGCTTAGTAATTCCAGCGGCGCATTGCCAGAGACGCGCGAAACACAAGTTGAATCGCCATTACGATTATTGTGTCGCGAAATGCCATTGCTCTTAGGCGCATAGCCGAAACCTCCGAGGCGTCGGGAAAAGGCAGCGCGTGGGCCATTGCCGTAGCGGTGCGGCTTTGTGGCTTCCAAACCGTGCTCGTCAGAGTGCTCATGCCCTGCCCCCTTTAATTCAACACGTAAACCGGATTGTCATGTTCGACGGCCAGCACCATGGATTTGAAGATGTCCACGTCCCAGCTATCCGCGATACGCAAGCGAACGACTTCGTTGGTTTCCGAAACCAGGCGCCCGCGCAGCGGTACGCGCAGGTTTCCTGCTACCACTCGGAGAATGACGGACTGGCCCATCCAGATCGCGTAACCACCTACCATTTGTCCCCCCTCATCAGACTGCGTTCCTCGTACAAGTACAGTTTCGGGCAGGGCTCCGACCTGGCCAATGGTACAGCGGGCTATAAACAGTAGTCGGGTGGTACTAGCCACATACCGGGTTGCGGGGGTGGCGGCTAAAGCCTTTTATGTTATTGTGTTTACAGCGGTTTAAGCCCTGAAAGCACCCAGCGGCATGGCGAGGGTACCCTACTAAATGCTCGAGTTATTGAAGGAACTGCTGCACCGCCTCTCCGACGTCCGCGCGCTGGTGGCGCTGGGCGGCCTGGTGATGGTTTGCGGAATCGTCTTCGTGGAGACCGGCCTCTTCGTGGGCTTCTTCCTCCCGGGCGATTCCCTGCTGGTCACCGCCGGAGTGGTCGCCGCCGACAAAGCCTCCGGCCTGCAGCTGGTGTGGCTGCTTCCCCTGGTGACGCTCTGCGCGATCACCGGCGATCAACTGGGCTATTGGATCGGACGCACCATGGGCCAGCGCCTCTATCAACGCGAGGACTCACGCTTCTTCAAGAAGAGCCACCTGCTGCGCGCGCACGCGTTCTATGAAAAATATGGCTCGCGCACCATTATCCTCGCGCGCTTCATGCCCATCATCCGCACGTTCTGCCCGCCCGTCGCCGGCGCCGCGAAAATGGATTACACGCGCTACCTGCTGTTCGACATCGTCGGCGGATTTCTCTGGGTCTGGAGCATGATCCTGCTGGGCTACACCCTGGGCACCCACGTCCCTAATATTGATAAGCGCATCCACTACGTTCTGGCCGTCGTGATTGTCGTTTCGCTGCTCCCCGCCATCATTTCCGCTTGGAAGGCCCGCAGCAAGAAAATCGCCATCTGACTGAAAGTCGCCAAGCCTGAAGAAGACTAGCCCCACCCGCACACACAGGTCGCAGCGCACACCCCGTCGAACCCAGACCTTGACCCCTCTTCGAGCCACATTGAAAGCCGCCAATACAAAATTTATACGCACCACAAAACTGGTCGCGTGTCTGGTGCTACAATGCCTGCGCATCCCAGTCTTCGCAGTTGAAAGGGGAACTCCATGCTACGAAAGCGCGCCTTCACCACCGTAGTTTTGCTATTTGCACTTTTGTTTTCGCAGGACTTTGTGCCACTGGTCCGCGCGCAGGACTCTCCTCCTCCCACTCCCGAAGAACTGGACCAGCTGCTCGCTCCCGTCGCCCTCTATCCTGATTCTCTGCTGGCGCAGATCACCACTGCCTGCACCAACCCGCAGGAAATTCTCGACGTGGATAACTGGCTGCAGCAAAATTCCAATCTCAGCGGCACCGCGCTCACCGATGCGGCGCAGGCGGCGGGCTTCGATCCCGCGTTTATCGCGCTGGTTAATTTTCCGCAAGTCGTAACCATGATGGCCGAAAATATTGACGATTACTCCGCTATCGGCGTTGCATTTTCGGCGGACCAGGCGTCGGTCACCGCTTCGATTCAGCGCTTGCGCGCCCAAGCCTATGCCTCGGGCGCGTTGCGGACCAACGACCAATATCAGGTGGAAGTACAGCAGCCCGCCCCGAGTCAGACGATTTACGTCGTCCAGCCGGCAAATCCGCAAGTGGTTTACGTTCCGGTTTACGATCCCACGGTAGTTTACGTTGCTCCCGCACCAAGCGTCGCACCCGCAACTCTGATTACTTTCGGAGCAGGAATCGCGATTGGCGCGATGATCGCCAGCAATCAGCCATGGGGTTGGGGCGGTTGGGGATGGAATTGGGGATCGAGCCACGCTTACTACAACCACACCGTCTGGGTGAGATGGGGAAATCCATATCGTCCGCCGAACTATTGGTACCGTCCGCGCCCGGTGTACTACAACAACCGTCCCGGATACGGCGGCAATTGGCACTATCGCCCGCCCAACTATCGTCCGCCCAATCGTCCGTACGACCGGCCACCGAATAGCAAACCGTGGGGACCGACGAATCCCCCACCGCGCCCGAGGCCCAATCCAAACCCGCCGCCGAAGCCGCAGCCCAAACCAAATCCGGGTACAAGGCCGAATCCCGGCACAAAGCCAAATCCGGGTACGAAACCGAATCCGGGTACAAAACCAAATCCCGGAACGAAGCCTAACCCGGGTACAAAACCAAATCCAGGTACAAAACCAAACCCGGGTACGAAGCCAAATCCCGGTACGAAACCAAACCCGGGTACGAACCCAAATCCCGGTACGAAGCCTAACCCGGGTACAAAACCAAATCCGGGTACGAACCCAAATCCGGGTACCAGGCCGAATCCTGGGACAAAACCAAACCCGGGTACAAAACCAAATCCAGATACAAAACCAAACCCGGGTACGAACCCAAATCCCGGTACGAAGCCAAACCCGGGCACAAAACCAAATCCCGGTACGAACCCAAATCCAGGCACAAAGCCGAATCCTGGGACAAAACCGAATCCGGGCGCAAATCCAAATCCGGGCACAAAGCCGAGCCCAACACCAAAGCCGAATCCACAGCCACGGCCGCAACCAAATCCTGATACAAAACCGCAGCCCAAGCCTGCGCAGCCGAAACCACAACCAAAACCCGCGCCCCAACCCAAGCCGCAACCGAACGCTGGTACGAAACCGCAGCAGCCTAAACCTGCGCCGCAGCCGAAACCACAACAAAGACCTGCGCCACAACCAAAGCCGAGCCAGCAGCCAAAGCCGCAGTCCAAGCCCGCGCCGCAAAAGCAATCGGCACAACCGCAGGCACACTAACGCCATGTGGGTTTCTCCGGCGTTTTGAGCCAGACGCTCGCGGCACGGCCCTGAGGACGATCGAGCATCCACATGTTCAACCTGTTTTTCGCCTTGCTGGCTGTAGTGGCCGCTTCGATCCATCTGCTGTTCTCGTCCCAGCGGCGCAGCAGCGCACACGCCGTCGCCGCAACCTACCTGATTTATTTTCTCTTCTTCTACGTTGGCATCATGGGCGTGTTCACGGCGTACGCGCACGTGTTTCGACCCATTCAGACCTCCGCTTCCATCGGCTGGGCCACCAGCCCCTATGAATACGAAGTTGGCATGGCAGACCTCACCGTAGGCGTGCTCGGCATATTGTGTCTTTGGATTCGCGGAAATTTCTGGCTGGCCACGGCCATCGCAAATGCCGTTTGGCTGCTGGGAGATGCCATCGGCCACCTGCGAGAGGTAACGCTCCACAACAATCATGCCGCAAACAATTCAGGCATTTTTCTCTACGCCGAAGTCATCACGCCGTTGCTGATTCTTTTCCTGGCTCTCTACAATCACCGCACGTCGTCATCATAGCCAAAGTTTGCAACGCACTCGCGCTTGCTCCAGCCATGCGTAGATCTCCGCGCCTGATTAACGCGGCGTCCGATCGCCGCAGCGTTTGTCGAGAACTACGACCGTGTTTTAGGCGGCCAAGGTTCCAGCCAGAAATCCAGATGAAGCCACAAGCTGTAGGCGTAGGGCATCAGCAGGAACGAGAGCGGAACGGTAAAGAGGACCCAGAGGGCGAAGCGACCGTTGTGGGAGACAGCTCTCAAGTCGGGCAAAAGAAGCGAGACCAGAAAAACGGGGATCACCACCGCGAGCGTCAGCCCATACGTGACGATCATCCCACCGATGTAATAACCCTGCTCGCGGAAGAAGGAAAGCCCGCAGCGCGCGCACTCCGGAAAGATTTTATTCGGCCAGCGAGCCAGCACGCGTCCCTGCTGGCAATTCGGGCAGCGCAAGCGAAGCCCTCCGCGAACGGCGCTAAGAAAGGGCGGGCGGCGTGCTCTTTGCATCGTGTCAGCGAAACTCGGCCACTCCGTACCATCCTTTTTAGCCATGGTGCTGGTCGGCGCTCGCCTTCGCGCAAACTTATCTCGCCGCTTACAAACCAGATTTCCCGACTCTCCGCCCGACGCCGCGCATCACTGCCAGATGAACCCATGCCGCACGCCGTTTGCGTCGGCATAAAACCCGACTACTGCTCCGTTGGCGTTGATGTCGCGGGGATTGGTGCCCAGGTCCGTGGTTGAAATCGGAAGTTGCGCCGCTTGTGGGTCATCGAAACTGACGAAGGTCCCGTCTGGCTGGCGCAGGTATCCGTGGCGGACCAGGTTCGCGTCCCGATAAG
>Ga0209447_10000399_pt1 | contig 11715 bp, 10 predicted proteins | sample BogFormECP04_OM3_FD_188243 | JGI IMG/M metagenome (GOLD analysis project Ga0209447, IMG submission 188243) | Bog forest soil microbial communities from Calvert Island, British Columbia, Canada - ECP04_OM3 (SPAdes) (version 2) | ecosystem: Environmental > Aquatic > Freshwater > Wetlands > Bog ... | reverse complement strand
CGCGTCGGAAGCCTCGATGAGGGCCGGCAACAGCACCTCGTCGGTGTACGCAAAGCCGGTTTTCTCGCCGCTGATGGCGCGCACGCCGACGCCTTGTTCGATGCTGTGCGAACCATCCTTTACGATGCCGTCTTCCAGCGACCAGGATTCCTCCCGCGACAGCTGAAAATATAGATCGGCATAGTCAACGCCGCGGCTCATGATGGTGTCGAGGACCTGGCTCAAGCGCCTCTCATCGAGGCCCGACGGCGTCAGGATCATCTTCTCTGCCACCTCGAAGGTGGCCGGCAGCAATTCGGCGCTGCGCGCGTTCATGCCAGAGCCGTCGCGGCGTTCGACGCGCGCACGCTAGCCGCTTTGGACAGGCCCAGCTGCCGGTTATCGAGCGCCGGAAAGCGGCCGCGGGATTCCGCTTGAGCCGCAAGATCAATGTCGGCTGAAATCACTCCGGTGCCTTGCGGCAAGCGACACAACACCTGGCCCCAGTAATCGACGATCAGCGAATCGCCGTAGGTCTCGCGACCGTTGCTGTGCAGGCCAATCTGCGCCGGCGCGACCACATAGCATAGATTTTCGATGGCGCGCGCTCTTAGCAGCGTCTCCCAGTGCGCCTGGCCGGTCGGCACGGTGAAGGCTGCCGGCATTGCCAGCCACTCGGCGCCGCGCGCTACCAATTCGCGGTACAGCTCCGGGAATCGCATGTCATAGCAGACCGAGAGCCCGAGCCTTCCCACCGGCGTGTCGGCAACCACCACTTCGCTTCCCGCAACGATGTGGCTGGATTCCCGGTACTGTTCGTTGCGGCCGGGAATGGTGACGTCGAACAAGTGCATTTTGTCGTAGCGCGCAACCCGCTTGCCGTCGGCATCGATCAGCAGCGATGCATTCGCGACGCGTTTCGGCGCATCGCCTTTGATGTTGATGCTGCCGCCCAGGATCCACATCTTGAGTTTCCGCGCCGTGTTGCTCAAGAACGCCTGCACCACTCCCTCGCCATCGGTCTCCGCCACTTGCAGCTTGTCCGCGTCCTTCAGGCCAAGGAAGGAGAAATTCTCCGGCAGGCAGGCAATCTCGGCCCCTTGATCCTTGGCTTGGCGCAAGTATTCGCCCGCCGCGGCCAGATTCTCCGCAACGAAGTGGCTCGACGTCATTTGAATAGCGGCTACTTTGCCCATTATTTCGGTGCCTCCGCAGTCGCTGCGGCAGCGTCTGCGCTCTTGATTCGTTCGACCGTCGGATTGTCCCAACTACCCGTAATGCGATAATACCCTCGCGCCAGACCTTTCAGCGGCTGTTTGAACACCTGCGTGAACAGCAGCACAGCCGCCCCCACCACCGGACCGCCCACCAGGGCACTGGCGACCGGGATCGACAGGGAGTTCCCCACGCTGCCGGTTACCACCGCAGTTTGGTCGTAATCCTTGTTTTTCAAGCCCACGCGCCCGATCAGGCCGATTTCCCCGGCCGGGCCTTTCAGCAGCACATTTTCGGTATAGGCGTTGCCGTCGCGCAAATCGAAGTCGCCCCGAACGGTATCGAAGGCCAGGCCCTTGTCGGTAACATCGCTGAAATCCAGCGCCAGCCGGCGCGGCAGCGCGGCAATGCTGGCCAGGCCGAGTACCCGGCCGGCGCCGGGCTTAAGCCCGGTTACTTGACCCTTGTCCAGCGACAGCTGCACATGGCCGGCCACCTGGGCGAGCGACTCCGCGGTCGGGGCTCCGACCCAATTGAGGTCGAAATCGACCTTTCCGCTCTTGGCCTGAATGACGTCGGCATAGCCCAAATCCTTCAAGGTGCTCTGTACATCGGTGCTGGTCAGCGTTCCTTGAATGCGGCTGGTGCCCTCGTCCTTGCCGCGCCACTCGCCATGCGCGCTGACGTTCATATTGGGACTGGTCACGTTAAGCTGTTTGAGAGCAATGCCGTCGTCCAATTTCGCCAGTGTCGCCGTCACATCGCCGAATCGGCGTTCGCCCCAGATGAATTCGGTGGCGTGGAATTTCATCGCCGGTACGCTGCGCGGGTCGGCAAGACCCTTCGACTCGGGCGCCGCCGCGTTCGGCGGGGTGTCCTCCACATCGAACCGCAAACGATCGAACTGCAGATTCCAGGGGTCAGTTGATCCCGGCGCGCTTGGCGCGGTAATCGTGCCAATGACATTGGGACCGCCGACGCTGATGCGCCAGCTGCCCTCGGCCACGGCCAGATCCAACGAGACTTCGCGGAATGCCAGGCCGAGATAGTCCAGTTCCGCCACATCGAGCCGGGCGGTGCGCATGTAATAAGACAGCGGTTTGGCATTCTTGTCGGGCGTGCTTAAGCTAAGCCAGCCAGCCAAATCCAAACGCTCGACAGATCCCCCGACGTTGAATATCTGCGTATCGCCCGCGGTAGATTCACCCGTGCCGAAAGTCATCGAGGCATGCGCGAGCCGCATGCCTTCAGGATTCGACTCGAGAGCATAGGAACTGCTCACCAGTGTTCCCAGCGCCAAACTCCCTTGAGGGCCGCCGACGGCAGGCCACTGGATTTCGAACCAGGAGGGCAGCGGAGTTTCGGCCGCCTTGTACAACGGGGCAGGCAACTTCATCTCAAATCCCACCAGATTGCTGCTGATGCGTAAGCTGCGTTCTCGCGCCGGCTCGGGTGTTATTTTCAGCACCGCGCGCCAATCCGTTTGGCCGCTGATCGACATGGCAGGCGGAATCGAAAGAGCCGTGCGCACCGCATCCGCGGTCGCTGTGCCGCGGAAGTCGAGCTGCGTGCGGGTCACCGGCCGATTGCGCGCTGATCGCGCCTGCATTTGAAAGGGACCGCCCAGGAGTTGACCATGTACGTCGGCGTGGGCCACCTGCCCGCCGTCGATATCGAAATCGCCGGTAACATCGGTGGCTTTGGTCGTTGAACCCGGCCGATTGACCGTCGCGCCGTCCAGATGGCCATGCACCAGCACTTGCCGGTGCTCGAAGTCCTTGAACGGCAAATATAGCTCGAACTTGGACTGCATCGAGCCTGTGGCCTCAACGCCTGAAAACGCGTGCTCGGCGATCGCATCGAGGGGAGTCGCCCGCAGGAATGCCACGGCGGCCGCGGCGTCGCCATGTGCGCCGGCGCTTATTTTCAATTCCCCGTTGTCGAAGTCCGGAAAGTGCGCTTCGCCTGATTCCAAGACCACGGCGCCGGTGCGGGCGCCCCCCGACATGCGCGCGCTCATCCCGGCATTGCGAAATTCGGCGGCGATGTTCAGATTCTCCACCGGCGGCCAGCCTTCCGCGTAGTCGAGCGTCATGCCGTCGATGGCGCAGCGCGCCAAGAATAAGCCGCTGCCGTCGCGAAACGGGAAATTGCGCACCGGGCCCTTGAACAGCAGGCTAGCCTGCGGCATTCGACCGGCTACCAGGGCGCGATTCAGCCACGCGAGCGCCGCAGGCGCGATCAGTCCACGCGGTAAATAATCGTGGGCATTGGCTATATTGCCGTTCTGTATGCCGCCGACCAGCGTCAGTACCGGCGATGAACCGTCGGCGGGCTGTTGCCAGGACATCTGCCCGTGAATGCCGCCATCGTGGGTTTTCACCTCCCAGCTCGGCGTGGCGACCAGCAATTCCTCCGCCGTCCGCTTCCAGTAAAGATTTGTCTTCAATACTTCGAGCGCAACGGGCTGCGGAAACTGATTTGGCCAATTGAAGACCGCGGTGTTGGTATCGATGTACACGTGGCCGCCGCTTTCGGTGCCGGCAACCGAACCGCTGAGGCCGCGAAGTCCCGGCGCGCCCTCCGCCGGCGCAAATCCGGCATGCTGAAATTTCGCCTGCACTTGAAGCTGCCAAGGATCGGCGAGCGTGGCGCGCGACAATGCGAACAGCGTATCCGTCCACTCGCCCGTCAGGGCAAGCTCGTGCAGACGCTTGCGAACATCCTTTTGCGGCAGGAATCCGGTGAGCGGCAGCAATGTTTCGACGCGAAGATAGGTGGCCTGCGCGCGCAGCTCCAGCAAGCCGGAATCGCCGCCGCGCCAACTGACGTCGAATGCCGATTCCGGATCGCCACGAGCGACGCGCACATGCTTGCCGCTCAAGGTCCAGCGATCGGCGCTGTGCACAAAGGACAATGCGGCGCTCATTTGATCGAACTTCGCGACCGGGCCATCCGGCAGTTGCGTGGCGACGCCGGTCGCCGTGAAATCAAGGTCCGCGCGTGCCAGCGTCCTGCCCACGCCGCTGGCGGTGATGATGAAAGCGCCCACTCCCGCGTCCAAGTTGCCCAGGTATTCGGGCAGCAGCCGGCGCCACCCCGGGAACGAGATATCCTGCGCGCTTGCCTGCGAGGTCCAGGAAAGCGTCTGCCAATCGCCGCGGCCGTGCGCACTGCCCCTGAAGTTCGCGGTTCCGCCGAGCACCGGCGGCAGGCGCGCGTCGACATTCAGCGCGAGGTCCTGAATGTCGCGCGCCAAGCTCACGTCGACGTCCGGCAAAATCAGCTGCGGTAGTTCAGCGTTCCAGTTTTGCAGAGTCAGTACGGCGTGACGGATCACCAGATTGCCGGCCGGCAGGTCGTTCAGCTGCAGCGCCTGGGGCGATGCGTTGTCGCCGCCCAACTCAATCTCCCCCGCCACCGCAAAGCGGGACGGACCCAGGCGCTCGATGACGATGTTGGGTGCGTCAACCTCGATTCGTCCCGCCAGCAATTTGCCGCTGCGGATCAGCTGCCAGATGTCAGCGGCAATGCGCGCACCTCCGGCCCGCGCCAGCACGCGCTGATCATCTTTGGAGCGCAGTTCCGGCTGCTGGAAGTAAAGTTCCGGTCCGTACCAGCGAAACGCCGGCGACACATGCGCGAAGCCGATGTGGTAACCGGTTTGCGCATGCACCCATTCCTTGATCTCGGCCTGGTACTGCGGCGCGCGCGCGAGCGCGAGCTTGACCGCCAGCATGGCGAGCAGCACTAGAACCACCAATCCTGCGAAACAGTACAGCAGGATTTTTCCGATCTTCGCGGCGCTTATCACATCAGTACGACATCGTATTGATCGACGGTGTACAAGGTCTCTGTTTGCAGGCGTATCGGCTTGCCGGTAACCAATTCCAGCTCGCCCAACGCGGAAGATTCTTCGTCGAGAAGTCTCTCGATGACATCCTGGTGCGCCAACACCATCAACTCCTGGCACTCGAATTGGCGCGCTTGCCGAACAATCTCACGAAATACCTCGTAGCACACCGTTTCCGCCGTTTTGACAAATCCCCGCCCTTCGCAGGTAGGACAGGATTGGCACAAGAGATGTTCCAGGCTTTCGCGCGTCCTCTTACGGGTCATTTCGACCAGCCCCAAGGGAGACACCGACGAGATGCTGGTCTTGACGTGGTCGTCGCTGAGGGCTCTTTCCAGGGCCTGAATGACCTGGCGGCGATGCTCCGATTCCTCCATATCGATGAAATCAATGATGATGATACCGCCCAGATTGCGCAGGCGCAGTTGCCGCGCGATGGTCACTGCCGCCTCGAGATTGGTGCGGAATATGGTCTCCTCGAGGTTGCGATGGCCGACGAAGGCGCCGGTGTTGACGTCGATGGTGGTCATCGCCTCGGTTTGATCGATCATCAAATGACCACCGGATTTCAATGGAACTTTGCGGTCCAGGGCTTTTTGAATTTCCTCCTCGACGTGGTGCAGTTCGAACAGCGGCCGCGCTTCGCCGTACAGATCGATGCGCGGCAGCGCATCGGGCATGAAAGCGGCGGCGAATTCCCGCATCTCGCGATGCGCACTGGGCTGGTCGATCAGCACCGTGTCGACATCCGGCCGCAGCAAATCGCGCAGCACCCGCAAATGCAGCGGCAAATCGGCGTGCACCAGGTTTCCCGGTTGGGTGCGCAAGCCTTTCTGGCGGACAAAGTCCCATAACTTGCGCAGGTACAGCATGTCGGCACGCAAAGCCTCCGGCGAGCAGTCCTCCGCGGCGGTGCGCACGATGAATCCGGCGCACTCCTCCGGATCGACGCCGGCTTCCACCGCGGCCCGAAGACGCGCGCGCTCAAACTCGTCCTCGATGCGCGCTGAAACGCCGACGCCGCGGCCTTTGGGCATGTACACGAGATATCGAGAAGGCAGCGTGATGTAAGTGGTGAGCCGGGCACCCTTGGTCCCCAACGGATCCTTGACCACCTGCACCAGAATTTCATTGCCTTCGGCGAGCAATGAACGAATGTTGTCGGTGTGCGGCGGCTCGATACCGGTGTCTGCGTGGCGCGGATCGAATATGTCCGAGGCGTGCAGGAACGCGGTACGCTCCATCCCGATATCGATGAACGCCGCCTGCATGCCCGGCAGGACCCGCGATACGCGGCCTTTGTAGATATTGCTGATCAAGCCGCGGCGGCCGCTGCGCTCCAGGAACACTTCCTGCAGCACGCCGTTTTCGACGACCGCTGCGCGCGCTTCGTGAGTGCTGGCGTTGATCATTATTTCAGTGCTCATGGCTTGGGTGCGCGTAGCAATTCTGCGGTTTCGAACAACGGCAATCCCATTACTCCGGAGTAGCTGCCGCAGAGGTCGCTGACGAAAATGGCTGCGCGGCCCTGAATTGCGTAGGCACCCGCTTTGTCGCGCGGCTCCCCAGTATCCCAGTATGCGCCGGCCTCGGCGGCATCTATCGGCCGAAAAGTGACCACGCTGCGACTTACCATGACGTTCAGGGAGGCGCCGACGCGCACTGCAACCGCGGTGAACACCTCATGGCTGCGGCCGGATAGCCTCTGCAGCATAGCCAGCGCATCATCCTTGTCCTTGGGCTTTCCCAGGATGCTGCCGCCGAGAACCACCGCGGTATCCGCAGCCAGCACGGGAGCGTCGGCAGCGTCGCGGCTGCATTGCCATCCCGCATTGGCCTTGGCAGCGGCGACACGGGAAACGTAGGCTGCAGGCGCCTCGTGCTCGAGCACCGTCTCATCCACGGCGGCGTCGATGACGCGGAATGCAACGCCGATTTGCTGCAGCAATTCGCGCCGCCGCGGCGATCCTGAAGCGAGGTAGACGAACTCTGGAAACATGACGTTCAGGTTACCGAAGCGCTCAAGCGCGGTGGTAGGGGTGGCCGGCGAGCAGACTCATGGCGCGGTAAATCTGCTCCGCAACCACCACCCTGGCCAGCGCATGCGGCAGCGTCAACGGCGACAGCGACCAGCTTTGATCCGCCCGCTCGAGGCACGGCGCCGCCAATCCGTCGGGGCCGCCGATCAGCAACGTGAGCGGTCGCGCATCCCGCAAGCGCTCGGCAAGCCAGACGCTCAGCTGCTCAGTGCTCATCGATTTACCCGCAACCTCGAGCGCCACGACATAATCACCCGCGTCGATGGCGGCGAGCATGTTCGCCCCTTCGCGCTGCACCGCCCGCTCCGGACCCTCGCCGGCGCGGCGCGTGGCCACCGAAATCTCGTGCAGTTCCAATACCAAAGGTGTGCGCAAGCGCCTCTGATATTCCTCGAAGCCACTATTGACCCAATCGGGCAGACGCGTACCGGCGGCGATCAACCGGCATTTCATGCGGCGCTTACGCTCGCGCGGCGGCGGCGCGCCTGGGTGTGCCGGTGTCCCACAATTTCTCGAGCCCATAGAACTCGCGGACGCGCGGCAGCATGACGTGCACGATCACCTCGCTCAAATCGATGAGTACCCAATCGCCATCCTGCTGCCCCTCAACGCCGAGCGGCCGAAATCCCGCCTCTTTGACCTTTTCAACCACGCGCTGCGCAACCGAGCGTACGTGCCGATCGGAGGTTCCGCTGGCGATAACCATGAAATCCGCGATGTCCGTGAGGCCGCGGACATCCAGAAGTTTTACTTGCAGCGCCTTCATGTCGGCCAGGGCGTCGGTGATCACGGTTTTGAGTTTGCCCCGCTGGGCCAACCTGTCCTTGCGGGCGGTCTTGGGTGTCGCCGCCGTTTTGGCGGCCGATGTCTTGCGGTTCGAGATCTTTCGTATTACTGGCACTAAGTGGTCCGGTGTTTGGAATAACAATGGGTATCGAGGATCAGTTTACGCACTGAATCCGGCATGAGGAAGCGCGGATCGCGACCCATGCCGATCAACTGTCTGACTTCGGTGGAAGAAATCTCCAGTTGGGTCACGGCATGAATATAAATGCAGCCCGCGCGCTGTTCATGCAGATCGCCGATGCGCCCCGTGCCTCGATCCACCAGAAGCTCGCCAAGGGGCCCCATGCCCGGCGCGCGCCAGCCCGGGCGATGCGCCACCACCAGATGCGCCAGCTGCAGCAGGTCCTGCCACTGATGCCACTTCGGCAGGCCTAAAAACGCGTCCATGCCGACGATCAGGCAGAGGCTGCGGTCCGGATACTCGTGGCGCAATTCCGCAAGCGTTTCCACCGAGTAGGAGGGACCTTCCTTGCGCACCTCACGATCGTCGACCACGAAACCCGGCTGCCCCGCGCACGCCAGCTGCACCATTTGCAGCCGCAGCTGCGCATCGGCGAACGGCTGGTCGCGATGCGGGGGATTGCCGGCGGGCAGAAAACGGATCTCCTTCAAGCGCAGCGCCTGCTGCAACTCGAACGCGGTGCGCAGGTGCGCGTAGTGAATCGGATCGAAAGTGCCGCCAAAAATGCCCATTGGGTTCATCGGGTTACCCTGCCTGAATCCGAGGTGGCTTGCAAAGCACCGGCCAGCGCGCAGGTGATGCCGGTGATGGCGTCCCACGCATCGCCCGCCGAGATTCCCTTGATGACCCGGTCCGCCAAACCTGCCTGCAACAGCAGATTCGACAGCGGCAACTTTTGCAGCCGCGACAGCGCGCGGGGCGACGGCGTGGCCGCAAGGTTCCAGCCGCTGCCCCGATTCGAGGAGTGCAGCCGGTCGCGCTCGAACGCCTGCCACAGCCCGCGCACTTCCCGCAGCAGCGCCCACAGTATCAGGGTGGGTTCCACGCCCTCGCTCTTGAGGCCGAGCAACACATGAAAGGCGCGCGCGGCATCGCCGGCGGCGGCGGCCTGCGCGAGCTGGAACACATCGTAGCGCGCGCTATCGCCGACCGAACGCAGTACCAAATCGGCGCCGATCGTCCCGCCATCGGCCAGCAGGCTCAGTTTCTCCAGCTCCTGCTTGGCGGCCAGAAGATTCCCCTCGACGCGATCGGCAATCAGTTGCGCGGCCTTGGCGTCCAGATCCACACGCAGGATTTTCGCCCGGGCGGCGAGCCATGCCGGCAGCGCAGCGGCGGCCACGGGCCAAATCGGCACCCATACCCCCTGTTTTTCGGCTGCGCGCACCCAGGGTGCCTCGCCGCTCTTCTTATCCAACTTGCCGGTGACCACCAGGCAGATCACATCCGGCGGCGGCTCGGATAGGAGTTCGGTCAACTGCGCCGCGCCCTTGTCGGGTTTGCCGCTCGGCATGCGCAATTCAAACAGACGCCGCTCCGCGAACAGCGACAGCGAGCGGCTGGTGTGGTGCAGCTCATCCCAACTGAAACTGCGATCGATGAAAAACACGCGCCGATCCGCGTAGCCAGCTGCGCGCGCCGCGGCGCGAATCGCATCCGCGGCTTCGCCGACCAACAGCGGTTCGTCACCCGACACGAGGTAGCTGGCCGCCAAGCCGCGCGTCAGCGCGGCCGGCAATTGTTCGGCGCTCAGGCGCAAATCAAAGACCCGCGAGCGCGGCCAGGTACTCGCGCTGCATGCGGGAAACCAGCGCCGCCACGCTCTCGATCCCATGAATGCCGCTGACGCTTTGGCCGGCGCTCCAGATGTCGCGCCATGCTTTTGCCGCCGTGTTGCCGCCGGTGCCGAAATTCATTTTGGTTTTGTCGGCTTCGGGAAGCTGGTCGGGATCGAGGCCCGCGCGCGCGATGCTGCCGCGCAGATAGTTGCCGTTGACGCCGCTGAACAACGATGTGTAGACGATGTCCTCGGCGGCGCTGTCGATCAGCATTTGCTTGTACTCGGCGGAAGCATTGCCCTCCTCCGTGGCAATGAAGCGCGTACCCATGTAGGCAAGATCCGCACCCAGGGCGCGCGCGGCCAACACATCCGCGCCGGTACTCATGGCGCCCGACAGAATGATGGTGCCGGCATATACCTCGCGAATCTGTTTCACCAAGGCAAATGGACTCAACAAGCCGGCGTGGCCGCCAGCGCCAGCGCACACCGCGATGATGCCGTCGACACCTTGCGCCGCCGCCTTCTCGGCATGGCGCAAATTGATGACATCGTGGAACACCACGCCGCCGTAGCCATGCACGGCGGCAACCACTTCCGCCGGCGGCCGCAAACTGGTGATGACGATCGGGACTTTGTGTTTGACGCACAGCGCGACATCCTCCTCCAGGCGATTGTTGCTGCTGTGCACGATTTGATTCACCGCATACGGCGCCACCCTCACCTGCGGATTCGCGCGCTGATATGCGGCAAGATCCTCGCTGATCTCGGCCAGCCAATCGTTCAGCTGCGAGACCGGCCGCGCATTCAGCGCTGGAAACGCGCCGACGATGCCGGCCTTGCATTGCGCCAGCACCAGGCGCGGGGTCGACACGATGAATTGCGGCGCGCCGATGACTGGTAATCGCAGGCGATCGCGCAAAATTTCAGGGATGGGCATCTAATAGGACTCGGCGGTTTGGGTTTCCCAGGAAAGCTCTGGCATTATGGCGGTCGCGATGCAATTTGACACCCTCATATTCGAGACTCGTGAAGGTATCGCCTACGTCACGCTCAATCGGCCGGACCGATTGAATGCGCTGAGCGATCCGCTGGTCGAGGATCTGCGCCGCGCCGCCGCCGTCATCGAGTCCAATGCGGATATCCGCGCGGTATTGCTCACCGGCGCCGGCCGCGCATTTTGCGCCGGCGCAGATCTCACCGGCGACAATACTGCGGCCAGTCCGCCGCAGCCGCTCGCCGGCAGCACCGGCGAACGTATTCGCGCCTCCATGCAGAAGCACTTCAATCCGATGGTCAACGCCTGGTATCAATTGCGCGTGCCGGTGGTGGTCGCCGTCAATGGCGTCGCGGCAGGCGCCGGCGTGAGTCTCGCGCTCCAGGGCGACATCGTGTTGGCGGCAAAGTCCGCCACATTCATCGAGCTGTTCGCGCCAAAACTCGGCCTCATCCCGGATCTCGGCAGCACCTTCTTTCTGCCGCGATTGGTCGGAACGGCGCGCGCGAAGGGGCTGACACTGCTCGGCGACAAATTGACGGCGGCGGATGCCGCCGACTGGGGTCTCATCTGGGCCTGCGTCGATGACGCCGTGCTCCTCGAACGCGCGCAGTCCATAGCGCAGCGCCTTGCGGCCGGCCCCACGCAAGCCTATCAACGCATCAAAACCATATTCAACATCCAGCCGCCTGCAACGCTCGCGGAACAGCTGGCGCTCGAGGCAGAACACCAAGCCGCCCTCGGCGATACCAAGGATTTTGCAGAAGGCGTAACTGCGTTTCGCGACAAGCGGGCGCCCAGGTTCAGCGGCGCGTAATATTCGCGACCGGCACTTTGAATTCGGCGGCAGCGGAATGCGGCGCGGCAGCTGACTCGGTACCGCAATTGTCGCAGCCTCCGCACGCGCCTTGCGGCTTTACGAGCGCTGCTGCCGCCAGCCGCCGCGCGACTCGACCGAGCCTCAAGTACGCAGGCGCAAGCTCTGCTAAGCGGCTCGTAGCCGACAGCAACCGAACCCGCAATGTTCTAGGACCCAGCGACGAGACG
>Ga0209447_10000398_pt1 | contig 11723 bp, 10 predicted proteins | sample BogFormECP04_OM3_FD_188243 | JGI IMG/M metagenome (GOLD analysis project Ga0209447, IMG submission 188243) | Bog forest soil microbial communities from Calvert Island, British Columbia, Canada - ECP04_OM3 (SPAdes) (version 2) | ecosystem: Environmental > Aquatic > Freshwater > Wetlands > Bog ... | reverse complement strand
CGTCCAGGCTCTCAACAAGGTTGGCGCCACCGAGACGATGGAAGCCTACCTCAACTATATCATGACGGTCGCGTCTGACTTGAACACACCGCTCAAACCGGTTCATTCGATCGTGCCCGGCGACCCGCTTGACGAGCGTATCGCGCCCGATCTCGCGGGCTTCCTCGGACAAGGACCGGTTCGCGTCGGCAATCTCGCCGTCGAGCAGATCCAACACGATGTCTACGGCAGCGCCATCCTTGCGGCGACGCAGATGTTCATCGATCATCGCTTGGTGCGGATGGGCGACAAGGCGCTGTTCGACCGCCTCGAGCCGCTCGGCGAAAAAGCATTTCAAGTCGCGCTGACTCCGGACGCCGGGATTTGGGAGTATCGCGGCCGCCAGCGCATTCATACCCATTCGGCTGCGCTCTGCTGGGCGGCGTGCGACCGTCTTGCGCGGATCGCGATCCGGTTGGATATTTGTGAGCGGGCGGAATTGTGGCGCTCCCGGGCGGACAGCTTGGGCGAGACGATCATCTCGCGCGCGTGGCGGGAGGAGAAGGGCGCGTTCGCCGGGGCTCTCGACGACGACGACCTCGACGCGAGCGTGTTGTTGCTCGCGGAACTCGGGCTGGTGAAAGCGAACGACCCGCGATTTTTGCGAACCTGCGAGGCTGTCAGCCGCTACCTCGAACGCGACGGCCTCACCATGCGTTACGTCGGCAAAGACGATTTCGGTTTACCTGAGACCGCATTCATCGTTTGCAGTTTCTGGCTTATCGACGCGCTCGCCTCGATAGGCGAGCGCGACAAGGCGCGAGAGAAGTTCATCGAACTGCTCGGAAGGCGCAACATCTACGGTTTGCTCTCCGAAGATTTGCACCCGAAGACAGGCCAACTGTGGGGAAATATTCCGCAAACGTATTCCATGGCCGCTATTATCGATTCGGCGACGCGGCTCTCTGTCAAATGGGAGGATGCATGGCGCCTCGTCTAATTCTGGTCTCGAATCGGGTCAATGTGCCCGATGGCGGGCCGCGTCAGGCGGGCGGCCTAACCGTGGCCGTCAATGCCGCCTTGAAGCAACGCGAAGGGGTGTGGTTTGGTTGGAGCGGAAAGGTCAGCGACGACGACGAGTTGTCGCCCCCTCACGTGACCGAGCGCAGGCGCCGGACCTTTATCACAATCGATCTCTCAAAGACCGACTTCCAGGAATATTACAACGGCTTTGCCAATCGCGTGCTTTGGCCGGCGCTCCACTACCGGGTCGACCTGGCCGAGTTCACCTCGGTGGATCTCGGCGGCTATCAGCGGGTCAACGGACATTTCGCCGACGCGCTATCGAAATTCATTGCGCCCGAGGACGTCATCTGGGTTCACGATTATCATCTCCTGCCCATGGCACAGGAATTGCGCAAGCGGGGTCATAACAATCCTATCGGCTTCTTCCTGCATATTCCCTGTCCGCCGCCGGACGTGCTCAAGGCGCTTCCCCACCACGAGGAGACAGTGGGCGCGCTGAGCTATTGCGACTTGGTGGGAATGCAAACCGAGCAGGACGCTGACAATCTCAGTCGCTATTTTTCAGGCTTGCCGGGCGCCGTGCAACGAGCGCCCGGACTGTTCGAGTTCGACCGCCGAAGGGTACGCGTGCGCGCCTTCCCCGTCGCGATAGCCACCGCGGTCTACGCCCGGGCCGCGCGCAATTCCGTCAAGTCGCCGCTGGTTGAGGACCTGCGCCAGAGCCTTCATGGCAACCGCCTCATCCTCGGGGTCGACCGCCTCGACTATTCGAAGGGGATCCCCAATCGCATGCAGGCGCTCGGTAAGTTTCTCGAGAAATTTCCAGCTTGGCGCGGCAAGGTGACCTTCCTGCAAGTCACGCCGAAGAGCCGGGTCGAGGTTCCCGAATATATCGCGATGGACGAGGAGGTGAGCACACTGGTCGGCAAGATAAACGGCCGATATGGCGACCCCGGTTGGACTCCCATTCGATACATCAACAAATCCTACTCGCGGGCCTCGCTTGCGGGACTTTATCGTTCTGCAGACGTCGGCCTGGTCACACCTTTACGGGACGGAATGAACCTGGTCGCGAAGGAATACGTCGCCGCTCAAGAGATCGAAAATCCGGGCGTCCTCATTCTTTCACAATTCGCGGGCGCCGCCCATGAACTGGACGGCGCCATCATCGTCAATCCTTACGAACCCGAAGCCGTCGCGGCGGCGATCGAGCAGGCGCTGGATATGCCGATCGAGGAGCGAAGAGAGCGACACAAGGCAATGTTCGAACATCTGTCGACCAACGACATCGATCTCTGGGCCGAAACCTTTCTCAATGCGCTGGGAGAAACGCGCGAGCAACCTCGCCTCCTGCAAAGCCTGCGGCAACTGTTCGCTTCTGCGCGGGGATGACGTAAACTCCTTCCCCCCGCGGGGGCGCCCTATCCCGTCACGACCATCGAAACCTGGGCGGCGCCCCTGTTTCGCACAACTCGCATCGAGACGTTGGCGCCGGTCCGCCTCAGTTCGACATCCACCCTGGCGTCGCCAACTCCTAGTCCTCGCAATACGATTTGATCGAACGACGCGGGCAGATGCGGATTGCGGAAGCGTATCGTTCTGGCTGGCGGGTCGAACTCGAGCCCGAGTGCGGCTTCAATCATCATGAACAGTGAACCGCTGGCCCACGCCTGCGGCGAGCAGGCGACCGGGTATAGGGTCGGACCGGCTCCGCGCCGGCTACGAAAACCGCAATACAATTCCGGCAGCCGGCGCAATTCCATATAAGTGGCGGCGGCGAAGGTCGCCTCGAAGACCTTCGCCACATGCTTTTTTAAGCCGTGACGAGACAGGCCGGAGGCGATGAGGGCATTGTCGTGGGGCCAGATCGAGCCATTATGATACGACATCGGATTATAGCGGGGCTCGTTCCTGGCTATTGTTCGTATGCCCCATCCGGAGAAGAAATCCGCGGAAACCATCGCGTCGGCGACGCGCCCCGCCCGGTTGGACGACACGATGCCGGTCCACAGCAGTTGCCCCGCATTTGAAGATCGCACCTTGCACGGTCGTTTTTCGCCGTCGAGCGCCAACACATAAAGACCCAGGTCTTCACTCCAAAATGCCTCCTCGAACCTGGCTGCCAGCGCGGCCGCGGCCTGGTCCAGGCTTTCGGCGGCTGCATCGTGACCCAGCCGCCTTGCGCATTGCGCGGCCAATCGTTTCGCGGCGTAGGCGTAGCCTTGCACCTCGCAGAGTGCGATGGGTCCCTTGGCCAGCGCGCCATCGGCGTGGAACACGGCATCAAAGGAATCCTTCCAGCCCTGATTCCGCAGTCCATGTTTTAGGCCCTGGCCAGCCGCGCTCCCATATTCCAGGAAGCCGTCGCCATCGGGATCCCCCGAAGTATCCATCCACTCCAGCGCCTTCACGACCGATGGCCATAGCTCGAGCAAAGTCGCTTCGTCGCCCGTTCGTTCGACATAGAGACCTGCCAAAATTATGAACAACGGCGTCGAATCGACCGAGCCATAGTAGAGGCCGAACGGCACCTCCTTGAGCGTGGCCATCTCGCCGCCACGCATCTCGTGCAAGATCTTGCCCGGCTCCGCGTCCGCGTCCGCATCGAAAGTGGTCGCCTGATAGGCAGCCAGACGCTTCAGCACCCCCTTGGCGATGAGCGGATCGCACCACAGCATCTGGAGCGCCGTTATGATTCCGTCACGCCCGAAAGTCGTGGAGTACCAGGGTATGCCAGCGTAGGGATAGAACCCCTGCGGGGTCTCCGTTATCAGCATTCGCAGGTCCGCCATCGCGCGGCATAGCGCTTCGTTGAGCACATCGTTCGATGTCTCGATCGAAGCTGCGAACTGCGAACAGGAACGGCGATCGCGATTGGCGGCCGTCAGACCTTTGAAGAAGCTGATTCGTTCAGGGGGCCGCTTTCCAAAACATTCAGCGGTCAGGTAAAGGTATAATGATTCGCCGGGCTTGCAATTCAGGTGATAAGTCGCCGCGCTGGCGACAAGAGCGCTCGGCGGCGGGTCAAATACGAGCACCGTTCGCCGCGTGACCCCGTCCAGCCCCAAATATTCGAAAACGACGTGGCCCCGGTCCGTTACCATTTCTTTCAATTGGCCGCGGCGGGCGCGTCTTTCTCCGCGAACTTCGAACAGGTCGGCAAAATCATTACCGAACGTAAACGCCAATCGGAACGCCTCGGTCGCCGCCCCGTGATTGACGATCGCAAGTCGCTGATGCGCCGCGTGGTTCCAAAGATAGGTCGTGCGCACGATGTGAATCGTGTCGCGGGCCAGAACGATGCGGCCGTCCTGAAAGATGTCGGGATTGGTGAGGTCGACCGTCAGCGTCAGATTGTCGTCTCGGACGCTGGAGCCGAGCACGAGCGGCTGCATTCCGTTGATCAGCAGTTCCAGTCGCGAGAGGTAGCGGGTGTCATGGTCGAACAGCCCGTCGGGCCCCCCCGCTGAGGCGCCCATGTCGCCCTGACTGTCGAATACGGCGAACGTATCGGCATATTTCAGCGTCCGTCGCGGCCGCGCGGACGGGCCGCGCGACGCGATGTAGAACGGCTCCGCTGCAGCCTCTGTCTTGCGATCGGAAGTAGTGGCATCGGGCTCTTCCGCCTTACGTAGCATGTCGCTCGATGTCATTGAGACCCTGGATGGCAGTGACTGCGACGGCGGTCGTGGGGGCCCGGACGCCGGCGTTTCGATGCAGTTTCCGGTAGACCTCGACATAGTCGTTCGCCATGCGTGACGCGCTGAAACGTTCTTCGAAACGTCGGCGCACCGTGTGCCGATCCAGCCGAATCACCTCGGGCAGCAGGCGGATAGCCTCGTCGACGGTGTCGACGATCCGTCCTGTCACCCCGTCATCGACGATTTCGGCAACAGATCCGCGACGAAACGCCAGCACGGGTGTTGCGCAAGCCATGGCTTCGATCATCACCAGTCCAAACGGCTCCGGCCAGTCGATCGGAAACAGCAGGGCGAGGGCATCGCCGAGGAACCTGGCTTTTTCGAGGTCATTTATCTCGCCGACAAATTCCACCCCTGGCCGGTCCAGCAAGGGAACGACGACTTCGCGAAAGTAAGCCTCGTCCGACTTGTCGACTTTCGCCGCTATCTTGAGCGGCAAGCCAAGCGCCGTCGCAATGGCAATCGCCCGATCCGGACGCTTCTCGGGCGAAATGCGTCCGAGAAAAGCCAAGTACCCCCCGCGTGGGTCATAGCTCGGCGGAAATAGATCGAGTGGCAATCCATGATAAATCGTTTTCGCGAAATTCGCGTCGGGAATCGGAGCACGCTGCGCGTTGGAGATGGAGACCAGCGGCATGTGCGGAAATGCGCGATAGAGCGGAAACATGTCGGGCAGGTCTTGCCGGCCGTGCAGGGTAGTCAACGTCTTGGCGCCGACGTCACGGAACAGCGGCATATGGAACGCATCGATATGGAAGTGGAGGACGTCGAAGCGACGCGCGATTCGGCGTACCTTGTCGAGCATGATCATGTAATGGGGAATATGATCCTTGACCGCGGGATTCAAGCGTATCGCTTCCGTCGTACAGGGAACCAGGTCCGCGGACGTGATGGAATCGCCAGTCGCGAAAAGGGTCACTTCGTGGCCTTTTCTCACGAGCGCTTCGCAAAGATGGGAGACTACGCGCTCTGTTCCCCCGTAAAGCCTAGGGGGCACACTTTCCATCAAGGGCGCAATCTGAGCGATCTTCATTTTTGCTGTTCCTCTGCGGTAGGTTTTGATTCGTCAATTCGCAGAAGGAGCAAAGGTTCCGCTCACAGCTGGCGCCCTCGGGGCTCAGGTGTCCACCCGGCGCCGACACACTTTGCTTGAGATAAACGCGCCGCATCCCCCGCTTCTAGACGCCCTCGCCGAGGCCCACGCAAACAATTCCTGAGAGAATCGCTATCACGTCCAACGCGCCCCTCGCCAATTCGTTGGGAGCCAGAACCGAACTGCAAGCGAGAATGGCCGCGACCACGAAGATTAAACCACTGACCAAGATCCACCAGCCCATGGGCTGCTCCTGCACGCTGTTTGCGGCATCGCCCAGTCGTCGGGCCTGCCAACCGGCCCGACGACTGGGCGAAGTCGATCGATCTCTCTATGAACGCAAAGACCGGCCTGTCGGTTCCCGCTCCGACCGTTCGCCGTGTAGCGCATTGCGATGACAGCCTGACGACCCTCGAGTGGCGAAAGCGCCTCGTGGTCACGACCCTAGTGCTGGGAAGTCGGCGCGCCGTGGCCCGTTTTTTCAGCGAACATCGCCAGCCGGACCAAAGCGGGAAGCGACTTGGCGCCGGTTTTCTTCATTACGGAGGCGCGATGATTCTCGACTGTACGTTGGCTGATTCCAAGATCCGCGGCAATGATTTTGTTCGGATGTCCGGCCAGGACAAGGTCCATGATCTCACGCTGTCGCGGCGTGAGATTTGCGAAGGGTGCTTGGACGTCGTCTTGCCGCCATTTCGCCTGTTTCGATTGCTCACGCGGTTCGAGCGCCCGCACGACGGTCGCCAGCAGTTCTCGGCCGTGTGGCGCGATTGCGTTCGACGCCCCTGCTCTGAGGGCTTCGAGGATCGCTGGCCCGACGCTGCGTCCTTCGATCAGGATCCGCCGAGGACGGCGATGCTGAACCAGCTCTTGGTCATATCCGTCGCACTCTCGGGCGTTGTCGGCGAGCACGAGAACGATGATCAAATCGGAACTTTTATTGGAGAGGGGCGTTGCCCTGATTTCGGTGGAGCTGGAGTCGGAGGGGAGGGATTGACCGTCCTCGCTCTCTTTCTGGTTCCGGCGAGTAGCAAGCCCACATTTACAAATTCTGCCTTCGGTCCTGACCGCCGGATTTGCGTGAACCCCGGTCCACATGAGAGATTTTGTCTTCATAATATCGCTCCGAACTCGCGGGCGCGCGCCTCCAACAGAACCGCGGGGAGGGAATTTGGTTCCTTTGACGCGGTCCTCTCGGCAAGTCGGAACCGCAAGGTCGAAATCATGAGCGAGGGGCCCGTTCCCAAGGGTAATTCGAACGGAAAGTCCTGGCACAATCGTCCCGCCTCTAAAATCTTCCGAACGCGTGGAACTCATTGACATCCAGCGCGTTTGACGAGGTGGCGTGGAGTGGGGACGCTGTCGCCTGACGGGGACTTTGTACGGTGTTGAAAAACGTGGAGGGATGCGTGCAAGGCGAGGACGAGGCGAAACCCAAGAAACAGGATATTTCGAAAATGACCCCTTCCACTGTGGCGTATCTAGAATCAGGGGTGGATTCCGCCACCCCGGCGGACGGGGACCGAGAATATGCGCTGGCGCCCCACGTGCAGGAGCAAATCGGTCGTCGCCTCGCGGCAGTATACGACGAAATTCTGCGTCAACCGATTCCGGAGAGATTTCTGCGTCTCCTCGATCAGCTGGATCAGGGTAGTGCCAAGACGGCGAAGGACCGGTCATCTGCGAAGGAGAAGGTGACGGAAACTCTCGATCAGCTGGGTCAGACGGCCAAGACGACGAAGCAACGGTCATCGGCCAAGGAGACGGAAATTGACTGACGCGAACAGTTCGCTGAAAGCGGAATTGCTCGCGACGATTCCTTCCTTGCGAGCCTTCGCCATGTCGTTGGCGGGGCAACCGGATCGGGCCGACGATCTCGTCCAGGAGACGTTGATGAAAGCCTGGGCCAACTTGGCCCGATACGAAGCGGGAACGAATCTGCGCGCTTGGCTCTTCACCATTCTCCGCAATACTTTCTACTCGGAACATCGCAAACACCGCCTGGAAATTGAAGACGCGGACGGTCACTTGGCGGCCGGACTCTCCACGCCGGCCCGGCAGAACGACCACATGGATTTCGAGGATTTCCGGGTCGCGCTTCTACAATTGGCCCCCGACCAGCGCGAAGCTCTGATCCTCGTCGGCGCATCAGGTCTGTCGTACGAGGAGGCGGCGGAGATCTGCGGCTGCGCGGTCGGCACGATAAAGAGCCGCGTCAATCGGGCGCGCGGCCGCCTCGGAGAACTGCTCGGCCTCGAGTCGGCGAACGAGGCGCCGACCCAGCCGCGCGCACGAGGCAGGCAGAGCGATGTCGAAAAAGCCGACGAGCCGGCCGTGGCCTCGCGAAGCTGACGCGTCGAAGCTCGTCGGGTCGACCGCTTCTGCGTTGGCGCTCACTCCTGAAAGACGGGCGCCAGCGCCGCGTCTTTCCTCAACGCCTCGAGCGACGTTGCTTCGCCGCTTGGGGACCAGAGATCAAGCCCGAATGCGTCTCAGAATCCGCTTCTGTCGGGATTTGCTGAAAGCGCAGTTGCGCGCGCCGGGCAATCAAATGTTGCCCAATCGCATTCGGCGCGACCTCGGAACTCGATAGGGCTCGGGGCGTTCACCTCGCAGGGAGGGACAGCGAGGCGTCCTCGCCGACCTTCCGCAGCCCAACATGGAGAGCGCAATGAGTGACCTGCAGAAGCTTTTCGAACACACGCTGAAGGATATCTATTTCGCCGAAAAGCAGATCGTAAAAACGCTGCCGAAGCTGGCCAAGAAGGCCCAATCAGGCGAGTTGAAGGAGGCTTTCGAGACTCACCGACAACAGACCGAAGGACACATCGAGCGCCTCGAGCAAGTTTTCAAAATAATCGGGAAATCAGCTCGCTCCACCGAATGCAAGGCCATCGAAGGCATTCTGGCGGAAGGCGACGAAGTCGTCGAGATGTTTGCCGACACCAAGGCGCTCGATGCCGGAATGATCGCCGCCGCCCAGGCGGTGGAGCATTATGAAATGGCGCGATATGGCGCGCTCGTCACCTGGGCCGAAGAACTGCAGATGGACGATGCGGCGAAACTGCTCCGTCAGACGCTCGAGGAAGAAAAACAAACCGACGAACTCTTGAACGATCTCGCCGAAAACGAACTCAATCAACAAGCGGCGTGACCAGGCCGACATGTGTCATCCCCGCGAAAGCGGGGATCCAGCCGCGGGGACACGATGGAACGGCGGCATGAGCCAGCAATCCGTCGAAAGCGGCGCAAGGCGGCAAGCCTTGTAGCCTCGTGGTATTCTGTCATGCTCGCGATCGCGTTCGCGAGCATGACACATGTCGGCGAAGAACGTGGCGGTTGCACCCAGGGGGGAAGCGCGATGGAACAGACCTGGCGTTGGTTCGGCGAGCAAGACCCGATCTCGCTCGATCATGTGAGGCAAGCCGGGGCGACCGGGATCGTCACCGCGCTGCATCACGTCCCCAGCGGCCGAGCGTGGCCTGCCGCGGAAATCGCCGATCGGCAGGCGACGGTCGCCGCAGCCGGGCTGAATTGGAGCGTCTGCGAATCGATTCCCGTTCCCGACGCCGTCAAGCTCGGCGGCGCCGGGGCGAGGCCGGCCATCGACGCATGGAAAGATTCGCTGGCAGGTCTCGGCCGTGCCGGCATCCCCGTCGTCTGCTACAATTTCATGCCGGTCGTCGACTGGACGCGCACCGACCTCAGCTGGCGATTGCCCTCGGGGGGATTGGCGCTGCGGTTCGATATCGTCGATTTCGTCGGCTATGACGTTTTCGTGTTGAAACGCGCGAAAGCGGCAAACGATTACGATCCGGCCCTCGTCGCCGCTGCCCGACAGCGAATCCTCGCCAAGACCGAAGACGAAATCGCGCGCCTCGAGCGTAATGTCATCGCCGGGCTTCCCGGCGGCGCGGAAACTCAGACGCGCGAGTCGATCGCGCGCAGCATCGCGAGTTTCAAGGGCCTCGGCGACGATCAGATGCGCGACAACCTCGCAGCTTTCCTGCGCGAGGTGGTCCCCGTCGCGGAAGAGGTCGGCGTTCGCCTCGCGATCCATCCAGACGACCCTCCGCGCTCGCTGTTCGGGCTTCCGCGCGTCGTCTCGACGGCCGCGGACGCGAGGCTGATCTTGCGCGCCGTCGATCGGGAGGCGAACGGCCTGACGCTCTGCGCCGGCTCCTACGGCTCGCGGGCGGACAACGACGTCGTCGCGATGGCGCGCGAGTTCGCCCCGCGGATCCATTTCGCGCATCTCAGAAACGTCACGCTGGAGCCCGACGGCTCGTTCCATGAGGCCGAGCACCTCGACGGCGGCGTCGACATGGTCTCCCTGGTCGAAGTCCTGCTGAGAGAGGAGCGAGCGGCGCGAGCGGAAGCCCGACGCTCGGACATTCCGATGCGGCCCGACCACGGTCACCTGCTGGCGGACGACATCGCCAAGGGCGCCAACCCCGGCTATTCCTACATCGGCCGGTTGAAGGGCCTGGCGGAATTGCGCGGCGTCATGCGCGCGCTGAACGGACGCCTCGCCGTCTGAAAAAGATCGATTGGACGCTGCGCCAGGGAGACGCGGCGCGCACTATGTATCGACCAGCCCGCCCAGATCGCCGGACGAGGCGCCTGCGTCGCCGCCGTGCGGCGCGGCGAGATAGTCGAGCGAGCGCATCTCGATCAGCCGCGAGGCCGCGCGCGCGAATTCGAACGCCTCCGCCCCGCTCTGGCCCTGATAGAGCGCGTCGGGCTCCGCCGCGGCCGAGGCGACCAGCTTCACCCGCCTGTCATAGAGCGCGTCGACCAGCGTGATGAACCGCTTCGCGGCGTTGCGCTCGCCCTCCGGCAAGATGGGGATATGGTCGATCAGGATGGTGTGGAAATGCTGCGCCAGCGCGAGCAAGTCCGACGCGCCGAGCGGACGCCGGCAGAGATCGACGAAGCCAAAGCGCGCGACGCCGTCCACCGCCTGCGGGACGTCGACCGTCCGCCCCAGCAGCGGCAGCTGGCGCGGCGCTCCCCGCGGCTGGCCGGTCAGGCTCGAGAATGCCGCGTCCATCGCCGCATCGGCGCTCTCATCGTCGGGACAATAATAGACGGGCGCCCGGGCCAGTTTTTGCAGGCGATAATCCATGCGCGCGCCGAGCTCGAAGACAACCATCCGCTCGCCCAGAAGGCCGAGGAATGGCAGGAACAGCGCGCGGTTGAGGCCGTCCTTATAGAGCTCGTCCGGCGCGACGTTCGAGGTCGCGACCACGACGACGCCGGCGGCGAACAGCGCGCCGAACAGCCGCGCCAGGATCATCGCGTCGGCGATGTCGCGCACGCTGAATTCGTCGAAACACAAGAGCGCGGCCTCGCTCGCGAGCCCGGCGGCGATAGGGGCGATCGGATCGTCGCCGAGAACCTCGCCGCGTTTGCGCATCTGCCGCCATCGGTGGATGCGCGCGTGAACGTCGGCCATGAAGGCGTGAAAATGCACCCTGCGCTTCGCGGAGACCCGCGCCGTTTCGAAGAACAGGTCCATCAGGAACGTCTTGCCGCGGCCGACTTGGCCGTGGATGTAGAGCCCGCGCGGCGGCGTGCTCGGCCGGGTTCCGATCAGCCGGCCGAGCGCGCCGGGCCGCCGCGCGAGCCGATAGCCCTCGAGCTGCGCCGCGAGCGCGTCGAGGCGCTCGACGAGTTTCGCCTGCGCGGGATCCGCCTCGATCCGCCCTCGCGCGACGAGCCTCCGATATCGCGCGGCGACGGAGCTGACCGGTTCGGAGGAAGCTAAAGCTCGCGTCACGCGGCCGTCGTCCAATCCGTCACCTCTGGGCGTGAGCTCGAGGCCGTCGGCATCGTCGCTTCATCGACAGGCTTTTGTCCGCTCGAGCGCGCGGTGTCAAAGGCGCCCTGCCGTCATTGCGAGCGCAGCGAAGCAATCCAGA
>Ga0209447_10000397_pt1 | contig 11723 bp, 12 predicted proteins | sample BogFormECP04_OM3_FD_188243 | JGI IMG/M metagenome (GOLD analysis project Ga0209447, IMG submission 188243) | Bog forest soil microbial communities from Calvert Island, British Columbia, Canada - ECP04_OM3 (SPAdes) (version 2) | ecosystem: Environmental > Aquatic > Freshwater > Wetlands > Bog ... | reverse complement strand
TATCCTATCCCCAGCCTGTTACGCCTTTTCTAAACGCCTGCGTTCCATCGATGGCGCATTGGCTGAAGGCATTTGTCGACTTTGGATGTACAAATGAGGAATGTTTGATCACGGTATCAACTTGGGATGATCACAAGATATTACATTTCCTGAGACAAGTTTCTGACTGTGGAGCAGATGGAAACAAACTTTCGGACATGGATATGCTTGTTTTGATGGATCATTTCCTGACTTATTTCAAGGCTGAGCATTGATGTAGCGAAATGGGGCAGGTTCAGGGAGTAGAGGTGGTAGATAACTATTGTATATATATATCTCCTGGTTGACGCAGACTTAGGAGACGTAGTGGATTCATGAACCTAAACCGAGAGCCTATATTTAAAAAAAAAAGTCATACGATAAAAAACACAAGAAGAAATTTGTTGCATGCACGTACGAATCACCGTACATGCATTCGGCGATTGTTTACTTTTTTTTTGTATCTCTTTCCTTGTGTTTTATGTATTCAAGTTATGTGAAATGCATTAAAAACAAGATGAATGCTAGATTATTATCCCTACATGAAGTGTTGGGAGGCGATCCGAGGACCTTATACCAATGATGCAGTTATATATAGTCACCAAGCTACATTATAGTCTTAGACATTAGTTCTAGTTCAAAACTACGTATACTCACCATCGGTGATCGGATCACGTGAGGCGCGTCCCCCTGGAGTTTTCGTTCTCCGACTAAAAGGGGATTAAATATTAGGGGGAGTCAGAGTGGCCGGTTCTGACTGGCTTCTGAACTCGGTTCGTGACGGTTCTGTTTCCTAGAACCGGCGCCTCAACGAGCTCAGCCATCGGTGATGCTGAAAAATTTCAGACTCTAATGCAGCGGCGGCTTTATCATCCAAGTCGGATTCCCCAGTAGTCTTCGGAGTTCTTTCCGATTTTTTTGGCGGTTGTCCATCAGGCTCCTTGGTACTTTTTTTTGCATAGTAAGTAGTTGGCCGCAGTAGAATGGCGGTAGGGTACTCAATATATAGTATAAGACAAAGCGGTTGTGAAGTTAAATGAATAATAATAATTTAATTTAAAATATATGCAAAATTTAAACATCGGTCAAAATATTGATCAAAATATTTATATTTATCAATCATTTCCCTTGGGCGTAAATATTCCCGTGCCAGCAGTGTGGGGACCTAAGTAGTTAGTTATGAGTCAATCTCACGCCTGTTTCATCAACTCGACAACGTCCCAATCGGAGTTATGTAATACATTATAAATAAGCAAGGCCACGACAGCAATTTATGTAAACGCAGGGTCACCCTTTATTGTGACAAGCTTAATTCGAGGATGACTTCCACCCTATCTCATCCCCAACCAAATGATATTGATATTCCTAGAAATATTCTCGCCTTCCGCACAATTACTAGAATGCTCGCCAGTATCCAACAGGAGCGGCCGTTCCAATTTTCACTGGACAATTCGAAAATATCAGGAGCTCAGCATCGGGAACTCAAGATATCCAATGCTTTTGCGAACTTGGCCGTCGCTGAGCACGATGTCATTGCAGTTGCAACGGTACAGAGCCCAGATGAACTTAACGTCGTTGCCTGCAGTCATTCTGACTCTAATGACGAAAGCCCACCATCGACATCCCCAAATACTCAATCCCGCTGTTGGAACTTTTTCTTCGCCAGCAATCCTCGAAGGGAGCAACGTGATGATGCGTTAAAGAACTGCCCTGTTGTTGTTGATGCAAAGGCCCCGGCTGGCTTGGACGATGACGAGGCGAAGCTATGGGCTTATGTTGAGAGTCGTCGGTGAGTCCAGGGCCAATGAGCTTATCGCAGCACATGCTGACATCCTGTATGATAATAGTGGCCCCACAACACTAGCCGAACACCTATGGATTTTGGGCAAGCTACTTGTCATGAAAGATCCCCCTGGCGATGGAAGCCCCGCAGCCGATATTACAGGGCTCGAGCGCCTTCAGTATTACATAATCGCTACTTGTTATCGAAAGATGGAGCGTCGGTTGGGACATAAGACTCTGTCACAGCCCTATATCCATTCTCTGAAGCAAGTGAAGGATGTTCCATTTAACGAGTCTCTGTGGGAACAACCATCAACGCGAGAGATTGCAAGCGATCGGTCATTCCTATTGTTCCTGCTGAATGTCATTCATCAGCTTCGTACACCAATTCCACACATTCACGAGCAGGCCAAATTGGTTGCAGCAAACCAAGAATTTCAGCTCTACAACGAGAACACCTGCAAGGAGTTCCATTTTCTATTTCTTGAACTCCTACAGGGCTTCCAGAGATCTCTGGAGAACCTGAAAAAGCATGGGGACTCTGCGGGTGTTACCTCCAATTGTGACAACAACCAATTCCGAGAGTATGTGGTCACTGCCCTGTTGAACGGATTTGCGCTTCAGACGATAGCTAAAAGCGCTGCGCTGCGGATGCACCTGAGAACAATTGAAGCCAAGCTTGTTGACCACCGTCGCCCTGATATGTCAATGCTAATGCCAGGGGGAAATGCAGAAACGGACGAAAAGCAGGATGAAGAGCAGGACGAACGTGACGAAGAGCTCGAGGCAGTCCAACCTTCTGCTATCAGCATGGAAGAAAACGTGCCTGTGCCTGTGCCTCTGTGGAAGTCCTACAGAAACTGGTTAAAGCTTATGGTGGTTTATTTTGATGCAGCACATACTCTCGTTAATTACATCGCTGGGACTACTTTCAACAACCGGAGGATCTCTTTGAAGATTCTTGTCGCCCCATTGACAGACACAGCTTCACTCCCATGGCGGGAACTCTTCACCGACTCGAAGCTCTTTCCCACAGAAAATGAGGCGGACCCTCTTTCCACAACCAACAACGAGATACTCAAAATTTTAAATGAGGCTGCATCCTCTAACATGACACAATGCCTACAGTCCATTAACGCTGTTAGGCGTTGCTGGAACCAAAAAAACAAGGATGCCACAATCAAGAACCTAGCGAAATTGGACAAAACATTATTTCGCAAAGAAATGGTTGGCTGGCACCAAAGGGCAAGCAACCTACATCCAATGATTAAGGATTACTACGAGAAATTGTCGAAAGAACAGTGGGACAATATCACCAACGAAATCGAGTCGCTATTCGATAGTGCCAGATTTTTTGCACTTCTGAGCAAGTGGGATGATTTTACAGGCGCACTGCATTGCGAGGCCTGTCTCACCAGCCTTCTTCCCGTTCACTTAGGCAAAGATGTGACGATTGACAGCAAACACGAACACGTATTGGCACAGATGAAGGTGCGTTATGTTGTTTCAGGGTGGTTTTACCAATAGCCCATCATTTCTGACGATAGAATTGTGGACGAATTATTGGCATATCAAAACGCTGCTGCCCTACGTGTCGACACCTTCTCTCGCTCTTAACGAAAGGCAGAGATCCCTTCATCGTAGGGGGCTCTCACAGCACTATTACGGCGTGCACCCTACCCACATGGATTCCGGGGCATATCGTGGATTCGATGAATAAGTTTTTTGGGAGTCAGTTGAGACGGGAGCTCATTGACTTCATGGGCCGCTCTAAATTCCTACGGGCTCGTGCTCCATCCACCGGTTCGCAGAGGCTTTCTCTCGACAGTGTTGAAGACCTGGGCATACAGGCTACTGTGAGCGCGAAGCTCTTTGGACAGGGTAGCATTGGAGGCTAGCTTTTAGCTGGAAAGTGCAGCCGTCGTGCGTGGAATGTTATTAATGTTATTATCGAGTGAGGTTTTCTTTTTCTCTTTTCCTGAAGTTCCCAGGTCTGACATTCGCCATGCGTTCAAGAAATTTTCCATTTATTATTTATGCTTGTGGCTGGAAACAATCATATGTTGGCCAAGCTCAGGGTGATAGCCCTATGCCTTGCATATCAGCACGCAACCCACTTCTACTTAGGTCAATGATTCGGGGTATGAGATTCGATTAAACGGCATAATATAGAATGAGTTGAAGAAGACAGGCAGCATATTGTTATTATATATATGCAACAGGCTTAGCCTTCTCTTCGGAAATGCATATGCCTGCCAATATATTTACTTAAGGACATGGATTAAAAAGGTAGATCTGCTTGTCTTTGAGTCATCGTAAAATTGGCCATGAGCGCCTATCTGGCAGGGGTTAGCCATATCGGGTAACTCTGATCAAATACCCTTGCCACAGACTCGTATACTCGACGATCAGAGTGCTGTTTGTGAGTTCCAAACCTTTTAACCTGTATCTGAGCCTCTTTTGTGCCCTTGCCTTCCCTGTAAGCATCCATCCATTGAATCATTTGATGCTCCCACTTCCGAATGGTTGTCAGATCACCAGATGCAAGAGCACCTGGGAGATTCTTCTGCAGACCAGCATAACTGTAATCACAATGGTCTCGGAGATATTTTTTGACTGCACCCCAAAAGAACTCAATGAAATTGAGTTCACAGTGAAATTTTGGGAGGAAGATGCACAGGTGACCAGCAGATTTTGTGGTACCCCGAGGCATTATAGATACAGCAGTTATATTGGGTAGTAAAATGAACAAATATTTTATTCTCAACAGCCAAAATCAATAAAATTGCGGAAACAAAATTTTCTCAGCAAATTGGCCACTGTGGCTGTGCTACACAGCCACTATACAAATGTAGAGGTGTCTAAGTGAACGGCACCATAGTGCCATCTGCCGCAATGCCTGGCAGAGACCAAGTTTTTTGTTCTTGTTGCCATAATTTCATGACCCGAGCCCGTGAACGGGAGCACCGTGCTAGACTAGCTATACTATCGGTGAATCCTGGTCCCACTACTTCAACTCCAGCCATTCGTCAAATCTTTAATATTGATGTCTCCGATAAAGACAGCGAGGGATCCCAAGATGCCATGCTAGAAGATGAGGATGGGCTGGGTGCTGATGCAGATGCTTATATGGCTGAGGCCCCTCCGCATGCGATTCAAAGTCAGGAGCCGCTTGAAATTTTGGATGCAACATTCCTCTCTGATTGGTACCAAGAGAGGGGCAGATTGTGGCATCGGGATGCAGAAAGTAGCTCGGAATCTGGGAGTTCTGGTGCAGAGAATGACGATGAGCGCTCTAACAATTCTGATGACGATTTAGGCTACCCGAATTGGGATGACTATGATGCGGGGTCTGGTCTCTCTGCTTGGGATCAGCTTGGTGAGGATTATGAAAACACAGTCGCTTCTGCTGGTGTGTTTATTTTTTTTGTTTTTGATTTGGATCAGAAATTAATATTGATTGGTCTATCATTTGATTTTTGATTCACTAGAAGAAAAGCTAAGCAGTTATGACCGCGCAATCTGTAGAGCATTTTCGTTCAAGCTACGAACACACATGTCAGATCGCAATTTTGCCAAGGTCCCCTTGGCATTCCCACCTGCTCCAGGCCAACCTCCACTTCCAAATCTCGACAGCACTCGAGCAAGGATTCGTTTTCTGGCTGGATTTCAGCCTGAACAATATGACTGCTGCCGAAACTCATGTTGCTGTTATACTGGACCGCACCAAGGCCTGGAATCATGTCCATTTTGTCAAGAACCTCGGCTAAGTAATGCCGGAAAACCTCATAAACGATTCACCTATATTCCTATAATCCCTCGACTTCTCGCATTCGCTAGAAACCAAGACAAGGCTACCAAAATGAAATATCGAGCCGAACACCGACATGTCAATGGCATCACCACCGATGTTTTCGATGGCTCTGCCTACCGCAATCTACGACAACAGCATGTGGAGATTAAGGGTCAAAAACTTCCCCATGTGTACTTTTCAGATGACAGAGATATTGCGTTAGGTCTTTCAACAGATGGATTTGCACCCTGGAAACGACGTAAGCACACAGCCTGGCCTCTGATACTCTTTAACTATAACTTGCCACCCGAGAGTCGTTTTCATGCAGGGGAGATCATGGCCCTTGGAGTTATACCAGGTCCAAAGAAACCAGTTGACATCGACTCCTTTTTATGGCCTGCTGTTCTTGAGTTCATTAAGCTTGCAGAAGGGGTGCGAGCATTTGATATCCTCAAAGCAGAATTATTTTTGCTTCATGCATACCTCATTCTTGTTTTCGGTGATATTCCTGCTGTCGCCCTCCTCATGCACATGAAAGGCCATAATGGATTCTCACCGTGTCGTATGTGTAAAATCAAGGGGTTGCGAGTCCCTGAAGTGCGGGGAACGGCGCTTTATGTGCCTCTTTTTCGGTCAAACCATCCCGATGTTCTAATGGACCCCACAGCCATCAAATACTATGATCCAGCCAATCTTCCCCTTCGTACACATGCTGAGTTCATTGCTCAGGCTGAAGAGGTTCATTTAGCACCTACAAATGCTGAGGCCGACCGTCTGTCAAGGTCATATGGTATCAAAAGCATTTCTATCCTGTCTCAACTCCATTCTTTAACATTCCCAACCTCATTCCCATATGATTTCATGCATCTTATTTGGGAGAATCTCATCAAGAATTTGACACTGCACTGGACTGGTGAATTCAAGGGTCTCGATGAAGGTGCAGAATCCTATCAGCTATCAGATCCCGTTTGGCAAGCTATTGGCCAAGCAACCGCAACCTCTGGAACAACTATTCCATCTGCATATGGGAGTCGAGTCCCAAATGTCACCAACGATCGCGCAAACGTGTCAGCAGAGATGTGGTCTTTCTGGACCCTGTACCTTGGACCCATCCTTTTGCGACGTCGCTTCAGAAATATCAAATATTTCAAACATTTTGTTTTATTGGTTCACTTATTAAACATCTGTTTACAGTTTGAGATCTCTAAAGATGATATTTTGGAAATACAGATTGGATTTATTCAGTGGGTTAAAGACTATGAAAGGTATTTGTATTCACGTTTGTATTTAATTGATGGTCTTGTGACAATCAATCTGAAGATATTACTACCAACATAATCCTGACAGACTCTCTGCGTGCCCAGTCACTGTTCATGCCCTCCTTCACATTGCAGATCACATCAAAGCGGTTGGTCCCGTCTGGTGTTACTGGGCATTCCCCATGGAACGTTACTGTGGCCGGCTACAACCCGCACTCCGAAGCCGACGCTTTCCATATGCTGGACTTGATCGTTATGTGGTTGATGATGCACACCTGACCCAAATTAAAGCAGTGTATGATGCTGCTGAGGAACTGGCACTTAGATTGCCTCGTCGTTCAATACCAGGCATCTATTCACACCCATCATGCAAGTGAATCTTTGATACTTAATTTATTTTCTGATTATTTTTGTTGCTAGATCCAAGTTGTATCCTTCTTCCGCCCTCAAAGAAGGAGAGACCATCGGCAGGATTGCTGACTGGAATTTGTGCAGCTCTCTCCACACGTTCTGGTTGTGAAATGACTGTGGTACGAAAACATGTTCGTCAAGCAGTCATCGAAGAGTGGGGAAAAGTCCGACGGGTGGATTCAGATGAAGGTGATACAATTCGAGCAGCCATGATGGGTATAAAACAAGCAGATTCACGTGATGCAACATACATCCGGGTGGGTTAAATTATTTGGTTTAGAACACTTTGATATATTAATTACTTTTAGTATGAGATGTATGTTGATATTCATGAACGGCAAAGGCACCGCAAACCAGAATATCACCTGGAAACATTTTACGGCCAACTTGAGCATATCTTTCTGATCAAATTTTCAGATCACACTGCCACTGAGGAGCTAGGGTTAGGACTCAATACCGTGATGTTAGCAGCAGTACGCAACTGTGTACTGGAGGCAGATGACCCAAATTTCCGAGGACTTGACATACATTTTTATACGACGATGGGAGCATTGCATTTTATTGACATTCAAAGCATACAATGCCTTGTCGGTAGAGTGGCAGATGGTAATACATGGGGTATAGTAGATAGAAGTGGGTCACTGGCTCGAGCAATTGCCGATAAGGAGGAGTAATAATGAATGGGATCATTGGGATGATACCTTCTGTGGTCGACGACTTTGACAAGTCTAATTTCGCGTGCTGGAACTGTGGCCAATGCGAAAATTTGCTAAAAAATATAAGTCCTCTAAACCTACCAATGATCAAGTTTGGACAAGCAGGGTAAAAAATGAATTGAGACTAACTGTTGATCAATGATCGATATCATTGCCAAGTTCGCCTATGAAGCACTTCGTTCTGCAGGGTCCGTCGTTCATTAGAGTGCACGTGGAACTTGATGGTAACCTTTGGACATTTAAATTTTTTTTTGAATAGTGGTTGAATGTTGAATTAAATGTTGAATTAAATAGCACTCTAAACTCTCTCAAGAAGCTCTTCTATGGTAGAGAACAGACTAATACCCATCTGCCATCTAGTTTTTTTCAATTCGCACATTTCAGTATAGGTGCCTAGGTCTTTGGCCTTCAATTTATCCTCAGTCATAAACCCATTATCCACCCAACGAAATATCCCACCGGCTGTATACTGGGTTATTGAAATGCGTACCTCATCTTTCCCAACAGGTGTGTTGGAGTGGGTTAGTGTTGCAGAGGGTATGAGAATTGTTGATGCATGTGGAAATTGAATAACTTTCTTCAAATCCCAAAGAACGAGGTGGCCCCCAGCTTTCGAATTAAAGCGCCCTAATGCTTGAATGGAACACCAGCCGAATGGAAGGTTGAGGATGTCGCGGTGTTTAAAGGTCCGTACGCAGGGGCCAAAGTTGACGGTTATGCATGCAAAGATACTGCCAACAAAGTTTCTAACTTCGCCGGTCATCTTCTGCATCGCAAGCATGTGTTCTCGGTAGTAGGTATACAGCCTCGGCGCCCAGAGGGAGAAGGCACCTAGTCATGGTCAGACAGAGCTCTTGCACCTAAAATATGCTGAGACTTACTGTCAGCATAGGAAGCGAGTCGTTTGATATTGCCATCATCTAAGAGATCCTGGACAATCCTGCCATGTGTACCTGTCTTCAGGCGCTCAGGGACCCCTTGCCCATTGCCATATGAAATCCCGATGGAAAGGGCCGGGAAGTGCCCTCGGCGATGCTCCTGTTCGAGTTTGCTGAACCTTTCGCCAATTGTGGCAGCTCTGATTTTTTCTAGTGCTAACGTAGCCGCTTGCAAATAGGAGGCATCACATGGACACCCTGCAAGTACGGCATATATGCGTCCTTGATTGTCAACAAGAGGGACAGGGTCTCTACAATGAATGCATTAGGCAGTGAGAAATCATATGAATTAAAGGCGCACCTGCCATTCCACTCAATAAGTTCAAATCCATCATCAAGTAGCTCTTCCAATGTGTACTCCTTCTCCATCTGTTTTAAATCTTCGGTGAGCCGAAGAGCCGAATAGGCGCCAGCAGCAGTGGGAAGGGTGCTTGCAGACATATATGTCTCCATCGGGTCAGCAAGCTGAACATGTTCAAAGAGCGTTCGCTCAGTCGATACATGTCCATTGACTTCTGTCTCCCGAATTCGTTTCGACTTTCGTTTCCGATTGCGATAAGACGAAGTCGGTAAGCAAGGCCTGGCATGAGGCAATGCAAACAGGTCCATCGATGATGTGTCGAGAGCCAGTTCCAAGTCATCGTCAGGTGGCCCTTGGAGCTCGCGTTTAACTGCTTCTTCGACCAAGTAGGCGAAATTGAAGGGTGTCGATGGATAGATGGGGGCAACAGCCTGAGAGCTGCCGCAGATTCGCCACTGTAAATAAAATGAAGTTAGATGTGTTAGATGTGGTAAAATTTGAATACAAGCTACAACATTTCTCAGCCTTGCACATTGCCTTTGATCCAGGGGTGATTCCATATGCAAAAAGGAGGCTGAAAAACAAAGAATCTCAGAGAAACCAATAGGTCTTCACCGCAGATATCTCAATTAGGAAATGCGTCCCCATTTGGAAGTCACTCCGTGTCACTTTGTAATATCGCGCGTAAGGCTGGAGGCTCACGGGCCGCTGAATAAAAAGATCAAACTAAATTAGCCAACGAATTTTTTTTCTCGAAAATGTACATAAGTAGATCTGTATGCTATACATATTGATGGAGTGAAAACGATTCAGTAAACAATCAGTTGCCCAGTACATAAAACTTCAAAATTTCCTCACAAAACCATTGTCACCTAGTTAGGCGAAGTACTTACTCCTTAAAATGTTTCTGTAAAATGAATTTCTCCATTTCCGTTAATTTTTTTGCATCACGTCCGGGCAGAAGTTGGTCCAAGACATATCTGATCCTTTCCACTGACCACGGGGAGATAACAAGCAATAATAAATGATATAATGGCGCTGGGGCCGGCGAGTTTTTCGCAGTCGACGATGGTTTCATTTAATGACGTGGCGGCGAAAATAGGCGCCGTGGCAGTGAAATCGGGTGTCGTAGTGACGAAGGAGGGTACTGGTGGGTCAGTTTGTGACGTAGCATTGATCATGAGCTCGAGTGTAGGGGCTGGAGGGTCGGGTTTAGTGATGTGCCGGCTCCGGCTTTGCCTGATCATGAAAGCCCCGGCTTTGGCCTGGCGCCGGCTTTTCTTGGCCCTTGGCTTGGAGAAATCATGAGCCGGGCCCTACCCACTGGCTTTGGCTTGGCCCGGCCTGGCTTTGGCTTAAGCCGGGGCTTTTCGACATAAATTACATGTTTGTTGATAAAGCTAGTCTACTGACGTAGTATATGCGTCGTAGACCTCAAGGATGTGTTATAGCTATCAAAAATACGTCAGGATGTGTCGTAGCTATAAAAAATCTGTCCTAATCATCAAAAGCTGTCCTATTCATTGAAAATCTGTCGTAGTCCTCGAAAACCCGTCGTAGACCTCGAAGGTGTGTCGTGGCCATCAAAAATACATCCTTGTCATCAAAAATACATCCTAGTCCTCAAAAATATGGCCTAGACCTCAAAAATCCATCATAACCATCAAAATCCATCCTAGTCATCGAACATAGGGCTTAGTCCTCGAAAATACGTCGTACACCTCAAAAGTCCGTCGTAGCCATCGAAGGTGAGTCGTAGCTATCGAAAATATGTCCGAGACCACAAAAATATGTCGAAATCCATCCTAGAGGGCCTAGTCCTCGAAAATACGTCGTACACCTCAAAAGTCCGTCGTAGCCATCGAAAGTGAGGTGCCAGCATGAGAGTTGACGAGTGGATGAGGTTAATGTTGGGAGCGACAAGTGCTGTGGGCAGCGTGTGTCCTAATGTAAAATTGTTGTTAGAAGACAGCATGGATGAATGTAAACTTCGAAGGACTGTGGTTTACAATGATGTCACAGTGTCACACCGTCACAACCCAGCGCTGGGGATCCCACCGGCAAATGCATGATGACGTGCATTGCAGTGAGAGCGGAGTTCTATTTGCGCAACATTGCCTTCGGTTACAACATATGGAGATGGTAAAGACTAAAGAAAGGTGAGGCAAAAATATAGTGGCTTGAAACCTTAATTTAGCTGTATATGACTGAGTTTTAAATCTCGGCAAAAGTCCGAAAAGCCGGGGCTTAAGCCGTCGGCTTTGGCTTTTTGAAACTTCAGGCCGGGCCATAGGCCAAAAAAAGCCGGCATCAGGGCCCGGCTTGGCCCGGCTTTTTTTGGCCTGGCTTTTGGCCTCAGGCCGGAGCCGGCACATCACTAGCTGTATGTACCATTCTTTGAAGGAGTTATTTGTTGCTGACCTGATCCATGAAATAAATTTATTTGATTTGCAATATCTGTCATAATTGAAAGGGGCTGATCTGACTGCTTGAGTAAATATATCC
>Ga0209447_10000396_pt1 | contig 11739 bp, 10 predicted proteins | sample BogFormECP04_OM3_FD_188243 | JGI IMG/M metagenome (GOLD analysis project Ga0209447, IMG submission 188243) | Bog forest soil microbial communities from Calvert Island, British Columbia, Canada - ECP04_OM3 (SPAdes) (version 2) | ecosystem: Environmental > Aquatic > Freshwater > Wetlands > Bog ... | reverse complement strand
CGCATGAGTGGGCGGCCATGAACGACAATGCCTTTGAGCACGAGCGCATCACCGTTGAGGACGTCGCGGCCGCACCCATGCTGGCCGACCCTTTCACCGCCAAGCACGTATGCCTACGCACAGACGGCGGTGGAGCCGTCGTCCTCGCTAGCGAACGGGTCGCGCGTGATTGCGCAAAGGAGCCGATGTGGATCCTCGGCTCAGCAGACGCGACATCACACGTCAGCATGAGCGAGTGGGGCGACTTCACCACTTCGGCAGCGGCGCAGTCGGGACCGCGTGCGTTCGACCAGGCGGGCGTCAGTCCGGCCGACATCGACGTATGTCAGCTCTACGACTCGTTCACCTCTACCGTGCTGCTGACGGTCGAGGATCTCGGCTTCTGCGCGAAGGGTGAGGGTGGGCCGTTCATCGAGTCGGGCGCGCTGCGCCCCGGCGGCGCGCTTCCGACGAACACCGACGGCGGCGGACTGGCCTCGTGTCATCCCGGAATGCGCGGGATGTTCCTCCTGGTCGAGGCCGTCAGGCAGCTGCGTGGGGAATGCGGCCCCCGGCAGGTCGACGACGCGCGTCTGGCGTGTGTGCACGCGATGGGCGGTTTCTTCACCCACAGCGCCACGATGATCCTGGGGAGGCAGTGATGACAGCTCCGGACCGGCCCACGATCGACACCGACAGCGAATCGTGGTGGGCTGCCGTGCAGAACCGCGTGCTGATGGTCAACGCGTGCGCGTCCTGCGGACAAAACTCCTTGTACGTCCGCCCGTTCTGCCCGCACTGCTGGAGTGAAGACGTCCAGTTGACCCCGTCCAGTGGCCGGGCACGGCTCTACACATGGAGCGTGGTCCACCAGAACGCCGCACCCTTCGCCGCTCGCACGCCCTACGTGCTGGCGATGGTGGACCTCGCCGAGGGCCCCCGACTCATGACGGTCGTCGAGGACTGTTCCGTCGATGAACTGCGCGCCGACCTGGAACTCTCGCTGGGGTTCCGCGACGACGAGGACGGTTTCGTCGTCCCGGTGTTCCGGCCGGCCGGCTGAGGGGACGCCGTCAGCAGGTGACGAGGCGCTCAGCAAGCACCCTCGGGCGCCCCACCGACCGCTCGTGCAGCGTGCTGCGCTCCACCTTGCCGTTGGCGTTGATAGGCAGCGGCTGATCCCAGAACACCAGTTCTTCTGGCAGCTTGTATTTGGGTAGTCCCGCAGACACCAACGACTCGGCCACTGCTACCAATGACATCTCGACATCAGCGTCGAGCACTATCGCGACGGCCAGTCGCTCCCCCGTCGTGGCGTCGGCAACCGAGTACGCAGCGCATTCGCGGACCCCGGCGATCCGGGCAACGGCCTCCTCGACCTCGGCCGCGGGAATTTTCATCCCGTTGCGAATGACGATGTCCTTCAAGCGCCCGACGATGCGCACCCGGCCCCCCGTGAGGTCGGCTACGTCGCCGGTGCGGAACCACTCGCCATCGAATCCCTGTGCGTCGTCTTCGCTGTCCGTGTAGCCCAGGAATGCGTGCGGCCCACGGATGCAGCATTCGGTCGGATCGCCGATCGAACCCGTACGCACCTCGACATCGGCCAGTGCGACCCCGTCATCGGCGTGGCGCACCGCCCTGCCCTCGGTGCGCAAACCCGAGGTGCTCACCGGCACTTCTGACGATCCATAGGCCCGCATAACCACGATGCCGAAGTCTTCGATGTGTTCCACGATCCGGCGGTCCAGCATGGTGCCGCCGAGGTAAACGGCACGCAACGGGATGCGCTTGTCGCGTGCCACGGCCTCGTTGAGCACCCTGTCGAGCAATCGGTCGGGCCCCCCGTACCACGTCGCGCCAGAGGAGATCAAGAGGTCACACGTCGCGGCCGGATCCCAGCGGTCCTCGAGCACCACCGGCGCCGACAACATTGGGCCGATGAACAGCGCCTGAACCACGCCGGTGACGGATGCCAGGGGGCTGACGAGGAAGATCCGATCGTCGAGGCGCAAGCCGGCCGCCGCGATGTAGTTCGCCGACGCTTTAGTCAGCGTGCTCAGCGAGTGGATCACGCCCTTTGGCCTGGACGTGGTGCCCGAGGTGTACAGCACGAAGGACGGCTCGTCGGCTGCACGCAGCGGCTGGCGGCGCGTGACTGCTCTGGGCCTGTCACCATGCTTCATCTCGATCCAGATACACCAGCTTGCCAATTCGGCCTCGGTGACCGCCGCCCAGTTGGGCGCCGCCCCGTGACGCGCACCCGTGCGCGCCAGAATGTCGGCGACCTGGGCCGCCCCGGCGCTGCGCGGCACCAGCAGCACCTCTGCATCGAGTCGCATCGCGGCGTGCACTGCCACCACACAGTCCACATCGTTGCCGACCACCAAGACGATCGGCGTGGACGCCGTGACTCCCGCCTGCGCCATCGCGTGGCAAGCCAGGTCAATCCGTTCGTCGAGGGCGGCGTAGGTCAGTTCGATCCCCCTGCCCTGCAATGCGAGCCGCGACGGATGCCGCGCTGCGGCGAAACGCACGACGTCGACCGCGTGCGGCGACCAGAACCCCGCTGTGCGATAGCGGTCCTGCAACGACTCGGCTCGCTGCCGCGCGTGTCGCAGCAGCTCAGTAGGGCCACTCATGGGTCCTCCGATGCAAATGATGGTTCTCTTCAGAGGTAAATGTAACCTCTCACTCATGGGTTCAATGACTTTCGATGACCAGGTAGCCATCGTCACCGGCGCAGGCGGCGGACTCGGGCGTTGCCACGCACTGGAGCTCGCGCGACGAGGGGCCCGCGTGGTGGTCAATGATCTGGGCAGCGCAGTGGACGGCAGTGGCGCCTCGACGTCGGCAGCCCAGAGCGTGGTCGACGAGATCACCGCGGCGGGGGGCGTCGCCGTCGCCAACGGCGACTCGGTCGCCACCGAGGCCGGCGGCGCTGCGATCGTGGCGGCGGCGATGGACGCGTTCGGGCAAGTGGACATCTTGGTGAACAACGCGGGCATCCTGCGCGACGCCGCGTTCAAGAACATGACCGCCGAGCAGGTCGATGCGGTAATCGCCGTCCACCTCGCCGGTGCCTTCAACGTGACTCGGGCGGTCTGGCCTGTGATGCGCGAGCAGAACTACGGGCGCATCGTCCAAACCACCTCGGGTACTGGTCTTTTCGGTAACTTCGGGCAGGCCAACTACGGCGCAGCCAAAATGGGGTTGGTCGGGATGATGCACGTGCTCGCCATCGAAGGTGCCCGCAACGGCATCGCAATCAATGCCATCGCACCGATCGCCCGCACCCGTATGACCGAAAACATCATGGGCGAGGCCGGCAAGGCGATGGACCCCGAGCTCGTCACCCCGGTGGTGGTCTACCTCGCGCACACCAGCTGTGATCGCACGGCACACATCTACTCGGTTGGCGCCGGGAAAGTGTCGCGGGTGTTCATCGGAGTCACAAAGGGGATCGACGACACCGCATTGAGCGCCGAGTCGGTGGCCGAGTCCATCGACCGAATCGACGACAGCTCCTCCTTCACCATCCGCGGCGGACCCGCCACGGGATGAGTTCAGAATCCCTGGAACCGGGGATTGCGGCGCTCGGCGAACGACAACAAGCCCTCCCGCAGGTCTGCGGTGTGCGACACCGTTTCCTGAGCCCAGGCCTCCTGCTCGAAGGCCCGGTCTCGGCCGGACTCCGACGACACCGACAGCAGCCGCTTCGTCAGGGCCAGCATCACGGTCGGCCCTTGGGCCAGCCGTCCCGCGATCTCTTCGGCGACGACGTCGGTGTCATCCGGTGCGACCACTCGATTGACCAGGCCGAGCCGTTCGCACGTCGCGGCGTCCACGGGTTCGCCGAGCATCAACAGTTCGGTGGCCTTGCGCAGCCCGACGATTCGCGTCAGCAGGTGAATCGCACCCGAATCCGGAAGTATCCCGCGGTGCACGAATGCCTCGACAAGCTTTGCCTCCGTGGACATGACGACTAGATCGCATGCCAGCACCAGGCTGGATCCGGCGCCCGCGGCTGTGCCTTTCACCGCAGCAACCACCGGCTTGTCACAGTCCAGAACCGAGGCGACCAAGCGCTGCCAGCCCTGCTGCAGCATTCGCGCGATGTCCCCTGGCCGCTTCTCCGTCATCGGTTGCGGTTCGGCTCCCGCAGGTCGTGGAGCGAGACCCGCGCCTGCGCAGAAGTGCCGAGTGCCGGCTGCACTCAACAACACCGCGCGGACCGCGGCGTTACCGTCGGCATGCAGGAAGGCCTCGGTCAGCGCATCACGCGCCAAGGGCGACAACGAGTTTCCGACATCAGCCCGGTCGATGGTAATGCGCTGGACGCCGTCCTCGCCGAGTGCGACAACGATTCCAGATGCTTCTTCACTCATGGCGCCCATCCCTGATTAACGACGTTTCCGCTTTTCGGGTATCTTAATTTCCACTATCGATCCGACGACGCTGCGGGCCGCGAGGAGGGGCGCTGGATGGTGGAGACCGGCCAGATCACCGATGAGGGGTTGGCCAGATTGCGGGCCACCATCGGCATCGCCGTCCCACATACCCAGCCTCCGCACTACTTCCGCCCCAATGAAGACGCATTCCGGCACGTAGCCCAAAGCTACGGTGATGCCAACCCGCTGTGGTCGGATCCGGAATACGCCGCCAAATCGATTTGGGGCGAGGCCGTTGGGCCACCCGCATTGGTCGGGGGTGACACCCTCATCGGCGAGGACGAGGTCACCACACTGTCCGACGACGAGCGCGCGCTGACCAAGGGTGACCCGCTACGTGGCGTGCATGCGTTCTATGCCTCGTCAGCCCGCGAATGGTGGGCCCCCCTTCGCGCGAACCACCGCGTGTTCCGGCGCAACGCGTTAGTCGCGGCGCTCGACAAGAGCAGCGAATTCGCCGACCGCGCCGTCCACGAGTGGTCTGCTCAGGTGTTCCGCGACGACGAAGGCGTCATCTTAGGCGGCCAGTACCGCAACATGATCCGCACCGAGCGCAGCAAGGCGCGTGGGCGAAAGAAGTACGACGCCGTCGAACTCAAGACTTGGACCGCCGAAGAGATCGCTGCAATCGACGAGCGGCTTGCGCGCGAGGAACCGCGAGGGGCCGAACCCCGATGGTGGGAGGACGTCAACGAGGGCGACGAGGTCGGCCCGTTGACCAAGGGTCCGCTGACGGTAACCGACATGGTCTGCTGGCACGTCGGCATGGGCACCGGGATGTACGGCGTACGGCCCCTGCGGTTGGCATGGCGCAACCGGCAGCGGATACCCCGGTTTTATACGCCCAATGAGTATGGCGTCCCGGATGTTCAGCAGCGTGTGCACTGGGAACCAGACGCCGCGCGCAACGCAGGGAATCCGACCACGTTCGACTACGGCCGGATGCGCGAAACGTGGCTGATCCACCTGTGCACCGACTGGATGGGCGACGACGCCTGGTTATGGAAGCTCGACTGCGAATTCCGGCTGTTCAACTATGTCGGCGATCTGCACACCGTCTCGGGCACGGTGGCGCGCAAGTATCTAGCCGACGGTGACCGCCCCGCCGTCGACCTTGAGCTCGCCGCGACAAATCAGCGCGGCGAGCTGACCGCGCCGGGACACGCCAGCATCTTGTTGCCGAGCCGGGAACACGGTCCGGTTCGCCTTCCCGACCCTCCCGGCGCGTCGACCAACCTGACCGAGCTGCTTACCGCGGTATCCGCGGAATTCGCCGGACGCTGAGCAATGAGCTACGACAGTGTGGATGGCCTTCGGGCCGAACAACACGGGCCCGTGCTCCAGCTGACCCTGGACCGCGCCGACAAGCGCAATGCGGTCAACGACGTGATGCTCGATGCGATGATCGGCCACCTGGCCGCCGCCGGCATCGACGAATCCGTGCGTGTCGTCCGGATCGACGCCGAGGGCCCCGATTTCTGCGCCGGTGCCGATCTCATCGCGAATAACGCGAAGTCGGAACGCAAGCCACGGGTCGGCAGCACGCAGCGGCGGCTGCCGAACAAGGCCAACAGGCTGATTCCGTTGATGCTCGAGACCCAGGTCCCCATCGTCGCCGTGGTCCGCGGGTGGGCGGCCGGTCTCGGGTTCCACATCGCATTGGCATCCGACTTCTGCCTGGCCGCCGATGACGCACGGTTCTGGGAACCGTTCATGTCACGTGGTTTTACGCCGGACAGCGGCGCGGCCTGGTTGCTGCCCCGGCTCATCGGCATGGTGCGGACCAGAAAACTGCTGATGCTGGGCGAGGAGATCTCCGGCGCCACCGCGGCCGAGTGGGGCATCATCCACGGCGCCCACAATCAAGACCAATTAGGTTTGACTGCAGGGGTTCTCGTCACTGTCCTCGGCGAGTCGCCGACGGTCGCGCTCGGACTCACCAAGTGGCTATTGCAAAGTGCAAACGGCCTCGACCTTGACCGGCATCTTCAGAACGAAGCGATGGCTCTGGAGCTGTCAAGCCGCTGCGAAGACTTCCGCGAAGGGTTGGCCGCCTTCCGAGACAAACGCGACGCACGTTTCCAGGGACGATGACACCGCTACCAATTACCGACGCGACGACTGCCGCCGACGCGGTCGCGATCGTGGAGCGTTGGGTCAAAACAGAGGTTCCGGAATCCTGGCGGGCGGCCGCCGCCGAGGGCCCCGCCGCTCTGCGCTCCGTCCGCAGCCTCGCCCAATACCGGCAGTGGTACCCGAACTTCGCTGAAGCGGGACTTGTTGTGCCGACCTGGCTGCCCGAGCACGGCGGTCTGGGCATCAGCAATGACGTCGCTCGTGCCATCGAACCCGCACTGGCGACGCTCCGACTGACGAGGCTTAATCCCCTGGGGCTCAACAACGTTGCCGCTGCGCTGTTCAGCCACGGCAGCGAAGAACAGCGGTTGCGCTTCCTTCCGCCCATCGTGCGCAACGAGGAGAAGTGGTGTCAGCTGTTCAGTGAACCGGGTGCAGGTTCCGACCTGGCGTCGCTTGCCACTCGAGCCGTCCGCGACGGGGACGACTGGGTCATCTCTGGTCAGAAGGTCTGGACCACGTGGGCCGACGAGGCGGATTTCGCCATCCTCTTGGCCCGCACGGATCCCGAGGAGCCCAAACACAAGGGCATCACGTACTTCCTGCTCGACATGCATCAGGCCGGCGTCGACGTGCGACCGCTGCGCCAGATCACCGGGGAAGCCGAATTCAACGAAGTGTTCCTCGACGGTGCTCGCGTGCCCGACGCCCATCGAGTGGGCGACGTCAACGACGGATGGCGGGTCAGCGCGTCGACGTTGTCCAGCGAGCGGCAGATGGTGTCGGGATCGGGCTCGGGCGGTATGGGCCGGCTGGGAGGTTCCAGTACCGAGCGACTGATCACCTTGGCACAGGAATGCGGACGATGGGACGATCCGGTCGTACGACACAAAGTGATGCGCCTGTGGGCACAGGAACAGATCCGTGGCTGGACCAACACCCGTGTGCGCGCGGCACTCTCGGCCGGACAATCGCCGGGCGCGGCGTCGTCGATCGGCAAGGTGCATCAGGCGACCCTGAATCAACAGATTCAGGACCTGATGGTCGACCTGGTGGGCACCGCGGCGGTGGCGTGGCGGGCGACCGACAACGAAGATGCGCTACCGCGCGAAGTGCAGGGCATGATGCGCAGCCTGGCCAACAGCACCGAGGGCGGGACCACCGACATCAACAAGAACATCCTCGGCGAACGCGTACTCGGGCTGCCTAAGGAGCCGGATCCGTGGAAGGGCAAGCCATGGAAGGACATCCCGCGATCATGACCGGCTACCAACGCCTTGTCGTCACCAAGTCCGACGGGATCGGTTGGCTGATCCTTGATCGTCCGGACGCGGGCAATGCCTTCGACGCGCTGATGCTCGACGAACTCGAGGCGGCGTGGGCCGAGCTCGACGCCGATCCCGACGTGCGGGTCATCGTCAACACGGCCAACGGTAAGTCCTTCTGCACCGGAATGGACGTGGTCCAAGTGGCACGCGATAAGGACGCGATGCGCCGCCACTCCCGGAGGACCCGCGACGCCGAACTGAAGATCTCGTCGTGGCACTGCGACGTATGGAAGCCCGTGATCGCCGCGGTCAATGGGGTGTGCGCTGGCGGCGGGCTGCACCTGGTTGCCGACGCAGACATCGTCATTGCCGCCGATCGGGCGTCGTTCATCGATCCACACGTCTCCGTCGGACAGGCAGTCGCCTACGAAGCCATCACGCTGCTGCGCAAGTCCCCGATGGAGGCAATCACCCGGATGACGCTGAGCGGCAAGGGGGAACGTATCTCGGCGCAACGCGCCTACGAGCTCGGGATTGTCTCCGACGTGGTCGCCGACGATGCGTTGCGTCCCACCGCCGCGAACTTGGCCGCGATCGTGGCGACCAATTCACCAACGGCGATGCGGGCCACCAAGAAGGCGCTCTGGCACTCCCTGGAAGTCGGCCTGACGCAGGCGCGCAGTGACGCCGCCGATGAGATCTGGCGGCTTCGCAACCATCCCGACCACGCGGAGGGAGTCCGCGCGTGGCGCGAGAAGCGTCCGCCCCGTTGGCAATCACTCGAGAATCAAGTCACTGCGGAGGTGCCATGAACGTCGGACAACAGGTTCCCTATCGCAGGCTCATCGTCGAACGCCAAGGGCCCGTCGGCTGGATCATCAACAACCGTCCCGACCGACTGAACGCGTACGACGCTGTGATGCGCGAGGAATTCCCGAGGGCCTGGGCGGAATTGGATGCCGACCCCGACGTCCGCGTCATCGTGCACACCGGTAACGGACGGGCGTTTCAGGTGGGCGCCGACATGGAGGAGCTCGACGGCGACGCGGTGCTGCAGTTCCAGGAGACCATGCGCACGCTCGATCTGAACCTGACCGGCTGGCACTGCAACGTCGGCAAGCCCGTCATCACCGCTATCAACGGAGTATGCGCGGGCGGGGGGTTGCACTGGGTCGCCGATGCCGACATCGTGATCGCCGCATCGGATGCGACATTCGTCGACCCACACGTGTCGATCGGACAAGTCAGCGCACTGGAAACCATTGCGCTGATGCGCAAGATCCCTGCCGAAGCCGTGCTGCGGATGGCACTCGTCGGCAGCCACGAACGGCTCACCGCACAGCGTGCGTACGAACTCGGGATGATAAGCCAGGTCGTCGACCCGCCCGAGAAACTGCGTGAGGTCGCCCAGACGCTGGCCGAGAAGATCGCGCAGAACTCACCGTCCGCGATGCGGGCCACCAAACGAGCTCTCTGGGGGGCGCTCGAGCACGGCTTGACCGATGCCTGCCGGGAGGGTGCCAAGCATCTGACGTCGATGTGGGGCCACCCCGACCAAAACGAAGGCCCGCAGGCGTTCGCCGACAAGCGGACACCCAATTGGCTTCCGCTGGAGAGCGATTCGTGAACCTGGCAGAGCTTCTGGACGGTCTGCCCGACGTCGCGGTGTACACGCTGGGCACAGACGTCTCACGCGGCGAGCTGGTCGCCAGCGCCGAACGATTGGGGATGACACTCACCGACGCCGGCCTGACGACCGGCCAGGTGGTCGCAGCCATGCTGCCCAACGACGCCGTCACCATCGCCGCGCTGTTCGGCACCTGGCGTGCCGGCGGCGTTTATACACCGCTGAACCCTCGTGCCGCCGACGCCGAATTGATCACCCAACTCGCAACGCTGCGTCCCGTCGCGGTGATCACCACGCCCGACCTGGCAGATCGGTTCTCCACCTTCGGGTTACCTGTCATCGTGGGCGCGGATCTGTCATGGTCGGCAACCCTGTCGCCCACCACACCCGAGAATCCACGGCAGTACGACGCCGACGTCGCGCTGCTGCAATTCACCTCGGGCACCACCGGTCCACCGAAGCCCGTTCCACTTCGTCACACCACGGTGCTCGACCTGATCGACCGGCTGCTTGCCAAGCTACGCGGTGCCAAATCCGCTGGCAGCAAGTCGAACCGAACACCGATGCCCAACCTGCTGCCGCTATCGCTGTCGCTATGGGCCGGCATCTACCAGGTGCTGTTCGCGTTCCGTGCGGGTTCCGGCGTGGTGCTGATGGACCGATTCTCACCGTCCGATTTCGCCGCGCTCGTCAAGCAACATCAGTTGCGGTCCACCGTCTTGCCACCGGCCGCACTGGCCATGGTTCTGTACGACGAGTCGGTGACCGACCTTTCGCCGCTGAAGATCGTGCGGTCGATCACCGCTCCCCTATCGCCAGTCCAAGCGGCCCGGTTCCGGGACAAGTTCGGTGTGATCGTGCTCAACTCGTACGGCCAGACCGAACTCGGCGGCGAAGTAGTCGGATGGTCTGCCGCAGACGCGCGCGCGTACGGCGAGTCCAAGCTCGGTTCCGTCGGGCGACCGCTGGCAGGCATTGACGTGACAATCACCAACGACGAGGTGATGGTCCGCACCCCCACCACCTTGGCCCGCAACATCGACCCCGCCTTCCTCGACAGACTCACCGACGATGGTTGGTTCCACACCGGCGACCTCGGCTGGTTCGACGATGACGGCTTCCTGTGGCTCGACAGCCGGGTGTCGGACATGATCAACCGCGGTGGGCTCAAGGTGTTTCCCGGGACCGTCGAGGACGTGTTGTTGGCGGCCGAGGGGGTGCGCGAAGCCGCTGTTGTGGGAGTAGCCGACGATCGCCTCGGCGAGGTGCCTTGGGCGTTTGTGGTGCGCACCGATGACGGCCCAAGCGAGGACGCTCTGACAACGTGGTGCCGGGAGCGATTGACGCCGTATCGGGTTCCTGTGCGCATCGTCTTCATCGAGAAGCTGCCTCGCAACGATGTTGGCAAGGTGATCAAGCGCGACCTGGCTGCCCTTGCCGACGCGTGACCGTGCCAAATCCGGGTCAGCTGAATGAGGTCGCCGCAATGAGAACCATCACTCTCGCATTAGGATAGTGTCGTTACCGCAGTCCTCGGCCCGCCAGGGCGGCCGTGAATTGCGCTCGAAAGGAGCAACGGTGGCCGAAGCGCGCCAGTTCGAGGTGTGGGATTCCGACAACCACATGTACGAAACGATTGACGCCTACACGCGGTACTTGCCGGACAAGTACTCCGAGGCGTTGAAGTTCGTCGATGTCAACGGTCGAAAGAAGATGCAGATTCTCGGCATCATCACCGAATGCATACCCAACCCGACCTACGAAGTCATCCCGACTCCGGGCGCCTGGGCGGACTACTACCGAGGCGTGAACCCGGAAGGCAAGTCACTGCGGGAACTCGCCGAGCCGATCCGATGCCCCGATGAGTTCCGGCGACCAGACTTGCGACTCACCTTGATGGACCGACAGGGCATCGATGGCGCAGTGATGTTTCCTACCACCGCAGGGATGCTCGAGGAGCGGACGAAGTCCGACACCGAACTGACCCACGCGATAACCCACGCGTTCAACCGCTGGTTGTTGGACGACTGGACGTTCAACTATCAGAACCGCATCTTCGCCGTCCCGGCGATTTCCCTCAACGACCCGGCCGCAGGAGTCGCGGAACTCGAGTGGTGTCTCGAGAATGGGGCTCGGACGGTGCTGATTCGCCCCGCGCCGGTGCCACGTGGAGACGGCACGTCCAGGTCGCCTGCGCTTCCAGAGTTCGACGACTTCTGGCGGTTGGTCGAGTCCTCGGGCATCTCCGTGCAAATGCATAATTCGGACGCCGGTTACGACCGCTACCTCTCCGATTGGGAGGGCGGCGAGGAGTTTCAGGGATTTCAGCTCACGACCT
>Ga0209447_10000395_pt1 | contig 11765 bp, 7 predicted proteins | sample BogFormECP04_OM3_FD_188243 | JGI IMG/M metagenome (GOLD analysis project Ga0209447, IMG submission 188243) | Bog forest soil microbial communities from Calvert Island, British Columbia, Canada - ECP04_OM3 (SPAdes) (version 2) | ecosystem: Environmental > Aquatic > Freshwater > Wetlands > Bog ... | reverse complement strand
GCGGCCGTGTTTCTTGCGTCGGATTCGGCATCGTTCGTGACCGGACAGATTCTTGTGGTAGACGGCGGATTTCTGGCGAGCGGCGTAAATCAGTAGCTAGCACCAGGATACTTTGCGATCATCCCGCGATGCTGGTGCAAGGCCGCGCATCGAACAGAATTCGAGGAACTTTTCTATTCGGCGGTGACTTCAATCGCACTTACAGACGGGTAATTCACGTTAGGAGTGAAGTAGATCTCGATTTTGCCCTGCGGCGTGGGTTCAATATCCTGGAAGGATTTGATCAAGGGCTTGGTGCCGGCTTCCCGGAAAATATCAAAACCTTTTAAAAGAATCGCTCCGTTACAAGAGACATCAAACACACGGCTGCCCACGCCTCCAATGCCGCCATTCTGGACACCAAACCAATGCTCCATAAAGTACAGTCGCAGACTGTATCTACCGCCCGTCGCGACTGGCACTACATAATGGAAATGCCCAAAACGATGCCATTCGTAAAGTCGGCCATCGGCAACTTTGGATAAATCACCCGCGAAACCGTTAACGCGCCCGCCGATGAAGTACCGGTCTGACACCCAATCATTGCTGTCGGAGTCGCGGTAAGGAGAATGTCCAACTACGATCCTGACGGGAAGCAAGTGATGCGGAGTGCTCGGCAGAATTTCGACCGCGTTTACAAATGACTCAGGAGTGGTGAAATCCAGATGAATCGTTCCGTCGCTCGCGGGTGTGACATCCGTAACCACCTTCGTTGTTGCAATGTCATTCCCGCCGGCGTCGTCCACGACATCCAAGCTGGTAGGCGGTCCGCCATTGATCGCAAACACCACATTGCGGCTATTCTCTTGAAGCCCCGCGGTTTCGGCGAACAGGAGATGAGCCTCGTAAGTCCCCGGCGGGACGGGATAGTTGCAGTGAAAGATGCCGCGTCGCCCACTGGAAAAGAGCGCGGGCTCTTCAGTTCCTTGTATAGCGTGGCCCGTAACGGAGAACGAGCTTCCTCCCGAGCAGTAATGGTCGCTGTCCCAAATGGAACCGTCGCGATCTGTGTAGGGGGAGGAAGCATTGCCCATCGCAACGCGAAGAATCTTGCCGGAAGAGTTGCCCGGAGCGGCGGCGGCGTGGAACTGTTGGGAGCTTTCATGCTCACCCCCTCGATTCCATGGTCTCCAGAGAAAATACGCTAGTACAAGTACAGAAACCCCAAGAACAGCGATCGCAGCCAGGGTTCCGCGCCGTGTTGCGAACCTTTTCTTGGATTCGCTGGTACCCGGTAATTCTGGGATCCTGTCCGGCGTTGACTCCTGCAGTACGGGGGCAGGATTATCTTGCAGATCTAGTGTTCGGTCCTTCTCTCGGGAGGAAAGCGTATCGAGAGATTGGCGGTTCTGACTCTCGTAGAGGTTGGATTCGAGCGTTGTGGTTTCTGAGTCATTCGAATGAGTGAATTTGGGAATATAGTGGCCAGCGGGTAGGCAAATATGAACGGCGTGTTCTGCCCCGGCGCTTCTATAGTACTCTTCGAGTCGCTTTCGTAATGCATATGCAGTGACGCGGACGATGGTATCTACCTGTGGGTCAAAGGCTTCCCGGCGGCCCAGGGCGTGCACCGCGATGTTGTATTCCTTGATGTCGTCAATCGCTCCTTCGAAATACTTCTCGCATACATAGGTCATAAGCCGAACAAGGTTGTTCGTTCGTCCTAAGACACCGGAGGACACCACGTCCTCTAGTTCCGCACGCTCGGCGTCCAGCTTGCCGATTGCCGATTCCAAGCGCGTGACTCCTTTGAAACCGCTCCGTCGGCTGAGCAGCCGACTGTTTGGCCGGAAGTATAACCGAAATCACGTGTCATGACACTGCGCTAAAAACCTGGATTTCCGTCGAATTGAGTTGGAACCTCTTGGAGAATGGGTGTTCTCCCCCGGGGTATCATAACTACAGAATTCTAACTGTTAATTCACAGTTACCTAACTTCCTTTGCCTATCGAAGTACTGCTCTACTCCACCACCGAGCAAGCAAGACCATCCCATTGCAGCTCTGTTTTCCGTAGGGCCGTCGTGGTCTGTCGGCCAGGAGATCCAGATCAGGAAGAGAACCATCCACGCCTATCGAGGAGACACTAAGATGATTCTGGCCCCTTCGAAAAACCGCAACGTTTCTATGAGTTGCCCGATGCGGCGACTTGATTCGGCGCTGGTTAGTCTGCCGATGGTTGTTGTCATGGCGTTACTGTTCGTACTCACAGGGACCGGCGAGTTCGCCATGGCGCAGGACGTCGTCGGGCGGATATCGGGGACCGTCACTGACTCCCAGGGTGCAGTGGTCCCCGATGCACACGTGACGATCACGAATGAGGCGACAGGGGTTTCGCGTCCACCCATTTCCACGAACGGTGCAGGCTTCTATGTGGCGGATGCTCTGCCCGTTGGCAGCTATTCGGTGACGGTCGAGAAGAACGGATTTAAGAAAACCACCATGACTGGCAACAGCCTCACCGCTGGCGGTCGCTTAACCGTGGATGCAAAGTTGGGCATCGGCACCGTCACGGAGACGGTGAGTGTGCAGGCGACGGCGATCACAACCAATACAACTTCCGGCGAAATCTCGACCACCATCACGAACCAAGAGGTGGAAAACGTCCCTTTGAATCAGCGCCACTATGAGTCGCTTGTGGGCCTGATTCCCGGAGCGGCTCTTCAGAGCTCCGGGCTAAGCGGCGCCAGCATAACGAGTGGCTACAATAATACGATTGCGGACATCAACGGCCTGCGGCTGGACGGGCAGAACTGGAGCGTGGACGGCGGGTGGAACCTCGACGCCGGCTCGAACAACAGCGTGTTTAATGAGGTAGGCATTGATTTCATCCAAGAAGTGGACGTGCAGAGTTCGAACTATGATGCCGAATTTGGCCGCTCCGCTTCAGCCACTGTCAACGTGGTGACCAAAAGCGGAGGAAACCACTATCACGGTGGACTTTTTGAATTCGTGCAGAACAATATCTTTAATGCGGCAAACGCGGGCACCAAGCTGACGTTTGTGCCCAGCCCGACTGTGCCGGCCTTGACCGGGTACAATGCGGTGCCAGCATTTCATTTGAACGACTTTGGATGGGATTTGGGCGGCCCCATCCCGTATCTCCAGAAAGGCAAGCTGTTCTTCTTTGCCGGCCAGGAGTGGAAGAGGTTCCGAGGGTCTGCCGCAGGTTTGCAGAGTTCGACGGAAACGCAGACGTTCCCCACCGCAGCAGAGGCGGCGGGCAACTTCACAGACCTCATCGGAAGCGGTCCGAAAGGTACGAGCCTCGTGCTCAATACGCCGGCGGTCATCCCCGCGAGTTGCGGCGGTGTTCTGTTTACCGCACCCAACGTCATAAATCCCGCATGTATCACCGGCGACGGTGCAGCAATCGGGAACCTCTATACAACAGCGGCGAAAATGTCCACCCTCGGTGGGTTGCCCACCGCGGTCGCTTCGAACAATTTGGCTTTCAACCTTCCGAACCCGGCAAACCTTCGCGAGGACATCATACGCGTGGATGAACACTTAAATGACAAGCAGAGTATCTATTTCCGATACCTGCACGACAACGTTCTGATCACCAATCCTTATTCGACATTCGGGACGACGCCGCAGGTTCCGGTGGACCCGGACCAGCGCGATCGTCCGGGGTACAACATTCAAATCGGATGGACGTCTTTGCTCAGCTCGAGCTTGATCAACGAGTTCAAATTCAACGCCGACTGGCACAAACAGCATACTCCGGTCCTAGGGACTGCCTTTCTGAAGTCCACTTATGGTTTCCAGTTCATTCCGCCGCTCGGAAATCCGACGATGTTCCCCGACGGGCTTCCGCAATTAAGCTTCACGGCTGTTTCGGGTTTCCCGACCGCCGCACCGACCTTCGTGGCTGGTCCGGCGCCGAACTTCCTCGAGTCTCCCACGGCGGATATAAGCTTCACGGATAACTTTTCGATAGTGAAGAACAACCACGCGGTAAAGTTCGGAGGATCTTTCGCGCGGAACCGCAAGACGCAGAACTCGCGCACAAATTACGACGGCTTGGTAATCTTCGCCAATACCGCGGGAGCCACCTCCGGCTCCAATTCGACGGGAGACCCCTTCGCCGACGCACTCCTTGGGAACTTTAACACCCTCGCGCAGAACTCGGCCTTGACGGTGGGCCAATTCCGGTTCAATGATCTTGAGTTTTATCTACAGGATACTTGGAAAGTTACACCCAAGTTGAGTCTGGTGCTGGGAATTCGCTACATCCGCACCACGCCGACCTATGCTAAAGGCAATAACATTACCAACTTCAACCCGTTCACATTCAGCGATGCCCTCGTCCCGACCTTTGCGACGCCAGGGACGGGTAGCGCCATTAGTCTTGCTTCACCCGGTCTTTGCAGCGGCCCACAGCTAAACGTTATCGGTACGCCTGTACTTACAATCGAATGCAATGGATTACAGCGGCCCGGAGGTGTGCCTTTCGACCAAGCTGGCAGCGTTCCTGCTACCTTTGAGAATCCGCAGCTTGTGGATGCTGTACCTCCGACGGCAGCACGCGGTTTCTACAATCAGGAGAACCTGTTGTCACCAAGAATCGGTTTCTCCTACGCGCCCTTTGACGATAAGACCGTGGTTCGTGGCGGTTTTGGCATATTCTACGACCACCCGCAAGGAAACCTTTTGGGAAACGGCATCAACTCCCAAGGCTATGTACCATGGGCGCAGTCGGTTTCGATCTCAGGAGTCAACGATGCGTTGTCGTCGTTCGATTCCGCTCCTGGCGCCGCTGCGTTACCTGGTCCCAGCACTCTTTCCTTGAGCGGAGTCAATCCCAACCTGGTGGTCGCCCGCAGTTACCAGTATAGCCTTGCAGTGCAGCACGAATTGCCGCAGGGCATGCTACTTCAAGTAGCTTACGTCGGCGATCTGGGGCAGCACATCCTGCGCGGGGGCAACACCACCAGCAACATCAATCAACCCACTTGGACGCCGCAGGAGTTCGTACCTATCTCGCCGAACCCGAACACGTATGCGTGTCCTGCTGGAATCAATGCTGCCGCATATGGATGTGTGGGGGGCTTCGCATCCGCCGCTCTGGGGAAGGACCAGATTCGTCCGTACCTTGGATACTCGAACCTTGGCTTGGCGCTGAGCGACGTCGATTCTAACTATAATTCTCTGCAGATTAGCCTGAAGAAGCGCTTCGGATTCGCCACGGGCACGGTTGCCTATACATATTCGAAGGCGTTGGGAGATGGCGGCGGCGCGGCAGACGCTTATAACGAAAATCCGGAGCCGGAATGTCCTTTCACGTGCCTTGTCAGCACAGCCGCCAACCCCGTAGTTGTTACGGGTGGAGTTGGCGGAGTGGGGGGAACGCAATCGGGCGGAGTGGTGGAATCCTGGAAGAGATTTGACTACGGCCTGCTGAGCTTCGACGCGCGGAACATCGTGTCCGCCAGCTTCGTGGTCGAGTCGCCTTGGGGCAAGAACTTAAATGGCGTGGAAGGGTCCTTGGCAAAGGGATGGACGCTGAGTGTGATCATGCACTACCAGAGCGGGTCGCCCTTCACTGCAACGGACACGATAGCCGTTGGCGGCGCTTCCAACGTGGGCATCACGATCAACCGGCGGGCGGATGGTGTTTCGGGCCAGCCGATTGGGTTTAGCGGCACGTGCTCCAACGCGCATGCGATATGCTGGGTCAATCCAGCAGCATTTGCGCCTGAATCTGCGCTCGGCGCGGGCGATGCTTCCACCAACAACATCACCGGGCCGGCCTTTTACCAATGGGACCTATCGTTAGGCAAGTTATTCACTTTGCCCCGGGAAGGCATGGGCCTGCAGTTTCGGGTGGATGCATATAACGCCTTCAACCAGACGAACTGGAGCGGTCTGAACGGATTTAGCGTGAATAACGTCGGAAGCGCCAGTTTTGGCCAGATTACCCAGTCCTTCCCGGCTCGCATTCTTCAATTCGGTGCAAAGTTCACTTTTTGAGCGCTTGTCATTCGGGAGCGCATCCCATCGGAACAGTGTGGTGTTGAAGCGAGTGGCAAGTTCCAACAACTAAACGGAGAAATCCGGGGCCATCGGTGCCGCGGTGGCCCCACGAAGCGGTTGGCTCAGCCTGCGCTCGTCGTTCTGTCAAAGGCGCCGATCGGGGAGATGGGACGGCGTCCCCCGCCGTCCCTTTTTCTCGCCCGGGACGGCCAAAATTCTCGTATTCACTTGAATGCCTTCAAATTTACGGATGAAGGTCAATCATGAATCATTCGATCCCTTGCCTGGCACTTGCTGTTGGTGCGTTGCTCTTTTCCACCTGCGAGGCGGCACAAGTTGCGCCACTTGTCGCGAATATCAATGCGCGTCAGACCACCAGCTTGGACGGCTCGTGGCAGGCGATTGTTGATCCGTATGATGTAGGATCGTTGGATTACCGCACTCAGACCCTTAAAAACAATCACGCGTTCTACAAGAACCACAAACCCGACTCAGAATCGGAGTTGGTCGAATATGATTTCGATACTTCCGGCCAGCTCCATGTACCCGGTGACTGGAACACGCAGCGCGAGTCGCTGCTGTTTTATGAAGGAAGCGTCTGGTACAAGCGGTCTTTCGATTACGCAAAATCACCGAAGAACAGGTTGTTTCTACATTTCGGAGCGTGCAATTACCTCACCGCCGTATACCTGAATGGGGAGGAACTTGGCGAGCACGAGGGCGGCTTCACACCCTTTGACTTCGAAATCACGGATCGGGTAAAACCACACGGCAATTTCCTCGTTGTCAGGGTCAGCAACGCTCGTGGAAAGGATCAAGTCCCGACGACGAACACAGATTGGTGGAATTACGGGGGAATTACGCGTCCCGTGGCGCTTGTGGAAGTGCCGGAGACATTTGTTCAAAACTACTTGGTGCAGCTTGAAAAAGGATCAACGGCCCAAATCGCTGGTTGGGTTCAATTGAACGGGCCAAAACTTCAGCAGAACGTCACAATCCGGATTCCAGAGGCGGGGCTCAGCAAGACGTTCGCGACAAATTCCATAGGGCGAGCCGAGTTCTCTTTTAGTGCCGGATTAACCCTCTGGACTCCCGAGAATCCAAAACTCTATACGGTCGAAATTGCAACAGAAGCCGATCAAGTCACGGATCGCATAGGCTTCCGTTCCATCGAGGTTCGTGGGACAGATATCGTGCTCAACGGCAAGGCAATATTCTTGCGAGGTATAAGCATTCATGAGGAAGCTCCCACGCGTGCCGGTCGCGCCTGGAGCGAGGACGATGCGCGGACGCTCCTTGGTTGGGCCGCGGCACTGGGCTGCAATTTCGTTCGCCTCGCGCACTATCCGCATAATGAAGCCATGTTGCGCGTGGCCGACCAAATGGGATTGCTGGTCTGGGCCGAGGTGCCCGTCTACTGGACCATCCAGTGGGAAAAGCCCGAGACACTACGCAACGCAGAAAATCAGTTGAGTGAGATGATCGCGCGAGACCAAAATCGCGCAGCTCTTATCATCTACTCCGTTGGGAACGAGACTCCCATCAGCGATGCCCGGAATCATTTCCTGCGGCAACTCATTCAGCATGCGCACTCCGCCGACCCCACGCGCCTAGTGTCTGCCGCTCTTCAATCCACGGAAGTGGCAGAGGGGAATCGCACGACCGTCCGTATCAATGATCCGATCGCTAGCGATCTGGATGTACTCGGCAATAACGAATACATCGGCTGGTATACCGGTCGCCCCGAGGATGCGGATTCGATGGATTGGATCTCGCAGTACGACAAGCCCCTGATCATGAGTGAATTCGGCGGCGATGCACTGTTCGGCTTCCATGGCGGTACTTCCACTCGGTGGACCGAGGAGTATCAGGAAAATCTTTACGAGCACCAGATCTCCATGCTTAGGCGCATTCCCTTTCTTCGCGGAATGACACCGTGGGTTCTCAAGGACTTTCGTAGTCCACGGCGAACGCTCCCTCATTTCGAGGATTACTTCAACCGCAAGGGGCTTGTCTCCGAGCATGGCGAGAAGAAGGAAGCCTTCTTCACACTACAGAAGTTTTATCTGGAATTGCAGAGCGCTCAGCCGCCTAAGTAGCCAAAGTGCTCCGTCCACTGACTGTTTCCTAGTGCAATCTAGTCACCAGTATGCAGAGGTTCGGATTTTTTCTTGCATTTACCGCGTCGTTTGCGTCGGCCGCAGGGGCCTTTTCTCGTGAGCGAACGCAGGCGCGCTGGTACTCTGCAGCTCGGCCGCTACGCCGATTTCAGCGACCACTACGAGAAGCTCTGTGAGGCCGCCAACCCGAGACGGTCGGGCCTCAGGCGCGCGGGTGTTCAAATCCAGCGCATGCCTTGATCCGTTTCCCTGTGGCAAAGCCGCTGGTACTCTTGTCTCGGTACTAGACGCCTTTCGCTCTCGCTTGGGCTTTCTCCGGCAGGTCGGTTTTGGTGGCCTCGTCCAATTCCGCTGCAATTTGTTCTTTTTTCTGGTTGACCAATTCCTTCCCGCGATCAACCAAGTCCTCAGCGCGCTCCCTTAGTTCCCGCGCCTTCTTCCGAGCGTGCTTGCTCCCCTCCTTCACCTTCTTCGATAGGAATTCGCGAGTTCCTTCACCGGATTTCGGCGCGCAGAAGATACCCATCAGGGATCCTATTGCCAGTCCTGCGAGGAAATAGCCTGCGGTCGAATGGATCTTCTCGGTCATGGCTGACCTCCGACTTCAGAAGTTACGGCAAATTTCTGGTTGGAATGGATTTGATAAGCGGACTGATCTCCAGACCCAGATTGTACCGGAACCGCTGGCGAAGCGTCCGAATTGTTTCCTTAAGCGGAAGAGCTGTTTTTCAGGTAGGAAATTTTTTGGTCTAGCTCCCCAGCAGTCATGCTTGCGGAGATTCTAGCGCCGTGGCGAGTACGCTCATCTCCAAGGACTCGCTCGAGCCGACGAATTCCAATCCCGTTCCGAATCGCCCCTGGCCCAAAGAGTCACAATAGGCGACGCGGGCCACCGACGTAAAGTGACCGGATGGCAAGGCAACCAGAAGGGTGTCGTCGATCATCCATTCGCTCGTCGAGATGACACGAACTCCGCGGGGACTGACGTTTTCCGTGATGGCCCGTTCCACTCCCAACTTGTCGTGTCTACCAACGAGCATCGCCGTCACCTTCATGTCGACGCGGTTTTCGGCCCGTTCCACCATGAACTGTTGTTTCATTGGGCTTCCCTCCCAGACAGAACTGCTTCGGCGTTAACCGCAGGGCGCGAGCCCTCGGGGCACGCCACGCTTTTGCACTCATCGTAGCCAAGCTCCGCTCAAAAGGGCATGGAAGAAAGGAGTGTTGCTGCGAAAATGACAACTACAGACGCGATTCGGCTAAGGTCGGGTTGGGATCCGCGCTGTCACGGTTGCCAAACTGCCTAATTCAAGCCGGATTAATTTCCGACCCCCATACCCGCAGAGTTCTCCAACACGGTACCCTGCAAGGCAATTTGGTGTAGTTTGTAGGTAGAGGAAGCCATGCGTCCAGACCATGTAGAAGTCTTGTGGGATGCGGCGAAGTCGAAGTGGCTGATCAGAATCGAAACTGGCGAAGAAGTGATTCGTCGTCATTGCGACGTGCCGAAGAATGCAGATGATCAGACTCTTCGCTCGGCAGTTCAGAAAACCGTAGAGGACGAAGGCTACGAACTGGACCCCACGTCCGTTAGCATTCGTCGTTAGCCGGCTTTCGATTTGATCGCGCTGAAATGTTTTGTTCCGAACTGCAGTCGTTTGGTGCGGGCGACTCCCTCTCGACAACCCTTGGACAAAGGAGATCGGCTCAGGCCCGGAAACCATCTCTGAGCTTTGAGGCGAATTAGCTCGACAGGGGACGGATCCGTAGGATCGACCCCGAGCTGCCGCGCGGGAGCTTAGAGTTTTAGCCGACCGACCGAGACTAAAAGATAGGGCGAGAGCACGATGATTCGTGATCAAAACACAGAGTGGGCAGCCAATCGAAATGCAGATGACTAAGATGAATGCTGCGAGTGCAAAGGAAAATCCCCTACTGCACAAAACCATACGCCGCGACGGGATAAAAGTATCTGACCAGAATCACAGCTCGGTTACCAATGTCGGCGGCAAAGGTTTTCTGAAGCGACTTGCCTACCTCTGAAACTGAACCGTGAGCACCATGTGCGTCGCGGTCGGTTTCCCGTCCGACAGTGCCGGTTCAAATATCCACAGCGCCACCGCTTGTTCCGCTACGCGCTGCAGCGCGCGCGGACCGGACAGTGGTTTTGTTCGCGCGACATTCCCCTTTTCGTCGATCAGTGCGTCAAGTTGCACGACCGCGTTCGTGTCGAGCCCTGTCGCCCACGAAGGAATAGATGGTAGAGATTGCGACACGATCTTTGCGGGAACGGTTACCGTGGTACTCAGTTCATTTGAATTTTGAAGTTCGGGCTGCCGCAATGCTGCCGGATCTGAACCGGTCGTGCTGCTGGTTGCTTCCACCTTGGGAACGACTGACGCGCTGGAATCTGCGACAGAGTTGCTTTCCCGTATGGTTCCAATGTCCGTCGTTGTCGCAGGCGGATGTTGTCCAACCGCATCCCCGGGCTCTTGCGAGACGGCCTGCTCCTGAGTCGTCTGTGCTGCTTGAGCGGGCATTGCTCCGCCATTGTTGCCTTCTGCGCGCACTTCTGTCCTAACGCCGGAATTTACCGTGTTCGTCGATACAGTGCCTGCCGTTGTCGTACCGCCTTTGGACACACGGGAAGCCGGTGATTGCGATGGCTGTGCTGCGGCGGGCAGGGAGCGTTGTCTTGATTGAGTGGAGGCTGCGAAGGGTTGATCGCTCTTGTGAATCGAGGAGCCACGCTTCACGTGCCAAGCGCCGCCCAACACCGCCGCAATCAAGACGGACGCGGCGATTCCGATGGCAATCGGATTCTTCCGTGCGCTGATTTTGCTCGTCGTTGGAGTCTGGGACACCTGCGTTGGAAATTCTCGCGCCTCGCTTGCGGGGTCGGAGCTTGTCTCGCCTGACGCCGGCACCTCCGCGGATATCGCCGCTCGTTCGATCTCTGTCGTTCTTGGCGTGGGGGGTTCGTGCTCGGGCTTCGGTCTGGCATCGTCCGCAATCAGCGCAGGCAGTAGTTCTGCGCCCTTCGCGTCGCTCGAGTCTAGCCCGTTTGTCGGCTCAGGCAACGTCTCTGTCGTCAGCGGTAAAGGACAGGCGAGCGGCGTAGTAGCAGTGTCTAGAAAGGTCGCAGGCATTTCTCCGTTGGTTAGAGCGCCAGACTCCATCATCGGCGTGGCATCTGGGTTCTCCCCCGGCGCTTCGATTGCTTTATGTGCGTTGGGCTTCTGCCCAGCAGCGGAGCTTTGTTCCGCATGGACTCCCCAAAATCCCGAATCGTGAGCTGTAAATTCCAGATCCGTGTAGCCTGACTGGCCGACTTGTCGCCACTTCAGCACTTTGCACAGGATTTCCCTTCCGGACTGGTCGTTTCGCAGAAAAACGCATTGCCCAAGCGAGACTCTCGAATTCAGATTCACCACCGCACCGTTCTCGAAAACGAGTGTCGTTTTTGTAGTCTCTGTAAATAGCTCTCGTCGTGCCGTCCCCTCCACGGGCCTCGCGCCTTGAATCGTGACCGGGATTTCTATCGGGGTTGCTTGAGCACTTGACACAGAATCAACCATTCCTTTTTGAACCACTCGGCGAAATTTGTGGCATCGCCGTTCTGGCCCCAG
>Ga0209447_10000392_pt1 | contig 11792 bp, 7 predicted proteins | sample BogFormECP04_OM3_FD_188243 | JGI IMG/M metagenome (GOLD analysis project Ga0209447, IMG submission 188243) | Bog forest soil microbial communities from Calvert Island, British Columbia, Canada - ECP04_OM3 (SPAdes) (version 2) | ecosystem: Environmental > Aquatic > Freshwater > Wetlands > Bog ... | reverse complement strand
CGCCCGGCCCGGTATACCCGCCCACCAGCCCCTCAATGTTGATCGTTGGCCGCGACGCCAGCAGCGTCAGCGCCTCCTCCCAACTCACGTCATGCACCCAGTGTTCGACGCCCAGCGCCTTCTTCGCATCGCTTTCCTTCAGCCGCCGCGCCGCCTCCGCAATCATCTTTTTCTCTACATCCGAAACCGGCCGCACCTTATCCGTATACCCCGGAATCGCCGGATCGTTCCCGTCCGGTGACACCAGCGTGGCCAGCGCCTCCACCAAATGCCACGCCGGACTATCCAGCTCCGCCTTGGTGCTCGAATGCACGTCATGCTTCGGCCCGCGTCCCCAGCGTTCTCCGCTCGAGATCAGTTCCAGCTCCACCACGCCCTTGGCGCCCAGATACATCGTCACGTCGCCCGTCAATCCCTGCGACGCGAACGGCATGAACACCCCATCGCACTTCTTCATCGCCGCCAGCACTTCCGGCTTGTGTACCACCTGCGGGAAATGCGGCGACGCAATCTCTTCTTCTCCCTCTGCCACAAACACCAGGTTCACCGGCATCTTCTTGCCCGCGCCTCGAATGGCGTGCAGCGCCGCCAAAAAGGTGGACTCCGGTCCCTTCTGATTCACCGCCCCGCGTCCCACCACCACTTTGCCAATCCCCGCCTTGCCCACCACCCCGCCATCCACCAGCGCGGCCTCAAATGGCGGCGACGCCCATTCCGAGGGATCCACCTGCTTCACGTCGTACATAAAATAAACGCCCAGCGTCCGCGGCGCCCCCGCATCCAGCACCGCAAACACCCCGGGCTGCCCGTCCGTCGGCATCTTCGTCACGCCGCTAAACCCGGCATCCTTCAACAAATTCATCATCAGCTCGCAGCCTTCGTTCATCCCGCGATTCTCCGCCGCAATCGAGGGCTGCTTAATCCAATCCTGCATCCGCTTCAGCGATTCGTCATGCCGCTTGGCAATCTCCGCGTTGATCGCCTCCATGTCGCTGCCCGGCAATCCCGCGCCCGCTCCGCGCGCGCTGTTCGCCAACACGCGCAGCGGCAAGGCACCGGCAACCGCGCCCGTCAGGGCCGCTGCCGTCGCTCCCTGCAGAAACGTTCGTCGCGTGCCATCCATCTCGCCGTGTTTCCATTCGTCAGCCATTTTTCCTCCGCATTTACGCTACACCCAACGCAATCTCGCAAACTTCCTCAGCGCGCGAGACTACACCCATAGCGCCACCGCAGCAACCGTTTCCCACGCATTTTGGAGTGCGGCGGCTTGACGCCGCTTTTCCGCCCTCAGCCCGTACGGTAACTCCCACCCCATTTTTTTTTGCATCGTGGTTGCACATTCGTGGTAAACAAACCATCTTAATTACTGGACGGGTCACATGTTCGGTCTCATCCACCTTTTCTATCCTTGGAGCATCTTCGTTCAGATCGCCGCCGTCATCCATTTCTTCCGCCGCCGTCCGGAAGGCTACTGGTTTTACGTCATCATTTTCGGCGGCGGGATCGGCGCCGCCGTCTATCTTGTCGTCGAAGCGATCCCCGATTTCGCCCTGCTCCGCGGCACCTTTCAAGGCTTTGGCCGCCGCTCCCGCATTAAAAATCTCGAAATCCAAATCCTCGATAATCCTTCCCCCGGCAACTACGAAGAGCTCGGCGAACTCCTCCTCGAACAAAAACAGTTCGCCAAAGGCCGCGACGCCTTCAATCACGCCATCACCGCGCGCAATGATTCACCCCACGCTTTTTATCACCGCGCTCTGTGCTCCCTCGGCCTCGGCGATCTCTCCGCCGCCATCCCCGATCTCGAGCATGTGGTCGCCAAAGATCCCAAGTTCGCCTATTATCGCGCCTCAGGTTTGCTCGCCGACGCCTACGCCCGCAGCGCCCGCCTCGACCTCGCCGCCCCACTCTTCGCCAACGTCACCCAGTTCTCCACCACCCCCGAAACCCTCTACAACTACGCCAATTTCCTCAAACTCGAAAATCGCAACGCCGAAGCCCGCGAATGGACGCAAAAGCTCCTCGCCAAAAAACGCACCCTCCCCCGCTACATGCAGCGCGTCGAGCGCCCCTGGTTCCGCAAAGCCAAATCCCTCCAAAAAGACCTAGCCCAAGCCTAATTTGGAGTCTAATTTGGAGTGCGGCGGCTTGACGCCGCTTTTCCGGTCTCAGCCCGCTCTACAAGCTGAAATTCCGAAAGAAAACCGCTCAAACCCTGTCGATTTCGCCGTTCCCCCGCGACTATCCATCGCAAGCGCATTACAATCAATCCACTGGAGGACGCCGTGAAATATCTTTGCCTGATTTATGCTTCAGAAATCGACTGGGCCAACATGCCAAAAGAGCAAATGGAATCCACCAACAAGGAGTATTTCAACTTTACCAACGACATCAAAAAGAGCGGCCAGTACATCGGCGGCGACGCCCTGCAACCCACCAGCACCGCCACCACCGTGCGGGTCCGCCAAGGCAAAATCTCCACCACCGACGGCCCTTTCGCCGAAACCAAAGAACAACTCGGCGGCTACTACCTCATCAACGCCAAAGATCTGAACGAAGCCATCCAGATCGCCGCGCGCATCCCCTCGGCTCGCGATGGCTCCATCGAAGTTCGGCCGGTTCTGGTATTTGGCTGAGCTCGCACCTTCAAAAAATAGCACTCAAGAATAGTGCAAAGGACCAACCCGGATGCTCATGCCGGACGATCAAGAAATGGCCGCACAACAAGCGCCCCAGGCGGCAGAGCGCAACGAGCAAATCGAAGCGCTCTACCGCTCAGACTCTCGCCGCATTCTCGCCACCTTGATTCGCCTCCTCGGTGACTTCGACCTCGCCGAAGAAGCTATGCACGACGCCTTTACCATCGCTCTTCATACCTGGCCTCGCGATGGCGTCCCGCAAAATCCTCGCTCCTGGCTGATCTCCACCGGCCGCTACAAAGCCATCGATCGCCTCCGCCGCAGCGCCCGTTTCAACGCCGCCTCCGCCGACCTAGCCGATCAGCTCGAAGCCACCGCCTCGAGCGCCGCCGACTACACGGATGACCCCATGCACGGTCTCGAAGACGATCGCTTGCGCCTGATTTTCACCTGCTGCCACCCCGCGCTTACCCCGGACGCCCGCATCGCTCTAACCTTGCGCGAAGTCTGCGGCCTAGAAACCGAAGAAATCGCGCGCGCCTTCCTGATCCCCGCGCCCACCCTGGCCCAACGCATCGTCCGTGCCAAAGGTAAAATTCGTGACGCCGGAATTCCGTATCAAGTTCCCGCGCGTGAAGAACTTCCCGAGCGTCTTGATGCGGTCCTGCACGTCGTCTATCTGGTTTTCAACGAAGGTTACTCCGCTTCGGCCGGCGAATCCCTCACCCGCCACGATCTATCCAGCGAAGCCATTCGCCTCGGCCGTCTCTTGATCGATCTGTTGCCCGAGCCAGAAGCCATCGGTCTCCTCGCGCTGATGCTCCTCCACGACGCACGCAGAGCGGCGCGAGCTTCGGCAGATGGTGAACTGATTCTCCTCGACGAGCAGGATCGCACCCTGTGGAATCACCCGCAGATCAGCGAAGGCGCCGCCTTCGTCGAGCGCGCCCTAAGTTCCCGCCGTTTCGGCCCCTACACCCTTCAAGCCGCCATCGCCGCCGCCCACGCCGAAGCCGCCTCTCCCGAAGCCACCGATTGGCGCCAGATCGTCGGCCTCTACGATGTCCTATTGCGCGTCGAATCCTCGCCCATTGTCGAACTCAATCGCGCCGCCGCCATCGCCATGCGTGATGGCCCCGCCGCCGGCCTCGCACTCGTCGACGCCATCCTCGCCCGCGGCGATCTCGCCGACTATTACCTCGCCCACTCCGCCCGCGCCGACTTGTGCCGGCGCCTGGGCCGCGTCCCCGAAGCCCTCGCGTCCTACGAACGCGCCCTAGCCCTAACCCACCAACTCCCCGCACGCCGCTTCCTAACCCGCCGCCTGGCCCAGCTCCGCGCATCTCCCCAGAATCGCGAGGTTTAACCGCCGCACCATTCGAATCGGTGCCCGAGTGGCACAGCCAATCCTGGCTGTGCGCCTTCTACCGCAAAAAAAATAAATCATCCGAGCAGATTTTACTTGACTTCTACGGTACTATGCGATACCCTAGCACTCGTAGAAAACTGCGTCCGGCCCGCTCCAATCCCAAACACTCAAAGCAGTATCCATACTCGCGGGCACAACTCCGTCCGCGCGTTCCTTCGGCACGCCAAAACCGGCAAAAAGGGGGTTAACTGTATTATAAACTAAGGCCGCTTCTAACTTCAGCAGAATGAACACTTACACAAGTGTTCATTCTAAATGACTTAAAGCTCTTTAGAATGAACACTTACAAAAAACCCCAGGGGGGTACCCCGTCCCCAGTAGCACAGGCGCTCCTGCCTGTGCGCCGTTCGCAGCAGCAATGCTCAAGCCAGCCACGTCCGACAACCACGAGTGAAGGGAGATGAGAGGGTCAACACTACAAGTTCAACGGCTGCAACGGCGTATGCTGATTAGCGATCAAAAGCTCCCCACGAAACGCCCTCTCCGCCGGACGCCGCCCCAACGCTTCCTCAGCCGAGATGCGCACCACATCCGGATTGTTATTCTCCAGCGAAACGTGCGCCAGAATCAGAAACCGCGCCAACGCATCAAACCCATCTGGATCAGCAAGATACTCGCTCACCGCATGATTCGATAAATGTCCCGTGCGGCTCAGCACCCGCTGCTTCACCACCCACGGATACGGTCCCACCTTCAGCATGTCCAGATCGTGATTCGATTCAAGCAGCAGACAATCCGCATCCCGCAGATGCACCTTCACCAGTTCCGGCAAATAGCCCAGATCGGTAACCAACGCCATCTTCGCGCCATTCGATTTGAACGTAAACCCCAGCGGATCAGCAGCATCGTGCGGAATGGCGAACGCGTGCACATCAATATCCCCGATCGTAAACCGCTGCCCCGCATGAATCGTCTCCACTCCGCGCAGTCGCTTAGCGAACGTCTCCGGCAAACACCGCTGCAGCGCATCCATGGTCGGCTCGGTAACAAACAGCGGCGCCTTCCACAGCCCCAGCATCTGTGGCAAGCCATGGCAGTGATCCGAGTGTTCGTGGGTAATCAGGATACCGTCAAGCGAGTCGACGGTGATGTTGAGGGCTGCCAGACGAGCCAGCGTTTCGCGTTTCCCGAGTCCTGCATCCACCAAAAGTCGGGTGCGCTCCGTCTCGAGGAGGGTGATGTTCCCCGAGCTGCCGGAGGCCAGAATGGAGATGCGCAGGCTGATCGCTGTCTATCCCTAAAAGAAAACATCCCTAAAAAAACGCGCCACAAAATTGACGCGGCAAAAATCTATTTCTGGATAATGGCAGAGCGCTGCCGCTCCGTCAACGGCCTCCGCGACAATTGTCCCCGCTCTGCAACTCACGTTGTGCAAATCTCGTTCCGCAATTCCCGTTCTGCAATTCCGTCAGCGCCCGAAACAGCCGCGTGAAACGTTCGAGAATCGAGCCCGCAGAAAAGCTATTTACAATATCGACGATTTCGATTGGACTCCCTCTCCCTGCCGTCCTAGAGTCAATGTCTCAGCTGTTGCTATACGGGGTTCCGGTTCGCTCCTGCCGGAGGTTAGTCGTGGGAAGCTTCAAGGAGATATCGATCCATCACGCCAGCGGACACTCCGCCGCAGTGCCACCTGCGGGTTTGCCGACTCCTGCGCGCAAGCCGGTTCTGGCAACCGCTGCCATCCCTGCCCGCGATTTGGCTTATTCTTCCTTCGTGAACTATCAGCTCGACAAGACCACCCTGGCTTACGACGAGATGTTTGAATCTCCCGGCGTGCCGCGCCCGCATTACCGCGCGCTCCATCAAACCCTTCTCGGCCTGCCTCCAGAAGAGCTGCGCAAAAGCCAGCAAGCCGCCGATCTTTCTTTCCTCCATGAAGGCATCACCTTCACGGTCTATGGCAACAAGGAAGGCACCGAGCGCATCTTCCCCAACGATCTTGTGCCGCGTATCATCCTCGCCAAAGAGTGGGCGCAGATCGAACAAGGCCTTACGCAACGCATCACCGCGCTTAATCTGTTCCTGAAAGACATCTACAACGAAGGAAAAATCCTCAACGACGGCATTGTGCCGCGCGAACTTATCTATAGCTGTCGCCACTTCCGGCGCGAAATGCGCGGACTTAGCGTCCCGCGCGATATCTACGTAAACATATGCGGCACCGACTTGGTTCGCCTGCCCGATGGCAGCTTCGCCGTCCTCGAAGACAATCTGCGCGTCCCCAGCGGTGTCTCCTACATGCTGGCCAACCGCAAAGTGCTGAAGCGCGTGTTTCCCACCATGTTTCAGGATTACGGCGTTTGGCCCATCGATCATTACCCGCAAGCATTGCTCGCCACACTGCGCAGCATGGCGCCCGCGAATTGCCCTCTGCGCAGCGACCCCACCGTCACGCTGCTGACTCCCGGCGTCGGCAATTCCGCCTACTTCGAGCACACTTTCCTCGCCCAGCAAATGGGCATCGAGCTTGTGGAAGGCCGCGACCTGCTCGTGCACAACAACGTGGTGTACATGCGCACCACATCCGGCTTGCGCCGCGTGGACGTCATCTATCGCCGCGTAGACGACGACTTCGTCGACCCACTCTGTTTCCGCCGCGATTCCATCCTCGGCGTTCCCGGCCTCTTCAACGCCTACCGCGCCGGCAACGTCACCTTGGCCAACGCCATTGGCACCGGCGTGGCCGACGACAAAGCCGTCTACGCCTACGTCCCGGAAATCATTCGCTACTATCTCGACCAGGACCCCATCCTGCAGAACGTGCAGACTTTCCTGATGACTAACGACAAGCAACGCAAACACGTCCTCGCTCACCTGGACACCATGGTCGTCAAAGCGGTCGGCGAATCCGGCGGCTACGGCATGCTCATCGGGCCGCACAGCAGCGCCATTCAGCGCGAAGCCTTTGGCGCCCGCATCCAAGCCGATCCACGGAACTACATCGCGCAACCTACGCTCGCGCTTTCCAGCGCGCCATGCCTCATCGACGGCGAAGTGCAATCCCGCCACATCGATCTGCGCCCATACATTCTCTTTGGCGAAAAAGTTACGCTCGTTCCCGGTGGCCTCACGCGCGTCGCATTGCCCAAGGGTTCGCTCGTCGTCAATTCCTCGCAAGGCGGCGGCAGCAAAGATACCTGGGTGCTGCGCGAAACTAAAAAAGGCGAATTGCGCGGGGCGAACGGCGCCGGTTTTGAAACTTTCGTTGCGCCCGCGGATACTCCCGCCGACGCTCCGGTCTAACTCATGCGACCGCCGCGAAACTTCTTCGTCCACTCGTTCCAGCGTGGCGCTGGAATGCTCTCCCGCGTCGCGGACAATCTTTACTGGATGAGCCGTTACCTGGAGCGCGCGGAGCACACCGCGCGCCTCGTGGATGTCGAATTGCAGCTTTGGCTCGATCAATCTCCCGAAGCCGGCGCCGGCCGTTGGCGGTTCCTACTCGAAGCGCTGCGCACGCCCGCGCCCAGCGAGCATGTCGATCCCGCGAGTCTCGTAAACACGCTGGTGTTCAGCCGCGCCAATCATTCTTCTATTGTTTCGTGCATTTCCATCGCGCGAGAAAATCTTCGCCACGTGCGCGAACAATGCAGCTCGGAAATGTGGGAACAGTTGAATCGTTTGTACCTCGAGGTGATGGAGAATCAGCCAGAAGATTCCTGGATTCTGAAGTCGCACAGTTTTTTTCGCGCCGTGCAGGAAGGTGCGCATCTATTTCAAGGCATCACCGATTCCACCATGAGCCACGGCGAAGGCTGGCAATATATTCAGCTCGGCCGCTACGTGGAGCGCGCCGAAACCATGGCTTCGCTCACCGGCACGCACTTCAAACGCATGGCGTTAGCGCCAGACCAGGCCGTCGAAAGCGCGGAATATCTCGAATGGGTGGGCTTGCTGCGCGGCTGCGGCGCCTTTGAAGCCTACTGCAAAGCCTACACCGCGGAAATCGTGCCGTTGCGCGCCGCGGAATTTCTTTTGCTGAATCCGGATTTTCCGCACTCCGTGCGTTTTGCTGTCGATCGCGTGAACGCCGCGCTGCACGTTATCGGCGATCTCACCGAGCGCAAAGCCAAGCTGCCGGTGCGCATCGCCGGCCGTCTGCGCGCGCAACTCAGCTTCAGCCAAATCGAAGAGATTCTTGCCGGCGGCGCGCACGGCTATCTCGAAAACGTTCGCGCCGAATGCGGCGAAATTCATTCCGCGATTCAGCAAATTTATTTCGATTATCCCGTCGAAAGCGAGATGGCTTCATGAACGTTCCCGGAAGAACCTCGAGACTCGATGAACGGTCATCCCGAGCGAAGCGAGGGATCTGCTTTTTGTCGCCACGCCTCCAAAATCCCGCAAGGACGCTATGGCCTATTCTGTAAGACACATCACCAAGTTTGGTTACGAGCCCGCCGTGCGCGAAAGCGTCATGGAAGTGCGCATGCAGCCGCGCACCGACGCGCGCCAGCGCTGCATGACCTTCTCTCTCGGTGTGTTGCCGCAAGCCACGGTGATGGTCTATCGCGATTTTTTCGGCAACGCGGTGCATCACTTCGATATTCCCGGCCGTACCAACCTGATCGAGGTGGACGCGCAAGCCATCGTCGACGTTCTTCCACCCGGCGAAGCTGTCCCGGTCACCACCTGGGACGATCTTGACGCGCAGGTAAGCAAAGGCGACTTCTGGGAGATGCTGCTGCCCAGCCATTTCGCATCGCCCACCGATTTGCTGGAAAAACTCAGCGCGGAACTTCGCGTGGAACGCCGCGGCACGCCGTACGAATTGCTCGCCGACCTGAATAGCGCACTCTACGATGCCTTCGATTACGTGCCCAACAGCACGGAAGTGCATTCGCCGATCGACGAGTCGCTGGAAACGCGCCAGGGCGTCTGCCAGGATTTCGCGCACATCATGATCACGCTGGTGCGCCAGTTGCGCATTCCGTGCCGCTACGTTAGCGGTTATCTGTTCCATCAGGATGAGGACGCCAACAAGGATCGCTCCCCAGCCGGCGCCACGCACGCCTGGATCGAAGCTTATCTGGGGGAAACGGGCTGGGTAGCCTTCGACCCCACGAACAATCTCCTCGGCGGCGAACGCCACATTCGCGTGGCGCTCGGCCGCGACTATTCTGACGTTCCGCCCACGCGCGGAGTCTTCAAAGGCGAACCGGAAAACGAATTAAGCGTGCTGGTAACCGTCTCCTCCGTGGATACTCCAGAACCGGAAGAACTGCCGCCGGCCACGGTAATCCGCATGAAACAGTTCGGCCCCGCCGACCACACCGAATACGACCAGCAGCAACAGCAGCAACAACAACAACAGCAACAACAATAAGATCGCTCCCGGCTTGGCGTCTTTCTTTTGCCGGCCTGAAGGAACCCGATCAAATATTTTTGGATCGCGGCGTTAACGCTATACTTCCAGCGCATGCTGCTAGCTCCCGGGACAAAACTTGGCCCTTACGAAGTGCAATCCCCGCTTGGCGCGGGCGGAATGGGCGAAGTCTACCGTGCGCGCGATACGCGGCTCGGCCGCGACGTCGCCATCAAAATCCTGCCGCAGCATTTATCGGCGAATCCGGAATTCAAGGAACGCTTCGACCGCGAAGCCCGCGCCATTTCTTCCCTGAATCACCCGCGTATTTGCACCCTGCACGACGTAGGTCATCAGGACGGCGTGGATTTTCTGGTGATGGAATATCTCGAAGGCGAATCGCTGGCCGAGCGCGTGCGAAAAGGCCCGTTGCCGCTGAAAGAAGCGCTGAAAATCGGCATGGAAGTTTGCGAAGCGCTGGACGCCGCGCACCGCGCCGGAATTATCCATCGTGACCTGAAGCCCGGCAACATCATGCTCACCAAAAGCGGCGCCAAGCTGATGGATTTTGGCCTGGCCAAAGCCGCGCTGGGGGGTTCGCCATCGGGCGCCACGAATGCGCCGCTGCTTTCCGCCGCGCAAACCGTCAGCGGGCCAAGCCCCCTTTCGCCGCTCACCGGCGCCGGCCAGGTAGTCGGCACCGTGCAATACATGTCGCCCGAACAAATCGAAGGACGCGAAGCGGATGCGCGCTCCGATATTTTCGCGCTGGGCGGCGTGCTGTACGAAATGGCCACCGGCAAGCGGCCCTTCGACGGTAAGAGCCAGATCAGTGTCGCCAGCGCCATCCTCGAAAAAGAGCCGGAGCCCATTTCCAAACTTCAGCCAGTGACGCCGCCGGCCTTCGAGCATGTGGTGAGTACTTGCCTGGCGAAAAATCCCGACGAGCGTTACCAGTCCGCCCGCGACGTGCGCCTGGAACTAAAATGGATCGCCGCCGGCGGCTCGCAAATCGCCGCTCTGCCGCTGGCGGAGACCACCAAGCGGTCCTCGTCGATTTTGTGGCGTGCCGTCGCCGCGGGTGCCGTGCTGGCCGCCGCAATGCTGGCCGCCTTCCTTCTGCTTGGGCGCCGCGATAAACCGTTGCCGGTCTACACGGCGATCAGTTTCCGCGAAGGCATTCTGCACGCCGCGCGATTTTCCCACGACGGCCAAACCATCGTATACAGCGGCGAATGGGAAGGCGAGGCTCCACAAGTAACCGCGGCGCGCGTGGGTAGCCCGGAATCGCGCTCGCTGGGAATTCCCGCGGGCACCATCGCGGCGATTTCGTCGAGCGATGAATTGGCGGTGCTGCTCGGCTGCCAGTACGGTTTTTTGGTGGAGTGCGGGGGAACTCTAGCCACGGTGAGTCTCGCGGGCGGTTCTCCGCGCAATCTGGCCGAACACGTGGCCTTCGCGGACTGGACACCCGACGGCAAGCAGCTGGTGATCTCCTCGTATACCTCCACGGGCGCGCGGCTGGAATTTCCTCCCGGGCACGTGCTACTCGAAAAAAATAGCGGATGGTACGGCCATCCGAGATTTTCGCCCGATGGCAGCATGATCGCCTTTGAGAATCATCCGACGGCGGAAGGAGATTCCGGCACCATCGAAGTGCTCGACGTTAACGGAAACCGGAAACTGCTCACGCACTCATGGTTGAGCTTGGAAGGCCTGGCGTGGTCCCCGGATGGCAAAGAGGTGTGGTTTGCCGGAACAAATGGCTCGGCAGGATGGGCGGACGCCATCCACGCCATCACCCTAAGCGGTAAAGAAAGAACCGTATTGGTGACGCCTTCGGTGCGCCTGCACGACATCTCCAAGGATGGCCGTATCCTGCTCTCGCATCAGAGCTGGCGCCGCCAAATGTTCGGCGTCTTTCCCGACGACGCGGCCGAGCATGCCTATTCCTGGCTCGACGACACTTCCCCAACCGCAATTTCCGCCGATGGCCGCACCCTCAGTTTCTTCGAGTCCGGCGCGATCTATTACCTCGAAGGCGACACGCTGGCGTATTACCGGCCCACGGACGGCTCGCCGGCGGTGCGCCTGGGCGCTGGGATCGACACCATTTCACCGGATGGCCAAGCGGTGCTGTGGCGCAGCACCAAGTCGCCCAAACTCTTGCTCCAGCCCCTCGGACCGGGCGATGCCCGCGAATTGCCCAACCCGCAAGCCGCGCACTTGGTCCACGAAGCCTGGTCCGACGATGGCCGCCACATCGTCTACGAGGCGCAAAATTTGCAGAACGACTGGGGCGTCTACCTGCAACACGTTGCGGGCGGGAATCCCGTGCTGCTGAAAGCCGGTGGCCACAACTCCTATCCCATCGTCTCCCCGGATGGTGCCCTGGTGGCGCTCCGCGAAGATCGCG
>Ga0209447_10000391_pt1 | contig 11805 bp, 9 predicted proteins | sample BogFormECP04_OM3_FD_188243 | JGI IMG/M metagenome (GOLD analysis project Ga0209447, IMG submission 188243) | Bog forest soil microbial communities from Calvert Island, British Columbia, Canada - ECP04_OM3 (SPAdes) (version 2) | ecosystem: Environmental > Aquatic > Freshwater > Wetlands > Bog ... | reverse complement strand
GGCTTCGCGGACTTCGGTGCGTTGCAGATGACGAATTTCCAGCGCGATTTTTTCCAGCAGCGCGGCGATGAGCGCCAAGGAATTTAGATATTGCGCGTGACGATCGCGTTGAATCACTTGCGAAGCGACGGGCGCGGCGGTTAAACCGAGGCGCTGGCAGATTTTCTCTTCGATTTCCGGTCCGAGGTGCGAGGCGTTGCCGACGGCGCCGGAAATTTTACCGACGGCCATTTGCGCCGCGGCATCGCGGAAGCGCGCGATGTTGCGCTGATTTTCCGCGAACCAATTGGCAATTTTCAGGCCGAAGGTGATGGGCTCGGCATGCACGCCATGGGTACGGCCGATCTGCGGGGTGTGCTGAAATTCGTGCGCGCGCAGATCGAGGACTTCGCCGAAGGTGATCAGGGCGCGCTCGATGAGCAACGAAGCGTCACGCACTTGCAGAGCTTGCGCGGTATCGACCACGTCGTTGGAGGTCATGCCGTAGTGCAGCCATCGCGCGACCGACGGTTCACCGATGCTTTCACCGACCGCCATGGTGAAGGCGATTACGTCGTGCTTAACGCGGGCCTCGAGTTCGTTGATGCGAGCGACGTCGACCTTTGCGCGGGCGCGGATCGCGGCGGCGGTTTCTTTGGGGACTTGGCCGGCTTCGGCTAATGTTTCGGTGGCGGCCAGTTCAACGTCCAGCCATTTCGCGAATTTGTTCTGGTCGCTCCAGACGCGTCCCATTTGTTCGCGGGTGTAACGTGGAATCACTTCGGATGCCTCCGGTGCGGTCTAGGAGGCTGCGGAAAAAAGAGCAAAAGCAATTCCTCAGGCGCTAAAGCGCATTGGTAGCCAAGCACTTCATGTCGGAGTTAAAGCTCCGATCCCTGAAAACCAGAGTTTTCCGCAACCTGCTAGATCAATAATACGGCAAATCGGGACTGACGTCCTGCCGGCGGCTTGGCCGGAGGGCTGCACGGAAAAGACGGCGGGTTAGTGTCTCTTACGCCCGGGCAAGCTGGGGCGCAACATGTTGCGCCCCTACAAAGACTTACACCGGTGATTCAGTACAGCGGGGGCGAACATTTCGCTTTTGAGGGGCAAAGGCGACCTAACCGCGGGGGCGAAATACTGTCTAAGGATGCGAATGACGGAACACGGGGTTAGCCCACGAGAGGGTGACGCCGAGGCCATCGAGTTGACGCTCGCGGGCGATCGGGATGCTTATCGTGTGCTCGTGGAACGGCACAGCGCAAGCGTGTTCCGGCTGGCGTACCGGCTTACCGGGAACCGGCACGATGCGGAGGAAGTGGTGCAGGAGGGGTTTTTGCGGGCGTATCAAAAGCTGGAGCAATTTGAGAAGCGCGCGAATTTTGGGACGTGGGTGTATCGCATCGCGGCGAATTACGCCATCGATCGAATGCGGCAAAAGCGCAGCGAAGAGGCGCGACGCGAGGAGCCGAGCAGCCGGACGCCCGAGAGCCCTGCGAACGACGTGCTGAACCGAGTGCCGGACAGAGGGCTTTCACCGGAACGGCTGGTACAGAACACCGAACTGCGAAAGCAGCTCGAAGCGGCGCTGGAAACGCTGACGCCGGCGGAGCGCACGGCGTTTGTAATGCGGCACTGGCACGGGTGCGGCATTGAGGAAATTGCCGCAACGCTGGATGGGACGGCGGGCGCCGCGAAGAACACGGTTTTTCGAGCGATGCAGAAATTACGCAGCGTTTTGGCTCCGCTCGTCCATCAAGTGGCCGACGGAACGCCGGGAGTGCGGGCAGCGGGGGCGCAAGCGATGGGGACAGAGTCATGAGACATCCGAGCGAGGAAGAATTCATCGCGTATCGCGAGGGCGAAGCCGCGGAAAGCGAAACGATTACGCAGCATCTGCAGGAGTGCGCGGACTGCCGGGCGGAGTTTGCACGACTTGACGCAGAGCTTGCGTCTGTATTTGCGGCTATGGACACGCTGGAGGTACCAGATCCGGGACGCGAGTACGCGCAGCAGGTGTGGCGGCAGATAGCTCCACGGTTGCAGCCGAAATTGCAGGCGACTTTGCAGGCAACTTTGCAACGTGAACGCGAACTTGCGAAGAGCCGTGAAGAAAGCGTCGGGTGGTGGCAGCGGTTGGTGAGCCAGGGACTTTTTACGCCGCGACGTTTTGCCGCGCTGGCCGGAGTGGCGGCCCTGGTCCTGGTGGCGTTTTTCGCGGGACGGAATACGAAAGACCGAGGGCTTCCGATCGCAAACAATTCCGTGAATATGAGGGAAAAAGTGTTGCTGCTTGCGGTTGGCGAACATCTGGGGCGCTCGGAAATGATGCTGACCGAGCTTTCCAACACGGAGGCGAAGAACGGCGGGGCACAGCTGATCGATATTTCCGCGGAACAGAAGCGCGCGGAAGATTTGCTGAGCGAGAACCGTTTGTATCGGCAGACGGCTCTGGAGCAAGGAGACGGGCGCATCGCGAACGTGCTGGATGAGCTCGAACGGGTGCTGCTGGATGTGGCGCACAGTCCGGGAGAAGTGACCGGAGCGCAGCTTGAGGCAATCCGGGAGCGCATCGATGACGGGGGAATTTTGTTCAAGGTGCGGGTGGTGGGCGAGGAGCTGGAGGAGCGGCAACGCGCGACTCCGGCGGATAACGACAAATTACGAAAAGACAGGAAGAAGACATGAGCATGCAAGATGCACGGACGAGAACGCGAAACTGGATGGCGACGGGCGCAATTTTTCTGCTGACGGGAATGTGCCTGCCGCCTCTGCATGCCGCACCCGCTAAGCTGCAGCCGATGCAGAGTTTCGTTGAAGAAAAAGACGCCGACCAGGACTCGGGGGATAGGGCGCAGGAGACGCGCGACCGAGAACGGGAAGCGCGCGATCGGGATCAAGAGAAACGCGACCGGGCGCAAGAACGGGTAGAGCATCTGCAAGAGATTTACGACAGCGGGCGCGACGCGCTGGATGAAGATCGCTTCGAGCGCGCGGAAGAGAAGTTCGGCGAAGTGGCGAAAATGAACGCCGGGCAGGCGGACGCGGCGCTGTACTGGAAAGCGTACGCGCAGAACAAGCTGGGGAAACGCGACGCGGCGCTGGCCACCATCGCGGACCTGAAGCAGCGCTTTCCGCAGAGCCGCTGGCAGAAAGATGCCGGGGCGCTGGAGATTGAGGTGCGGCAATCGTCCGGGCAACCTACAAAACCGGAGAGCCAGAATGACGATGAGTTAAAGATGCTGGCCATTCAGGGATTGATGAACAGCGCTCCCGAACGAGCGATGCCGCTGCTGGAAAAAGTGCTGAACGGCACGGGATCGCCGAAGGAAAAATCGCGCGCGCTGTTCGTGATGGCGCAAAGCGGATCGCCGGAAGCGCGGGAAATCCTGGGGAGAACGGCACGCGGCCAAGGCAATCCGGACCTGCAACGGAAGGCTGTGGAGTATCTGGCGATATTCGGCGGGGCTGATGCGCGCAAGACGCTCGCGGAGGTCTACGCGGGGACGAGCGACCCGTCAGTGAAGCGCGCGGTGCTTAAGAGCTTCATGATTGCGGGGGACAAAGAGCATCTTTTTGCGGCAGCAAAAGCGGAAAAAGATGCCGATTTACGGCGCGACGCCATCCGGCAGCTGGGGCTGGTAGGGGGCAACAGCGAACTCGAGCAGCTGTATCAGGCGGAAACGTCCGTGGAGGTGCGGCGGGGTATCTTGCAGGCATTTTTTCTGGCGGGGGATACGACGCGGCTTTTGCAAGCGGCGCAAAACGAAAAAGATAAGGAGTTGCGGCGGGCGGCGGTGCGTAACCTGGGCCTGGCGGGCGGAGAAAACGCGGGGAGCGCGTTGCAAGCGCTTTATAGCAAAGAAGCCGACCGAGAAGTCCGCGAAGAGGTGCTGAATGCTTTGTTCATCTCGGGAAATGCCAAGGCGCTGGTGGCCATTGCGCGGGGTGAAAAGGATCCGGAACTGAAGAAGGTGGCGGTGCAAAAGCTGTCGCTGATGGATTCGAAGGATGCCGCGGATTACATGATGGAATTGCTGCAAAAGTGAAAAGGGGACGGCGATGAACAAGTTCACTGCAAGAGAGCTATTGCTGACGCTGGCGAGCGGCCTGCTGGCCGGCGCGCTGCTGCCGGCGCTGGCACTGGCGGCGCAGGAGCGTTCGACGGACGGCGTACCGAGCATCGTGAACGCCGAAAAAGAGACGCAGGCGGTGCGCGGAGGACTGGCTGCGACGGTGCAAGCGATTGCGGGCCACTCGGACAAGGCAGAATGGATCGGGTATGGAGTAGAACGAGTTGCGGGCCAACAATCGGTGTGCTGCGGGAATTATAACGACGGAGAGATTTGCGGCACGTGCCGGCTGGAAAATGGGAATCGGGGCGTTTCAACCAACAGGAACGACGCCGTGAAGCTCGAGGGCGGACATCGGCTGGTGGTGCTGCTGCGCGTGGAAGACCGCAAGGTGATGCGCATACGAATTGCTTCGGACGATTGCACGCTGGACGCGGGGAATTTGCGTTTTGTGTGGCTGACGAACGTGAACGCAAGCGAAAGTGTGCAGTTCCTGAGCGACTATGTTTTGGGCGAACCGTTTCCAGGGCATGGACGAGATGGGCTGGGCGGCGAAGCGCTGACGGCAATCGCCTGGCATGCGGATGGGGCGGCGGATCGAGCATTTGCGAGTTTTGTGGCGGCGAAACAGCCGCAAGAGTTGCGGAAGAAAGCGTCCTTCTGGCTCGGGGAGGCGCGCGGAGCGGCTGGATTCGCGATGCTGCAAGCGATGGCGAAGAACGACGCGAGTTCCGCGGTGCGCGCACAGGTAACGTTTGCATTGTCCGTGAGCCGCGAGCCGGGCGCTCTGGATGAAATGATTCGCATGGCGCGCGCGGATGGCAGCGGGCATGTGCGCGGGCAGGCGCTCTTTTGGCTGGCGCAAAAGGCAGGAAAGAAAGCCGTGGGCGAAATCAGCGACGCTATTGAAAACGATCCAGAGACGGACGTGAAGAAGAAGGCGGTGTTCGCGCTGAGCCAGCTGCCGAAGGACGAGGGCGTGCCGAAATTGATTGAAGTGGCGGCCACCAACCGCAATCCGGAGGTGCGCAAGCAGGCGATGTTCTGGCTGGGACAATCGAATGACGCGCGGGCTCTGGCTTTCTTTGAAAAAGTACTGACGCAGTAGCGATCGCGTGGCACGCGCGCGAAGCGAAAGTCGTGCGGTCTAGCGCCGGCGTTGAAATCGGTGCAAAGCAATTTTCCTCTCGTAAACTCAGTGACGGCGGATGGTGTACACTTTTCACTAATTCCTTGCCAGGAGTCCGCCCGTTGTCTAGCGAAAACGCGGAGAAACGCTGGAGCGTCTCTCTCACCGTAGTGCTGCTGGTGGCCTCAGCGATCTATTTGACGTGCATTATTTCGCCGCCATCGCTGATGGATGATGTCGATGGCGTGGAAGCGCAGATCGCACGCACTATGCTGACCTCCGGCGACTGGGTAAGCGCGCGCATCGATGGAGTGCTGTACCTCGAGAAATCTCCGCTGATTTACTGGGTCATCGCCGGTAGCTACAAAATCTTTGGCGTGCATGACTGGGCGGCGCGCATCCCGATTGCGCTAGCGGCGATTGGACTGGCCGGGCTGACCGCGGCGTTCGGGAAATGGGCGTTTGGCAAGCGCGCGGGGTTGTACGCCGGCCTGGCGATGGCTACGTGTGTGGGCCTCTGGCTATTCACGCGCATCCTGATTCCCGACGTGATGGTGACGTGCACCATCGCGCTGGCGATGTGGGCCTTTCTGCGGGCGATCGACGAGGAAGAAAAGCATCCGCGCGCTTGGGCCTACTTATTCGCGGCAAGTATGGGAATAGGCTTGCTCTTGAAGAGTCTGATCGCGGTGGTCTTTCCCATTGCGGCGGTGATTTTATTTTTGCTGTTCACGCGGCAACTCTTTTCGTGGCAAGCATGGAAGCGGCTGCATCCATTCGCGGGAATTGCCATCGTGCTGCTTATCGCCGGGCCGTGGATCGTGCTGGCAACGCTGCGTAATCCGCCGTATTTTGCCTGGACATTGCGCAGCGAGTCTGGCCACTATCACGGATTTCTGTGGTTTTACTTCATCAACGAGCAACTGCTGCGCTTTCTAAACATGCGCTACCCGCGCGACTACAACACCGTGCCGCGCGTGTGGTTCTGGCTCTTTCATTTGGTGTGGCTGTTTCCCTGGAGCGTGTACCTTCCGGCCATCGTGAAGCTGCCATTTAAACCCGTGGATCGCGCGGGGCGGACGCGCCTGCTGGCAATTTGCTGGACGGGATTCATGCTGGTGTTTTTCACGTTTTCGACCACGCAGGAATACTATTCGATGCCGTGTTACCCGGCGCTGGCGCTGCTGATTGGTTCGGCGATGGCCACAGAAAGCAAATGGGTGCAGTGGGGCACGCGCGCGCTGGGGGTGATTGCCGCCGTGGCGGCGATCGCGTGCATCGCTATCGCGTTCCACGTGCGGAATGTTCCCACGCCAGGGGATATTTCCATGGCGCTCTCGCGGAACCCCTCGGCATACACACTGTCGCTGGGTCACGTGCTGGACCTGACGCTGGATTCATTCGCCTATCTGCGATTCCCGCTTTATCTTGCTGGCGCGGCTTTTCTGATTGGAGCGCTGGCGAATTTGCTCTGGAAAGGTTCGCGCGCGTACCTGCTGACTTGCTTAATGATGATTATGTTTTTCCTGGCCGCGCGGCAGGCGCTGACCGTATTTGATCCGTACCTCTCGTCCCGTCCACTGGCGGAAGCGCTTCTGAAGCAGCCACCGGGAAAACTGATCGTGCAGGGGCACTACTACACATTTTCTTCCGTGCCGTTTTATGCGAATACCAGCCCGCTGCTGCTGAACGGCAAGCGGCAAAACCTGGACTATGGAGCGGCGGCACCAGGGGCGCCCGCGGTGTTCCTGACCGACACCGACTTCGCAACCTTGTGGACCAGTCCGGACAGATATTATTTTGTCGGCTCGCAAAAGGAGGTAAACCGCATCGAAAATCTAGTGGGCGCGGAACATTTTGCGACGGTTTTGAGCAGTGGAGGGAAGCTGCTGCTGCGCAATGTGCCGACTGGGCAATGACAAACACAGAAGGCGCCCGTCAAGGGAAAGACTCTCGCTAATTCCCTTGGGAGGGCGGAACGAAAGCACCGTCGCGAATCTTATAGTCCACACCGCGCCAACGGATGGTGGTCCGTGTGAAACTGGCTAGCCAAATGCCGAAAGCCAAGGCGTCCCACACGGGGATCAACGGCAACTTTCGCCAAAAACTTTCTTCTTTCATTCCGCGGATGCCGATGAGCCAGGCCATGGCAACGCGCAGCACAGCGTAAGCTCCAACAAAGATCGCAACAACCTCAAGCGTTGGATGCACGGCGATGGCGACGAGCGTCCAGGGTAATCCCCAGGTGAAAACCAGACCGATGTGTCCCCAGGGGCGCATAGAGCGCATGACGGTCATCCAGCGAACACGTTTGTAGAGTAGCTCGCGCAGGGAGTTGAAATCGGCGACGGTTTTGACAACATAGGGCAGTAATTTCACTTCAAAGCCCTGCTCGGCAATCAAGCGGCCAGCGAGGAGATCATCCGCGGGACGATTTTCGATCATGCGGTAGGAGCCGAAGGCGACATTTGCCTGGCGCGTCATGACTATCGTCTGCCCAAACATGAATTTCACGCCGTCAAGCTGCCAAGCAACCATGATGCCGGCGAAGAAATCGGAGATCATGCCGACGGATTGCAGTTCCTGAATGAGCTTGGTCTCCTCCGTCGAGACGTACAGACAAGTTGCGCCACCGACTTTCGGGTCGCGGAACGGCGCTGCGACAGTTCGCAAGTAGTCGGGCGTGACGCGAATGTCTCCGTCGGTGATGACCAATAGATTGTGCTGGGCTTCGTCGACCAACCGTACCAAGCGGGCGACCTTGTCGTTGATGGCGGTCCGCCCAGAACCGAAGATCAGGCGAATCTGACGGTCAGGAAAATTGTGTATGAGCTTTTCTAGCACCGGGACGGCAGGATCATCCTGATCGACACAGAAAAGAATCTCGTAGTCTGGATAATCCTGGCGGCAAAAGCTTGCGAAATTTTCGTAGTCGTCCTCGTCGAGGCCTTTAATCGGTTTGAGGCAACTAATGGGGGGAAAGAAACCCTGATTGGGCGAGTTTTCTTTTTGCGCGACGGAAAAATAGCGGGCGGTACTGTAGAGAGCGAGCAAATAATAAACAAAGGGACTGGCGGCAAGGACAAGCACAATCGTGGCGGCAACCGTCAAGATTTCTGGCACCCTCGATAAATTGAAGAATGAGGCTGTGTCGAACAACCGCAAGCCTGATCGACGCTGATAAAATAATCTTACATGAATTCGCCCATGGAACGCTCGGCCGGGCGCTCGGACGTTAACAGGTACAGGACCACAACTCGCGGAAGTGGCCGAGCGCGCCTTCAAGCGGGAATCGACCGGCGGGCTCACGGCATGAGACGCTACCGAAAATGCTTGCAGATAGTGCGCACTAAAAAGCAGGCCGGCAATCCTCGTTGGTTTGACGGCGGCCCGCCGCGGATGTTATAAAGTTGTGTTTGGGTTGGCAGCTTTTGGCCCGCTGTGCGCCGTCCCGGGTCGGAACACGGCAATGCTGCTGACCTCGTCAAACCGCTCCGCGGTCACTCATAAACGAGGTCCAGGTTTCGCTATTTAGATGGAAATTCTACGCCAACTGGGAGAGCTGTTCCTTCAGGCGGTACCCACCGTTCTGATCATTCTGGTATTTTATGTGCTTCTGCGCAGCCTGTTTTTTGCGCCGCTGCTGAAGGTGATGGCGGAGCGCCAGTCGCGCACCAGCGGCGCACGGAAAGCGGCGGAAAACGCGCAACTGGCGGCGGCCGAGAAGGTTAAGCAATATCAGAACGCTTTGCGGGAAGCGCGGGCCAAGGTTTATGCCGAGCAGGAAGCGGCACGAAAGAAGCTGCTGGATGAGCGGGCGGCGAAGCTCAAGGATGCGCGAGCGAAGGCCGCCACGCAGGTCGGCGGCGCAAAGGAACAGATTTCGAGAGACTTGGTGACCGCGGTAAAGGATGTGGAGACGACCGTCCCGCAGCTTTCTGCGGAAATTGTCGCCCGGCTGCTGCAATCGCCGCTGCGCCCGCCGAGAGAGGCCCGATGAAACGCCGAACACTGATGATGGCGGGGTTTCTGTTTGTGGCGCTTTTCGCCGCCGGTGTGGTGCGCGCAGAGGAAGAAAGCGGCGCCAATGCCAAGACGCAGTCCGCGCAAGAACTTTTCAAGTGGATCAACTTTGCGATTGTGGCCGGCGCGGTAATCTGGGTTTTCGCGAAAGCTTTGCCGCCAAAATTTCGTGCAAGCGCCGAAAGCATTCATTCCGCGATCTCCAAAGCGACTGCGGCCAAGACGGAAGCCGACCTCCTGCTGCGCGACGCGGAAACCAAGCTGGCGAACCTCGAAAAAGAAGTCGCGGAATTACGTGAAACAGCGAAGCGGCAAGGCCTAGCGGAGATCGAACGGTTGCAAGCAGCCACGCAAAGCGATGAAGAGAAGATCGCGGCGGCCGCAAAGGCGGAGATTGCCGCCGCGGAGCGTGCTGCGCGTCAGGAGTTGAAGAAACTGGCGGCTAAACTGGCCGTCGATGGCGCGGGCTCGCTGCTGGCCAAGCAGTTAACGCCGCAAGTGCAGGAAAACCTGGTGAGCGAATTCGTGAAGAGCCTGGAAGCGAGGCCGAATTGAAATCGGTCAGCTTGCAGTACGCCAATGCCCTGGCCGACGTGGTGATGGCGCAGGGAGCCGCGGAGCCCGCGGCCGCGCAGTTGAAAGATTTTTGCGCGGCGTATGCGAAATCTCCCGAATTGCAAAACTTTCTGGCCAGCCCGGCGGTTTCCGCGGAGGATCGGCGCGGGGTAATCGAAAAAATCGCCGCGCGGATCGGCGCCGGCAAGATTGTGCGAAATTTTTTGTTCGTCATCGCCGACCACCGGCGCGCGCATTACCTCCCGGAGATCACGGAGGCCTTTCAGGAAGTGGTGCGGCAGCGCCAGGGCATAGCGGAAGCGCAAGTGTATTCCGCGGTGCGCCTTACGGAAGCGCAGAAGGCGGAGCTGACCAAGTCATTGACCCGCTTGACGGGCTTGGCCGTGGATCCCAACTACTTTATCGAGCCCGAACTGTTGGGAGGGGCGCTGGTGCGTGTGGGCGACACGATCTACGATGGCTCGCTGCGCAACCGGCTGGAACAAATGCGGGCGCGGCTGGCGGAATAGTTCGATTTGTAAGAATGGCAACCGAGCAGCAAGAGTTCGGAATCCAGAAAAAGTTTAAGGCACGAGACGGAGCAGGAATGGCCAACATCAAGGCGGATGAAATCAGCAAGATTCTGCGAGAGCAGATCGCGAACTACGAGCAGACCGTGGCGGTCGACGAAGTCGGCACCATCATTAGCGTGGGCGACGGCATTGCGCGCGTACACGGGCTCGCCAAAGTCATGGCGGGCGAGATGCTGTCATTTCCCCACAATATGTTCGGCATCGCGCTGAACCTTGAAGAAGAGCAAGTGGGCGTGGTGCTGCTGGGCGAGTCTTCCGAATTGAAGGAAGGCGACACCGTCAAGCGCACCAACACGATTATGTCCGTGCCAGTGGGCGAGGGCTTGATCGGCAGGGTGGTGAATCCCATTGGAGAGGCGCTGGACGGCAAGGGGCCGATCAACTCCAAGCAACGCAATCCGCTGGAAAAGCTGGCACCCGGCGTGCTGGACCGCCAACCGGTGAAACAGCCGATGCAGACTGGTATCAAGGCCATCGACGCCATGATCCCCATCGGGCGCGGGCAGCGCGAACTGATCATCGGCGATCGGCAGACGGGAAAGACCGCAGTCATTCTGGACACCATTCTCAACCAAAAGGGCGGAGATCTGATCTGCATTTACTGCGCGATCGGGCAGAAGCAGTCCACCATTGCGCAGATCGTGAAGACACTGACGGACGCAGGCGCGATGGAGTACACGATTATCGTGGCGTCCTCAGCGTCAGCGCCCGCTTCACAGCAGTACATCGCGCCGTATGCGGCTTGCGCAATGGGCGAATATTTCCGCGACAATAAAAAACACGCGGTGGTCTTCTACGACGATCTTTCCAAGCACGCGCAGGCGTACCGCGAAATATCCCTGCTGTTGCGGCGTCCTCCTGGCCGTGAAGCGTTCCCGGGCGACGTATTTTATTTGCACTCACGACTTTTGGAGCGCGCGGCCAAGCTGAACGAAAAGCTGGGCGGAGGTTCGCTGACCGCACTGCCGGTGATTGAAACGCAGGCCGGCGACGTTTCCGCGTACATTCCGACCAACGTGATTTCCATTACCGACGGGCAGATTTATCTGGAAGCGGATCTTTTCAACGCCGGCATCCGGCCGGCCATTAACGTGGGCATTTCCGTAAGCCGCGTGGGCGGCAACGCGCAGATCAAGGGCATGCGCCAGGTGGCTGGGACTTTGCGTTTGGACATGGCGCAATACCGCGAATTGGCGGCGTTTGCGCAGTTTGGCTCGGACCAATTGGATAAGGCGACGCAAGCGCAGCTGGCACGAGGACAACGCCTGGTGGAAATCCTGAAACAGGATCAGTTTGCGCCATTCAGCGTGGAGAAGCAGGTGTTGAGCCTGTTCGTGGCGACCAGCGGAACGCTCGACAACATCCCCGTGGACCAGGTGCGGAAGTTTGAGAGCGAGTTCATACAGTTCGTGGAGAACAATCACGGCGGGATTCTGAAGTCCATCGCGAAAAA
>Ga0209447_10000387_pt1 | contig 11822 bp, 15 predicted proteins | sample BogFormECP04_OM3_FD_188243 | JGI IMG/M metagenome (GOLD analysis project Ga0209447, IMG submission 188243) | Bog forest soil microbial communities from Calvert Island, British Columbia, Canada - ECP04_OM3 (SPAdes) (version 2) | ecosystem: Environmental > Aquatic > Freshwater > Wetlands > Bog ... | reverse complement strand
CATGATCACACTGCCAGTCGTTGGTTTTGCTTAGTCATAGTCGGGTTTCCGAACCTTTGTCATCAATCCCCGTGATGACGCGCCTGCCCTAAGTGATGGCGCAGGTTAAAACTTGCGCCACGTTGGTTTTCTTTTCTCTTCTTCACCACCAATATACTTAGTTATAGATTAATCTAAGAGAATAGAACACGATTAAAGAGAACAAGATTAATATTGAAGACCAAGGGCTAATAAGAATCCGTATTATAGCCAGGACAGCAAGGTTCGTCTATAAACCATTGACTTGCAAACCACGTATAGTTTGGGAATTTGTTTCAGACTTAAGGGCAATGGCCGACCGACCAACCAAACGCCAACGTCTCAATCCTTTTATCGACATAGAAGCAGTCGGAGAGGAAGAAGATTCCGATGAAGAGACAGAAGGTGCGTCATCCAGCTCTGAGTTTCCTGCTCCAACTCACGATATTGTCATGCCAGATGTTTCCCAAGATGATGTTTCCCAAGACGAAGCTGATCTGGATGTCAGCTCCCTTGCGCTATTACAAAATGGCATGCACGGCGCACAACATGCGCAAGAGTGGGACTCGTTCATCACAAGAGCGTTAGACAGAGGCAGAAATCGCGACATCCCTCTCAGTAGACAAGAGCGGCTACCGAGTGGCGAGGATCGTCTATGGGAGATAGGGTGTGCAGTGAGTGGACCCTTCAATGTGAATGCTGCTGGCTTTGACCCTTTATGCAGATAGGATCGGAGGAACTGGTGGCTTTTAAAGTACTTTCGAGGGCCACCCATCCAACACATCCTGAGATTCTGGCCAAATCCATTTTCGCCCGCAGCACCTTACCAGGACGCGTGTACGCAGAGGTCTCAACACTGGATCAGGCGAAAAAATTAGCAGCTGTGATACAAGAACTCAACGTGAACGCAGTACGACTTGTACCAGCTGAGGAGATGCTGGCCAGGCTCCAGGTCCCCAACCCATATTCATTTCAACCTCAATCCTGGGCACGAATTCGTGGAACAGGCAAGGGTTGGGGTGTGTATCGTGGTGATGTCGCACTTGTCGCGGAAGTGAACGACCAGTCGAGTGTGGTGGTGGTACCGCGAGTTGGCCATTATACAACGAAAAGTCGGACAAGACCAGAACGGGCCCTTCAACCGCCGTTTGTACTAAGGACGGTATTTGGTTCTGAACTCGTCTCTGACGTCTCCAATGGACAAATGGTGACCTTTCGTGGCCAGTTCTTTACTCCTGAAGGTTTCATAGTCTCTCCTCTAAGCGGAGTCGATTTGATGCGCCCACAGGATGACCTTCCTTCTAAAGAGCTGCTTGATATTTTCCGACAGTGTCCATCGCTTTTCGAAGACACTTGTCTCAAGGCCAGCGCCAGACTATCGAGTCTGCAGATCAAGACTGGCGATCGGGTGAAGATTGTCAGGGGCGAGTATCGAGGAATATTTGGGCGAGTTACTAGGGTGGATGAAAATGCGGTTGCTGTATACATGGAGTCTCAGGGCTTTGAAGAAGATATTCTGGTGGACTCAGTTCGGAGGGCATTTCGAATTGGTGATCAGGTCACGATCTTATACGGAACACATACAGGCAGTACCGGTTGGGTAGTGGACGTCCTACAGGGCTCTGTGAAGGTATTCAATGTCGAGAAAGGCTTTGAGGTGTATAAATTTAATCGTCGCTCAAGTTCACTAACATATTGATGATCCAGATCTCAGTAACAACGGCGGATATTGAGTTCTTCAGTCCGCCGTTCGTACTGACCTTACGAAGGAGGACTCGGCGCAATCTTTCCGGCCTCAAGGAGGAAGATCCCAATAAGATATTTATCGGAAAACGGGTAATGGTAGTAGGACCCCATCAGTACAAATCGTATAAAGGAACCATCAAGATCACCAACCCCACCGGCGACGCCTGGGTCCAGCTAGATGCCCTTCAGCAAAAAATGGTCCAATTGACTCTTCATGATCTTGCATTACTGTGAGTGATCGCCATATCACTGCTTCCATTTACTGAGCAAGCGCAGTGAGAAAGATGAAGTACGCGTCCGTGTCATTGATCCAGTGACGCAGGTTCAAAAGGTGGTGAAGGTAGCTCCAGAGCCGGTGCCAAACATGCTCTCCCAAGCCATGTGTTCCACGCCACTCCATCAAGAGGCACAGACCGATTTCTCTTCACCCGCATGGGATCCTAATTCGTCTACACCGTTCCACGAACAGGATCAAACTGATACCCCTCTCGTGTGCACATCTCGAGGGCATTGGTTAGAGCCACTTACGGGACTCAGGGTGAAACTTTTCGAGCTTGCTGCGCCTACTAATATCCTGGAGTTTGAGGCGATTGTGGGAAATGATGCTAATGTACGAGACGGGATGCGCAAGAGACTTATCGCCCTGGACAACCTTCGCCCTCTTCCTCCAACACAGTCTGACGACCTTGTCACTCCTAAAGTGGGGGAAGCCCGTGGAACAGTGCTGAAGGTTCGAGCTTATAGTTTGGATATGTGTAGCGTACGAATACCTGGTAAGCCGCTCCGCAAAAATCAAAAGGATCTTGTTCTACCCACGGAAACACTGGTACAAATTTTCCCTCCATTTCGACGATAACACCATACGTATTCCAGTACTCTCTTGCAGATATATAGATGTAGGTACTAGACATCGATTGTCTTGGCCGTTTGTACGACAGGCATGTGATTCATCAGTTGGCCTTTAAGCCAGGTGTGCGGAGAAAATTTCTTTCCTACTGCATACCCTCACCCCAGCGCACTAAAGCTTCTGAGAGCATCATGTCGGCCCTCCCTGTCGGTCCCAACGATATCCAAGTAACAAGAATTTGTTGGAGTGAGGGGAGGAAATTTTGACAACCGCGCTAGAAAGATATGGCAGTAACATAGACATATAGGCTGTAGTGTTATTGTTATCATCGTCTTAGCCAAATGCTCCTTTACATCCACAATATTTTTCCGTGGTAGTAGTCGTAAAGCGCTTCTGGACTCACTATTAAGACAAAGGTATTGATTTTCAATAGAAACGATGGAGAAACGCGATAGAACTGACCCACTTGTTCAGAATCCGAACCTTCACTACTGCTGGAAGTGCCCTCACTAGCAGCGTGAGCGTCCTTCAAATCCTCCCCAGCAGCAACGTTAGGATCATCTCTGGTAGGTATTTCACCGGATCAACCAGTCATTGACATTAATATTGACACCTTGCCAAGCAACTGACCGGAATGTGTTCTAAAAATAAACGATTCCCTTTTCGGAAAACTGACTCCCAAGTTTCCTTTATAGGACTCGCTGAAGCTCTTCAACTTCAACAATGGCAAAAGGGCGCAAGACACAAACCGTATTTCCTGACTGTGGGTTTCTTTCATACCGTCTATCTATTATCCAATACTTAAGATACAAACAATCCATCAGTTGTAGAGTTGTCAGACGACTGCAAGAAGGTTCGATGCAATATATGCGAAGCACTGCGCGGACAAAACAGTGGATGGATCAAGAAAGAAAGTCTACCTTATCATTTAAAATCCGATGCCCATGTCCGTTCTGTCCGTGCCCAGCAGAATAGGGATTCTATTCGAAGGATCGGGGAACAATCCATGCAAGAAGAAAGGGCCATTGAGGAGCGAATGGACTTCGCTATGTTATCTTCAGCAATTGAACCGGCAGTAACGATGAAGGCTCGTATTTCCGGACCAAGTGTGGAAGAACAAGAAATGTGGGATAACAGTGCATTTTCCAACGAGATCTTCAATGCAGGAATCGACCATACAACCGCCGCAGCTGAAGAAAGGAAGCGCTTGGAGCAAGAGGCCACTAATTTTGACCTCTGGTGTGGTGCTGATTTCCTCCCCGAAGAAGACCCAAACGACGGTGAACTACTGCTCGATGAACTGGAACAGGAAGATATACTGACCGAGTTGCTACGAAATACGCGTACGTATACCTCCCAGTTATTCATACATTTCAATGTATCTCATGTTTTCGGATAGACGTGAATATTCCCGAAGGGGCAGACCTACTTGATGAAGAGACACAAGGTCGGCCTAAGACGTCTGAGGCTTGGTCACCATACGAATCGAAGACGGTGAGTCAACCCTTCAACACGCAGACCAACGATTCTTAAACATGCTTTCTACTCCTTATATGTAGATGTTCCTTCTAGACACCCTTGACAACCTTCCCAGAATGCGACTTTCAAACGCACTTATGAACGTATTTCTCTGGGTACTCCGCGAGGCAGGGGCTCGAGATGTCCCCTCTTTATATCACCTTCGTCAAGTACAGACCTCTCTCCGGAAGTCGTCAGGGGTGCCAACCGTACAGCACAAGTCACCTAAAGGGAATATTTATTCCATGAATGATCCATGTACTCTGGTAGCTATGGTGAACGATATAACTGTCTTTATACTACGTGAATTTACAGGCATTTTATTCTAGGACTGGGCCAATCCCTTAGTATGCGATCATATCCGTCGCTATCCAGTGATTCCCCCAGATGGCATCATTTCTGAGGTTTATCATGCTCAGAAATGGCGGAAGGATGTCGATCGACATACATTAAGCCCTATGTACGATGCTGGCGACCGCCACTACTACATTGATGAACCTGCCCGCCTCAAAAATGGCGATTTTATTATTCCAGTACGATGGCTAGAAGACAACGATGGGAACGTCTTTGCGGATGCATACGCGGTTACTTTTAATGACCAAGTACGAGGTTTTCCACTTGAATTTGGAGTTAATACAGGATGTTGACAGGCATTGCAGTTTGTCGCCAATGTTATTGACTGCAATGTGATTTTAGTAAAGTCATCGGATTTGCAGGATAATCTTCTAGACTTAACGGATTGGGGTCTGCTTCCTACCTGGAACAGTGAGTTGCACGTACAATCTACATCGTAAAGCCTGCTCATGAGAAACAGGTCAAACTATCAAATCGGGATATCCAGCACGTATGCCTAACCCTGACCGTGCACTAGCAGAAGGAGATCCCCTATACACCAGCTGGATAGATGTCTTCGGTGACGATGTGTCCGGAAACAGATCAAAGAGCTGGAATAAACACTGGAACATCTACATCAATCATCGAAATCTACCTCGAAAACTTCTTCAACAGGAATTCCATGTACATTTCGTCTCAACGTCACCAGTTGCTAGTGTTTCTGAGCAGTTCCATGGGATTAAGCAGGTTATTGAGTATGTCAAAGTTATTGAAGTGCAGCTCTGGGGCTGAATAATTAATAGGGCAACACATAAGGAGCCTGTGAAGGTTCGTCATGGCATGTCAGGAGCACAAGTGCGGTTCAAGATCTACGTAAACTCTGGCCCAGGAGATAACCCTGCTCAGAGCGAAGTCTGTGGTCACATTGGTGGAAATGGAAACCACCCATGCAGGAAATGCTTCGTTGGCGGGACGCAAAAAGATAAAGAAACTGATATTGGGTTTCATAGCCTCTTCGAGGTAGATAACCATCTTTTCCCATCGCTGGTACTTACTGAATTGAGATATTCAGGCTGGCGTCGCCCGTTCTGCAGAAGAGACCCTCATAGATGTCAAGTACCAGGTTGAACTGGCCTGTCTGGGTGTCGTCCAGAATGTACAGAATCAGCAGACTAAGAATGGCATCAAAGATGCTTACACTCAATTCTGGATTGATGACCTTATAGCTCGTGCACGAATATTGCGCAAGAACCACCCTGAACGGACTGCACTTGATATCCAGGCCGAACTGCTGATCTGGGTACATGCGCACAAAATTGATATTTTTAATCCATTTTTGACATTGGACGGTGAGTGCTTCCTAGAAAAATATGCAGTTGCTGTCTGATTGAATCCCTGACAGGGTTCGATCCCGCTATTGATACTCCTGTGGAAATTCTTCACACCATTCTTCTAGGTGTTGTCAAATACCTGTGGCATGGCTCACATACCTCATGGACAGCTAGTCAAAAACAGATCTATTCTCTTCGTTTGCAATCCACTGAACGATCTGGGCTTTCCATCCATGCCATTCGCGCTAATTACATCATGCAATATGCCAACTCTCTGATTGGACGGCAGCTTAAAACAATTGCCCAGGTCAATGTCTTTCATGTCTATGATCTTGTAGATGCCACTCGGTTCCTTCTTACAAAAGCAGCGGGAGAACTTTCTGCTCTCTTGTGGATGCCAGAAATACAAAATATGGAAGAATATCTCGTATGTTTGAAGTGCTATATTTTATTTATATTTTCAATGATTTAACATTCACAGTCTGATGTCGAAGTTGCTGCCGCAAATGTCCTCGACTTATTCGCCATGATTGAGCCATCAAAAATGACGTCTAAAATCAAACTCCACCTTCTTGTGCACTTGAAACCAGATATCCTTCGTTTTGGACCGCTTGTCGGGGTTGCAGTGGAGGTGTTTGAGTGTTTCAACGCTATCTTTAGATTCTGCTCTATCTTTTCAAACCATCTAGCCCCAAGTCGAGATATAGCCTTTCAATTGGCTGGGCAAGAAACGTTGAAACATCGCCTCACAGGCGGTTGGTGGCTAACAACGGATGGGGAATGGGAGCGACCAGGTCCCTCTGTCCGTAACTTCATTCATGCTCACCCAACCCTCCAAGCTCTTGTGGGTTGGACCAGCGCAGAACCCCTTGTCAACGGTAGGTTCTGATTTCTACTATATCTCAATTTACTTACAATATTTAGGTTCATTCAGACTGGAACCACTCAAACAAGGTGCAAGTCGGAAGGCAGAGAGCCGAAAATACATCCCTTGGTTCCAGACACAAGGCGCTAAGGCGCTTAACTGCACTTCAGAAGATGCTGATTCACAATGGACGCCCTGCCGATTTGCTATTGCACGTTCTGAAGACAAGTGTTCCATAGGATCATGGCTCTTTGCAAAATCACCGTTACATGTAAGTTAAACATTATTTTCTCATTCTATTCGCCCTCAACCCTTTTATAGTGCAGCGAACTCATTACTGGGCGCATTGTCGAAATTTTGGCCAATACTACAAGCGACCGTGCTGTGGTCATACTGGACGTTTTTCAAGTTCTTTCTACTCGACATCAGATCTTTGGAATGCCAATGCTGGCTCGACGCCATGATGAAACAACCTATGTGGTTATTCCATCTACTGTATGTATACGCCACTGGTCTCTATATTTAATAATACACTTTAAACATCATGTGCAGGGCATAGATTTTCTTTACAACGTCCAGCACGATTGTCCTCTCTCAAAGTGTACTGCATCGGGCAAGCAGCCATTAACGCAGGAGCGGGTCAAATCCGGTCTGGTCCAGACCTATATTGAACACCAGCCCATTGAACGCTTTGTCATTAATACACATGCATTCCACAATGCGCACCTCCTTCATGCGGTCTTACCGCGTTCTCTCGTTGCTCCTATTCCGCTTCATCCAGACCGGCAGGCAAAACATTTCGAAATGGCAGGAGGCCTTCGAATCACACAAGAAGACAAGCGAAAAGCTCGCACTGCGCAGAAGAAGAACGAGGCGATAAATTCTGCAAACAACACCGGCTCAGGACCCAACAAGCGAAAGAGAGAGGAGGAAAACTTGAATGGGGCTGTAATGGTTTGAATAGCATTCAATACTGACGCCTATATGACGGCTGTCTCGAATTCAAACACAACGTCATCAGCTTGATTCTTTCCAGTTTCATTCCAATCAAAATACTCCCCAATTCCCTTTGATAGGTTTAGTTTTAACAACAGTACCCGAAAGGCTGAAAAAACAATGTCTATGAGCAGGGCTCAACACATTCTGTTCTCGTGGATGAGGGCCTTCAACGCCTCGCGCGAGCTATCCAAGGACTACTTGCCCTGCGGGTGTTGGCGGCACGGTGCATCTGCGGCTAGAATGGTATTCGAAGGCGTATTCATTTGCTAGGTACATGAGCTCCAGACTGTAGTTCGTGTTCATTGCTCTGAAGAAGTACCGAAAGAGGTGGGTAAGCTCGTCGCTCAAGCAGGTCACAATTGCAGGGAGCTGTTACCGACCGGGCAAAGGAGAGGCCAATCTAGAAGCTGACGGATGAGTCGAGGGATGACCGCAAGCAAAAGACATATACTGGGTCGCATGGGTGTATGTCAGAGCGTCCTGCAGAGCTTAGGATGCTCCGAGTCGCTTCGTTGCTCGTCATTCCAGAAGAACTCCAACGGACTAATATCTTGGGATTCTCCGTGTCTTATCGTCTTATCAATCTAACTGTGTTTATCGTTCACACTTTTCTGACCAATTTTTTCTTTCGTCTAATATTATCAGTGAGTAATTCATTGATCATTAGACAAAAACCGTTTGTACTATCCTCAGTTTTCTCCAGTCATTTGCCCTCAAGCTCTCATCTTCCTTCAAGTTCTTCTTCGTCATTCCTCTTCAAGCCCGCGTTTGCCCCCATTGAGACTTTTCCAGCCCCTCCGAGCATTTCTCTATTCGACTTCTTTCTATATATAGGCGTTTCCTTAGCTCTGTTATTGGTCAGTTTTTGTTGGCTATGTATTATACGGAGTCACTTACGATCCTCCTGAGTCACTAAAATTTCGAGTCACTTATGATGATATATAGCCGGTTTTGGTCCTCTGTTGCATCACTCCCACAATGGCGCCTTCAGCAACGCCTACCCCCAATCCGGGCAATGCTGCTGCCGATATTCCCAGTTCGCAACCCCACCGCCCGCTTCGGAGGGAAGGAGCTACTATCTTCCTTTCACCAGCTGAACAAGCTGTGGAAAATGCCATGATGAGGTCAAGCCCAGCGCCAGACCCGATGCCAGAATCGGCGCTTGGGAAGCGACCACGTGGGGTAGATGATTCAACGGATGGTAATGACACTGAACCCGACAATGAATCCCCTTCGACAACACAGCTCCAATCATTGCCTTCCATTAGCAATGTGGCCGCTGCGACTCTGCGTTATGCGTTGAAGAAGAAGCTTCGTCCCGAGCAGCGTGAGGAAGTAGATGCCTTCCTGTTGGTAAGTACTCCTTTGACATATCTATTGTGCTTGTGGCTAAACATCGGCCAGGACTCGGCGCTTGGCCGACAGGCCAAGTTATTTACATGCATCCTGTCCTTGGAGAATAAAGTTGATGCTTTCCGATCGGCTGTGCCACCCTACCAATTATCCGATGAACTGAAAGTATGTATAGCAATCCTGTCTTCAGTGCCTCACCGCTAAACTGTTGCATATAATAGACCAATATTATTAACTATGGCATAGCCGTCATGCTTTCCGTCAATGTCAGTGCTTATAAGGGCGACATCCCTCGCAACCATGTTCTGGTCCGTATTCTGTTTATCATCTGAACCTACCAATTAACCTTCCTTCAGGATATTCTCAAGAAGTTTCGTTTTGATTTACCAACGGGCATCGAACATGATTATGCCAACTGGGAGAAGATCTCAACGTTTGTTGGTTATTCGCTTACTCAAATTCGCGCGAGAGTGAAGAAATTGGTATGTGTATTAATATTAACCCTCTTTTCAATGGAGCGCTTACACATTATTTTTATATAGATCAAAGACAGCATAAAAATGAATACTAATATATTTTCCCTTGCGCAGGTGATTGTCCACTCTACGCCTTGTCGCACGACAATCCAGCTCTGCGCCCGTGTTGCGCTCATGGTAGGTGTTGCCTTGTTTTTGTCCACAATATTGCCTTCTGAACCTGAACAATTTAGCGTGCGATTCATGCTGAGTGCAGTGGCGGCGAAAAATATTGGAATCTAATTGATACACGCCTTGAATTTATCCGAACCAAAGCAGGATCATCGGCCTCCAGAACAGCGAAGTGTGCTATCGTCCCTTGGTTCTTCTTCGTTGATAATTCACTGACATTCTATGCAGGGCATTCAATGAAATCCTGAAGGTTGATCGCGCTACATACGGCGCGGGAGAAGAATATGTGATTGGGGATACCGTTCCTGATGAGTGGCAGCAACGCGTTGATGATGTAGTTGCAGGAACGAACATAGTGTGATAATAACGGGGCCTCAATGTAACTTCTTTTGATAAATGCACATTTTGTATCAGCCAATTTTTATGCCAGCCCCAACCTGAGAAGTACTGTTCTAATAACCTAACTAATTTCATTTAAGACAGGGGGCAGAGGGCTGAAATTCTGTAGGGGTTTTGCGTTTAACAGCTTGTTGATCCCCTCCGTGATAATAACTGACTCTGATTTACAAGGCTCAGTCGTCGCTGGGTTGAATAGCTAGCGACTGCATTGTGAGTTTGCATGGCCACAGTACAATTTGTAACTGCAAAAAATGGGCTGGAAATTGTAGTGAACATTCGACTTTACTTTGCATCGCACATACCCCAGTACCAATGTCGACAACATATTCATACGGACAAGTAGCTGAGCTATTGAATCATGTCACAAATGCCCAGTTGACTGGACCTGAGACATGACTCTAACGATATAAATTATATCATATATAACAGGTAATTGAGGGCTGGAAGTTGTAGTGAAAGTTCGCCTTTAATTTGCACCGCACACCACTAAATACAAATGCGAACAACATGTTCATAGAGGCAAGGAGCTAAGTCATTGAACCACATCATAAATGTGCAGTTGAATGGACCTGAGACATAGCTCTAATAATGTAAATGATATCATTTATGATAGGTAATTGAGGGCTGGAAATTGTAGTGAATATTCGCCTTTACTTTGCACCACACGCTACCAACAACAAATGTGAACAAGATGTTTATAGAGGCAAGGAGCTGAGCTGCTGAAACACACCATAAAAGTGCACTTGAACAGACATGAGACACGACTCTAATAATGTGAATGATCTCATTTATCACAGGTAATTGAGGGCTGGAAATTGTAGTGAATGCTCGCCTTTACTTTTTACCGCACGCTACCAACTACAAATGTGAACAATATATTTATAGAGGCAAGGAGCTGAGCTGTTGAAACACACCATAAACGTGCAATTGAACAGACGTGAGACTCAACTCTAATAATATGAATGATATCATTTATCACAGGTGATTGAGAGCTGGAAATTGTAGTGAATGCTCGCCTTTACTTTTTACTGCACACTACCAACTACAAATGTTAACAACATGTTTATAGACGCAAGGAGTTGAGCTATTGAAAAATATCACAAAAGTGCATCGAAAAACATGTACACAGAGTAAATGATTTCGTGGTATGAGACCAAATAAGATGGTGGCAGTAACGAGCTGAGGAAGATGGATGGCACATTGTTACATGTAACTGTCTAAGCTACCGAAATTCGTGAACAGCTTATCAGATCCCAAGTGTTACCCACATCGAATGTAGTCACAGTGTCCAAATCCCAGAGTCAAACTGTCCACAATATTCCGTCCACGTGGACTCCATGTTCCAAAAATACATCAACTTCGTGAAATTTTCACGCTACAAATATGTTTTGCACAAATGGCGGTGTACCTTAGATAAACGATTATCTCCGCCATCGAAGCTATGGGTAAACATATATATATAGAAGCTGACTTATTGCTGACTTATCTACTCACCGATATTCGCACCTAGCCGTTTACTCGGAATCTATGTAGTCTAGTCAGCAGACATTATGTATTCGACCCATATCTAGAATTGCAAACCGAGGTTATTCCTCAGTTTGTTGGACCCAATACAACGTGGTTCTAGCAATTTAAAAGATTCCTGAGCTCGATCTCTCTTAGTCGCTCTCAGGGAAACGTTCAACAAATAATTATTGAACGTTGCCAGTTTATTTCAAACACAGCCATAGTGTCAAGTCTTCATTAGCTCCAAAAGACGCAAGTAA
>Ga0209447_10000386_pt1 | contig 11849 bp, 4 predicted proteins | sample BogFormECP04_OM3_FD_188243 | JGI IMG/M metagenome (GOLD analysis project Ga0209447, IMG submission 188243) | Bog forest soil microbial communities from Calvert Island, British Columbia, Canada - ECP04_OM3 (SPAdes) (version 2) | ecosystem: Environmental > Aquatic > Freshwater > Wetlands > Bog ... | reverse complement strand
TTCGGTTCGCGCGTGGTTGCCGGCTTCGATTCCGTCTTCGGGTTCGCCTCGGTTTTCGGTTCACGCGTTACCGCGGGCTTTGATTCCGTTTTCGGATTGGCTTCAGTCTTCGGCTCGTGTGTTGTTGTCGGCTTGGATTCGGTTTTCGGTGTGGCTTCCGTCTTGGGTTCGCGCGCGGGCTCGGTATTTGGCTCGGTGCGCGGTGCGGCTTCCGTTTTCGGTTCGGTCCGCGTCTTGCCTTCCGTGCGCGTCGCAGGTTCGGTGCGCGGCTTGGCCGCGGATCTGGTTTCCGTCCGCGAGTTCCCGATGCGATCAGACGCGGATGCTTTGGCCTGAACTACGCCGGGACCTTTCAACTCACCGGGCTTCGCGGTGGCGACGAATTTTTCAACCGAGACGCCGGCATGTTGGCTGTAGAACTTTGCAGCGTCCTCGATGGTCGGCATGTGGCTCTTGAGACCTTTGGTCGAAGGGTCAATGATGCCCAGGTCACCACCCTTCCATACCGCATCGAACATCGCATCGTGTGTCTGTTGGTCGATGCCGAGAACTTGAGCCGTGCAGTACGCGAGCTGAAACATGGGCCAGTCTTCGACGGTGTTAAATGCCGCCGGCAGGTAGTCGAGCACCGCATTCGCCGGCAGGCTTTGTTTCAACTTGTGCATGGTGGGCTGGAAGATATTGCATGCCGGGCAGGCGTAGGAAAATACTTCGGTAACCTCGACTTTGCCGGCCGGCAGCGAGGTGGGCCGCGCCGGCGCAACCAGGAAATAGTTCACGCCTTCCGTCCACGTCGCGCCATGGGCCGATGCGGAGATGAGCAGCGCTAACGCCACTGAAGCGAAAACGGTAAAAACTGATTTCATCGCGGCTCCTGTCTTTTTTGGAGGCTGAATTCTAGCACTCTGATGCGCTTGAGGTTTCCGCCATCCTCGCGCCCCTCAGGGGATCCTGCCTCAAGCCGCATTCACAATACTTTGCACTGGCCGCTGAACTTTGCGGTATCGACATGATCTACTGCGTGCTGCCCGCGATGAATGTGTAGTTCGCAGTCGATTCTGGTTATAGTCTAGGGCTCGCCCGGACGATCGTTTGGCAGTGCGTGCCAAGGCAGGGCTCGCGTATCGGTGAATTAGTGATAAATCAACCGGAAGATCTGCAGACCCCCCCGCCGGCTCGTGGACTCAAGGATTTCATCGTTAGACATTGGAAAGGGCTGCTGGTCGTTCTTGTCATAGTGCTGCTGATGATCGGGTTCACGATGTACCTGCGCCACAAGCAGCCCATTGCGCCGCCCGCGGGCGGGCGCTTCGGGCAAAACGGTCCAGTCGCCGTGGCGGTGGCAACCGCGGTTGTGGGCGACATCCAGGTGAAGATTCCGGCCCTTGGAACCGTGACGCCGTTGGCGACGATTACCGTGAGAACCCAGATCAGCGGCCCACTGCAGCGGATTTACTTCACCGAGGGACAAATCGTTCATCAAGGGGATCCGTTGGCGCAGATCGATCCCCGCCCCTACGAAGCCGCTTTGCAGCAGATGCAGGGTAACCTGAAGCGCGACCAAGCGCTGCTGGCCGACGCCAGGCTGGATTTGAAACGCTATGAAGGGCTGGTCAAGGAGGATTCCATCGCGGAGCAGCAGCTCGACACGCAGCGCGCACTGGTCGATCAGTACACCGGCACCATCGAGTCGGACGAGGGTCAGGTCAACACGGCGAAAGTCAATCTCATATATACGCACATTGTTGCTCCGGTCAGCGGCCGCGTCGGCTTGCGCCAGGTCGATCAAGGCAACTATGTGACGCCGGGCGATGCGAACGGCATCGTTCTCATCACCCAGTTGCAGCCGATAACCGTCATTTTCCCGATTCCCGAGGACAATGTAACCGCGGTCATGAAGCGCCTGCGTGATGGCGCGCAACTGACCGTCGAAGCCTACGATCGCACCAACAGCACCAAGATCGCGGACGGCAAACTGCTCACCGCCGATAATACGATCGACGTCACGACCGGCACGGTCAAGCTGCGCGCGAAATTCGACAACACCGATAATTCACTGTTTCCGAATCAGTTCGTCAATATTCAGCTGCTGCAAGATGTGCTCACGAATCAAATCATCATGCCCAACTCGGCGGTGCGCCGGGGCGCGCCCAATGGCGTTGCATCGACCTTCGTTTATGTCGTGAATGCCGACAACACGGTGTCTGTACGGCCCGTGACATTGGGCATCGTCGATGGCGAAAGGGTTGCGGTTACCGCCGGACTCAAGGCCGGCGAAGTCGTGGTTACTGAAGGAGGCGATCGCCTGCGTGACGGTGCTCCGATAATATTGCCCGGCGCGCCCGCCGCGGGAGCCGCGCGCCCGCCTGGCAAGCCGGGTGCCGGAAAATCGGGTGCCGGAAAATCGGCAGCGCCCGGCGCCGGACGCACGCGGCCGCGCCCCCAACCGGCGCAATGATGCCGGCGGAGGGCGTGCTCTCGGCCTTGGTTGCAATCGCATGAATCCTTCACGCATCTTTATTCTTCGGCCCGTAGCCACGACTTTGCTGATGGTCGCGATACTGATCGTCGGCGCGATGGCCTACGTGCAACTACCGCTGTCGGCGTTGCCCGAAGTCGCGTATCCCACCATCCAAGTGCAGACCTTCTACCCCGGAGCGAGCCCGGAGGTCATCACCTCGGCCATCACCGCCCCGCTCGAAAAGCAGTTCGGACAAATGCCGGGTTTGAGCCAGATGTCCTCGACCAGCTCCGCCGGCGCCTCGGTCATTACCTTGCAGTTCACGCTGGCGTTGGCCATCGATGTGGCCGAGCAGGAAGTGCAGGCGGCGATCAGCGCGGCGCAGAATCTGCTGCCGCAGGATCTGCCGGCGCCGCCGATTTACGCCAAGGTGAATCCAGCGGACGCGCCGGTGCTGATCCTCGGCGTTACTTCGAAAACCATGCCGCTCACCGATGTCGAGGATTTGGTCGACACGCGCATCGCGCAGAAAATCTCTCAAATCAAAGGGGTCGGAGTCGTCAGCATCAGCGGCGGCCAGCGGCCGGCGGTGCGGGTGGTGGCGAATCCGCGCGCCATGGCCGCGTACGGATTGAATCTCGACGACCTGCGCACCACCATCAGCAACGCCAATCAAAACGGCCCCAAGGGCACGCTCGACGGCCCCGCCAACGCCTACACGGTAAACACCAACGATCAGATCAGAAACGCCGACGATTACGGCAATGTGGTGGTGGCCTACAAGAATGGCGCGCCGGTACGCCTCAAGGATGTCGCCATTCTGGTTTCGGGCGCGGAGAACTCCAAGCTCGGCGGCTGGATGAATTCAACGCCGGCGTTGATCCTCAACGTGCAGCGCCAGCCGGGAGCGAACGTCGTCGATGTCGTCGATAGAATTCACGACCTGCTGCCGACGCTGCAGGCCGACATGCCCGCGGGCGTGGACGTGGTCCTGCTCACCGACCGCACCACGACCATCCGCGCCTCGGTCAAGGATGTCGAGTTCGAACTGATTCTTGCGGTGGTGCTGGTGGTCCTGGTCATCTGGGTTTTCCTGCGCAACATTCCGGCCACCATCATTCCGAGCCTGTCCGTGCCGCTGTCGCTGATCGGCACCTTTGCGGTGATGTATCTGGCAAATTTCAGCCTCAACAATCTGTCGCTCATGGCATTGACCATCGCGACGGGATTCGTGGTCGACGATGCCATCGTGATGATCGAGAACATTTCACGCTATATCGAGGCGGGCGAGCCGCCTCTCGAGGCAGCGCTCAAAGGTGCCGGCCAGATCGGATTCACCATCATATCGCTGACCGTCTCGCTGATTGCCGTGCTCATTCCGCTGCTGTTCATGCAGGACGTGGTCGGACGATTGTTCCGGGAATTCGCCGTGACTCTGGCCGTCACGATTTTGATTTCGGCCGTCGTGTCCCTGACGCTGGTGCCGATGATGTGCGCGAAGCTTCTGAAGCATCGACCGGCAAATGAACACGCGCAGACCGACTCCGGAAAATGGTTCACGGCCGTGGTCGACTGGTACGGCAAACGGCTCACCTGGGTGCTCGAACATCAGCGCCTGACGCTTTGGGTCGCGATTGGCACGCTGCTTCTGACGGCGCTGCTCTATGTGCTCATCCCCAAGGGATTCTTTCCCGATCAGGACACGGGCTTGATTCAAGGCGTCTCCGAGGCCACCGAGTCGATCTCCTACGCCGCCATGGCGGACCGCCAGCAGGCGCTGGCAGCGGCAATCCTCAAGGATCCGGATGTCCTCAGCCTCTCGTCTTTCATTGGCGTCGACGGCAACAACGTGACATTGAACAGCGGGCGCTACTTGATCAACTTGAAGCCGCGCGATCAGCGCTCCGCCAATGTCGCCGATGTGATCCGCCGCCTGCGCAGCGAGACCAATAACGTCGCCGGCATCACGCTGTACATGCAGCCCGTTCAGGATCTCACACTGGACAGCACGATCAGCCGCACCCAGTACCAATTCACCCTCGAGAGCGCCGATTACACGGCATTGGCGGCCTGGACACCCAAGCTGTTGGCGGCGCTCGGCCAGCAAGCCGAGCTGGCGGACGTGGTCAGCAATCAGGAAGACAACGGGCTTGCGGCCTATGTCACCATCGACCGCGACAGCGCTGCGCGCCTCGGCATCAGCGTGGGAACGGTCGACAACGCCCTATACGATGCGTTCGGTCAGCGCATCGTCTCCACCATCTTCACGCAGTCGAATCAGTATCGCGTGATCATGGAGGCCGATCCCAAGTCGTATCGATCGGTCGACTCGCTGGCGTCGATCTACGTGCCGTCGGCGGGCGGCGGCCAGGTGCCGCTGTCGGCGATTGCCAAAGTGGATGTCCAGACCCGTCCGATTCTAATAAATCACCTGGCGCAGTTTCCCGCAACCACCGTCTCCTTCAATCTCGCAGCCGGCGCATCGCTGGGCGCCGCCGTTTCCGCCATCGAAAATGCCGAGCAAGCTCTGGGGATGCCGAGCAGCATCCGCACGACGTTCCAAGGCGCCGCACTCGCCTTTCGCAGCAACCTGAGCAACGAACTCCTGTTGCTGGTCGCTGCGGTGCTCGTCATGTACATCGTGCTGGGTGTGTTGTACGAAAGTTTCATTCACCCGATCACCATTCTCTCCACGCTGCCCTCGGCGGGCATCGGCGCGCTGCTCGCCCTCATGCTGTTCGGCGACGACCTGACCATCATCGCGTTGATCGGCATCGTTCTTTTGATCGGCATCGTAAAAAAGAACGCCATCCTGATGATCGATTTCGCAGTGGTGGCGCAGCGCGATGAAGGATTGTCGCCGCGCGACGCCATTTACAAGGCCTGCCTGCTGCGCTTCCGGCCGATTCTCATGACGACGGTGGCCGCCATCTTTGGGGCGCTGCCGCTGATGTTCGGCACCGGCACCGGCTCCGAGCTGCGCCACCCGCTCGGCGTCAGCATCGTGGGCGGCCTCCTGGTCAGCCAGGTGCTGACGCTGTTCACCACGCCCGTCATTTATCTGGCGTTCGACCGCATCGCCGCGCGGCTGCGCGGTCACGCGCCCGCCGACCTGCCTGAGGCGCCGTTGGCGGAGGGTCCGGCGTGAACATTTCCGCGCCCTTCATCAAGAGGCCGGTCGCAACCACGCTGTTGACCGCGGGCGTCGCGCTGTGCGGCGGCGTGGCGTTCATGCTGCTGCCGGTGGCGCCCCTGCCGCGGGTCGACGTTCCGGCCATCTTCGTTTCCGCGCAGCTGCCGGGCGCCAGCCCCGAGGTCATGGCAGCCACCGTCGCCACGCCCTTGGAGAGGCATCTCGGCGCAATCTCCGATGTCGACGACATGACATCGAACAGCGGCGTCGGAACCACGAATATTCAGCTCACCTTCGGCGTCGATCGCGACATCGATGGCGCGGCGCGCGATGTGCAGGCCGCCATCGCGGCGGCGCATGCCGACCTGCCCACCTCGCTGACCCGCAATCCCACCTACCGCAAGCTCAATACCTCGGCGTTCCCGGTGATGTCGATCGCCATGACCTCCGATGTGCTCACCCAGGGGCAGATCTACGACGCCGCCGACGCCGTGATTTCGCAGCGCCTGTCGCAGCTTCCCGGAGTAGGCGGCGTCAATGTCAACGGCAGCGCACTGCCCGCAGTGCGGGTCGAGATCAATCCGCATTCCTTGTCGAAGTACGGCATCGGCCTGCAGGATGTGCGCGCCGCCATCTCCAACGCCAACGCCAACGCGCCCAAGGGCGCTATCGAATCGGACGAGCTGCACTACCAGATCTATACCAACGACAATGCCCGCGACGCCGGCCCGTATCGCAGCCTGATCATCGCCAATCGCAATGGCGCCACGGTCCGGCTCGGCGATGTGGCGACGGTGCTGGACATGCAGGACGGTGCGACCGAGAACATCCGCACCTATGGGCTGTACAACGGCAGGCCCGCGGTTTTCGTGACGGTGTATCAGCAGCCCGGCGCCAACATCATTGAAATGATCGACGCCGTGAAAGCCGAACTGCCGGTGCTCAAGACTGAAATCGATCCGAAGATCGATCTGGTGGTGAATTTCGACCGCTCGGTGACGATCCGCGCCTCGTTGCGGCAAGTGGAACAGACCCTGATGCTGGCCGTGGCGATGGTCATCCTGGTGGTCTATATATTCTTGAATAGTCATCGCGCCGCGTTGATCCCCGCTCTGGTCGTGCCGGTATCGCTGATCGGCACATTCGGCGCGATGTACCTGCTGGGCTACACCTTGGACAATTTCTCCTTGATGGCGCTCACCGTGGCGACCGGCTTCGTCGTGGACGACGCCATCGTGGTCATGGAAAACACCACCCGGCACATCGAGGCGGGAATGACGCGCACGCGGGCCGCGTTCCTGGGCGCTCAGGAGGTGGGCTTCACCGTGGTGTCCATGAGTTTATCCCTGGTCGCCGTATTCATTCCCTTCATGTTTGCGGGCGGCATCGTCGGACGAATCTTCCGCGAGTTCACCGTCACCTTGTCGGTGTCAATTCTCATATCTCTCGTGATCTCGTTGACCACCACGCCGATGATGTGCTCATTGCTCCTGCAAAATGAGCGTGACCGCAAACCCTCGCGAATCGGTCAGGCTTTCGAGCGCGGCTTTACCCAATTGCGGCAAAATTATGCAACCACGCTCGACTGGGCGCTGCATCATCCGCGCATCATGGTGCTGATGCTGTGCGCGACCATCGGCCTGAATGTATATCTTTACATCGTGATTCCGAAGGGATTCTTCCCGCAGCAGGACACCGGTCAATTGCAGGGCGGCATTCGCGGCGACGCGGCAAGTTCCTTTCAGTTCATGAAGGCCAAGCTGCAGGAAGTGGCGAAGGTCATCCAAGCGGACCCCGCGGTCAACACCGTGACGGGTTCCGTGGGCGCCGGCGGCTTCGGTCCTGGCGGCGGCGGCGGCGCCAGCGCCAACGTCACGATTGCGCTCAAGCCCCTCAAAGTACGGCGCATTTCGGCCGATCAGATCATCGCCCGCCTGAGGCCGCAACTGGCTCGAGTCACGGGGGTATCGACCTTTCTGCAGGCCGTCCAGGACATCCGCGGCGGCGGCGGGCGATCGGCCAATTCGCAGTACCAGTACACCTTGCTGGGAGACGATTTGACCGAGCTGCGCACCTGGTCGCAGAAGCTGCGCACCGCCATGCAGGACCTGCCGGAAATCACCGATGTGGACACCGACCTGCAGCCCGGAGGGCTGGAAACCGACCTCATCGTTGATCGGGACAGTGCCTCGCGTCTCGGGCTTTCGGAGATTCAAATCGACAATGCGCTGGGCGACGCCTTTGCGCAGGCGCAGGTATCCAACATATTAAATCCATTCAGTCCGCAGCAATATCATGTGGTCATGGAGGTTGCGCCGGAGTATTGGCAGCACCCGGAAATTCTCAACGAACTCTATGTGAGCACCTCCGGCGACGCCGCATCGGGGACGCAGCTCACGCAACCGGTCGCGGGAACGACCATCCTCAAATCTGCGAGCGCGGCATCCAGCAGCGCCATCGCACAGGACACGGCGCGAAATCTGGCAGCAAACTCGCTGGCGAACTCCGGGCGCGGCGGCACCTCCACCGGCTCGGCCGTCAGCGTCGCCTCTGAAACCGTCGTGCCTTTTTCGGCATTCAGTCATTTCACGACGGGCACCACGCCGGTGAGCGTCAATCACACGGGAACCTCCGTTTCGACCTCCATTGCATTCAATCTGGTGGAAGGGGTATCGATCGGCACGGCGCTCAAGGCAATCGAGAAGAAAATGATCGAGATTCACATGCCGGTGGGAATTCGCGGCGGCACCTACGGAACGGCCGCGCTGTTTCAGCAAAGCAGCAGCAACACGCCCCTGATGCTGTTGGCGGCGCTGGTCGCGATCTACGTGGTGCTGGGCGTGCTGTACGAGAGCTACAGCCAGCCGCTGACCATACTTTCGACGCTGCCGTCCGCCGGGATCGGTGCGCTGCTGGCGCTGCTGGCAACGGGTACGGAATTCAGCCTCATCGCGTTTCTGGGTATCTTGTTATTGATCGGCATCGTCAAGAAAAACGCCATCATGATGGTGGACTTCGCGCTCGAGGCCGAGAGAACCCTGGGGATGGATCCACGGCAGGCCATTGCCCACGCCTGCTCGCTGCGCTTCCGGCCGATCATGATGACCACCTGTGCTGCGATCGCCGGCGCGCTGCCGCTGGCCATTGCCTCCGGCGACGGCACCGAGATGCGCAGACCCTTAGGGATAGCCATCGTGGGCGGACTCATCGTCAGTCAGCTTTTGACCATTTACACCACGCCGGTGGTCTATTTATACGTGCACCGCTACTGGAAGCACCTCAAGCAAGGCAGGTACGCGCCTCCCGCGCCGCGCACCTTGAGTCCGGGCCCGAATCTCGATCCTCTGGGAGCAGGGACATGATGAGGCTCGCCGCCCGGGTTGCGTGTGTGGCCGGCGCCGGCGCACTCGCCGCGTCGTGCGCCGTCGGTCCCGACTATCATCGTCCGCCGTTCGATACCGTGCCGGATTACAAGGAAACCGGCGATTGGAAGCAGAGCGAGCCCAATGACGTGCTGTCGCGCGGACCGTGGTGGAATCTATTCAATGACGATCAGCTCGATCAGCTCGAAGCGCAGATCGACATTACGAACCAAAATGTCAAAGCGGCGGAGGCGGCTTTCGAACAGGCGCGCGCGCTGGTCTCGCAGGCACGCGCCGGGTTTTGGCCCACCATCGCCGCGACTTTTTCGGCGCAGCGCGGACAGGCCGGCATTCCGGTGGCGACCGCCAACGGTCTAAGCGCGCCATCCACTTCGCTGTCCGGCCCCAGAACCACCTACCAGGCCGGGGCTTCCGGAAACTGGGATCTCGACATCTGGGGTCAGATCCGCCGCACGGTGGAGAGCGACAAAGCGTCGGCCGAGGCGAGTTCCGCGGCGCTCGCGGCCGCGCGCCTGTCGGCGCAGGCCGAGCTCGCCACGGATTATTTTGAATTGCGCGCGCAGGACCAATTGCAAAGACTGCTGGACGATACGGTGGTGGCCGAGACCCAGTCCCTGAAGATCACTGAAAGCCGCTACAAGTTTGGGGTCGCGGCGCGCGCCGATGTGGTGAGTGCCGAGACGCAATTGCTCGCCAGCCAGGCGCAACAGGTCAACGCGAAGATCCAACGGCAGATTCTCGAGCACGCGGTGGCGGTGCTGGTGGGAAAACAGCCGGCGGTATTTTCGTTGCAGCCTGCGGCAATGCGAAGCGACGTACCGACGGTGCCGCCCGGCGTACCTTCCACCCTGCTCGAGCGGCGCCCCGATGTAGCCCAAGCAGAACGGAAAATGGCCGCGGCCAATGCGCAGATCGGCGTCGCCACGGCTGCATATTTTCCCAGCCTCACTTTGAGCGCCTCGGATCAGTACTCGAGCGGCAGCTTGAGCCGCTTGATTCAAAACTCCAACCGCGTTTGGGCGGTTGGGCCGGCGCTCGCCGAAACCCTGTTCGACGGCGGTCTGCGACGTGCGCAAGTACGACAGGCGCGTGCCGCGTATGACGGCACCGTCGCCAGCTATCGGCAGACCGTGCTGGCCGGCTTCCAGCAGGTCGAAGACGACATCGTCACGCTGCGCGTGCTGGAGCAGCAATCGGCCATCGAGGATGCGACGGTCAAGGCGGCCCGCGAAGCCGAAGCACTGACACTCAATCAGTACAAGGCCGGCACCGTTCCCTACAGCAGCGTGATCACCGCGCAGACCACCCGATTGAGTGCCGAAGAAACTGCGCTGTCGGTTCTGTCGAGCCGCCTGCAGGGCAGCGTAGCGCTGATCGAGGCGCTGGGCGGAGGCTGGGATGCGTCCATGGACGCGGTGAAATAGACCCCAGTCAAGTCGCCGGCTGCTCCAACCCGTCCAGGGCGACGGGCGCGTGGCGGCGCAGCAGCGCGGTGCGCGCCTCCCACTGTTCCTTCGGCGCGAGATCCTGAAGATACTGAATTTCCCCGGCAGCCAGTATGGCCAGCGGTGTGCCATCCCGGTAAAGCAATCGATTGCCGGCGAGCGACGCCAATCTCGGTCCCGGGGTAAGGATGCCGAGCAAATTGAGCGGATCGGCCGCTGACAGCGACAAATATTGTTGTGCAGGCGGTTTGCGCCGCACATCGCGCAGCAAACCAACCGCTTCGGGAGTGGCGTATTGTTCGCCGGAAAATCCCGCGACGAAGCGCCCGCCGCGAATCTCGCCCCGGGCCTCCAATCTGCGGCAGCAGCTCAATATGTCGCGCCAGGGCGGCAGCCACGCCGCTTCGCGAGCAAGTAGCTTCCAGAAAATCACGCCCCAGCGGCGCAGCAGCGTGCGCACGATGTATTCGACCGCCTCTTCCCTAAGCTCCGCAGTCTGAGCGGGTGTGCGGCGCACGAATGCCCAGCGCCCCGCGTCCGCCATTCCATACAACGCCAGGCGGCGCTTATGGCGCCCCGAATATCCCGTCGATGACCTGCCGCGCCGGCCGCTCGGCATCAGCAGCACGCGCAAGCCCGCGAAGCTATCGGAATTCACCATGCCCACCGCCACCAGTTCCGCGAGCGCCTCTTCGACCTCAGCCGGCAGCATGCCGACGTTGTCCGCGATTTCCTCGAAGAACGAAGCGCCGTGTGCGCGCATGAAATCAGCCACCGCCCGGGCTTTCGAGGTCAAATCCTCAGGATCGGATTGCGCCACCAAGGCAGACCACAATGGCGCATGACGCCGCGCCAAAAGAACGATGGGAGTGGAGCGCACCGGGGAAATGCCGCGGCTCGCATCATCGTTGGCTCGCACCCCGCGCGGCGCCAATCGCGTCCAGATGAATCGCCCTGCGCGGCAATGCTCATCCAACCACTGCGGCTCGTACTCGGCAATCCGCGACGGGATGACTTCGGTTTCCCATGCCCCGGCCGGCGCTTCGAAACCCTCGAGCTGCGAGAGCACCGCCGCCAGCGCATCGGACCCCAGCATCCGCGCACTTAGGCTGACCCGCTGCCATTCGCCAAGAAAGCGCAGGAAATCCCGCGCCGGCACCGGCTCGATTTCAGCGCGCAGCCGTTTCACGGTGTAGCGGTGAATCCGGGCGAGCAATCTTCGCTCGCACCACTGCTGTTGCGCGGCACCGGCCTCGAAACGGCCGCGCATGGCAACGCCCTCGGCCTCGAGGGTTTGCATCGCGCCGTCGACCTGCGATGCAGATACGCACAGCGGCGCAGCGATCTCATCAACGGTAACAGGCCCCAAACCTTCGAGCCGGCCGCGCACGATCTCCACCAGATTAAGCTCGGGCCGGAACAGGGCC
>Ga0209447_10000383_pt1 | contig 11888 bp, 7 predicted proteins | sample BogFormECP04_OM3_FD_188243 | JGI IMG/M metagenome (GOLD analysis project Ga0209447, IMG submission 188243) | Bog forest soil microbial communities from Calvert Island, British Columbia, Canada - ECP04_OM3 (SPAdes) (version 2) | ecosystem: Environmental > Aquatic > Freshwater > Wetlands > Bog ... | reverse complement strand
TCCCGCCGGATGCGAAACGCATCGACGCGCCGGGCCTCTTCCTCGTCCCCGGCCTCATCGACGGCTGGGGTGCGCTGCGCACCCAAAACTTCGCGAACGCCTATCTCTACGAGGGTGTCACCGCGGTGTACGTGGCTACGGGGCTTCCCACTGGCGGCGGCGATCGCGAGCTCATTATCTTGCGAGATGCCGCACCGGGCCCGCGCCTCTTCCTCGGCGCGCCGATGACCGGCTATTCGGAAACCGGCGTGGACCCGTCGGACCAGCCCATGACGCAACACCGGCTGCACGATGTGCGCTTGTCGAACGCGCAACTTCGCGCGCGCGTGGACCGTTTGGCCGATCAGGGTTTTCGCGGCGTCACCATCAGCTACGACGTCTGGCCCGACCAGGTCGACACGATCGTCGCCGAGGCCAACCTGCGCGGGCTCGCGACGATCGGCGAGGTGGGCTTCACCAGCTACCCCTACGCGGTGCGCGCCGGCGTCGGCGCGTTGCTCCGCAACGACCAATACCTGACCGAACTCGCTCCCACCACCTCGAAACTCGCGCGCGCGGATAGTTTGCAAGAAGGTATCGCGGCGCGTAATCGCGCGCTGTGCACCATCGATCCGGCCTCCAGCGGGATGAAGGACTACGGCGATCAACTCGCGCACGCGCACACCGCGTTGCTGCCGACGTTATCGTTGGAAGCCACCGCTGATCTTCTCGATATTCCTAATCCGTGGACGGCAAAGTCTTCGGTATTGATAAAAGCGGCGGACCTCGATGTGCCCGTCGATCCAGCAACCGGGGCATCGGGATTCTTACTGAGCCTTCCCGCGGACCGCCGCTGGTACGTGCAACAGTGCGCGTTTCACAAAGAGCTGCTCGACGCGCAATTGTATACGGCGGGCGCGAAGTTTCTCGCCGGGAGCAATGCAGCGACCTACGGTGTTATGCCCGGCAGCGGACTCCATCTGGAACTGACCTTGCTACACCGCATCGGGCTCTCGCCCCGCGAAGCTCTCGCCGCGGCCACCAGCAACTATGCCGATGTGTACGGTTGGCACGACGTCGGACGCATCGAGCCGGGCCGTGTCGCGGACCTGCTGCTTCTCGACGCCGATCCGCGAACGGATGTCTCCGCCATTGACCACATCCACACGCTCATGTTCAAGGGTGCGGTCGTGGACCGGGACGCTCTTTTGGCCACGAGCAAAACGAAATAGCAGAGGCTAGCTCATGCGCGTCGATGTCGTCGTGCACGTCGAAGTCGTCGTGCGCGTGAACGACGCGACGGCGCGTGCTACCCAGAAAATCGAAGAAGCCGCAACCGAGTTAACGAACGGCAACAGTTAAAAGAACGGGTCTGAAGACCCGCCACTACAACTGAATCCGGAACAGAGAACGCCTTGATGACTACGTAAGTCGAAACTGGCTGGATGTACGCGTGCCGTCAAAGTGTTGGTAAAAAGAAGCGACCATCAGTTTACCCCTCGACAACAAGCGCTCGATGGAGCTCGCCTAGCGTAACGACCTAGGCAGTTATTTCAACTTCAGAGAAGAGGGGTACACATGGAAAAGACAGACGCCCGTATCATGAATCGCGCGGTGAGCCGGCGGTCGCTTTTGAAGACCGGAGCAATGGCGGGAGGAGCGGTGGCGATTGGCGCTGGCCTGATGAGCAGCGCACCAAGCGCATTTGGTCAGAGCAGTGGCAGTCTCTCGGCGGGAGATATCGCCATTCTGCAGTTCCTGCTGGTGGCCGAACTGGTGGAGACGGATCTGTGGGCGCAATATGCAGAGCTCGGCGGGCTCACTTCCGGCATACCGATCGAGGTAAATCCGAACCAAACCTTGAATCCCTATCAGACGGCGCTCTCGAACCTGGATCAGGATGGTCCGCAATACATTACCAGCAACGCGCTCGATGAATTGAGCCATGCGAACTTCATCAGTGCGTACCTGCAATCGAAAGGCGTGGAACCCGTGAATCTGGACGAGTTTCGCACGCTGCAAGGAAGCACGGCGTTTGGCGCGCAGAACATCGGACGCCTGACCAACCTGATGAAGCTGAACGTGGACACGAGCTGGTACACGCGGTATCGCAGCGCCAAGAACCCGGATTTCGGCGCTACCTTTCCACAAGCCGTGAAGATCACCAATCGCCCGGCGATCCCCAGAACGGATGCTGATTTCGGCGACACCAACCACATACAAGTGATTGCCAACACCGCGGCCTTTCACTTTGGAGCGATCGAGCAAGGCGGAACGAGTCTCTACGGGACACTCGCGCAGAAAGTGAGCAGTCCGGAAGTGCTGCACATCCTGCTGGGAATCGGCGGAGATGAAACCGTGCATTTCCTCGAATGGACGGATTTTGCGGGCAACGGCGTTTCGGCCCCGATCGCGCCGGTATCGTCCGGCGGGCTGACGTTCCCCAATTTCTTCGCGCCCATCAACCCAAAGCAGCCACCCAGTGACTTCAATCCAAACAATCCAGCGATTCAACCCAGCCTGATTTTCCCCGTGCCGTGCGAATTCATCAGCGCGAGTTTGCCACACGCTTCGGTGATTCGCCCGCTTACCGACAACGCCTCCGGCGCGGTCGCCGCCGTGACGGGATTGGCCGCCAGCAACTTGTTCCTTGGTCAGCCACCGGCGTTTTTCACGGCCGCGACGCAGCTGGCCGAAGCAGCCGACGCAGTGGTTCGCAGCTGTTAATCAGCCGCGCGCTCACACAAACGTGAAGCACGCGTCAAAATGGTCCTGGTCTCCCTTTTGCACGGGGTGATCGGGACCATTTGTTTTTTTCTTGAGTTAAGATAGCCCGCACCTTTTGGAGGGGAAATGCGCGTGATTCGATGGATGGTGATGGCACTGCTTTGTTGTGCGTCGGCGATGGCGCAAACGGCTGCGCAGCATGGGATCCACACGGAAGATCTGGATAAGAAGTGCGATGCCTGCACGGACTTTGCGCAGTATGCGAACGGGAGCTGGCACGCGCAGAATCCGATTCCCGCGTATATGGATCGCTGGAGCCGGAGGTGGCAGGCGGGAGAGGAAGCGAAAGATCGGTTGAAGGTGATTTTGGACGACATTTCGAGCCGCACGGATTGGCCCAGGGGAAGCGAGGAGCAGTTGATCGGCGACTATTACGGCTCGTGCATGGACGAGGGACAAATCGACAAGCTGGGGCTCGAGCCCGCGGAGCCGATGCTGAAAGCGATTCGCGCGATGGATGGCTCGGATCTGCGGCGATGGATCCGGCGACTGAACGAACGGGGAATCTTTGTGCCCTTCGCGATATTTGCGCAGCCGGACAATCACAATCCATCGCAGACGATCGCATCGGTGTTGGCTGGCGGCCTGGGTTTGCCGGATCGCGATTATTATCTGAAGCCGGAGGCGCGATTTGCGGAAGCGCGCGAGAAATACCACGAGCACGTTGCCAGGATGTTTGTGCTCGCTGGCTATGACGAGAAGAGCGCGAAGGCCGCGGCGGAAACAGTGTTTCAGATGGAAAAGAAGCTGGCGGAAAACTCACTGGACAACGTGGCGCTGCGGGATCCCGCGAATACCGATCACAAGATGACGTTTGCGGATTTTGCCAAGCTGGCTCCGACGATGAACTGGGGCGAGTATTTTGTTTCCGCACAGATCGCACGCGCGGACGTGAACGTGGCGGAGCCGGCTTTCATGAAGGAAGTGGACAGACAACTGCGCGAGACGCCGTTGGCGGACTGGAAAACATACCTGACGTGGCAGCTGCTGAATAGCGAGGCCGATGCGTTGTCAAAACCGTTCGTGGAGGAAAACTTCGCGTTCCAGGGGAAATATTTGAGCGGAGCGTCGGAGATTAAGCCGCGGTGGAAGCGGTGCGCGGAGTCCACGGACCAGCTTTTGGGAGACGCGCTGGGGAAGAAATATGTGGAGCGATATTTCCCGGCGGAGGCCAAGGCGCGAGCGCAGGAGATGGTGACGAATATCATCGCCGCGATGCACGACACGATCGAAGGGTTAACCTGGATGACACCAGAGACGAAGAAGAAGGCTCTGGAGAAGCTGGCAACGCTGAATCCCAAGATCGGATACCCGGACAAGTGGAAGGACTACAGCAGCATTCAGATCAGCCGTGATTCTTACTGGGACAATCAGATGGCGGCGGCGCGCTGGAATGTGACGGAAGACAACTGGAACTTGATCGGGAAACCGACGGATCGCGGACGGTGGGGCATGACGCCGCCGACGTCCAACGCGTATTACAACCCGCTATTGAACGAAATTGTTTTTCCAGCGGGGATATTGCAGCCGCCGTCTTTTGACGTGACCGCGGTAGACGCGGTGAATTACGGGTCGATTGGAGTGGTGATCGGGCACGAGATCAGCCACGGGTTTGACGATCAGGGCGCAAAGTATGATGCGCAGGGGCGGCTGCAGAATTGGTGGACCGCCGAGGACAAGAAACTGTTTGAAGAGAAGACAGCGTGCGTGGTGCGACAATTTGACGGGTATTTTATCGAACCGAACATCCACCACAACGGGAAGCTGGTTTTGGGCGAGAGCATCGGCGATTTAGCTGGATCGAAGATCGCTTATCTGGCGTTTCAGAAGGCGCAGCAGAAGCATCCGGCGCCGACGCTGGACGGATTGACGCCGGACCAGCAATTTTTTATCGCGTGGGGGCAGTGGCGGGGCGACGAGATTCGTCCGGAGACGCAGAGGAAAATGGTGCAAGGGGATCCGCACCCGATCGCGAGGTACCGGGTGATCGGGCCGCTGTCGAACTCGCCGGCGTTTGCCGAGGCGTTTGGCTGCAAGAAAGATTCGGCGATGGTGCGGGGGCCTGGGGAGCGGTGCGAGATTTGGTAGTGGCGAGCTTGGGCAGAGGCCGGTGGCGCGTTCCATAGTGGCGGAATGAGAATCTGCCAACGTGAAGACCGAGAGGGCACAGAGGCAGAAGTCAAAGGAACGGGTCTGAAGACCCGCCACTACAACTTCGGTGTTCCCGGCTGGATCGTGCCGAGATGGGGCGCAGCATGCTGCGCCCCTGCAAATGCGTGCGGTGAGGTACAATCCGTGGTTCGCGTTTGGAGTTTTTTTGGGGAGACACGATGAGGCGGAATTGGGTGATTTGTGTTTGCGGGATTTTGCTGGCCGGGATGACGGCGGGGGCGGCGTTGGGGGCGGATGAGACGGCCCCGGCGCGGGATCCGAAGCAGGCGGTGGATGAGGCGTATAGCGCGAAGATTAAAAAATATACGACGGCGCCGGAGTTTACGTCGCCGCTGGTGGAGTATTTGCCGGCTTCGAAGAGTGTGCCGACGCCGGAGGCGGTGCTTGGCGATGTGGCGGGGGCGCCGGGGATTTTGCCGTACGCGGAAGACGTCTACAAATATATGCGGATGCTGGAGGCGGCCAGCCCGCGCGTGAAGGTTTTTTCGATTGGGACGAGCGAAGAAGGGCGGGAGATGATCGCGGTGGCGATTTCTTCGCCGGAGAATTTGAAGAATCTGGAAGCGAACCGGGCGCTGCTCGCGAAATTGGCTGATCCGCGGACGATCAAGCTGGACGATGCGGAGGCGGATCGCATTGTGGCGAAGGCGGTGCCGGTTTATTACATCACCGGAACGATTCATTCGCCGGAGACGGGCGCGCCGACGGCGCTGATGGAGTTGGCGTACCGCTTGGCGGTAGATGAGAGCCCGTACATTCGCGAAGTGCGCGACGGGATGATTACGCTGATCACGCCGGTGGTGGAAGCGGATGGGCGGGACCGCATGGTGGACATTTACAAATGGCATCTGGCGCACCCGAAGGATTTTTATCCGCCGCTGATTTATTGGGGAAAGTATGTGGCGCACGACAACAATCGCGATGCCATGGGCGTGACGCTAAAGCTAACGGAAAATGTTTTGAATACGTATGTGGGTTGGAAGGCGCAGGTACTGCACGACCTGCACGAATCGGTGCCGTATTTGTATGACAACACGATCGGAGATGGGCCGTACAACGCGTGGGTGGACCCGATTTTGACGAATGAGTGGCAGATGATTGGCTGGCGGAACGTGGCGGACATGGGGAAATTCGGGATGCCGGGCGTTTTTGCGCACGGAGACTTCGATACCTGGTCGCCGGGATATTTGATGTTCATTGCGGCGATGCACAACGGAATCAGCCGGCTGTACGAGACGTTTGGAAATGGCGGGGCGGACACGCAGTTGCGAACGTTGCAGCCGGACGAATACTCGCGGACGTGGTACCGCTCGAATCCGCCGCTGGCGAAGGCGCTGTGGTCGCAACGGGACAATAACAATTACGAAGAGACGGGATTGCTGACGTCACTGCACTACTTCAACGACAACAAGCGATTGTTTTTGAAGAATTTTTATTTGAAGGCCAAGCGGTCAATTACCAAGCCGGAGGCGGAAGGGCCGGCGGCTTACGTTTTGCCCGGGGATGAAGCGCGGCCGGAATTGCAGGCGGAGCTTTTGGAAGTGATGCAAAAGCAGCATGTGGAGATTTCGCGGGCTACGAGTGCGTTTACGGTAAGCCTGCCGGCGAAGAAGCAGAAGAAAGCGGTGGCGAAAGACGACAAAGATAAGAAAGAAGCGGCCGGCAACGACGCCAAGGAGAAGGCGGAAAAGGAGAAAGCGCCGACGTCGCGGACCTTTCCCGCGGGGAGTTACGTGATTCGCATGGATCAGCCGTACTCGCGGATCGCGGATGCGCTGCTGGATTACCAGTATTGGAGCCCGGAAGATCCGCAGAAGACGCCGTACGACGATACGGGATGGACGTTTGGAGAATTGTTTGGCGTGCAGGTGGTGCGGGTGACGGATGCGAGTGTGTTGAACGCGAAGATGGAGCGGGTGAATGAGGTGCGTCCGAAGGGGACGGTGAGCGGCGCGGGAACGGTGTTTGCGATCAACAACAGCGGTGAGCCGAAGGGAGCGACGCTGCGTTACGAATTACGCGACGCGAATTTTCAAGCGGCGGAAGAGGATTTTGAAAGCGGGGGGAAGAAATTCCGTCGCGGGACGTTCGTGGTGCAAGGCGTGAGCCGCGAGACGCTGGCGAAGGCGCTGGCGGATACAGGATTGCAAGCGACGGCGCTGGCCAGCGTTCCCACGGTGAAGATGCATGCCGTGCGGGCCGCGCGCATCGCGTACGTGCATACGTGGCTCTCGACGCAGATGGAAGGATGGTGGCGGCTGGCGCTCGATGATCTGAAAATTCCCTATGATTACATCAGCACGCAGACGCTGGGAGCGACGGAAGATCTGAATGCCAAGTACGACGTGATTTTATTTCCACCGGTGGGCTATGAAGCGGGAGCGAGCGCGATCGTGAACGGATTACCGACAACGTTTGGAAATGCGCTGCCGTGGAAGAACACGCCGGAAACGCCAAACCTGGTGGGAAAGAATGATGCCACGGACGATATGCGGCCGGGACTGGGTTGGCAAGGATTGGCGCGGTTACAGGCGTTTGTGGCGAAGGGCGGAGTGCTGCTGACGGCGACGGACACGTCCAGCTTTGCGATGGAAACGGGGATGGTGACGGGAATCAGCGGGCATCACTCGGAAAAACTGAAGATCGTGGGAGCGGTGGTGGGGTTGCGAATGGTGGATGGAGCAAGCCCAATCGCTTACGGATACGACGAAAAGGTCTCGGCGTATTGCGACAACGGCCCGATTTTTTCTTTGAGCAGCTTTGCGAATGCGCGGGGCCGGCGAAGGCTGGGAGAAGAGACGCACGCGCGGCCTACGGGGCGCGGAACGGCCGATGATGAGGATTTTATTGTGGGCCGAGCGCCGGGAGTTGCGCCGGAAGAAGAGGCGACTTCGGAATTGTGGGAATCGCCGCCGGTAACGGAGGAGCAGAAGATTTCGTATGGGTCAAACTACCGGATTATTCCGCCGGAGAACCGGCCGCGCGTGATTTTGCGGTATGCGGACGCGAAGGATTTGCTGATTTCCGGGCTGGTGGACGGCGGAGGGGATATTGCACAGCATCCGGCGGTGGTGGATGCGCCGTCGGGTAAGGGGCACGTGGTGCTGTTTTCCATCAATCCGGTGTATCGCGGGGAGACGCGGGGGACGTATTCGCTGGTGCTGAATACGATTCTGAATTTTGACAGTTTGGATGCTGGGCGAGTGGTGGCGGCCGGGGATGGGGCAGCGGGGAAATAAGAAGGCGGAGAAAATTGGGTAATCACGCCGACGCCTGAGGGCACGGGATGCCGTGCCCTACAAGGCGATTGCGGGGGAGTTGGGTTACAATGCCCGCCACTATGGCTAAAACAAAGGCGAAGAAACGTGGGGCCAAGAAGCGTGGCGGCAAGAAACGCCGCGGTACGGCGAAGAAATCGACGCGCGGGAAAAATACGGTGGTGGCGCTGGGCTTGGGCAAGCTGCCCAAGGATGCGTTGACGCGGGTGGTGCATATGAAGGCGCGGCCCGGGCAGGAGATGTTGCTGGAGGCGGAGTTGCGGGCGCTGGTGGGGCCGACGCGCAAGGAAGAAGGTTGCCTGCTTTACGATTTGCACCGCTGGGCGGATGGTGAGGGAGCGTTTTTGTTTCATGAGGTGTGGGCGTCGCGCGAGGCGCATGCGGCGCATTTGCGGACGGATCATTTGTTGCGGTGGAGTGCGCGGAAGGATGCGTTGACGGCTAGTCGGGAGTCTAGTTTTTGGAAGAAAGTGATATAGCGAATTTCTCGCGAGTAATCCACCGAGTGCGCAAAATCCTGCGTACGGAAGCCCCGGCCGGGTGGGGTGCGCGCTTTTGTTCAGGCGGGTGCATCGGAGTGTTCGTTTTCTTCGCCTCGCACCAACACACTAAGCACTTGTCTCTCTCCGCGGGATTTCTCAATCCCCCTCGCACCCGTCGTGAGAAATGCGAGTGCCCACGGAGTAGCTGGCGTGGCCTCCGGGCTTACGGCGTGAAAGCGGCGTCAAGCCGCCGCACTCCAAAAAAGGCCGCGCGTGGGAGACTGGGTAACAGACTGCGGGCGGAGGCGTTTCACGGGAGGTAGTAGCCGGGGCGGGCGCGGACTTTTAGGGATTTGTCGGTGACTTTGACGGAGATTTCGTGATAGCCGGGCGTGTCGGCATCGGTGGGCGAATAGCTTACGTTGTATTGCGAGTGGAGTTCGCCGCCGATTTCGTCGATGGCCTTTTCGATGGAGCGGTCGCGAAAGGTGGCGAGGTGGACTCCGCCGGTGGCGACTGCGGCGGCTTCGAGCGCTTGAGCATCCGCAATATTTTCGGCGTGTTTCACGGCCCAGATGGCGAGATCGGTGATGTCCGCGCCTTGCTCTTGCGCGTCTGTGTCAGGAGTTTGGATGGAGCCGGGAAATGGCGGACGGCCAAAGGTGCCGGGTGGCGTGATGGGGGTCTGGCCCTCTGGCTGACGCTTGGATTGCAGCTCGCTGCGCGTGGTAGATAGGCCCACGCTGTAGATGGTGATGTTCGCGAGCTGCGCTTTGCGCAAGACTTCGCCCAGCCTCGATACACTGCCTTCATCGGTGGCTTCCGCGAGAATCAGCAGGATGCGGCGAGTGGCGGATTTTTCTGTGAATTTCCGCGGACGGCCGCGCAGCATTTCCACGCCGACGGCCATGGCATCGTAGAGCTTGGTGCCCGACGTTCCTTCGGGGATTTGCGACATGGTGGCTTCGAGCAGGTCGGCGCTGGCGGTGAAGTCCTGCAGCTTGTCGATGGAGTCGTTGAAGGAGACGACGGCGGCTTCGCCGGTGGGGCCCATGACAGTTTGCGTGAGGAGAATGCCGGTCTTGCGCAACTGTGGCAGCAAGACGGAGATGCGCGAGCTATTTTCAACGAGCACAACCATGGAAACGGGATCGGTACCGAGATCGAAATGGGTGATCTTCTGGCGGACGCCGTTATCGGTGATTTGAAAATCGGTGGCGTCGAGGGTGTGGACCATTTCGCCCTTATTGTTGCGCACGACGATCGGAGTGCTGACGAGGGTCGCTTGAACCTTTACGGTGGGGTGAGGCGACTGCTGAATCGGCACGTTGGGTGGCGGCGCCATGGGGCCATCCGGAGACTGGGCATGGATAAGAACGGGGTTAACAAAGGGGAGCAGGAGTGCCAGTGCGCAGGCCGGCAGTAGGGTGTTGCGCCGGGCGTTACGGGTGACTAAACGCAGGGGACACAGAGTGCGCAGGGACGAGAGGGCGCGCTGGCCTGACGTTGGCATGGAGATGGCGGTGATTCCTTCTTGCCGCTCGTGCGGAAAAGTGTGGTCTAGTCCGGCGCGAATCGCTCTGGGCAAACCACCACACTCCCAACGGCAGTGTACTTGATTCGACGCCAGATCGGGTGCGGGCGTTGCCGCGAATGCCTGCTCTCTTTAGAATGAAGGTTCGCCCATTTGGAGAGCGAGTATCCATGCCGCAACGTCAGCCCAAGCTTAAACCGCAGCACGCGCCAAAACCGCCGCACGAAGATCTGCAGTTTCTGCAGAGTACCCCCGCGAGGCCCGTGCGGATCCTGACGGAATATTTGCAGCCGATGATGCAGCTCAAGAAAGAAAACATCGGCGACACGATCGTGATTTTCGGATCGGCGCGCATCGAATCGCGGGAGACGGCGCTGGCGCGGCTGACGCGATTGAAAAAAGTAAAACTCGGAAAACTGGGCAAACATGAGGTGGCCGAGCAGCGACTGGCGCTAAAGAGTGCGAAGAGCGCGCTGGAAATGTCTCGCTATTACGAAGAGGCGCGCGAGCTTTCCCACAAGATTACCGCGTGGGCCAGTTCTCTGGGGCCGAAACCGCGGAGGTTTGTGATTTGCTCCGGGGGAGGGCCGGGAATTATGGAAGCGGCGAATCGCGGGGCGTACGAAGCGGGCGGCAAATCGCTGGGGTTATCAATTGAATTGCCGCACGAACAGTTTTCGAACGCGTATATCAGTCCGGAATTGAGCCTTAATTTTCATTATTTTTTCATGCGCAAATTGTGGTTCGCGCAGATTGCCAAGGCGCTGATCGTTTTTCCCGGCGGATTCGGGACGATGGATGAGCTTTGGGAGATGATGACGCTGCTGCAGACGGGGAAACTCTCGAAGAACAATATGATTTTGATTTACGGGCGGCGCTATTGGGAGCAGGTGCTGAATTTTCGCGCCATGGTGCGCTGGGGCATGATCAATCCGGAAGAGTACAAGCTGATTCAGTTTGCGGACACGGTGGACGAGGCGTTTGAAAAGATTCGCACGGGGATGGAAAAGTATCACATGGAAATCGACCCCTTTCTGCAAGCCTACTGATTGGTTAAAGCCCATGGATTTGAGCAAGCCCATGTACTTGAGTCCATGTACTTGAGTCCAGGTACTTGAGCCCAGGTACTTGAGCCCATGTACTTGAGATAGTTACGCGTGAAGGGCGGGTGTACGCGAATCGCTGTATGGCCAGCGGCTGGGCGGCACGCTATCTTTCCGAGGCGCTGCGAAGGAGGCGCCAATCCATATGAAAACCCAAGGGAATTTGACCAGGTTTGCCAAGGCTGCGATGGCTGCGGCCACGTTGAGCGGCTTCCTGCTGTTTGCGGGGACGCCCGCTGTTCGTGCGAATGAGGAGGATGCATGCCGGGACCGTACCGCGAGGGCCGATCACCGCTTGCACGAGGCGGCGGAAAGGCACGGATGGGATAGTCCGCAGGCGGCTTCGGCGCGCAGAGATCTTGCGTCGGCGCGGCAGTGGTGCTATGGCCACGCGCATCGCTGGTGGGATGAAGATGGACAGCGGTGGCATACGGATCGGGATTGGGATGATCACGACCACGATCATCGGTAGAGTGCGGCGAGTGCGAAGAGGAGTTCTTGAGGGCGCGGCCTTTGTGGGCTGTGCCCTTTTTTTTTGAGCAACGGAAAAACA
>Ga0209447_10000380_pt1 | contig 11914 bp, 9 predicted proteins | sample BogFormECP04_OM3_FD_188243 | JGI IMG/M metagenome (GOLD analysis project Ga0209447, IMG submission 188243) | Bog forest soil microbial communities from Calvert Island, British Columbia, Canada - ECP04_OM3 (SPAdes) (version 2) | ecosystem: Environmental > Aquatic > Freshwater > Wetlands > Bog ... | reverse complement strand
AGGTTCGGAAGTTCCGTATGTCTTGTATGTAGACCGCGCAGGCGATCCGGTAACTCATTCCTGGACCGCCACACTCCACGAAAACAGCTTCGTCCCCGGGCAATACACGCAAATTGTGATGGAAGTGCAGACCAATTCGCTCTTTCACAACACCGTGCGCATCGAAACGCCCGAACCGGATTTCATCAACTGGGTGGAAGTCGCCGCCAGCGATGATGCGCATCTCTGGCGCATCGTCAATCCCCGCGCTCCCATCTCCAGGTTTCGCAAGGAAAGCCTCGAGGGCAACCAGACCATTCATTATTCGGAAAACGCCAGTCGCTTCCTCCGCCTACGCATTTTCGAGTCTGCCGGACAATTCCCCGTCACCGGTGCCACTATCCTGACCTCCGGCGCGCGCGTGCCCGCGCGTCTGCCCGTTGCCGTCCCGGCCGCCTTTCTGCCGGACACTTCCACGCTTCCGGACGTGTCGCGCTGGAGCGCGGATCTTTCGACCGATCAATTGCCGGTAGCCGAGGTTGTTTTCACCACCACTCAGCCGGAGTTCTATCGCGCCGTGCGCATCCTCACCAGCGCCGACGGCAAAGAATGGCAAATAAAATGTGGCGGCGAAATCTTCCGCTACAAAGTTGGCGAAAAGCTCGAAGAGTCTCTTCGCGTAAGCTTCCCGGAAGATTGGGGCGGTCGCTACTGGCGCTTGGAAATCCTAAACGGAAATGACTCCCCGTTGGCCGATGCTTCTCCATCACTCGAAATGATTCCGCGTTTCGTCTATTTCCAGCCCGCCGTGGGCCGCTCGTACCGCATGATTTACGGCAACGCCGCTGCCAAAACCCCGCTGTACGACCTGGCGCGAACTTTTCATTACCAAGGCAAGCCTTCCGGTTCGAGCGTCATTCCAGGCCCCGAACAAGCCACCCTCAACTACGCCGACCCGCGCCCCTACACCGAGCGCCATCCCACTATTCTCTGGTCCGCCCTCGGTATCGCCGTCACTCTCCTCGCCTACGCAGCCTTCCGCGCTCTGCGCACACCACCCCAGCAACAACAGTAGGTAAGCTGTAAGCAGGATATTTGGAGCAACCAAGAGGAAAAACTTAAGCAGGAAATTCCGATTCCTTAGCTTCCTAAACCTCTTTAACCTCCTTAAATTCCTTTCAACGCATACCCCGCGTCAAACGGCAGCTTCCCATCCACCCGCAAAACCTTCACCGCACTGTTAATCGCATACACATCCACAAGGCCCACCGCCCCCGGCGTCGCTTCCACCGTCCGCAGCACATCCTCATCGTTATCCACAATCTTGATCACCTGCCGCGCTTCATTCAGCTTCGCGATTGTCGCTTTCAGGTCCGGGCTTGCGCCTCCCAGGATCTTCTGCACCGCTCCGCGCATCTCTGCGGACTCCGGATCCCTGATCACCAGCGTGAAATTCTTTCCGTCCGGCCACGCTTTTTGCGTTCCCTTGCACAGCTTCGTCAAATCCGTCAGCGGCACATCCGCCAATTTGCTTCCCGCCGAAACAACCACGGCCATGTTCTTAACCGCCGGCGCCGCCGGCGTGGCCAAAAGAAAAGCCATACACAATGCGGCCGCCACGCGCAGCCGGCTCTCCCGATTTTTCATGCTCATGATTCCCCACGCTACCTTTCAGGCAGGTTATCCGCAGTATTCTCGTCCACGCCTCACCGCACAAGTGCCGCTTACGTTCTCTGTGTCCAAACCCTACGCCTCCCCGCCCCCTCCCCCATTTGTCTCCAATCCATCACCTCCTCCTTAACCATCCAGCACACCTGCCCTTCTGGCCAGTATCTCCGCTCCCCCCCACGCGCTACGTTTTCTACTGGGCTCATCCTGGTTCCTTTTCGGAATCTCTCTCTCTCGATAGGAGTGTGGTGTGATGATTCGTCTCTCGCTGCGCAATCTTCTTCTCGTCTTCCCCTTGCTTTGCGCCGTCCAGTCTCGCGCACAGCAGCCCGCCCCGCGTGTCGAAGAGGCCACCTCGCGCAACGCCGACCCGGCTCCCCCGCCCCGCGTCGCCGCGCTTCCTCATGCCATGCTCTTCGGCGCACTCCCGGTCTCGACCCGTTCCGCGGAAGCCCGCAAACTCGTCGAGCAGGCCATCGACGAGTATGAAAACGTTTTGCTCGATCAATCCGTCACCACTGCCCGCCGCGCCACTGAAAAAGATCCCCATTTCGCTCTGGCTTACGCGGTCTGGTCCTTCGCCTCGCGCCGCAATTCCCCTTCCGCCGCAGCCCTGCGCCGCGCCGATACTCTCGCCGAGCACGCCACCCCCGATGAACAGCTCCTCGTCCACTGGATGACCAGCGTGCAAAAGGAAGACCTGCTCCCGGCCATCTCCGCCACCAACGATCTCCTCGCCCGCTATCCCAACGACAAACACATTCTTTACCTGACCTCCGAGTGGCTGTACTTCGAGCAGGACTACGATCGCTCCCGCAAAATCATGGAAAAGGTGGTCAATCTCTATCCTAATTTCCCACCCATCCTCAACATGCTCGGTTACGCTTATGTCGAAAGCGGCGACCCCGATCCCGTCAAGGCCGTCTCCCATCTCCAGCGCTACGCCCAACTCCAGCCGCGCCAGCCCAATCCCGAGGATTCCCTCGGCGAAGTCCTCCGCTTCACCGGCGACGATGAAGGCTCTCTCGTCCACTACACCGCCGCCCTGAAAATCATTCCCAATTTCATCACCTCGCAAGTCGGCCTCGGCGACACTTCCGTTCTCATGGGCAACTTCACCCGGGCTCGCTCCGAGTATGACAAAGCCGTTCTCATGGCCACCAATCCACGCGACCGCCAGCACGCCGAATATCAAAAAGCCATGGTCTATTTCTGGGAAGGCAAACCGGATGACGGCCGCAAAGCCCTCGACGATTTGCTCGACAAAACCCGTAAGCAAAAAGAACCCTACTCCATCTTCGAAGTCAGCCTGGCCCGCGCCGTGCTCTCCCCGGATTCTCAGGCCCAGCTCGATCAGCTCCGCGCCATCGAATCTTCGTTGCAGAAACCCATACCCGGCATGCTCGATTCGGACCGCAATCTCAACATCACACTCGTTCTTCGCGAGCAAGCCCGCATCGCTGCCTTCCACGATCTTCCCAAAGACGCTCAGCAAGCCATCGACAAGCTCGAACAGTTTTCCACCAAATCACGCGACCTCAGCATCGGCAACAGCTTCGAATCCGCACGCGGCTTCCTTCTCCTTTCGCAGGGCGATTTCACTAGCGCCGCCACATCCCTGGCCGCAGATCCTCACTCTCCCGTCGTGCTACAACTTCTCGCCTCCACCCAAGACAAACTCGGCGATGCCCGGGCCGCCGAATCCACCCGCCGCCGTATCAAGTACCAGCGCGCTCCCACCCTCGAGTGGTTCCTAATCACCCACGAAAACGCCGGCCAGGCAAATCAAGCCGCCGCGCAGAATTAATTTCCAGCGCAACAAAAAACGCGTTGCCCGGGCGAACGCCAACTGCCCCGGCAACGCGTTTCTAATTCCTCGTCCTAAAACTATACCCTCTTCAGCAACCGCGTGATCCACACCAAGATCACCGCACCCACAAACGCCACGATGATCGGTCCAATCCACTTGCCGCCGAGTGAAATCCCCAGCATCCCGAACAGCCATCCGCCGAGAATTCCCCCCAGTATCCCCAGGATGATGTCCACGATCACTCCGTACCCGCCGCCCTTCATAACTTTTCCCGCCAGCCATCCGGCAATCAGCCCAACAATAATCCACCAAAATATTCCGCCCATGATTTCCGCCTCCTTGACTTTTCTTTATGATGGGGTCCTGTTGCGGCTCTCATTTAGACCGCGCCCCTGCTCATTGTCAACCTCCCGCACTCCGCGCTTCCGATACTTCTGTCTCGCCCGCTTTTCGATGTTCGTCTCCGCCCATCCCTTAAGGTAAACTTCCCAAAGTTCTTCCGGCTTCAAACTAATTTATTCACCTTCTCAGGGAGCTTTCATGAAATCGCGCACTCGTAAACTTTTTATTTCGCTTCTCGCTCTCGCTCTTCTCGCCTCCGCCTGTTCCAAGTCCCCCGCCCAAAAAGCATCCCTCGCCGCATCTCAAAACTCCGCCGTCCGTCCCACCATCGTCTTCATGACCGACTTCGGCACCGCCAACGACGCCGTCGCCATCTGCAAAGCCGTAATCGTTGGCATCGCACCCGACGCTCGCCTCATGGACATCACCCATCAAGTCACTCCCTTTCAAATCGAAGAAGCCTCGCGCTTTCTCGCCGGCGTCACGCCCTACTATCCCGCCGGCACCGTCTTCCTCGTTGTCGTCGACCCCGGCGTCGGCACCTCCCGCAAAGCCGTCGTCGTCAAATCCAAAAAAGGCCAGTACTTCGTCCTTCCCGATAACGGCATCATCTCCCCCGTCCTTGACCGCGACGGCCTCGACTCCGCGCGCGAAATCACCAATCCTGAATGGATGATCCAGGCCGCCGTCTCTTCCACTTTCCACGGCCGCGACATTTTCTCCCCCGCCGCCGCGCATCTCGCTGCCGGATGGGATTTCAATCTCGCCGGCCCCGAACTTCCTCAGCTCATCCGCCTCATGCCCAAATCCTCCACCACCTCCGAAAAAGGCATCGATGGCGACCTCATCGGCCTCGACGATCCCTACGGTTCCCTCATCACCGACATCCCCGTTGACGAATTCAAAAAACTCGGCTACAACCTCGGCGACAAAATCCAAATCCAGCTCGACAAAAAACCCGTCACCCTCCCCTACGGCAAAACCTTCATGGACGTCCCCGTCGGCGAGCCCCTCCTCTACATCGATTCCCGCGGCCGCGTCGGCATCGCCGTCAACGAAGGCAACTACTCCAAAAAATTCACCATCACCCCCCCCGGCGCCATCTTCATCCCCCGCAAAGGTGCCCCCCTTAAAGGCAAGTAAGCAGTTTGACGATCAACAATCCCCGGTAGGGGCGCAGCATTGCTGCGCCCTTACTACCCAGGCGCCGAAATCCTCTCCGCCAAAAATCATCCACACTTTTCCACAGTCAACCCGCTTACCACCAAACCCTAACCATTCGTATACTGAAATTGCCTTAGCCCCGCTCGGAGGATCTGAATGTTGTTCGCCACCATCTCTCGCGGTAAAAAAGCCGGTCTCCGTCTCCTCCCCCATCGCTTCCAAGACCACCGTTACCACGTCCAGCTCGGCAAACAAGGCCCCTACATTCCTCTCTCCGACTACCGCGACATCCCTTCCTACCTCGCCAACGGCTATTCCCTACAAATGAGCAACAAAGCCGAAAGCCTCACTCCCACTCTCATCAGCCCCCGCTCCATCCGCGGTTGGAACCCCGCCTTCTGATTCGCTTTTTTATCCCCTCCGATACTCGGATTCCTCCGAAACATTTTGTCGACTATCCGCCCGCTTTTCTATAACGTGTCGCCTTGCAACTATCTGCCTCTTCGCTGCGTATACTCTCCATCACAAAAGGAGCGCCCTTTGAACGAATCCATCGACCCTTCGGCCAACGAACAAGTCAACCCCGCCTCCGCAACTCCCTCCACTCTCCATAAAATCTTCATCGGCCCCGACGGTCTCCGCTCCGGCTGGAGCCTCCTCATCTTCCTTTTCCTGATGTATACCTCACTCCGCGGCCTCAGCGCCCTCATCAAACTACTCCACCCCTTCCCCAAACAATCCTCCGCCAACTCCGACCTCTCTCCCAGCGTCGCCTTATTCGGCGAAGCACTGCCTTTCCTCGTCACACTTCTCGTCACCTGGATCATGTCCAAAATCGAAAGGCGCCCCAACGGTGTCTACGGCCTCGGCGCCACTCGCGCCCTTCCCAACTTCTTCGCCGGCCTCGCATGGGGCTTAGCGTGTCTTTCGCTTCTCGTCCTCCTTCTATCCAAGACCGGCCTCCTCGTCTTCGACACCCGCCTTCTCTTCGGCACCGACATCTTCCGCTATGGCTCCATCTGGCTCCTCGGCTTCCTCCTCGTAGGCCTTCTCGAGGAGTACCTCACCCGCGGCTTCGTCCTCTTCACCCTCACCCGCGGCCTCGCCGCCATCTATGCATGGCTCTTCAAAACTCGCCACAGCAAAGCTCTCGGTTTCTGGACCGCCGCCATCTGCCTTTCCTTCCTTTTCGGCCTTGGTCACGGCAATAACCCCGGCGAGTCTCCCATCGGCCTGCTCTCCGCCGGCCTCGCCAGCATCGTCTTCTGCCTCAGCCTCTGGCGCACCGGCTCTCTCTGGTGGGCCATCGGTTTCCACACCAGCTGGGACTGGGCCCAATCCTTTCTCTACGGCGTCCCCGATAGCGGCCTCATGGTCCAACACCATCTCTTCGCCACCCACCCCCTCGGCAAACCCATCCTGAGCGGCGGCTCCACCGGCCCCGAAGGCAGCATCCTCATCCTCGTCATACTGCCCATTATTTCCGCCATCATCCTCTTCACCCTCCCGCGCGCCTCCTACGGCGACCCCGCCCTGACCTACGGCTCCAAGAATTTGGAGACCGCCTGAGCATACCCATCACTTGCGGCTGAGGGATCGTCAAACCGCTGGGCCAGACGCTGCCGTCGCCAAGGCACAGGCGCTGCATTTCCGATAAGGCAAATAATCAGGAATTAGCCGACCTTTTGAACTAGAATTTCGTAGCTGGCCAAACGATGAGAAAACCATTTGCGAGGGCCGTGGCGCTGGTCATTGCATTTTCAATTGCTGTTGTCATTGCGTGGGCGCTCACCTATCCCGAGCCCGACCCCAAGAACATCAAATACGTCCTTTGGAAACACGGCCTCTACGGAATGGACCTCGATACGGCGAGCAACACGATGATTGGCGACGCAAACCGTAAGATTCTTGTGCTTGGAAAAACAAAAGCTGAATTGCGAGAAAGGTTCGGCTACCTGTCGACGCTCCCAGAAACATCACCCTATCTTAGAGGCTGCTATGAGACTTCCGGCTGGAAAGGTACGGATGTGCTTTTTATTCGAAAGAGCCCCTGGATGATTGTGTTCAGCGGCGACAAAGCAACAAAGCTAGTTCTCATTAAGGGATGTTGACGAGCCCACTGGCACGTGCCCGATAAACGCGATAGTCCTACAACTCAAATCTCGCCCGCTACTTTGAATCCCCAATCCCCACTCACCGCTTCCGATCTTCCACCAGCTCCTTGAATTCCGCATCATCATGCAAAATCCTCAAATCCGGGTCTTTCTTCGACCAATCCTTATTCGAGTACCCCGCCTCCACCGCTTTCCGGAACGCATCCAGCGATTCCGCCTTCATCCTCAGCACTCCGTACGTGCACGCCGCATTGTAAAGAACATTGGCATCCGAAGGCCGCATGGCCACGGCGATCTTCACTTGCATCACCGCTCCCTCCGCATCTCCAAAGTTGGCCAAATCCGATGCCAGCAGCACGCGCGCCCGCACATCATCCGGAAAGTGTTGCAGTTGATCTTGCAGCACTTCCACCTCGCGCCTCCGCAAGCGCTCCGCATCCGCCATGCGCCCCAGCTTCTCCATCGAATTAATCAGCGGAATCAGCGCGTTATAATCGTTCCCCACGATCTCCATCGCGCTTTCCGCCAGCCGCGCCGCCTCCTCATAACGCCCCGAAGAAAAATACGACCTTCCCAGCACGTCGTGCGCTCCCTCGCACTCCGACTGTTCCGCCACCGCCCGCAGCGCCAGGTGAATCGCGTCGTCATAATTGTGCTGCGCATACATGATGCGCGCCCGCGCCGAAAGCACGTCCGCCAGGTCCGGCGCAATCTTCTCCGCCTTGGCCACGGCCTCCAGCCCCTTCGTCACGTACTCTTCATTCTGGTTGCGGAATTCATGCATCCCGCCCCACACGTGCGCGATCCCCGCGTACGCCAGCGCAAAATTCGGATCCAGTTTCACCGACTCCTGATACATCGCCAGCGCATACTCAAACTGTCTCTGCCGCAAATAATTCTTCCCGCGCAGATAAAAATCGTAAGCCTGCGGGTTGGCCGTCGGTTTTTTCGCGATCACTCTCTCTTCTTGCGGTGATAGCGTAATTTCCAGCGCCTTGGCGATGCTCAAAGAAATCTCTTCCTGAATCGCGAACACGTCTTCCATCTGCCGGTCGTAGCGCTCCGCCCACACCGAGTGCCGCGTGCCGCTCTCTACCAGTTGCGTCGTAATCCGCAGCCGGTTGCCCGCCCGCCGGATCGACCCTTCCAGCACGTACGTGGCCCCCAGCTTTTCTCCCACTTGCACCGCCGTCACCGGCTTGTCGCGAAACGCCAGCATCTCCGACCGCGGAAAAATCTCCAGCCGCGCAATCTTGGATAGTTCCGTCACGATGTCTTCCGTCATGCCGTCACGGAAATACTCATCCTCTTTTGCCCCGCTCAAATTCTCGAAGTACAGCACCGCCACTTTCTTTTTTCTGTTCCCCGCCGCCGCATGGCTCGCGCCGCTCCCCGAGGACTCCACCATTCGCGTCGAAGAGTCCATCCGCCCCGAAGAATCCAGATCCCGCTTCAATCGTTTCAGGTCCGAACGCAGCTCCGCCGCCGTCTGGCTCCGGAAATCCCGGTCCTTCTCCAGCGCCTTCGTCACCAGCCGCGCCAGCTCTGGCGGGGCCTTCGGGTTTTTCTTCGCAATGGGTTCCGGCGTCCCGTTCAGGATCCGCTCAAAAATCATCGCCGTCGTGTTTCCCTGAAACGGCAGCTCTCCCGTGGCCATCTCGTACAGCACCACTCCGAACGAAAACAGATCCGTCCGCGCATCCAGCTCTTCCCCGCGCGCCTGCTCCGGCGACATGTACGCCACCGTTCCCAGCGTGCTTCCCGGACTCGTCAGATCGGCGAACGAAACTCCTTCCGTCACCTGCGAAAGCATCCTCGTTCCATCCGTCGCGCCATCCCCCCCGCGCAACGCTCCCGCCACCTTCGCCAGTCCGAAGTCCAGTATTTTCGCCCGCCCTCTTCCCGTAATAAAAATGTTCGCCGGCTTGATGTCCCGGTGCACGATGCCCTTGCTATGCGCCGCATCCAAAGCGTCGGCAATTTCAATCGCCAGCTCCAGCAGCACCTCGGACTCCAGCGGCTTTCCGCCGATCCGGTGCTTCAGCGTCTTGCCCTCCAGAAACTCCATGGCAATGTACGCCTGCCCGTCCTGCTCCCCAATGTCGTGGATCGTGCAGATGTTCGGATGGTTCAGCGCCGAGGCCGCTTGCGCCTCCCGTTGAAAACGCGCCAGGGCCTGCGGATCCCGCGCCACATCCGGCGGCAAAAACTTCAACGCCACAAACCTCCGCAGCCGCGCGTCCTCCGCCTTATAAACCACACCCATCCCCCCGCCACCAAGCCGTTCGATGACGCGGTAATGCGACACAGTCTGTCCGATTAGCGAATCCGTCCCCGGCATGCCCTGCACATGTTAGGTTGCCTCCCAAACCAAGTCAACGCAGACTAGCAAATTGCGTGCCGCATCCTAAGCACCCCCCAACTTGAGCTTCCTCTCAGATTGTCCTAATCCGCCCCTTGACGAAACTTAGCTCCGGTGTATACTTATAAGTGGGTAAACGTGCGCGTAGCCCCCGGGAACGCCACCTCTGCCTCATCAAGCGGGTTCTGCGGGATGAATCTCCAGATTGGCGTTTTTCGTTGAATCCTTGCGCGCTTTCCCGCAAACCCCTTTAGAATCATCATTTACACGAATTGCACCATTTTGCAGCACCTACTTTACTGTAACTCATTTAGAATCAACACTTGCGAGAAGCTCCATAAGTGTTGATTCTAAAAGACTTATAGAATAGCTAATTGCTTTGGAATCAACACTTACAAAAAACCGGGGGGTGGGGCAGGAGCTCTGGCACATTTTGCTGAAGACGGGCATGCTTCCAGCTACTACTCGAAACCGCGCCGTTTGCATTTTTCCTCGAATCGCCCAACAATGAACGGGCATCGAATGTGCACTGGCGGGTTTTTAGGCCCGTGTTATTCCGTCATCGAGGTAATCACCATGCCAGAAGCCGTAATCGTATCCGCCGTTCGCACCCCCGTAGGCCGCGCCTACAAGGGTTCCCTCCGCTCCACTCGCCCCGACGATCTCGCTGCCCTCGCCATCAGGGAAGCCCTCGCCCGCGTTCCCGGCCTTGATCCCAAAGACGTCGACGACGTCATCCTCGGCTGCGCCATGCCCGAAGCCGAACAGGGCATGAACGTCGCCCGCATCGCCGCTCTCCGCGCCGGCCTCCCCGTCGAGACCAGCGCCATGACCATCAACCGCTTCTGCTCCTCCGGGCTCCAGGCCATCGCCCTCGCCGCCGAGCGCATCCGCTCCGGCTCCGCCGAAATCATCATCGCCGGCGGCACCGAATCCATGTCCCTGGTGCCCATGGGCGGCAACAAGGTCTCCCCCAATCCCTGGCTCGTCGACCATTCCCCGGACACCTACATTAATATGGGCCTGGGCACGGAAAACATCGCCCGCAAATTCGGCGTCACCCGCGAACAAGCCGATCAGTTCGCCGCCGACTCCCACAAGAAAGCCCTGGCCGCCATCGCCGCCGGCAATTTCAAGGACGAAACCATCCCCGTCGAAGTGAAAATCACCACTTTGCCAACCAACGGAAATGGCGCATCGTCAAAATCCAAGTCCGCTCACAAGCCCTCCACGCAATCTTTCGTCTTCGATACCGACGAGCTTCCCCGCGCCGACACCTCCTTCGAGGTCCTCGCCAAGCTCAAGCCCGCCTTCCACGCCAAAGGCAGCGTCACCGCCGGAAACAGTTCTCCCATGAGCGACGGCGCCGCCGCCACGGTCGTCATGAGCGACGCCCGCGCCAAGTCCATGGGCCTCAAGCCTTTAGTCCGTTTCGTGACCTATACGACGGCGGGCGTCCCGCCCGAAGAATTTGGCATCGGTCCCGTCTTTGCCATTCCCAAAGCGCTCAAGCTCGCCGGCCTCACCCTCGATGACATCGCCGTCATCGAGCTAAACGAAGCCTTCGCCGCCCAATCGCTCTGCGTCATCCAGCAAGCCGGCCTCGACCCATCCAAGGTAAATCCCAATGGCGGCGCCATCGCCCTGGGCCACCCCCTAGGCTGCACCGGCGCCAAACTCACCGCCACCATCATCCGCGACCTCCAGCGCAAAAACGCCCGCTACGGCATGGTCACCATGTGCATCGGCGGCGGCATGGGCGCCGCTGGCATCTTCGAGCGCCTCTGATCTTTTTTTGCTGTAGGGGCCGGGCTTGCCCGGCCCGGTTCGTCGGTCATAGAGCGGGTTTATCCCGTCATCCTGGTTTTCGGGCCCCGGTTATTCCGTTAGGAGGATCGCAGATGAAATCCCTGCTCTGCACGGCGTTGCTGCTCGTAACCTTCTCCCTGAACGCCCAGGCTCCGACCGCCGTCCCCGTCAAGGACGAGCCGCACCACCATCTCGTTCTCGAAAACTCTTACGTGCGCGTCTATCGCGTCAGCATCAACTCCGGTGACGCCACGCTCCTGCACCAGCACGATCTTCCCTACGTCTACGTCTCGCTAGGCCCCGCCGACTTCACCAACGCCGTCGCCGGAAAACCCGAAGCCGAAGCCAAGCTCGTGGACGGCCAGGTGGGCTACTCGAAGGGAAATTTCGCCCACATCGCCCGCACCGACCACGGCCTCCCCTTCAACAACGTCACCGTCGAGCTGCTGCATCCCCAAGGCGACCCGCACAATCTCTGCGAGAAAGTAATCGATGGCCCGCTGGGCGCCTGCAGCGACCCAACTCCAAGCGAGCCTGCCGCGAGCTCTGGGGCCAAGGTGCCACCTTTCAAGGCCAGGCCTCTGTTTGAGACCAGCGAGGTGCGGGCCGTCTCGAACGCGCTGGAAGCAAGGTCGCGCTACACCCAGCCAAATGCGAGCTTCGCCA
>Ga0209447_10000379_pt1 | contig 11915 bp, 11 predicted proteins | sample BogFormECP04_OM3_FD_188243 | JGI IMG/M metagenome (GOLD analysis project Ga0209447, IMG submission 188243) | Bog forest soil microbial communities from Calvert Island, British Columbia, Canada - ECP04_OM3 (SPAdes) (version 2) | ecosystem: Environmental > Aquatic > Freshwater > Wetlands > Bog ... | reverse complement strand
GTCGATGTCTTGCATCAGATATCCGCTCCACCGGCCGGCCCGCAAGATGCTTTCCATCGCGGTCTGTACGGACGTAGGCCGCCGCTGGGTCAGCTCGATGAGTTCGGGTGCTGAGCCGAGGCGCTCGTAGAAAGACATCTGCAGAGCCGCACGGTGCTCCACGGCGGTGCGCGCGATGGCACGGCCCAGGTCGACGATTTGCTCGGCAACCGGGCGTGGTTCACGTTCGTCGAGCTTGCCGAACGCAATCTCACCGACCCGATCGAGGTCGGCGTGATATCGCCGAAGCAGCTCGATGAGAAGGGCATCCTTCGAATCGAAATGGTGATACAAACTTCCAGCCAGAATACCTGCGGCATCACCTATTTGGCGCATAGATGTACGTAGGCCCGATGATGCGATGACTGCATTGGCAATCCGCAAGATCTCCGTGCGCCTCTTCGCTTCGGCGGAGTCAACAGCTGCCAGAACCGACTGCGGACCGCGTGGCCGCGCGACCCGGGGGGCTGCGGTCTCATCCGGCCAATCGTCATTCACCACACCGGCGTCGACCAACACAGTGCGGATTGAGGCGGGCGATGAAACACAGCCGACCTCGTACCGTTGCTCACACTGGTCCGCACGGCTTATCGGCTTCCTCCCGACATCGGCCTACGCCACCCCGCCGGCTCAGGCAACCAAACAGTTATCCTACGTCGCCGCAGATGTAGAGGGCGCCCAACGCACCGACCACTGGCGGCCCACAGGGCCGGTGGATGACCCGGATAGTCACGTCTGCTCAGACCTGTTGCGTTGCGAATACATTCCTGGGAATGGTCAGCGGCAGGTCGACGGCGCTGAGGAGCCCGGGCGCTGCGTTGACGACATAGGGCACGGCGTTGACGACACGCATCGCGGTGGCCACCATCGCGCCGGCACCCGAGGTCATCGAGGCGATGCCGGCCCGGCCGGGGTCACGCAGGGTTGCCGCCAGGGTGCAGTCAATGTCGGGATCACCGGTGATCACCACGCGGTAGGACAGGTCGCCGATACCGGTCGGCCAGTCCGGAGCCACGCTGTGCGCCAGCCGGGTGACGTGTTCGACGATGATCGCTTCACGACCGTCGACGACGCCGATAGCTTTCATGCGGATCGCGCCGCAGGTTCCTGCCTCGACGGTACCCATTGCGACGTGCAGGGTTTCGTTGGTCACGGCGCGGTCGAAGTCTTCGCGTACTTCTTGGACTTCGACGCCGAAGGCGTCGCCGATCAGCCGGAGCTGGCCCGCCCACTCACCGGCGATGGCTCCGGGAAATGAGATCCAGGGCTGGTAGTCCAGAGGCTGTCCGAAGCCCAATCCGTTGATCATGATGTCGGGCACGCCGTAGTCGTCGTAGAGCCCGATCTCATAGGAGTGGATCGACTCGATCGAGGACGATTGGGTGGACAGCACGAGCGGCAGGTAGTCGGCGGCGAAGCCGGGTTCGATGCCTGAGGCGTACAGCGACACCTGTCCTTGCTTGGCTGCGGTAGCCAGTTGCTCGCGCCACTCAGCGGGTTCGTAGGCATGCGGATTGACCAGCCGGGTGGTGCTGGTGGTGACGACGTTGATTCCTGCTGCAAGCAATTTCACGTAGTCGGGAATTGCGAGGGCGTCGCGTTCGGGTCCGGCGGCCGCGTAGACCACGCAATCAGGCTTGAGGGCGATGAGCGCATCGGCGTCGTTGGTTGCCTTGACGCCGATCGGATCACCGTTGGCCAACTCGCCGGCATCCTTGCCCACCTTCTCATCGGAGTGCACCCAGACTCCGACCAGCTCGAGGTTGGGGCGGTTGGTGATGGTGCGAATAGCGATCGACCCGATCCCTCCGGTCGCCCATACCACCACGCGGTGCTTGCCTGCGGTCATCTCTTCCTCCTGAATTGCGCCAAACCTCTTGTTTTGCAACCGATCTTCAACGGCGTTGCTATGTAATCTTGACGGGCAGCCGGGCCCAGCCCCGCACGCTGGAGGTTCGCGCCCTGCTCGCGTTCTCGTAATCGACGTCCCAGTCGGTCCAGCGCTTGAACACTTCCTCGAACGCGACCCGCGCTTCCAGCCGAGCCAGCGATGAGCCGAGGCAGAAATGCAAGCCTTGCCCGAAGCTCAAATGTGCTGCCTTGCGGTGGATGTCATAGCGATCGGGATCAGGAAAGTGCTTCTCGTCGCGATTAGCCGATGCGTTGAGCAACAGCATGTAGGACCCTTCGGTCACAGTCTGCCCGTATAGCTCGGTGTCCTGGGCGACGTAACGCCCCTGCACCGGCGACGGTGGCTCATAACGCAGCGTCTCCTCGACCGCTGACGGGATCAGCGAGGGATCGGCGACGAGTTCTCTTCTCTGAGTGGGGTTTTCGCCGAGCAACTCACCCATGAACCCGATCAGTCGAGCGGTGGTTTCACCGCCCGCGCCGGCGATCATCGCGGTGTAGGCGATCACTTCACCGCGGTCGAGGGGGCGCATCGTTCCGTCCGGTTCTTCCACGTGTGCGTTGAGCAGCTCGGTCATCAGATCATCGGAAGGGTGCGTCGCCCGCCACTCGATGTAATCGGCGAACTGTCCGATCGACTCTTCCAGGGTCGTCGCGGTCAGCAGAGTGCCCCCGGATTCCACCGTGATGCTTTTATCGTTGCGCTCGCGGATCTGTTGCTGCCCTTCCTCGGGAATACCGAGCAGGTAGCCGATCGTCCGCATGGGCATGATCGCGCCCAGGTCAGCGACGAAGTCGAAACCGTCCAAGTCGCGCAGCGGATCCAGTGCACGCGAACACAGGTCACGCACCAGCCCTTCGACCGCCAACATGCGGCGAGGGGTGAAAACCCGCGACAACAGGCGGCGGTGCAGGTCGTGCAGCGGCGGGTCCTCCCAGAGCAAGATGCCGGGCGGGATGTCGATGCCGCTGAACAAGACGTCGGCGGTGGTGCCTCTTCCCGAACGATATGTCTCCCAGTCGTGCAGTGCAGGTGAGACATCGTCATAGCGACTGAGCGCGTAGAAGTTGTACTTGTCGTTGTAGTACAGCGGGGCCTCGGCGCGCATCCGTTTCCACACCGGATACGGGTCGTCGTCGATCGTGTGGTCGTACGGGTCGTAGTACGGCTCGACTGTCGAATTGCTCAAGATCAACCTTCTGCTAGCGGGGCTGGTTGGGCGTGCCCGGGAATAGCTGCTCGGTGGGTCCTGCGGTCACCCAACCGCCGAGTTTCGTAATGAGATGTGGCGCGAAAACCGAGCCGTAGACAAGGTGTCCGACGACGACAACGGCGACGATGGACAGCACCGAAGACTGCAGGCGACTATTCGATTTCTTGTCGGCCCACATCTCGATGACGTTGCGGCCCTCAGCATCGGTGCGCCCGAGCAGGTAGGTGAAGACCATCATCTCGATGCCCATGGCCAAGGAGTCGTACAGCGGATACTGATGTTTGGTTCCCTCGAATATCGCGAGTCCGGGGATCACGAAGCCGTAATAGAAGTTGCCGAAGTGGGCGCCGGTAATGGCGTTGAACACGAAAGCCCAGCAGAAACCCACCAGCAGGCCGACCGTCAGGAGGGTAATTGGCCTGCGCCAGTTGAATTTTGCGCTCAGCCATCGGCCAAGTGCGGCTCCGATCAGAGCGGGAAGAACAAAGTAGGAGACGTAACCGATGGGTACCGACGACGGCAGCCCGCCCCACGTCACGTTCAGCGGCCACCACGACGGCATCCGGGGCAGACCAGGCGGAAACTGTGCGTACATCGCCCAGTCATAGGGGGACTCGATCCAGGAGAACGAGAGCGCGGAGATGCTCAGCAGAAGCAGTGGGTGCACGCGTCGGCGACGGTAGCTCAGATAGGCCCCGAGCAGAATAAAAGCGATCCCCGAGACATAGGCAAAGTACATTTGCCCCTCCAGCAGGGGCGTCATCTTCGCGTTCACGGGCGGCCGTCATTGCTCGGAGTGTGCCGCGCTTCCGGGTCGAAACGGAGAACCAGGCCGAATGCCAGAGCAATCAATCCGAACAACGTGCCTAGCATGATCACAGCACCCATGCCCAACACCTCTCCTGTGAGGAAACAACTCTTTAGATAGTGACGACTATCTTATAAACAGTCAACCATCAGATTCGGCTCGAGGAGTGAACACCGTTGCCCCAGCGCTCTCCCGCCAGAAAGCCGGTCGAGGCCGTGACCCCAGGGGCACGCCGGCCGCGGGGCGAACCACGCAAGCTTCTGCTCGCCGCCGCGCGCGACCTCTTCGCCCGCCAGGACTACCGCAGCACCACAACACGTGAAATCGCCGAAGCCGCAGGCGTTACCGAGCATCTGCTGTTCCGTAATTTCGGTTCGAAAGCGGGGCTGTTCCGAGAAGCCCTCGTCTTGCCGTTCACCGAATTCGTCGACGACTTCGGCCGCACGTGGGAGTTGGTCGTCCACGAGGAGACCGACGAAGAGGAAATGGCGCGGCGCTTCGTCGGGCAGCTCTACGACCTCTTCGTCGAACACCAGGGGCTGCTCTTGACACTCATGGCCGCTGAAATCCTCAGCCCAGAGGAGCTAGCCGAAACGGGCATCGCCGACATCAGGCGAGCCCTCACCGTGCTCAGCCAGATCGGCGCGGAAGGCATGCGCATCCGCGGCATGCGTACCAGCCGCCCCGACCTGCCAGCTCACTCGACAGTGGCCATGATTGCTGGCATGGCCGCATTGCGTTCGACTTATTTCGGGTCCGAGCAGCCGTCGAGAGAAGCCATCGTCGACGAACTTGTCCAAGCGATTCTGCACGGGTTCCTGCATCGACAGGATTGACATCAAAGACGCTGCCACGCAACGACTTAGGTATCGGCGCGGGTCCAGAACGATTTGCCCAACTCCGCGATGCAGATCAGGAACAGTCCGTCGGGCGACTGCGCGACGTAGTTCAAAAACTCGTGGCAGTCGGCGTTCTCTTCCTTGATCCCCGCCATCGGCGGTGAGCGGAACCATCTCGGCTGATATCGCCTGGGCGAGCCGCAGAACATCAACCGTCCGGGTTGTGTGGCAGGCACATAACCGCCTGAAACACCGAATGCGTAATAGGTGGTGTTGTCGCACGCCGCGCCCAGCACCATGTTCGGAGCGATGCCTGGAGTACAGGCCGGGTAGTCGCAGACAGTCGGTCCTGCGGCAGCAGTCGGCGGCATCAACGCGCCGACTCCGATCAGCGCAGCCACCATCACCACGATGAAACGCACGGAGATAGTTTTGCATGGGCGATAAGAAAATTCTCTTGTTCGGAGAAGATCGCATACGGACGACATCACGTGGATATTGCACGTCCGCATAGCGCATCCGGCCAGCCAGTTTAGGGTGATAACGTGATTCTCCGTGTGTAGTCCGGAACGAGCCGTGAGTCGCGGTGTACTCGCGCCGGCGATTGCCCAGGACCAGTGACGGACTCCGACGCCGACCCTTCGATCACCGAAGCTCCAGATTCACTCGCGGCAGCAGAAGAAGAGCTCGTTCGTGCCGAGGAGCGCGCCGAGGCCGCTCGAGCACGCGCGGCCGAATTGCGCCGGGAGGCCGAGGCCGGTTCGAGCGAACAGTCCGACGCGACCGAAGACGCTGCCGGTGCCGAGGCCAAGCCGGCTGCCTCGCGATGGAGGCGTCGGTGGCGATGGCGGCTCCGTCGTCCTACCCGGACCACGGTAGGTGTCGGCACCGCAATCGTGCTCATCTGCGCCTCGTTGGCGGGCGGCGCTTACATCGTGTGGCAGCACCGCACACTCGTGCAGCAGCGGCAGCACGCGGCGGAGTTTGCCGCAGCTGCCCAGGAGGAAGTCGCAACGCTGATGTCGATCGACCCTGCGCACGCTGTGGAGCATCTCCAGCACACCATTGACGACACGACAGGAGCGCTCAAGAGCCAGTTGGAAGCGACGTCAAGCTACATGGCCAAGAATGCCCAGGACGCGCAGGTGACCACGAAGGCCACTGTGCAGGATGTCGCGGTCGTGTCGATGACCGATAATTCGGCAGTCGTGCTGGTAGTCGCGAAATCCGACACCATCAACCCTGACAAGTCGGTGCGTCCACCGGTCTTCTGGCGACTCAGTGTCAATATCGATCGGGATGGGGATCGGCTCAAGATGTCGAAACTTGATTTCGTCCAATGAATTCCGAGTCAGAGTCGCCGCTCGGCGATGCAGAGAGCGCGGTTGAGGACCCAGAATCGCCGCTCGATGATACGGAGACCGCAGTCGGAAATCCGGAGTCGCAGAACGAAAGCGCCAAGGCTTCTTCCGTCGGCGAATCGCGTCCCGACGGAACGGCTGCGATCGACCGGGTGGCCTCCCGCCTTCTCCAGCACTGGCGTTCAATCCTTTTGACGGCGTCGGTCATCGCCGCAGTGGGACTGGCTGCGTGCCTATTCGTTCTTCAGTACCGTCCGGATCGACAGATCGATGACGCCGCGGCCCAGCGGGCGATCCGAGCGGCCTCCGACGGCGCCGTTGCGGCGCTTTCGTATTCGAGCGAGAGCATGGATCGTGACTTCGCTAAGGCGAGGTCACATCTCACTGGGGATTTTCTCGCCTACTACGACAAATTCACCAAAGAGATCGTCATACCGACGGTGCAGCAGAAGCACCTCACGCAGACCGCCGCAGTGGTCCGAGCGGCCGTATCAGAGCTGGGGCCGGATTCGGCCGTCGTGCTGGTTTTCCTCAACGAGACCACGACAGGCAAGGACAAGCCGCAACCGTTGATAACTCCGAGCGCCGTGCGAATTACGCTCACGAAGGTCAGCGGTTCGTGGTTGATCTCGAAATTGGATCCGGTGGCATAAGCGCCGCGTCTTCTCGGTCGAACCCGTACCAGGTCGAACGTGCCGGTGTTATTCTCGTCAGGCGAGAACGCCGCTACCGGTGCCGTCACCGGCTCCGACATGGTCGGATTGAGCGCGTCGAGGAGTAGACGATGCGACCACTTGGTACCGTCGCCACAGCAATGCTGTTGGCTGCCAGTGCAGTTGGCTTTGTAGGTCCGGCAGCCACGGCCCGAGCAATAACGAAAGAAGACGTCGCGATCAACGGGACGTACCGCGTCACGTCTATCGGCAACTGGGCCAAGATCAATGATCAGTACAACGGCGAGCCGACGACTGTACAAACCTGGACGTTAAGCTCCACGTGCACGACCTTCCAGAACTGCGACGGCACGCTGAAAAGCGACGAGGGCTGGAGCGCACGGCTCTACATGCTTGACGGGATCATGTGGTACGCCAGACATGAAGTGCCCAACTGGGAGCGGTGCCAGGACGGCAGCGCGTTCACCGGAAAGCAAACTTTCTATTTCTATCCCGTTGATCCCGACGGTAGCGGTGAATTCAAAATCGGGTCGCCGGTACTGGCTGGCAAGAATAAGACAACCGGGCCGAGCGGCGCTTGCGGGCAGAACCAGTGGCTCACCATCGATCTCCCGATGCGGCTCGACAAGATCGGCTAACTGGCAGTCGATCGATCAGCCGTCGTTTATGTCGGAAGCAGGTCTTGCCACTTCTTGGGCGCCGTCGAGGTTGCCAGATCCGACTGCTGGTACAACTTCCCGTCCGGAGTGAGATAACGACCGGTCCGCGGGTCGTACGAGGCGACCGCGACCGACGGCACGGGTTTAATTGCCTTGGCGTCGAAGGAACTTGGGGCTGCGTGCGGCCCGCCTCCGTCGATCACGGCCGGTGGCCTCGGGGGCGCAGGCGGCCGGTGCAGGGCAGGCGGCGGCGGAACGTCGAGTGGCGCTATCGACGGAAAATCCCCCGCCCGAGTCGACATATTGGCCGCCGACGACGGCGCCGGCGGTGCGGCGGCGCCCAGCGTGCCCGGTGGCGGAGTTGCGCCCCGCGGGCCCGCGGGTGTTCCGCGTGGGATGGCCCCAAATGGCAGCGGCGTTCCCTCGACCGGGCCGAAGATTCTCTTGTCGGCGGTGACCCGGTCGTCGGGCGGTATGCCCTGGGCAAGCAAGTTGGGATCCACGGGGGACGGGCCGAGCACATGCTGGCGCATCGCCAACGGCATGTACGGCTTGTCGCTGTTGCAGATTTCGACCGTGGGCGCGCGCTTTCCGGGATGACCCATGCACGGATAGTTGCGGGCGCCGCGAACCGCAAGCGGTGAGTCCTGCGGCAGTTTGCAGTACATCCCGTCGGGCGTGTCGATGTCGGAGGTGTCTGCCGGGGATCGCCATTGGTTTTGCGGCAAGAAGCCGACCGTGCAAATGGGTGGATCGTCAATCGTGAGCGCGAAGTCACCCCTGGACTTGCCGTCGGGCCAGTTCAGGCCAGCCGCCGTTTGGGTGTACGCAACCGACGGCGGCAACAACACCAGCAGCTGCTCCAGCGACGGATGGTAAGTGATGCCGATCTGCCCGATGGTGGTCAGGTTGGCAAGCAACACCGGCAGCGTCGGCTTGATCTGCTCGAAGAGCCGCGACGCCTCGTCCAACGCCCCGGGACCGTTCTCCAACACCGTGCGAACCTGGGAATCATCGTTCGCCAGCACATCCGAAATCCCGGCCAGGCTATGCGCCCACTGCCGGATCGAGTCGGTCGTCCGCGCCTGCGCGTCCAGCAGCGGCCCGGAGTCTTCGGTGAAGGCACGCGTACGGTCAACAATGTTGTTGGCGTCGGCGGAGATTCGCGAGGCTGAATCGGACAGCGACGCCAAATCGTATCCGGCCCCGTTGAAGGCCTGGAAGGCCTCGTCGAGCAGCTGGCCGATCTTGTTCTTGGGAAGGCTCTTGACCAACGCGTTCACCTGATCGAGCATCGGTCCGACCGCTTGCGGAATCGTGGTGTCGTGCATGGCAATAACCGATCCGTTGTGCAGATATGGCGCCGAATCGGTGCGTGGCCGCAAGTCCACATACTGTTCGCCCACCGCGGAGACGCTCAACACATCGGCTTGCAGGTTCGCTGGGATCTTGGGCGAAGTGCCAAGCGACAACGTCGCTTTGGCGCCGTTCGCGGCGAGCGACACCGCAGTGACCTTGCCAACCTGCACTCCGCGGTAGGTCACGTTGGAGAATCGATATAGACCACCGGTCGCCGGCAGCTCGAGCGTGACAGTCATCCGACCGATACCGAGCAGGGTCGGCGCCTGTACATAGAACAGGGCCATCGCGATCACGCCGACGATCCCGACGATCGTGAAGATCAGTAGCTGAATCCGGACGAAGCGCGTCAGCATCTACCTGCTCCCCTCTGTCGACGGAATCCCCTGCGGCGGTGCATTCGGCGCTGCTGGCCCCGCAGGCGATGCAGCCGCGGGTCCGGGCAGTGGACCAAACCCCGGGGGTGCAGCTGCCGGTCCCGGTACCGGCCCGGGCGGTACAGCGGCGGGTCCCGGCAGGGGAGCGCTGAACTGAAGATTCGGCTGAGCAGGCCCCGGCGCTGGCGGGCCAGGTGGCGGCGGCGCCTGTGGGCCGGCCGGCGGTACCCCGGCCGGTGACGCCGGCCGGCCGGGTGGCGCCGGACCAGGCGGCGGCCCGAAGCCGCCGTGCAATGGATCGAGTGTGTATTGCAGGTAGTACGGGTCCCCGGGCGCGGGAATCAACTGTTCGCCAACTTCTCCCCAGTGCGTCCCAAGGAACAGGCCCGACTTGAGCTTGGGAATAGTCAGGTCCAAATCGACATGCAGGTTGAAGTAGTCACCTCGGATGGCTCGGTCGACGAAGTTCTGGGTGAATGGGAAGACCGTAGCCGCCGCAAGCGCCAGGTCAAGGTCCGGTCCGACATCGGCGAGCCCCTTGATGGTCGGCTCCAGATTCTTCAGATTTCTCACCAGGTCGGATTGAGTGTCGTTGATCAGCCCGGTGGCGATGTTGCTGAATGTGCGCAGGTGGTCCAAGGCGGCCGTCAGGCGCGGCCGCTCCTTGATCAGGACATCGAGCGCGGGCGGTAACTTACCCAGCGCCTGGGTGACGACGTCGCGCTGTGCCGCGAACGTGCCGGCAAGCTGATCCAGTGCCTGGATGGACGCGACGATGTTGTCGCGTTGTTGGTCGAGTGTCCCCACGAAAGTGTCGAAACGGTTGATCAAATCGCGAACCGCAGCCCCGCGCCCGGATAACGCGGCGCTGAAATTGTGGATGACCTCCCCGATCTGGCTCAGTCCACCACCGTTGATGACCAGTGACAGCGACGACAGCGTCTGCTCGGTCGAGGGATAGGTCGACGATCGACTCAGCGGGATGGTGGCGCCCGGCCGCAGCCGTCCGACGCCGCGCTGCCCAAGCGGCGGATTGAGCTCCAGATGCATAGATCCCAACAGGCTGGTCTGACCGATGCTGGCCACCACGTTGGCGGGGATGACGACATCGCGCTTGACCGAGATCTCGACGTCGGCGTGCCAGTCTTTCACCTTCATCGGGCCGACGCTGCCAACTACGACGTCGTCGATCATCACCGGCGAATTCGACTCCATCGTAATGACGTTCGCTAATTCGACGTGATAGATGTCGGCGCCCGGTCCGCGTCCGACTGCTCCGGGCAACGGTAGCGAGTTGAGGCCGTGGAAGGCGCAACCGCTAACGGTCAGCGCCACGCAACAACCAAGAGCCAGCACTCGCCGCAGCACAAGCCGGGCGGTCACGGTTGCGGACCTTCGGCTGGGAGCAGCATGCCCGGCACGCTCGGCGCCGGTGGCGGAGCCTCTGGTCTCGATGGTGGTGGCGGCAGCGGCATCGCCGCGCCCGGTATCGCGGGTAGCGGTACCGACGGCGCCGGGCCGGGCACAATCGAATCACCATTCAGGCCGCCGTACGCCGACACTGCCGGCGGGATTTCGGGCGGTCCGGGCTTCGGGCCCGCCCCGCCGGGTGCGAGGCGCTCTTCGCTGTAGACAACGTTGGCCGGGTCGACCGACTTCTGCAGGAACGGATTGACTGGGAACGGCAGGCTGTTGAAGCTGAGCACCCGCAAACCGGGGCCGAGGAACAAGGCGCACAGCTTGCCCGATTCTACTGACGTGACGGTCTCTCTGGCCTCCGTTTGCGTGCAGCCGGGAGTGGGCAACGGAACAAACTCGCCTGCCCACGTAGGATTGGCGAAGTTCATGATCCCGAATCCGCCCACGATGGTTCCGGTGTCTGCGTTGTAGTCGTTGAAGAAGTTGCTGATCGCGTTCGGCGCGCCGTGCAGAATGTTCTCCAGAGCCATGTGCTGATCGACCAGAGGCTGGATGGCCTTACCCAGTCGGTCAATCTGCTCACTCGCCTCATCGCGGGTCCCGGCGATGAAACGCTGTACCTCACCGACCGCCGTCGACAGGTCGGTCAGCGCCGCGTCCAGATCAGATTTGCTGTCGTTGACCACGCTGGTGAGCGTGGCCAACCGGTTGTTGAACTGCACCATCTGAATGTTGCTGTCGCGCAGGGCTGTGACGAAGGTCTGCAGATTCTTGATGATGTCGACGATGTTGCCGCTGCCGTTCGCGATGGTCCGCGCCACCCCGGACAGTTGAGCTATCGTCTGTCGCAACTTGTCGCCGTTGCCGCCGTCGAGTGCATCGGCGGCGCTGTCGATGAACCGCGATATCGCCGGTGTCGACACCTTAGCGTTCGGGCCTAAATCCGTTGCCAGCCGCATCAATTGGCTTTTGACCTCATCCCACTCCACCGGAATGGCGGTGCGTTGCACCGGTATTACCGCTCCGTCAGCCATAGCCGGGCCGCTCGTCCGATAGGCGGGAGTGAGCTCGACGTAACGGGCAGCTATCAAGTTCTGGGTGACGATGACCGCTTTCGCCTCCGCCGGAATGGGCACATCGTGGTCGACGTGCAAGGTCATCTTCGCCTGCGTGCCCTGCGGCTCAATGGATTTGATGGTGCCGACTTTGACGCCCGACACCCGTACCTGGTCACCGGGGTAGATCGCGGTGGCCG
>Ga0209447_10000378_pt1 | contig 11923 bp, 3 predicted proteins | sample BogFormECP04_OM3_FD_188243 | JGI IMG/M metagenome (GOLD analysis project Ga0209447, IMG submission 188243) | Bog forest soil microbial communities from Calvert Island, British Columbia, Canada - ECP04_OM3 (SPAdes) (version 2) | ecosystem: Environmental > Aquatic > Freshwater > Wetlands > Bog ... | reverse complement strand
GCGGAGAAAATCTACAGCAAAAAGCTGCGGCAAAAACGCCCGCCTAAAAAGCAGGCGGCCGCTACAAAGTCAGAATCAAAATCAAAATCAAAGTATAAATCAACGTATGAGTCAAAGTGTCGTGCAGAGTGCGGCATGATCGAGAAGTGGCCCGCTGATTTCAATGAGAAAGAAAACTATTGCTTGACGCCGCGGGAGGGGCGGTTAGAGAATCCGCGCTCAGCCCAGGTTCCCTCGTACAGCAAGATTGCCCCCAAGAGCAGTCCTGCGTGAAAAACAGAGCTGAATGATTGATCGGTGATTAGTGACTTGCGACTTATGGCCCGCGAGTCTTTGCGTTTCTTTAGGCCTGTTCCTTTGATTGGTTGGGTGCACGCCGCAAAGACTGAGTTGATGAAAAAAGTCGTGGCTAGCGGCTAGAAGGCATTAGGGATACGGCCCGGCTGGCGGCCGAGTTCGAACGGTGAGCGGGGGGTGTCTGTGGTGGCCGAGTTGCACTATTAAGGTAACGTCCTGGTGGACCCCTAGAGGCGCAACACTGATTAGGCCCTAAGTTCTTTGCAAATATGATGATGCGTGTGGGTGGCGGCCGCTCGCAAGCGGGGCGGCGATGGGGTATGCGCAAAGTTTTGCACTTGTGTCCGTATAGTTTCCTGTCGGAGGAAGAATGTCGCTAAGGCGCATCTTGAGAGGCGCGTCGGGATTTCTGATTTTAGGGATTTGTATGCAATTTGCGAGCGTCCTGCCGCAGGGCGGATTGTCCGCGCAGACGGCGGCGAAGGCCGGAGCTGGCAGCGGCGTGAGCGCGCAGGACCAGCAGAAGCTGGCTGCGAGCGCGATCAAAATGCCGCTGTTTTTTGAGGCAAACGCAGGGCAGACGGATCCGAGCGTGCGATTTCTGACGCGCAGCGGCGGCTACACGATGTTCCTGACGCCGACCGAAACAGTGCTGGTGGAAGGAAAAAACGGGAGTGTGAACCGCGATAAATTCGGGAAGGGTCTTGCAGCAGTTCGCGCGGATGCGAAAAACGCGAAGCAGTCTGTGCTGCGGATGGAATTGCTGGGAGCGAATTCCGCGCCGGAATTTCAGGGGCTGCAGGAGCTGCCGGGGAAGGGGAACTATCTGATCGGGAAGGATCAGGCGGCGTGGCACACGAACGTCGCACTATTTTCCGAAGTGCGAGTTGCGAAAGTTTATCCGGGAGTGGATTTGCTGTTTCACGGCGACCAGCGGCAATTGGAATACGATTTCGTGGTGGCGCCGGGCGCCGATCCGCGGAGGATTGGATTCAAAATTAGCGGCGCGAAAAAAATCGAAATTGACGCGAACGGAAATCTGGTTTTGCACACGGCGGATTCCGAATTCGAAATGCGCAAGCCGCTGATTTATCAGGGCGAGGGCGCAAGCCGCAGCGAAGTGCAGGGCAAGTTCGTATTGAGCGCGAAAAACGAGGTGCGTTTTGCGCTGGGGCCTTACGATCACAGCGAAAAATTGGTGATTGACCCGGCGATTGATTACGCAACATTTTTGGGCGGCACTGGGTTCCAGATTTCCGAAGCGTTGTCCGTGGATTCGTCCACGCCGGGTGCTCCGAAGATTTATACGACAGGCTTCACCAGCGACATCACCACCTTTCCAGAGGGCGGCACACCCATTAACAATCCCACGGGGGCCGCAAACATATACATCGCGAAGATTGATCCGACGAAAACAGGATCGGCGTCGCTGGTGTATCTGACTTTCATTGGAGGCAGCACACCGTTTGAAGGCTCTGGCCTCACTGCTTGCGAAAGCGAGGCGGCGTGGTTAGCTTTGGATCAGAGCCAGGGCGCGTCGCTGGTTGAACCGGTGATAGGAGGCGAGACGAGCTGCGCGGATTATCCCGGCTCGTTCATCACGCCGAACGTGACGGGAATCGGAGATCTAAACGCGTTGGCGGGGGTAGTGACGCGGCTCGCGTCCACCGGGACGTCCATTGACAAGTCGGTTTTGCTGGGCGGGAACGGCACAACGCTTACGCCTTACGTGTTTGTGGATGCAACGGGAAACGTGTTGGTGACGGGAGGTTCGGCTTCAACCAACCTGCCGACGATGACGGGCGCGTACTACATGGCGTTTAACAACGGTACGGCGGGCGCAATCGACGACTGCTACACGGCGAAGCTGCAGCGGTCGGACCTGACACCGACGTATTTTAGTTATTTGAACATCGGAGCGGGGAGTACTGCTCAAGGACTGGAGGCGGAGTGCGGCGGCGCAATTGATTCCAACAATCCGAACATTTTGTATTTTGGGGGGAATACGGTTTCCACGGTGGCGTTCGCGGGAGCGCCGGCCGGCGTGATGGGATTCCAGCCTACGCTGCAGGGAACGGAAAATGCGTTCGTGATGAAGCTGGATATCAGCAAGAGCGGGACCGCGGCTCTGCAATATGCGACGTACATCGGAGGGGGCGGCGCGACAGAAGTGAGTACCGGCGCGCATCAGATCGGCAGCGGATTGGTAGTGCTGGCGGGACGCACGACTTCGAACAGCACGACGAATAAGCCGGACATTCCGCTGGGGAATTCGCTGCCGGGGGGAACCGCGAATGCGGCGGCTGGCATCACGGGCGGCGAGACGGGCTTTGTGACGGTGATGGATACGACGAAGAGCGGCGCAGCGAGCCTGATATCGGGAAGTTATTTTGGCGGAAGCAGCGGAGGAGATGAGATACGCGGGCTGGCATACGATACGCTGATTCCGAACGGGTTTTACATTATCGTTGGCGGACAAACCACATCCACGGATTTTCCCACTCTGCATCCATTTCAGACTGCTCTCTCTGGGACGGAAGACGGCTTCGTTGCGGCATTCTTCATTACACCAACCACGGCAGTGACGGAATTCTCCAGTTACATCGGCGGCGGAACGGATGATCAGGTTTCTGGCGTGGACATAGATTCGAACCATGCGATTTACGCGACCGCAACCACGGACGTCGGAACCTTTTTCGGGAACAGCAATCCGGCCACGACAGTGAATGGATTTCAGACGACCTGTGCGAGCTGCAATACCGTCGGCGCGCCGGCGCCGCTGCCAGACGCTGCGATCTTCGCGCTGACCAGCGCGGCATCCGCGACGTTTTCGGCACAGATCCTCGCGAACACCACGACGCTGGCAAAGGGAAGCACAGAACAACTGACGGTTCTGGGAACTTACAGTGATGGAACTTTTCAGGATTTGACGGCCCGGGTGACGTGGTTGTCTTCCAATCCAGCGGCGGCAACTGTCAGCAGCAGCGGACTGGTGAGCGCGGTGGGCGCTGGAATGACGACGACGATCAGCGCAACGCTTGCCGGCACGACGATACCGAGCATAACGATCACAGTACCGGCTGTGACGGGATTCACGTTCCAGTTGGTGCTGGAGGGAACTGCTTTCGGCACGGTGGTGGACAACCAGGGAATAATTAACTGCACGAACACCGGTGGACAGGGAGCGACAGGGACGTGCACCACGACTTATGCGAGCGGCACGTCGGTGATTTTGACGGAAACGCCCGGCGCGGGATCGGTGTTTGGCGGATGGGGCATTAGCACGTGTACGGGGACGGCGACGACATGCGCATTTACGGTGACCGGAGCAACGGAGATTTCGGCGACGTTCAACAATGGGACGGGAAATTTTGCGCTGAACGTGATTCCCGGTGTGAGTGCGACGGGCGGTGGGATCGTCTTGGGGAACATCGGCGGGACGGGCACGGCGATTGATTGCACTTTGAATGGGACGACGACGCCGACGGGAGTTTGCTCGCAGAACGTATTGAGCGGATCGATCGAGACGCTGACGGCGGAGCCGAACCCGACCTCGAATTTCACGAGTTGGAGCGGACCGTGCGTGATACCGACCGGACAACCAGAGAAGTGCATGGTGACGATCGGCGCGGCGCATACGGTTACGGCGCTGTTCACGGCGCAGACCAGCAGTTTCACAGTGGCGCTGACGGGGAACGGGACGCTGACGAGCACTTCGACGCCGACGGTCACGCCGGAAATTGATTGCGCGAATCCGGCGCCGCCCAGCGTGTGCTCGACGACCTTTACCTCCGGCACGCAGGTGACGTTGACGGCCACGCCGGCGACGGGATACTCGTTCACCAATTGGACGGCGGGACCGTGCGCCGGGGCAACGAATCCGTGCGTATTCACGGTGAGCAACACCACCGCGACGAGCGCGGTGGCGCTGTTTTCTATTAACAGCTATTTGTTGACTGTGAATCGAGCGGGGACGCTGGGCGGAACAGTTACGAGCAACCCGGTGAGCTCGTCGAGCGGCTCGATCAGCTGCGGGCCGGCCGCCGGGATCGCCGGCTGCTCGATAAACGCGGTGTTTAACACGCAGGTTATTTTGACGGAGACGCCGCCTTCGGGCGGAGGCTTCGGCGGGTGGAGCGGCACACCGGCCGCGTGCACGGTTGGAGCCACGACTTGCACGTTCAACATGCCCGCGGGACCGGAAACCGTAACGGCGACGTTTACGACGGGGAGCGGCACGGCACCGTCGGCGCTGACGATCAGCAAGTCCCATGTGGGGGACTTCTCTCTGGGCGATAGCGCAGATACCTACACGGTAACGGTATCGAACGCGGGTGGTGCGGGACCGACGAACGGGACAGTGACGGTGACGGATACGATTCCGGCGGGATTAACGCTCGACTCGATGGCCGGGACGGGCTGGACGTGCGCCGCGGGGAGCAACGTCTGCTCGCGCAGCGACGTGCTGACGGCGGACGCGAGCTATCCGGTGATTACCGTGACGGTGGACGTAGCTACCGATGCGACTTCGCCGCAGGTGAATTCGGTCACGGTCTCAGGCGGTGGATCGGCATCGGCATCGGCGACTGATCCGACGGTAATTCTCGGAGGTGTATCGACGCAGGTGATCGCGGCGGATTTCAACGTGAACGGCGAAGGCGACGAAGATAAACAGCGGGTGGACGGAACGAGCAAGCCGCTGCTGGTGACGTTGACGAATACTTCGACTACGCTGACAGTGCACGTCAGTGGGGTGACGCCGACTGCTCCGTACACAGCGACGACCGACTGCACTTTGGCACCGCTGGGGCCCGGGCAGAGCTGTCACGTTTTCATAAGCTTCACTCCGGCGAGCGTTTGCCAGGACCTAGGGGACACAACCCTGACAGTGAACGATGACGATCCGGGCGGCAGTTTCCTGATGTCGATCCACGGCTGGGGAGCGGACAGTGTGATCAAGGTGGATGACTTGACGGATGCCACACTTACGCCGACGGCACTGGCACAGAGTCTGGTGGGTGCGGGCGTAGCGATCAAGAATGTGAAGTACACCGGCGCGCTACGAGCCGCGGGCACGTTCACGAGCAGTGCGAATGTTCTGGGCTTTACGAACGGAATCGTGCTGAGCTCGGGTTCGGCGCGTAATGTAGCAGGCCAGAACTGCGAAGACGGAATGTCCGTGGACAACGGCGAGCCGGGCGACACAGATTTGAACACCATCGTGGGCGAGGGCAACACCACGAACGACGCATCGGTATTGGAATTTGACTTTGTGCCGACGAGTTCGACGATCAGTTTCCAGTACGTGTTCGGTTCGGAGGAATATCCGGATTTCGTTGGGGCATTCAACGATGTGTTCGGATTCTTCCTGACAGCGCCGGGCGGAGTGCCGGTGAATCTGGCGCTAATTCCGGGCACGGACTTGCCCGTATCAATCAACGATGTGAATGACGGCAATTCGACTGTCACCCCCGCGATACCTCCGACGAATCCTCAATTCTACGTGAACAACCAGGTGCAATTCGCACCGGGGGCAGCGCTGCCGCCGGTGGATACCGAATTGAATGGTTTGACGGTGGTGCTGGGCGCGCAAGCGACGGTAACGCCCGGTCTGACGTATCACATAAAGCTGGCAGTGGCTGACGCGAACGATTTTGCATTGGATTCGAACGTGTTCGTGCGGGCGGGAAGTTTGTCCAGCGCGAGCGTGACAGCCAATCCGACTACGCTTAGTTTTGGGGGCCAGGCGCAGGGGACGACGAGCGCTTCGCAGCCGGTGACGATTGTGAATGTGGGCACGAGCTTGGTGACGATCTCGAACATCGTGGCGAGCATGAACTTCGGCGAGACGAACAGTTGCCCGGCGACATTGGTGGCAGGCAACACCGAGGGCTCAAGCTGCGTGGTGAACGTGACGTTCGCGCCGACGGCGACAGGAACCCTGAGCGGAACCGTGACGGTGACGTACACGGTCGCGGGTAGCGCAACACCGCTGACCACGACGATCACGCTGACGGGCACCGCAACGGCGGCGACCGGCGGAACGCTGCTGATTTCACCGACGACGTTGACATTTGGCAGCCAGGCGGTGGGAACGACGAGTGCGCCGCAGAGCGTGACGGTGATGAATACCAGCACGGGGCCGGTGAATTTCACGGGCTTCACGGTTAGCGGCGCGAACGCGGGGGATTTTGCGGTGCCGCTGGCTTCGTCTGGTGCTGGGTGCAGTGCGACGGGGACATTGGCGGCGGGAGGGAGTTGCACGATCGGTGTGGTATTCGCGCCGAGCGCGAATGGAGCGCGGGCTGCGACGTTGAATATTGCGGACAATGCGACGGGAAGTCCGCAGATGGTGGGGTTGAGCGGGACGGGGGTGACATCGCAAGTGATAATTGCGATTGCGCCGGGGGGATCGAATTCGGCGACGACGGTGGCGGGCGGGACAGCGTTTTACGGATTGACGATTACGGGGGCGACGGGAGTGACGGGGACGGTGCAGTTGGGATGTGTGCCGTCATCGGCGCTGATCACGTGCAAAGTGATACCAGGGACTGTGACGTTGAACGGAGGGGCCACGGAGGTGGCGTTTGGGATCCAGACATTCTGCCAGGGAGCGACGACGGCTACGGGATTTGTGGCGCCCGTGGGGGGAATTGGCGGAGGAATTGGCGGAGGGCTTGGATTGCTGCTGGTGACGATGATTTTGGGTGGTGCGGTGTGGACGTTCCGGCAGAAGCGGCGGGTGGCGTTGACGTTTGCGACATTGATGCTGGTGGCGTTGGGGTCGGCGGCTTGCAATAGTTTGCCGTCGGGGCCGAATGGGGCTACGCCGGCGGGGACTTACAACTTGTCATTGACGACGTCTTTGAATGGAGGGCCGACGCAAACTTTGAATAACTTTTTGACGCTCGTCGTGAAATAGGGGCGGCTTGCGGGTGTGGATTGTGGTGTTTTTGAGGAGTTCAAATTCACCACAGATGAACGCAGATTAACACTGATAAAGGCAGTGAGGAAGGCGAGCGAAGAGAAAGGCGAAAAGATTTAACGCAGAGGACGCGGAGATAGGAGCGCAGAGGGCGCGGAGAAAATCTACAGCAAAAATCTACAGCAAAAAGCTGCGGCAAAAACGCCCGCCCAAAAAGCAAGCGGCCTCTACCGATTCAAAGCGGCTTCAACTGCAAAAGAGCCGGCGGGACGCCGGCGCTACTAACTGCGACGGTCGGCGATTCGCGGCGCCGCCGGTTACGGCGCGGGGGTTATGTCGAAGAGGTGGGCTTGGAAGGGGTCGCGGCGGATGAAGAGGCCGATGTTGTGAAGTTCTTCGCCGGTGCGATCGTAGCGAACGTTGTTTAGTTCATCGTTGAAGATGTAATTTTGTGTTGGTGAGACGCGGCCGGCCAGGTGGACGCGTCCTTGCGAAGTGTAAGCCGCTAGATTTACCGCGATTATTTTCCACGCTTTGGGTGACCGCCATTCGTAGACGAGCAGGGCGTCGGTGGGAGCATCACCTTCCGGCGCTACATCCAGTAGATTCCATTTTCCTTCGTGAAAAACATCCTGCCTGGTGATTTGCAAAATTTTCTGGAAGAAATTCGTGCTGATGGGATCGCGCGGCTCGTCCGCTGCGATGCGCAGAGTGATGGGGAGATGAATGCGGCGGCCTTCGAGCTCGCCTTGATGATAGAAGCGCATGCCGGGGAGAGTGGCGAGCAGGGTGCCGTCGGCGGCGAGACGTTCGTTGGGGAAAACTACGGCGCGGCGCTGTTCGTCGTGATTTTCCATAAAGCGGGCGAAATTGCTTTGGCGTTCGGGGAGATTCGCGACGCGTTCGCGGATTTGTAGAATGTTGGCGTCGCGCACGGCGTCGTAGAGAGTTTTGTCGTAGGAGTAGGAAAATCCTAGATCGAGCAGGCGCTGTTCCGTGCCCCAGTAGGCTTCGGCTAGGAGGGTGAGGCTGGGCACCACGGCGTGGGCTTCGCTCCAGAATTCCTTTTCGGGCTGGGGCGTGTCGCCGAGCAGGTGACGCCAGTTAGTGTTGAAGATGTCATTGAGTTGAAGCATGGCCATGTCGCAGCGGATCCCGTCGCAGTGGGCGGCGATGGTGCGGAGGTCTGCTAGCTGCGCGGCGCGGAGGCCGGGATTGAAATGATTGAGTTGGGCGACGTCTTGCCACGGCGGGAAATACGGGTCTTTAGCTAGCGCGATATATTGCGGGCCTTGTGGGTTGGATTGGGTGAAGTAGAGCGACGGATTTTGCTGGAATTCTGCTTGGGACGCTCGGACGTAGAATTCGGGATGCTCGCGCATCCAGGGGTGATCGAGCGCGGAGTGGTTGCCGACGAAATCCAGAAATAGCGCGATGCCGCGGGCGCGTAATTTTTCGCGCGCGGAGTCGAGGGCGGCCCAATTGCCGATGCGTTGGTCGGGGACGTAGGCGGCGACGGCGTAGGGCGAGCTGATGACGTCTTCCGGTTTCCAGTTGGGCAGGGCGAGAGCGAACTGCGCGGCGTTCGCGGGATTTTCCACGTTCATGCGGCGGGAGATGGGGCTGCGTTGCCAGACGCCCATTAGCCAGATGATGTTGAAGCCTTGAGCGGCGAGGGCGTCCCATTCGGAGTCGGGGACTTCGGCCAGGGTGATATTTTTCTTGAGGCGGGCGGAGAGTTGTTCGAGCCAGGTCCAGGTGTTGATTTCGTAGAGGTGTGGATGGGAGCGCGGTGGGAAGTTCGGTTGTGTGGTCATCGAATTGAGGTTAATTGCGGGGCGAAGATGTGTCAATGGAGCGGCGGAGCGGCTGGAGCTTTCGTAGGCGCTACGCGCGGAAGCAAGGCCAAAAAATTTAACGCAGCGGACGCAGAGGCCGGAGCGCAGAGGGCGAAGTGAAAGGCAAAGGCGGCGGCGCGCGGGGATGGCGAATTTTTTGCGCGCGCGCGTTCTGATATACTTCGCGGCCTCATGAAGTTCGCTTGATTGGAAAGGGTGCCTGGATGAAATTTCACAGAACATTTGCGCTGTTGGTGGTGTTGGCGGTGATGGCTTGCGGCGTTGCGCGGGCGCAGAGTCCGTCGGCGGCGGGGAATGCTGGGTCGTCCGCGGCGGGTTCGCGGACTTTGGTGGTGGATGACTACTTTCGGATCAAGGATGTGGGGGATCCGCAAATCAGCCCGGACGGGAAGTGGGTGGCGTACACGGTGATGACTGTGAATCTGAAGGAGGACAAAAACCGGCGGCGGATATGGATGGTTCCTGCCGGCGGCGGGGCCGCGATTGCGCTGACGGATGAAAATGAATCGTCTTCGCATCCACGGTGGAGCCCGGACGGAAAATACCTGGCGTTTCTTTCCGCGCGCGAGGGAGGCGGCGACGATGCGGATGAGGAGAAGGGCAAGAAGCAGGTGTGGATTCTGAACCGCGAAGGGGGCGAAGCGCAGCAACTGACGGACACGATGCAGGATGTGGACAGTTTTGCGTGGGCGCCAGGGAGCGAGCGGTTGGTGCTGGTACTGCAGGATGAGTCGCCGGAAGAAATCGCGGCGGCGGCGAACAAGGAAAAGGGCAGCAAAGCGAAACCGAAGCCGCGGCCTTGGGTGATTGACCGCGTGCACTTCAAAGAGGATGAGATTGGCTATCTGGACCGGCGGCGGACGCATTTGTACGTGTTCACGATTGCGGATCACAAGCAGCGGCAGATTACTGCGGGGGATTATGACGATGACGATCCGGCGTGGTCGCCGGACGGGAGCAAGATTGCGTTTGCGAGCAACCGGTCGGCGCCGGAACCGGATTTGAATTACAACAAGGACATTTGGGTGGTGGCGGCGGACAACAGCGATCAGGGGAAATCGCTGGTGCAGGTGACGACGAATGTGGGTGCGGAGGAGGCGCCGGCGTGGTCGCCGGATGGGAAGTGGATCGCGTACACCACGCAGCTGGAGGCGGCGCTGTTTCAATATTCGACGATACAGATTGCGGTTTCGCCGGCGACGGGCGGCGCGGCGAATGTGCTGACGCGGAAGCTGGACCGCAATTCAACGGTCCCGCGATTTTCGGCGGACGGGAAATGGATTTATTTTATCGCGGACGATGATGGCACGCAGAATTTGTTGCGTGTGCCGGCGGCGGGCGGGGAAATTACACGGCCGATTGGCGGGCGCAAGATGGTGGAAGCTTATTCGCTGGGCGCGGATGGCACGGCGGTGGCGACGGTGGGGGAGTTGACGCATCCGGCTGAGCTGTACGCGCTGCCTCCCGCCGGTGAATTGCGGAAATTGACCAGCGTGAATGATGTACTGATGGCGGAATTGCGTTTGCCGACGGTAGAGTACGTGCATTTCAAGAGCAAGGACGGAACAACCGTGGCGGGATACCTGTACAAGCCGCCGGATTATCAGCCGGGCGTGAAATATCCGACGATCCTGCGACCGCATGGCGGGCCGGTGTGGGCTTACTACGCGGAATTTAATTTTGATCCGCAGTTGTATGCGGCGAACGGGTATGTGGTGCTGACGCCGAATCCGCGGGGATCTTCGGGATATGGCGAGGATTACTGCAAGGCGATTTTCGCGGACTGGGGGCACAAGGATTTTGAGGACGACGTGGCCATGGTGGATTACGCCGTGGCGCAGGGAATTACGGATCCGGATAAATTGGGAGTGGGAGGGTGGTCGTACGGCGGGATTTCGACGAACTTCATCATCACGCAGACGACGCGATTCAAGGCGGCGATTTCCGGAGCGGGAGAATTTTTGTACATCACCAATTGGGGGCACGATTTATATTCGCGGGATTGGGAGTACGAGCTGGGGTTGCCGTGGAAGAATCGCGAGCGGTGGGAGAAGCTTTCGCCGTTTAATCGTGTGTTGCAGATTACGACGCCGACTTTGGTGATGGGTGGGGATGTGGATTGGAATGTGCCGGTGATTAATGGAGAGCAGTTGTACCAGAGTTTGCGGCGGCTGGGAATTCCGACGTTGTTGGTGGTTTATCCGGGGGAGTTTCATGAGTTTTCGCGGCCGTCGTTTATTAAGGACAGATACGAGCGGTATTTATTTTGGTATGGGCATTATGTGAAGGGGGTGGGGCCCGCGGTGCCGCCTGCGCAGAAGAGCGCGGAGTGATTTTGGGAAGTCAAAGGCGCCACTGATGAGCGCAGATGAGCACTGATAAAGGCAACGGCGAAAGATTTTACACAGAGGACACAGAGAAAAACGGAGTACACAGAGAGAGACGAGTCCGATATTACCGCAGAGACGCAGAGGACGCAGAGAAAAGCAACGATGCACAGCCAAGAGTGGCTGTGCCACGGGAACGGAGCGCGACGTTACGGTGGTAGAGCGCCGATCGGGGGATTGGCGTTCCCAGGGTGACGAGGGCGGGTCTGAGAGCCGCCGCTACAGGCAGAGGCTGTCGGTCTGAAGACCGCCGCTGCGAATTCAGCGTCAACTACGCCCGCCTCAAAAGAAAAAGTAGGCGGCCGCTACAAAGTCAGAGGCAACGGGAAATTCAAAGGCGACGGCAACGTCGAGCCAAAGGCAAAAGAGCCGGCGGGACGCCGGCGCTACCAAAGTCAAAAACGCCAATCGGAAGATTGGCGTTCCCAGGGTGGCGTCCCGGCGTAGCGCTGCGC
>Ga0209447_10000376_pt1 | contig 11940 bp, 9 predicted proteins | sample BogFormECP04_OM3_FD_188243 | JGI IMG/M metagenome (GOLD analysis project Ga0209447, IMG submission 188243) | Bog forest soil microbial communities from Calvert Island, British Columbia, Canada - ECP04_OM3 (SPAdes) (version 2) | ecosystem: Environmental > Aquatic > Freshwater > Wetlands > Bog ... | reverse complement strand
GCGCTACCGCTCGTGCGCGAACTGGGCGTGGCGAATTTCGCAACTGGCGTCGTCGGCATTATCTCACTAGCCAAGCCAAGCTTCATTCTGCCGGTGGCAATCAGTGCGACTATATTTTACGGCGTTGCGGGCATCCGACACGTTGCGGAGAGCGATAGGACCCGCAACGAGAATGTCGCGATGATAAGCGATCTGTTCATCGCTCTGATCCTCGCCGCCTATATCGTATTCGTTGGCTTGGCCTGAACGCCTTAAAGACTGAAGAACAAATAGCGATCGTCGCCATCGTCATCGACGACCAGATGCGTTCCTATGATAGAGAGTCCCTGCGGAAAGTTGAGCGTCTGCGCACTCGGCGAAGCGTTGCCCGCGTTTCTATCGCGATCGGTGAAATCGGATTGACCAAGCACGATGCTGGCCGTCGGATTGTTCGAGGTCGGGAACGGGCTGAACACCAGGACGCGGTTGTTCTGAGTATCCGCAACATACAAACTCGTGCCGTCCGAAGTGACGCCCTGGGGAGAGTCGAAGCCTTGCGCCGTCGGGGAGTCCGTGCCGTGCGAGGTGAAGTCCGGTTGTCCAACGACCACATCCGCTGGCGCGCCATTGGTCGTCGGGATGGTGTTCCAAATCAGGACGCGGTGGTTGTTTTCGTCGGCGACCACCAGCCTTGTGCCGTCGCTCCAAAGTTCCTCAGGTTGGTTGAGGCTGGTCTGGCTGGCGTCCTCGGTGTTACTCGTGAAATCGGGCTGGCCAACCACCACGTCAGCGTCCGCGCCGTTGGTGGTCGGGATGCTGTTCCAAATCATGATCCGATTGTTATTCCGATCTGCAACCAGGAGCTTGCCGCCTGCCACGACCAATCCAAGCTCCGGACTATCCAATCCCGATTGACTCGTCGCCGAGTCGCTCGAATTGAAGTCCGCCTGGCCGACCACCACATTTGCCGGTACGTCGCTCTTTGTCGGCAGCTTGTTCCAGATGAGCACGCGGTTATTGCCGTAGTCGTTGACAAATAGCTGATTGCCCGCGACGAAGACCGCGGTTGGTGTTTTGAAAGACTTGGTGCCGACTCCATTTTTTGCGGTCTTTAGATTCTTTTGACCGAGGACGAACTTGGCCAATGCGCCGTTCTTGGCGGGAACGTTCTTAAATCCCAGCACGCGATCGTTTCCAGTATCCGTGATGTAAAACGCCTTGCTGCCCGATGCCACCGGACCTTCCGGACCGCATAGGTCGTTATTGGATGGCTTCCCGTTCCCGTTATCGCATTTCGAATTGGTGAAGTTCTTTTGTCCGATTACAAGTGTGGCAGTTGCAAAGGTCGTCAGTGCATCTGGTTGATCGCCGGAACGAGCTGAACCAACAGCCAACAGGAAGAACAAACACGCTGACATCCAGAGCCAAATCCGCCGCATAGTTATCCTCCCGCGTTCCCGCGATTCAGGGAAAAAGCGACTGTCCGCGGGATTATGAGGCGGCGCCCCCTGAAGCGCAATGGCTGTCGTGACAACCACGACCGACCCCGAACCTAAGCTGCTCGGGATATACGTCGCCGCTCGTTTATTTTACAACGCAGAGAGCGTTCTGTATGAGACGGAATGACGAAGGAAAGCGGTAATGGGTAAGTCGCAGTTTGAGCCTCGTGGCCAGCAAATGAATCGGATCGAGGCTGTCAGCGACGTGGTCTTCGGTTTCGCGCTGACCCTGCTGGTAGTATCGCTACAGCCTCCGCACACCTATTCAGATCTCATCAACGTGATGAGTGGCTTTCCAGCTTTCGCGCTCACCTTCGCGGTGCTGATGGCGATGTGGGCGCGGCACTACTACTTCTTTCGCTACTATGGGCTCGACGATCCCGCCACTATCGTTCTCAATACCCTAGTGCTCTTCTACGTTTACCCGCTGAAGTTCTTCGTCAGCGTGTTTCTCGCCAATGTCTGGCTTCGTCCATTGATCGGCGGTCCAATGCAGATCAAAGACGTTCCGGGCGGACCGGGCACGCTGATGGTCTGGGGTGATCAGCGCGGTCTGGTGATGATCTTCGGGTCGGGGTTCGCCGCTATCTACCTGGTTTTCGGTGCGATGTATTGGCATGCCTACAGGATGCGCGAGGAGCTTCACCTGAGCGCGTTCGAGATCGCGCACACCATGACCTCGATAGTGTCACAGATACTTAACTTCGGCGTGGGTCTGCTCTTGCTGCTGGGCGCGTGCCTGCTTCAGCCAAATCAAGGCGGTCACGTGGCCTACCTGTTGTTCTTCGTACCTGCTATCTGGCTCTGGCGATGGAGCAGGCGCTCGCACGAATCCTTTTAGACCCACGCCAGGTAAATTGCGTACACTCGAACACCACCGCGCGCTGCTGGCCGGCCTGAAAGCGCATCGCCGAAACCGCGTCCACTCCCAGGCTAACGACAGCTATGTGGGCAGCGGGCATCTCTACTACGACGTCTCGGTCCCTGTTCGCAGGACGTTGGCGAAAAAGTGGCTCAAGGAACACAGGGGTATCACGGACGCTGAATTCCTGGCGGTTGTCGGGAGCCTTTTTCGCGGCAAATCGCATGAGGAGAAGACCCTCGCCAGCATCCTGCTTGCGTGTCACCCGAGCGGGCGTAAGGCTGTCGGACCAAAGCAGCTTACCCCGTGGCTCGATCAGCTGGTGGGGTGGGCGGAAATCGATTCGCTGTGCACCATTTTCACAGCCGAGGAGATTCTCGCAAATCGGCGCGAATGGGAACGATTTATCGGATCACTGGCGCGTCACAAGAACATCAACAAGCGCCGCGCAGCGTTGGTGTTCCTGACCAGGCCGCTTCGCGGCTCGCAAGACAACAGACTGGCCGAGCTGGGGTTCAGAACGATCGAAGTGCTGAAGTCGGAACGGGCAATCGTCATTACGAAGGCCGTTTCCTGGCTTCTTCGCAGCATGATCGCGCATCACCGGCGTGCGGTCGCCGCCTACATAAAACAAAATCATCACTCGCTCCCCGCGGTTGCCGTCCGCGAGACGATCCGCAAGATCGCGACAGGACGAAAGTGAAGCGACAGAAGGAATCGATCTGTCTCGACGCTCGTTCACAAATTGTGAACGACAGATAGGCAAACAGTTTGTACGGCTGCGCTTCTCTGCTAGCCTTTGGAATGAATGGATCTGAACACGATCGCGGAAGTGGTGCGCCCGGGAGCCGGCGTGGACGGGGTCAAATGGCGCGATGGCGACGCGTGGCTGGCGGGCGGCACGTGGCTTTTCTCTGAACTTCAGCCCCATCTGCGCAGGCTCATCGATCTGCAAGCCCTCGGGTGGAAGCCCTTGGCAATGAGCGACGACGGTTTGGAGATTGCCGCTACCTGTGAGATCGCCAAGCTGGTCGCATTGAAGACACCGGCAGACTGGCTGGCCGCTCCGCTGATTGGTCAGTGCTGCCGCTCGTTCCTCTCGTCATTCAAGATCTGGAACACCGCAACCGTCGGCGGAAATATCTGCATGTCGTTGCCCGCCGGTCCGATGATTTCGCTGGCCGCAGGACTCGAAGGCATTTGCACGATTGTGGGAAGCGACGGCAACGAGCGCCGCGTGGCGATTGTCGATTTCGTCACCGGCAATCATCAGAACGTACTGCGGCCGGGCGATTTGCTTCGCAAAATCGATTTGCCTTCCTCGGCTCTGCGCAAGCGCTCCGCCTTTCGCCGAGTATCGCTGACTCACCTCGGACGTTCGGCCGCGCTGCTGATCGGAACGCTCGACACGCACGACGGTGTCTTCATGCTGACGGTGTCCGCTTCCGCCGAGCGCCCACTCCGCTTCCAGTTCCCGCAGATTCCCGGCGCCGACGAACTCCGCGCCACTCTTGATCGCGAGATTCCTGTCTTCTTCGACGATGTTCATGGAACGCCCGAGTATCGAAAACACATGACCTATTATTACGCCGAAGAAATCCGGCGCGAGCTTTCAGCCGAGCTGTGAGTTACCTCGTAAACGGCAAAACGTTTTCTGAGGAGCCGCGGCCCGGCCAGTGCCTGCGCACCTTCCTGCGCGATTTGAAATGGTTCGGGGTCAAGAAAGGATGCGACGCTGGCGACTGCGGCGCGTGCACCGTGTGGCTCGACGGCACGCCAGTGCATAGCTGCCTTATCCCGGCCTTTCGCGCCGACGGCCACGAGGTGACGACGATCGAAGGCCTTGCGCGCAACGGCGAATTGCATCCGATGCAGCGTGCGTTCATGCAAGCGGCCGGCTTCCAGTGCGGATTCTGCACGGCGGGAATGATCATGACCGCGGCGAGTCTGAGCGAGGAAGATCAAAGGGATCTCCCGCGTGTGCTCAAGGGCAACCTCTGCCGATGCACCGGTTATCACGCGATTGAAAACGCGATCAAAGGCGTCACGTCGATCGGCGAAGACCAGCCGGGAGAATCCTGCGGCGCCGACTTGCTGGCTCCCGCCGCCGAAGCGATCGTCACCGGCAAGGTCCGCTACACGCTGGACACCGAAATCGAAGGCCTCCTGCATCTCAAGCTGCTGAGATCACCCCACGCACACGCGCGGATCAAGGCAATCCGCAAGGCGGCCGCGCTCAAGGTTGAGGGCGTTCGCGGCGTGTACACGTGGGAGGACGTACCGCGGCTGCTGTACACCTCGGCCACTCACGACGACTATCACGCCGATCCCAACGACACCTATCTGCTCGACGACGTCGTGCGATTCGTCGGGCAGCGGGTAGTCGCGGTCGTAGCGGACACCGAAGGCGCGGCCGAAGAAGCATGCCGCAAGGTCGAGATCGGCTACGAAGTGCTGCCCGCCGTCTTTGATCCCGAAGCGGCGATGAGCCCGGGCGCTCCCGTCATTCACCACAAGGGCAGCGATTCACGCATCCGGTTTCCGGGACGAAATATCCTGCTCGAAATCCACGGCGAGGTTGGCGACGTCGAGCAGGGATTCAAAGAGGCCGACGTCATCCACGAGGGCGCCTACACGACGCATCGCGTGCAGCACGTTCATCTCGAGACGCATTGTTCGATAACCTGGCTCGACAACGGCCGGCTCAACGTCCGCACCAGCTCGCAGACTCCGCACATCACCAAGCAGAAGCTCGGTTACCTCTTCGGCCTTCCGCCGGACGGCCTCCGCGTTTTTTGTGAAAGAGTCGGCGGCGGATTCGGCGGCAAGCAGGAAGTTTTGACCGAGGATATCTGCGCGTTTGCCACGCTCCAGACGGGCCGTCCGGTGAAGCTCGAGTTCACCCGCGAAGAGGAATTCATCGCCGCCACCACACGGCATCCGATGCGCGCACAGGTCAAGGTCGGCGCCAGGCGCGACGGCACCCTGACTGCCTTTCAGATGCGCGTCGTCTCCAACACCGGCGCCTACGGCAATCACGGTGGCGAGACGCTGTTCGCCGCATGCGGAGAAGCGGTGGCTGTCTATCGATGTCCGAACAAGAAGGTCGACGGCTACACCGCGTACACCAACATGGTCCCGGCCGGCGCGATTCGCGGCTACGGAATGACGCAGACGATCTTCGCGGTCGAGTGTGCGATGGACGAGCTCGCGCGCGCTCTCAACATGGACCCGTACAAGTTTCGCCGGATCAATGTCGTCAAGCCCGGCGATCCGATGATCTCCGACAACGACAAGGTCACCGATACGGAATTCGGCAGCTACGGCCTCGACCAGTGCATCGACCTGGTCGAAGGCGCGATGACGCGGGGCAACGGCGTCAAGCGTCCCGTCGGCGACGACTGGCTTGAAGGCCAGGGCGTGGCGATCTCGATGCATGGCGCGGTGCCGCCGACCGAGCATCGATCGGAGGCGCGGGTCGGTCTCGGCGACGATGGTAACTATCACGTCGCAATCGGCACGGCTGAGTTCGGCAACGGCACCACGACGATTCATGGACAAATTGCGGCGAGCGTGCTGGGCAGCACGCTGTCGCGCATACGAATCGTGCAGTCGGATACCGATAGCACCGGCTACGACACTGGTGCGTTTGCCAGCGCGGGAACGGTAGTGGCGGGAAACGCCGTGCGGCTTGCGTCCGAGGCGCTGCGCGAGAAGATTCTCGACTTCGTATCAAAGAACTATGGCGTCGCGCGCGACTCGTGCCGGCTGGAACACGACGCGATCGTCCACAACGGCGCGCGCGTGCCGTTGGCGGAGCTGTTCGCCGTGGGAATGAAGGCAGGCCGCAAACTGGAGGCGGTGCGCAAGTCCTACGGCTCGCCGCGTAGCGTCACTTTCCAGGTGCAGGGATTCAGAATCGCCGTCAATCGAAACAGCGGCGAAGTGGTTATCCTGCAGAGCGTCCACGGTGCCGACGGCGGCACCATCATCAATCCGATGCAGTGCAAAGCGCAAATCGAAGGCTCGGTGGCGATGGGGCTCGGTTGGTCACTGCAGGAGAAGATGGTTTTCGATGCGGGCGGCGAGATGGTCAATCCCACCCTTCGCAACTATCGCATCCCCGCCTATGCCGATGTCCTTCAGCGCACCGAGATCTACTTCGCCAATACTCACGACGCGTTCGGCCCGCTCGGCGCCAAGAGCATGAGCGAGGCGCCGATATATCCAATCGCACCGGCGCTCGCCAATGCGATCACCAACGCAACCGGCGTTCGCTTCTACGATTCATCGCTGACGCCCGACCGGATCTTTCAGCGGATTTACGATGCCACCGGGATCAAAAGACCCGGCACGACTGAACCTGGCTGACAAGACGATCGACACGTTGGCAAACTTCGGTGAATCTACGATTCAAGCGCGAACCTTGCCGACTTCCACTCGACCGCATTCTTGCGGGAGTCCTGTTGATGCACGCAGCTGTCGGATTTCCAGCTCTGGCGCGAGCGGCACAACCTGTCGCCTCTGCCAGCCCCGTCGCGTCGAGCACGCCGTCTGTCACTTCAACTACCGTCGAGCCCATCAGCTCAAATCCCGGCGCGGTGAATATCATCACCGGAACAGGCCTGCTGGGCCGAACGATCGGTCTCGACGAGATCCCCGGAATTCGGCTCGGTGGGCTTTGGATCGTCGACGCTGATTATCTAATCAGGGGTGGTGTAGAGCCGCGCACCTGGAGCTTCAACAGCGCGCTGATGCTGGATCTGAATCTCGACGCCTCGAAGTTGCTCGATATCCCGGGCGGGTCGCTGGGTGTCGAGATGCTTCAATTCGATGGCGCGCCGGCCAACCAGAAAGCGGGTGTCGTCACAGGATACGACGGTTTGACGGAGCCGAAGCCGCTCGATCGCACAGAACTATACGAGCTGTGGTGGCGGCAGAGTTTCTTCGAGGACTTGTTGGTGCTGAGAGTGGGCAAAACTCTGCCGACCTATGACTTCAACAGTGTGACGCGGCCCGTTCCCACGAGCGATCCCAGCCTTAAGATCCCGTCGGTCTCTGCACTCATCTCTACCGGGACCTTCAAGAATCCCACTCTCATCGGTGCGATGCCCGGCTACTACAATTCCGCGTATGGAGTAACCGCTACGTACAATGCGACCGGAAACCTCTATTTGCGCTACGCAGTCTACGACGGATCCCTGGCCACCGGCGTGCAGACCGGACTGCGCGAGTTTCCTACGTTTGACGGTCACTACTTCACGATCGGCGAGGCTGGATACTCCTATACACTGGGCGAGAACACTTTGCCGGGGATGGTGGCCGCCGGCGGATGGGTTGAGACTGGCAGGCTTCATGGCGGCGGCGAGAATGAAAATGGCGCCGAAGGCTTCTACACGTTCGGGTCGCAGCGCTTGTGGAGGGAACACCCGGGCGTCGACAATGACGGCGTCTCGGGCTTCTTTCAGTTCGGGATCAACGACTCGCGCACGAGAATCGCCAATGAGTATTTCGGCATGGGATTCACTGGCTTTGGACTGATACCACGGCGGCCGGTGGACTCAATCGGCACGGGCGTCGCCTGGTCGTGGCTGAATCGAATCTACGGCTTTCGCAGCAACGAAGCGATAATTCAGCTCTACTACCAGGCGCATCTTATAGGCACTACTTTCTTCCAGCCAACGCTCAGCTACATACCCAATCCGGGCGCCAACCCCGGAGTTCCAGGAGCGCTAGCTATCACATCGCAATTAACGGTTCTCTTCTAGGATGCGGTATGGAGCTGCGAATCGAATGAATAAGACGCTTCAGCTATTCGCGGCACTCAATCTTTGCGCGATGCTCGGCAGCCACCAGGTCGCTCACGCTGGAGAATTGAAATACAGCTGTTCAGAGCCGCCGTTGGAGGTGACCTTTGCAATCGTAGGTGGCCATTACAATGGAATGGTGAATTGCGGAAATCTTTTTCTCCAAACGGATATACCCACCGCACCGCTAGTCCGCTGGAAAGACGCCGATCCGACCAGGCTCTACACGCTTATGATGTTGGACTTTGATGGCAATGCCAATGGATCCTGGCCCGACCCGGTTCCTTCAGGATACAACTCTCCCGTGCGCCACTGGATCGTGGGTAATATTCCCGGCAACCTGCTCCGCACCTCAGGCTACGCTGAGTCGGCGAGCGATTCGGAAAACAAAACTGTAAGTGTTCTGCAGCCATATCGAGCCCCTCATATTCCGATGGCCTCAGATCGGTATGGGATTTATTTGTTCGAGCAAACCAGGCGGCTGGACTTTGCAGCCTTGTCCGGTCCTATAACCAATTTCGACGACGCCAAATTCCGCGACACCTATCACCTGGCCGCGCCCAAAGCTTCAAACTTCTTTGTAGCTGTTTATGTGTCCGAGTCGCCGTTTTCCGGAAAACCATTCCAAGGCAACGATGTGTCCAAGACCTGGCACCGTGACTATGGAAAAGGAAAGCTCACTCCTTCTGATTGACAGGCCTTAGATCACTTAACGTCTTCGATCGTGGCGGCACCCTCGCCCTGGTTCGGGTCGATCCTGAAGGGCCATTCGTTGGAGTGAAATGGAACAGCCGGCGGCAAAAAGACCGGCATGCCGTACTTCTGATCTTCTATTGCTATCGCCTTGCGGGCGTCGCCACCCATCAGTTCATAGTCCATCAGGTAGTAGTTGCCAAAGAAAACCTGGCCGACCGAGCGATCGGCGACCGTACGAATAAGCACGTCCATCATTTGATCGGTAGTCGTCACGAAAGAGGAAGTCTCGAACAAAAAGAGCCGCGTGTTCATCGCGTCTTTGCCAAAGAATTGTGCGAGCACGCTGAACAGGACGTTATTCTGGCGCGCAACGTACAGCGTATTGCTGATGCCATAGGTCTTGTCCCAGTCAGGTCCGAGCATCTCTTTCCAATCCTTCAGCACTTTCATCCAATGCTCGACCTGGACGGTCGCTCCCCAGTGGATGTTCTTTTGCAAATAGGGTTTCACGTCCGCGGCATAGTTCTGAATATCGGCGAAAGTATAAGTGCCGTTCTTGAGGCACGCATCCATGAACTTGAGATTGTCCTTCAGGACGTTCGCCTGGTTCTCACGCGCCTCAGCGCTTAGATCCACCTTATCCAGACTATCGAGCCCGACCTGGTTCGCGTCGCGGAAACCGCGCATCGGGCCTACCCATGAGAGGTCGGAAACGGTGCCCAGGTGAGAGCCGGCCAGCTCGAAAACGGCAAGACTCGAGTGTCCCACGGATTTGTAGATTTGATAACGAATCGGCACCTGCTGTGCGTCCAATGGCGGTTTGCCGGGACGAACCAGCGTAAGCTTGCCGCCTTGATTGCTGAACAGGGCGAGAATTACCGGATGCTCGGAGAGAAAGTTCTTTTGAAACTTGGCCTGCGCATCGTTATACAGACCGAACATTGCGAGGTCGAGCGCCAACACGTTCTGATTCGCAACCTCATTCGCGCTCGCCGGTGGGGTGTCGCCCACGATGACTTTCATATAATCGGGCAGATCGGCCGCCCGCGCCGGGTGGTTAGTACAGGCGACCTCGAATGCGAGCGCCAGGGCGACCATCGCGAAGAGAGAGTATTTTGTTCTACGCATCATGATCTCATATAGCAAAAGGCGGCCGTTCTCAATGTGACTACTTGTGGACAGAGCGCCTTGAACTCTAGGTGATCATCCGGAACGCGAGCACAAACAAGGCTAGTCCTGCCGCGACGATGGCAATCCCCAAAGCTTCCGTCTTCCAGTTCGCTGCGGTCGAAGAGAGCCAGAAACCGAGCAGCCGGCTCACCGCGGGCATAACGAGCCAGGTCAGCATCGCGACCGAAAGAATATTCCCGAATAGCATCTGAACTGACAGCGGGCGATTCCGCCACAGCGGATTGAGGAAGGTCAGCGCCATCACCGTTGGATACAGCGCGAACAATACCGCCAGCGCCTGTTTCCATGACGGCGGGCCGGTCGCGGTCTCCCCCGGACGGTTCATCGCGAACCATCCTTCCAACCCGGTCACGCGATGGGCATGCCTGCTCTCGACAATGCTATCGAGCTCTTCGAGCAGATCCCGGCGTTCCTTCGACTCCATCCAATGTTCCAGATCTTTGAGAGAATCGTAGCGAACCACATCCACCCACTCGTCCAGCTTACCGTGCGGCTCGAAGAATTCGGTCGCAAGATAACCGGGGTAATGTGCCTGCGCGGCGATCGCCTTGCGCCGCCAAGCCAGGTAGTCGTGCACCTTTTCGTCGGCGACTCGATGCGTAAACACCATCGCGACCGGAGGCTCGGCGCTGTCGTCGCTGGCGAGAATCAGCATGCGCGACGGTTCGATCAGGGAATTCTCGATCTGCTCCATCAGCTTCCCGCGCTCGGCGCTTTCCAGCCACTTTTTCATCGCCTCATTCGATTCGAGACGGAATATTGCCACCCACTCTTCTTGCAGCCCGGTCACCGGGCTAAGCACCTCGGTGCCAACAAATCCCGGCAACCGGCGCGCCGCGTCCGTGATGGCCTTCTGCGCCGCGATATATTGCGCTGTCTTGTTGGGATGTACCCGATGGGAAGCGATGGCGGTCGCCGGCCTGGGAGCCATCGGTTCCCGCGTTTTGTCTGCATCGTTCATAACAACTCTTCCTTTTGACGATACCGGTGCGCGTTTGCTAACTCTAAGTTAGCAGCCAGCATGCGGCCTCAAAAGCCTCGAGCAGGGTAGGTACTGACAGCGGCGAAATGCTTGCAGCGCTATTGACCGGAGGTACGCACCTCGGTGAACAGGCAGGCGTCGGGAAAGTTGCGATCCCAAACGTAGTCGAAGTTTTTCTGGTGCTTCTCTCCGAGAACGTCGGTGTAGCGAACGTGTCCCCAAATCCCGAACTTCAGCTGCCCCGCAACAATTTTCTGAAAAGTTTGCTCGGGCGGAATGCTAGCTGGATTCTTCGAGAGTACGTCGCCCACTGTTACCGTTGTTCCGCTTGGTGTGCTCGCGCCCGCGCTTATCGAAGCCGCACTGACATCGCCAGCCTGCGCTGTCGTTTCTTCGGTCGACGTAGCGCCCGGAATTCCGAAAGAGAAAGACGACTCAAAGTTGTCGGCACGGGTTCTGCCTGAATTGCGGTAACGCAAGGTCAGCGTCGTATCGCGGCTGAATGCGCCGCGAGGAGAACAATAGATCGCCTCCACGTCGACGTCGGCGGCTTCCGCGATGCTGAAGATATCGCGGGCATTGTGGGCCGAGAGTGCGGCAGCGTCTGCCTGTAACCTGGCGCTGTCCGCCTGGGATTGGGCCGCCTGCGAGGCGAGCTTGGCGGCCGTCGCCTGCGCCTGCAGAGCAGAAAGCGTTGCTGCGGTAATTTCGGGCTGCTGGTTGGTGATGCTAGTGGGAGTAGCTACAGGCGTAGCCGCAATGGATGCATGCCGTCGAAGGATGCCGAATGTTTGATACAGGACTGCGAGTGTCAGCACCGACAAGAACAGACTTACGATAGAAATGAGGACGGCTGCTTTTGCTCCGGTCGTGTTCCAATGGAGATTGCTGGCTCGATACTCGCGCCTCACTCGCTGCTGGGGT